>Ga0193706_1000253_pt1 | contig 34642 bp, 21 predicted proteins | sample U3c1metaG_FD_160130 | JGI IMG/M metagenome (GOLD analysis project Ga0193706, IMG submission 160130) | Soil microbial communities from a riparian zone of the East river system, Colorado, United States - U3c1 | ecosystem: Environmental > Terrestrial > Soil > Riparian zone | place: USA: East River... | reverse complement strand
GGACGGGCTGTGGCGTCTCTACGGGAACGTGGTACCGGAGGCGAAAGGGGTACTGCCGGACGCGAACGAGGTACTGGTTGAGGTGGATCTTTGCACCCTCGCCCCAAGTCTGGTAAACCATGCCGCGACGCCTGCCGCCCTGTCCGGGGCGTGGCAGGCGATCTGCACGAGGGCGCACGGGGGGATTTGGCGCATGCGAGACGAAGCGGGGCGGCGACGGGTCGTCATCGACAAGGTCAGGCCGGAGATCGACGGCGGACGATTTCCCATCAAGCGGGTGGTGGGGGAGCGGGTCGAGGTGGAGGCGGACGCCTTCACGGACGGCCATGACGCCATCACCTGCCGGCTGCTCTGGCGCCCGGCGTCGCAGCCGAAGTGGAACGAGGTCGAGATGGAGGCGCTGTCCAATGACCTCTGGCAGGCCGGGTTCACCGTCTCCGAGCAGGGGCGGTGGCTCTATTCGGTCGTCGGGTGGGTAGATCACTTCAAGGGGTGGCGGCGGGATCTCAAGAAGCGGGTGGCGGCCGGGCAGGACGTGGCGCTCGACCTGCGGGTGGGCGCCGCCCTGGTCCGCGAGGCCAGCGAGCGGGCGCGGGCGGCGCGGAAGAAGGCGGACGCGCGGGTGCTGGCCGAGTTGGCCAGTGGCCTGGAGGATGGCAGGGACCCCGCCGAGCGCCTTCATCTCGCCCTGGAGGACGAGCTCGCCGAGCTGATGGACCGCCACGCCGACCGCCGGTTCGTCACCGCCTACCCGCACCAACTGGGCGTCGTGGTGGACCGCGTCAAGGCCCGCTTCTCGGCCTGGTACGAGATGTTCCCCCGCTCCTGCGGCCCCGAGGGGAAGCACGGCACCTTCCGCGACTGCGAGAAGTGCCTCCCCTACATCGCCGGGATGGGCTTCGACGTTCTCTACCTGCCGCCCATCCACCCGATCGGCAGCGCGTTCCGCAAGGGGAAGAACAACTCCCTGACGCCGGAGCTGGACGACGTGGGGAGCCCGTGGGCGATCGGCTCGGAGCAGGGGGGGCACAAGTCGATCCTGCCGCAGCTCGGCACGCTGGCGGACTTCCGGCGCTTCCTCAAGAAGGCGGCGGGGCACGGCCTCGAGATCGCCCTCGACCTCGCCTACCAGTGCTCGCCGGATCATCCCTACGTGAAGGAGCATCCGGAGTGGTTCCGCAAGCGGCCGGACGGCACTATCCAGTACGCCGAGAATCCGCCGAAGAAGTACCAGGACATCTACCCCTTCGATTTCGAGACCGCCACCTGGCGCGAGCTCTGGCAGGAGCTGAAGAGCGTCGTCGACTTCTGGGCCGGCGAGGGGGTGCGCATCTTCCGGGTGGACAACCCGCACACCAAGGCGTTCCCGTTCTGGGAGTGGATGATCGCCGAGGTCAAGCGCGAGCATCCGGACGTGCTCTTCCTGGCCGAGGCGTTCACGCGGCCGAAGATCATGTACCGGCTCGCCAAGCTCGGCTTCACCCAGTCCTACAACTACTTCCCGTGGCGCGTCCAGCGCTGGGAGCTGATCGAGTACTTCACCGAGCTGACCCAGACGGAGGTCAAGGAGTTCTTCCGCGCGAACCTCTGGCCCAACACGCCGGACATCCTCCACGAGGCGTTGCAGGTCGGCGGCCGGCCGGCGTTCGTGCAGCGGCTGATCCTGGCGGCCACGCTCGGCGCCAGCTACGGCATCTATGGCCCGCCGTTCGAGCTGATGGAGCACCTGCCGCGCGAGCGGGGGAGCGAGGAGTATCTCGACTCGGAGAAGTACCAGCTCCGCCAGTGGGACCTCGACCGGCCGGACAGCCTGAGCGAGTTGATCGCGCTGGTGAACCGTATCCGGCGCGAGAATCCGGCGTTGCAGAGCGATCCCAGCCTGCGCTTCCACAAGGCGGAGAACGAGCAGATCCTCTGTTACAGCAAGCTGGCGGAGGGGGAAGACCAGGACGACAATCTGATTCTGGTGGCGGTGAACCTCGATCCCCATCACGTCCAGGCTTCCTGGATCGACCTCGATCTCGAAGAGCTGGGCCTGGAGTCCGACCAGCCGTTCCAGGTGCACGACCTGCTGACCGGCGCCCGCTATCTCTGGCACGGATCGCGCAACTTCGTTCAGCTCGATCCGCACCAGGTGCCCGCGCATATCTTCCGGGTGCGCCGCCGGGTGCTTTCGGAGCGGGATTTCGACTACTTCGTTTGAGGATGGAACGCAGACGCGACCTGACAGCATGAGAACGTAGGGGCGAGGCTTGCCCCCGCCCGGGTGGGGACAAGCCCCACCCCTACGAACTTGAAGGGGAATCTCGAGTGACAGTGACCGATACGACCGAAGAGCGTAGCGAGACCCTCGTAGAGGAGCCGAAGCGGCGGGGGGGCGACGATCCCCTCTGGTACAAGGACGCGATCATCTACGAGGTCCACGTGCGGGCTTTCGCGGATTCGGACGGCGACGGCCGCGGCGACTTCCAGGGGCTGACCGCCCGGCTCGACTACCTGCGCGATCTCGGGGTGACCGCCATCTGGCTGCTGCCGTTCTACCCCTCCCCCTGGCGCGACGACGGCTACGACATCTCCGACTACACCAGCGTCCACCCTGCCTACGGCACCCTGGAAGATTTCCAGCTCTTTCTCGACGAGGCCCACAAGCGGGGGCTGAAGGTGATCACCGAGCTGGTGATCAATCACACGTCGGACCAGCATCCGTGGTTCCAGCGCGCGCGGCTTGCCCCTCCCGGCAGCCCGGAGCGCGATTTCTACGTCTGGAGCGACACCGACAAGAAGTACGCCGGCACGCGGATCATCTTCACCGACACCGAGACCTCGAACTGGACCAAGGACCCGGTGGCCAACGCCTTCTACTGGCACCGCTTCTTCTCGCACCAGCCGGACCTCAACTTCGACAACCCGCTGATGCAGGAGGAGCTCTTCAAGGCGCTCGACTTCTGGATGGAGATGGGGGTCGACGGCCTGCGGCTCGACGCCATCCCCTACCTCTTCGAGCGCGAGGGGACGAACAACGAGAACCTGCCGGAGACCCACGAGTTCCTGAAGAAGCTGCGGGCCCACGTCGACGCGAAATTTCCCGGCCGCATGCTATTGGCCGAGGCCAACCAGTGGCCGGAGGACTCGATCGCCTATTTCGGCGATCCGGCGACCGGCGGCGACGAGTGCCACATGTCGTTCCACTTCCCGGTGATGCCGCGCCTGTTCATGGCGCTGCGCATGGAGGACCGCTACCCGATCATCGACATCCTCCAGCAGACGCCGGCGATCCCGGAGACGGCGCAGTGGGCGATCTTCCTGCGCAACCACGACGAGCTGACGCTGGAGATGGTGACCGATGAGGAGCGGGACTACATGTACCGCGTCTACGCGGCGGACAAGGAGCAGCGGATCAACGTCGGCATCCGCCGGCGCCTGGCGCCGCTGCTCGGCAACGACCGCCGGCGGATCGAGCTGCTCAACGGCCTGCTCTTCTCGCTCTTCGGCACGCCCGTCCTCTACTACGGCGACGAGATCGGCATGGGGGACAACTTCTATCTCGGCGACAGGAACGGCGTGCGCACGCCGATGCAGTGGAGCGCCGACAAGAACGCCGGCTTCTCGCGCGCCAACCCGCAGCGGCTCTATCTGCCGGTGATCGTCGATCCCGAGTACCACTATGAGGCGGTCAACGTCGAGGCGCAGCAGGCGAATCCCCATTCGCTGCTCTGGTGGACCCGGCGGGTGATCGCCCTGCGCAAGCGCCATCCGGCGTTCAGCCGCGGCACCACCGAGTTCCTGCAGCCGGACAACCACCGGGTGCTCGCCTTCCTGCGGCGCACTCCCGAGGAGACGCTGCTGGTGGTGGCGAACCTCTCGCGCTTCTCGCAGTACGCCGAGCTGGACTTGACGGCGTTCGCCGGCTTCACCCCGGTCGAGATGTTCGGGCGCTCGGCGTTCCCGAAGATCGGCGCTCCGGCGTGCTACGGGCTGACGCTCGGGCCGCACTCGTTCATCTGGTTCTCGCTGGTAGCCGACCCGGCACAGTTCGGCCGCGTGCGGCAGGCGCCGAAGGGGGGCGCGGAGAGCGGCGCGCCGGCGCCCGCGCTGGCGATCACGGGATCCTGGCGGAGCTGCCTCGAAGGGAAAGGGCGGCGCGATCTCGAGAGTCTTCTGCTCGACGTGCTGCCGGGGCGCCGCTGGTTCGCCGGCAAGGCGCGGACGCTGCGCGGCGTCGAGATCCAGGAGACCATCCCGTTCAGCGACGGCGCGGTCCTGGCGCTGCTGCGGGTGGACTACGCGGAGGCCGAGGCCGAGCTCTACGCCCTGCCGCTCGCCTTCGCTCCCGATTCGGACCCCGAGCGGCCGGAGGGGCTGCCGCAAGTGGCGCGGCTCGAATCGGACTCGCCAGAAGGCACCGGCCTGCTCTATGACCCGTTCGGCGATCCGGAGATCTCGCGCCAGTTGCTCGCGGCTGTCGAACAGGGCGGACGTCTCCGTGGCGAGCGCAACGAGCTGGCCGCCACCGCCTCGCCGGTGTTCGCCGAGATCCGCGGCGCGGGGGACCTGGAGCCCGTGCCGCTCAAGGCCGAGCAGAGCAACACCTCGGTCCGTTTCGGCGACCGGCTGATCCTCAAGCTCTTCCGCAAGCTGGAGCCGGGGATCAACCCCGACCTCGAGATCGGCCGCTTCCTGACCGAGCAGACCGACTTCCGCCACAGCCCGCGGGTCGCCGGCGCGCTGGAGATCCGCGACCGCCGCCACGAGCCGATGACGCTCGGCATCCTGCAGGAGTTCGTCGGCAACGAGGGGGACGCCTGGAGCTACACCCTGGACTCCCTCGGCCGCTTCTTCGACCGCATGCAACTGGCCTGGGGGCAGCAGGACGGCGCGGTGCTGGTGCCCGCCGAGCCGCTGATCGACCTCGCGGAGCGGGAGATGAGCGCCGACGACTTCGAGCGCATCGGCACCTACGTGCCCACCGTGCGGCTGCTCGGCGAGCGCACGGCGGAGCTGCACATCGCCCTCGCCTCGGGCAAGGGGAAGGACTTCGAGCCGGAGCCCTTTTCGGAGCTCTATCAGCGGTCGCTGTATGATTCGATGCGCTCGCTCACGAAGAAGAATCTGCGGCTTCTCCGTCAGCGTCTGTCCGCGCTGCCGGCGGCCACGCTGCCGGCGGCCGAGTGGGTGCTCGCGGCGGAGGACCGGCTCCTGGAGCGTTTCCACCGCCTGACGTCGCGGAAGCTGGCGGCCGAGCGCATCCGCACCCATGGGGACTATCATCTGGGGCAGGTGCTCTACACCGGCCGCGATTTCGTGATCCTCGATTTCGAGGGGGAGCCGGCGCGGTCGCTGTCCGAGCGGCGCCTCAAGCGGTCGCCGATGCGGGACGTCGCGGGCATGATCCGTTCGTTCCAGTACGCGGCGTACGTGGCGCTGGTCGAGGAGGCCGCGGCGGGCATGGCGCCGCCGGAGGCGCTGCCGGCGCTGGAGGGATGGGCGCTCTACTGGGAGCAGTGGGTCTCGGCGACCTTCCTCCAGGCCTATCTCCAGCGGGCAAGGGGAGCGGGGTTCCTGCCCCCCTCGCCGGAGGAGCGGGAGATTCTGCTCGACTGCTACCTGCTCGAGAAGGCGATCTACGAGCTGGGCTACGAGCTCAACAACCGTCCCGACTGGGTGCGGACCCCGCTGCAGGGTATCCGTCAGATTCTGGGAGAGGGTGACGAAGTTGGCGAATGAACGCGAAGACCTGCTGACCCTGGCCCGGCTCTACGGGGTCCAGACCTCCTATCGCAGCGCCATGGGGCACCATGTCGAGGCCCAACCGGAGTCCCTGCTCGGGGCGTTGCGGGCTCTCCAGGTGCCGGTCGAAGGGATCGAGGACGTGCCCGAGGCGCTGCAAGAGCGGCGCGAGGAGCTCGCCGGGCGCATCATCGAGCCGGTCATCGTCGCCTGGGACGGCCACGCGCCTTCGATCGAGCTGCGTCCCGGCGCCGCGAGCGGTTCCATCGCCTATCACCTCGATCTCGAAAGGGGGGAGAGGCGGGCCCAGATGGCGGACCTCCAGAGCCTCCCCGAGACCCCGCCCGCCGAAGGGTCGCAGCACCCGGGCCGGCGGCTGGCGCTGCCGGAGCCGCTGCCGTTCGGCTATCACCAGCTCACCGTGGAGCTCGGCGGCCGGACGGCGGAGTCGCTGGTGATCTCGGCGCCCAGCCGCTGCTTCGCCGGGGAAGGAGAAGGAGACAACGGCAAGCCGCTCTGGGGCGTTTTTCTTCCCCTGTATGCCCTGCGCACCTCGCGGAGCTGGGGGGCCGGGGACTTCTCGGACCTGGAGACGCTCGCCGAATGGACCGCCGGCCTCGGCGGCGGTGTGGTGGGGACCCTGCCGCTGCTCGCCTCCTTCCTCGACGAGCCGTTCGAGCCCAGCCCCTATGCTCCGGCGTCGCGCCTGTTCTGGAACGAGCTGTACATCGATCCCCGCCGGCTGCCGGAGATGGAGGACTGCCCATCCGCCCGGCGGCTGATCGAATCGCCCGACTTCCAGCGCGAGGTCGAGGCGTTGCGCGCCGCCCCGCGGGTCGACTACGCCCGGCTGATGGCGCTCAAGCGCCGGGTGCTGGAGGAGCTGGCCCAGCGCTTCTTCGCCCACCCGGGGAGCCGGCAGGAGGAGTTCGAGCGTTTCGTCGCCGGCAAGCCCGGGCTCGAGAACTATGCCGCCTTCCGCGCCGTGGGAGACCGCCGCGGCGAATCCTGGCAGAGCTGGCCCGGGCGGCTGCGCGGGGGGACCCTCGCCCCCGCCGATTATGACGAAGAGGACCGGCGCTACTACCTTTGGACGCAGTGGGCCGCCGATCAGCAACTGAGCTCGCTGGCAAAGGAGGCGCGGCGGCGCGGCCCCGGTCTCTATCTCGACCTGCCGGTCGGCGTCCACGGCAGCTCCTACGACGTCTGGTGCGACCGCGACCTCTTCGCCCTCGATGCCACGGCCGGCGCACCGCCGGACTCCTTCTTCACCAAGGGGCAGAACTGGGGGTTCCCGCCGCTCCAGCCCGACCGCCTGCGCGAGCGCGGCTACGACTACCTGATCAACAGCCTGCGCCATCACCTGGAGCACTCGGGCATCCTGCGCCTCGACCACGTCATGCAGCTCCACCGGCTGTTCTGGATCCCGCAGGGCATGGACGCCTCCGGGGGCGTCTACGTGAATTATCCGGCCGAGGAGATGTACGCGGTGCTCTCCGTCGAGAGCCATCGTTACCAGGCGATCGTCGTCGGCGAGAACCTGGGGACGGTGCCCGGCGAGGTCTACGAGGCCATGGACCGCCACGAGCTGCTCGGCATGTACGTGGTGCAGTACGAGCTGCAGCCCGGCAGTGAGGGTCTGCGCGAGCCGCCGGCGAAGACCGTCGCCAGCCTCAACACCCACGACATGCCGACCTTCCAGGGTTTCCTGCAGACCAGGGACGTGGACGACCTCGTGAGCCTCGGCTTCTTCACGGCCGAGCAGGCGCGGGAGGAGAAGGAGCGGCGCGCGGCGATCCGCCAGGCGATGGAGGAGTCCCTGCCGCCGGACGAGCGGCGGCGCGGCGCGAAGACCGACAACATGCTCCTGCGCGAGCGCCTGGATCATCTGGCGGCGAGCCCGGCGCGCATGGTGCTGGTGAACCTGGAGGACCTCTGGCACGAGACCGAGCCGCAGAACGTGCCGGGCACTCACACCGAAAGGCCCAACTGGCAAAGGAAAGCAAGGTTTTCGTTCGAGGAGTTTTCGACCCGGGCCGATGTGATGGAGCCGTTGAAACGTGTTGATGAATTGAGGAAGCGGCGCGGTTGATATTGATCTTTTAGGGCGGGAGGGAATCATGCCGAGTCCGATCACCGACCAGGACCTCTATCTCTTCAACGAAGGCACCCATTTCCGCCTCTACGACGTGCTGGGCGCTCACGCCGGCACGGACGGCGATCGCGAGGGCACCTGGTTCGCCGTCTGGGCGCCGAACGCGGCGGCGGTCTCGGTGATCGGCGAGTTCAACCAGTGGGACAAGCGGGCGACCCCGATGACCGAGCGGCAGACCTCCGGCATCTGGGAGGTTTTCGTGCCGGACGTGACGCCGGGGGCGGCGTACAAGTACCACGTCATCTCCCGCTACCGCGGCTACCGGGCCGACAAGGCGGACCCCTTCGCCTTCTACGCCGAGATGGCGCCGGCACGGGCCTCGGTGGTCTGGGATCTCGAATACGACTGGTGGGACGCCGACTGGATGCTGGCCCGCGGCGACAAGCAGTCGCTCACCGCGCCGATCTCGACCTACGAGGTCCACCTCGGCTCGTGGCGGCGGGTTCTCGAGGAAGAAAACCGGTTTCTCACCTACCGCGAAATGGCGCCGGCCCTCGCCGAGCACATGAAGAAGATGGGCTTCACTCACGTCGAGATGCTCCCCGTGATGGAGCATCCGTTCTTCGGCTCCTGGGGTTATCAATCGCTGGGATATTTCGCGCCGACCAGCCGCTTCGGCACGCCGCAGGACCTGATGTACCTGATCGACTACCTGCACCAGCAGGGGATCGGCGTCATCCTCGACTGGGTGCCCTCCCACTTCCCGGGCGACGAGCACGGCCTGAACTTCTTCGACGGCACCCATCTCTACGAGCACGCCGATCCGCGCAAGGGGTACCACCCCGACTGGTCGAGCTACATCTTCAACTATGGCCGCAACGAGGTGCGCAGCTTCCTGATCAGCAGCGCTCTCTTCTGGATGGAGAAGTACCACGCCGACGGCCTGCGGGTGGACGCCGTCGCCTCCATGCTCTACCTCGACTACTCGCGCAAGCAGGGGGAGTGGATCCCCAACGAGCACGGCGGCCGCGAGAACCTGGAGGCGATCCATTTCCTGCGCACGCTGAACCAGGAGGTCTACGAGCGCTTCCCCGACGCCCAGGTGATCGCCGAGGAGTCGACCGCCTGGCCGATGGTCTCGCGGCCGATCTACGTCGGCGGCCTCGGCTTCGGCTACAAGTGGGACATGGGGTGGATGCACGACACCCTGGACTACCTGGCGAACGATCCGATCCATCGCCGCTACAACCACAACAAGATCACCTTCCGGACGATGTATGCCTTCAACGAGAACTTCGTGCTGCCGCTCTCGCACGACGAGGTGGTGCACGGCAAGGGGTCGCTGTACGGCAAGATGCCCGGCGACACCTGGCGGAAGCTCGCCAACCTTCGGCTGCTCTACGGCAACATGTTCGCCCAGCCGGGCAAGAAGCTCCTCTTCATGGGCGCGGAGCTGGCCCAGATCCGCGAGTGGAACCACGACGCCAGCCTCGACTGGGACCTCCTCGACGACCCGGGGCACGCCGGGATCGCCCGCTGGCTGGGGGACCTCAACCGCCTCTACGGCAGCGATCCCGCCCTGCACGAGCTGGACTGCAATCCCGACGGCTTCGAATGGATCGACGGCTCGGACGCCGAGCACAGTGTCATCGCCTTCTTGAGATGGGCCAAGGCGCCGGCGGAGCCGATCGCCGTCGTCTTCAACTTCACTCCGGTGCCGCGCGAGAACTACCGCATCGGCGTTCCCGGCCGCGGCTACTGGCGGGAGCTGCTCAACAGCGACGCTCCCGAGTACGGCGGCAGCGGCATGGGGAACCAGGGCGGCGTGGAAGCGGTGCCGATCCCGATGCACGGCCAGACGCACTCGCTCACCCTCACGCTGCCGCCGCTCGGCGTGCTGTTCCTGAAACGGGACGTGCCGAAGGCGGTGGGGTTCGACGAGATTGAAGAGGAGGATCTCGAGGCTGGCGACGAGGAGGAGTAGGCAAGCATCTTGTATGAGATCCGGTTCCCTTTGCGCGTGGCGGGGGATTGGAGGTCTGTTTGCCGGATTTGAATTGGGAGCCGAGTCTTGGAGCGATCTATCTTGAAAATGAGCGGTGCCGGTTTCGGGTCTGGGCTCCCCGGGCCCGCCAGGTGGAAGCCCACCTGTGCGGCGGCCGCCGAATCCCCCTGGAGCCCCGTGAGCACGGCTACTTCGAGGCGGCCGTGGAAGGCGTCCAGCCTGGAACCCGCTATCACTATCATCTCGACGGCGGGGAAGGGCGGCCCGACCCCGCCTCCCGTTTCCAGCCGGACGGCGTGCACGGGCCGTCGATGGTCGTCGACCGGCGGTTCGCCTGGAGCGACGCGGGTTGGAAAGGGATTCCTCTCGAAGAGTATATTTTTTACGAATTGCATGTCGGAACGTTCACGCCGGAAGGCACCTTCGATGGTGTGATCCCCCATCTCGACCGCCTGGTGGACCTCGGGATCACCGCGATCGAGCTGATGCCGGTCGCGCAGTTCCCCGGCCGGCGCAACTGGGGGTACGACGGCGTTCTCCCCTACGCGGTCCAGAATTCCTACGGCGGCCCGGACGGGCTGAAGCGGCTGGTGAACGCCTGCCACGCCCGCGGGCTGGCGGTGGTGCTCGACGCCGTCTACAACCATCTCGGCCCCGAGGGGAACTACCTCGGCGAGTTCGGTCCCTACTTCACCGACCGTTACAAGACCCCCTGGGGGCTCGCCCTGAACTTCGACGGCCGGGAGACCGACGCGGTGCGCCGCTACTTCGTCGAGAATGCCCTCCACTGGATCGCCGACTTCCACCTCGACGGCCTGCGGCTGGACGCCGTCCACGCCGTCGCCGACAACTCGGAGCGCCCCTTTCTTCAGGAGCTAGGGCAGGAGGTGAAGGCACTGGCGGCGCGGCTGGGCCGGCCGGCCTACATCTTCCCGGAGAGCGATCTCAACACGCTCTTCTTCCTGCGCCCCCCCGAGCGCGGCGGCTGTGGCTTCGACGCCCAGTGGACGGACGACTTCCACCACTGCCTGCACTCCCTGCTCACCGGCGAGCGGAGCGGCTATTACCAGGACTTCGGCGGGCTCGACCAGATGGCCAAGGCGATGGCCGGCGGCTTCGTCTACACCGGGCAGTACTCCCCCTTCCGCCGGCGGCGCCACGGTGTGCCGGCGGACGAGATGGCGGGAGCGCGCCACGTCGTCTGCAGCCAGAACCACGACCAGACGGGGAACCGGATGATGGGGGACCGGCTCTCGACCCTGGTCGATTTCGAGAGCCTAAAGCTCGCCGCGGGCGCGGTGCTGCTCTCCCCTTTCCTGCCGCTCCTCTTCATGGGCGAGGAGTACGGCGAGACGGCCCCCTTCCTCTACTTCATCGACCACTCGGACCCGGATCTCGTCCGGGCCGTGCGCGAGGGGCGCAAGGAGGAGTTCGCCGCCTTCGGCTGGCAGGAGGAGCCGCCAGACCCGCAGTCCGAGGAGACCTTCGCGCGCTGCCGGCTGATCCAGTGCCAGCACGACAGCGGCCGGCACAAGGCGCTCCACGCCTTCTACGGGGAGCTGATCCGGCTGCGGAAGAGCGTGCCGGCGCTGGCGAACCTCAGGAAGGAGGACGTCGAGGTGACGGCGTTCGAGGCGGACGGGGTGATCCTGATGCGGCGCCGGAGCGGAGAGAGCGAGGCGCTGGCCGTCTTCAATTTTTCAGCGAAGGAGCAGGTCCTGCCGTTGCCGGGCGAGGCGTGGCGGAAGGTGCTCGATTCGGCGGCGGAGCGGTGGGAGGGGCCCGGGGATGGGGAGGGGGTGGGGGCACGATCGGTGATGGTACTGGTGCGGTAGGGCAAATGTAGCCCGCCCGCAGGGCGGAATTTATCCAGCCTGGGGTGTCAACCCCAGGTAGGAGGCGGCTCGGTCCTGGGGTTGACACCCCAGGCTGGATAAATCTCGCCCTGCGGGCGGCGTCTGCTACGATCCCCCCGCACAATGCAGCGCTATCTCTGTATTCACGGCCACTTCTATCAGCCGCCGCGGGAAAACCCGTGGCTGGAGGCGATCGAGGTCCAGGACTCGGCGCGCCCGTACCACGACTGGAACGAGCGGATCACCGCCGAGTGCTACGCCCCCAACGCCGCCTCGCGCATCCTCGACGGCGAGCACCGCATCGAGCGGATCGTCAACAACTACGCCCGGATCAGCTTCAACTTCGGCCCTACCTTGCTCGCCTGGATGGAGCAGAAGGAGCCGGAGGTCTATCGCGCGATCCTGGCGGCCGACGCTGAGAGCAGCGAGCGCTTCTCGGGGCACGGCTCGGCACTGGCTCAAGGCTATAACCACATCATCATGCCGCTCGCCAACCGGCGGGACAAGCAGACCCAGATCCTCTGGGGGCTCACTGACTTCGAGCGCCGCTTCGGCCGCAAGGCGGAGGGGATGTGGCTGCCGGAGACGGCGGTCGATCTCGAGACGCTCGATCTGCTGAGCGGAGCGGGGGTCCGCTTCACCGTCCTCGAGCCCCATCAGGCCGGGCGGGTGCGGCCGAAGGGAGCCAAGGGGAAAGAGGAGTGGCGGGAGGTCGGGGGCGGGCGGATCGATCCCACCATGCCTTACGAGGTGAAGCTCCCCTCGGGGCGGCGGCTCGCGATTTTCTTCTACGACGGCGCGGTCTCGCGGGCGGTGGCGTTCGAGGGATTGCTGGTGAGCGGCGAACGCTTCGCCGACCGGCTGCTGTCCACCGTGCCCGCGGACCCGGAGCAGGACCGGCTGGTGAACATCGCGACCGACGGCGAGACCTACGGCCACCATCACCTCTACGGCGAGATGGCCCTCTCCTACGCCCTCCACCACATCGAGGAGAACGGCCTCGCCCGGCTGACCAACTACGGGGAGTACCTGGAGACCCATCCGCCGGACCAGGAGGTGGAGATCGTCGAGAACACCGCCTGGAGCTGCTCCCACGGGGTGGGCCGCTGGCGCGAGGACTGTGGCTGCCACACCGGCGGCGGCCCCGGCTGGACGCAAGAATGGCGGGCGCCGTTGCGCCAGGCCCTCGACTGGCTGCGCGACGAGCTGGCCCCCCGTTGGGAGCGCGAGGCCGGGGCGTTCTTCGCCGATCCCTGGGCGGCGCGGGACGCCTATGTCGACGTGCTTCTCGACCGCTCGCCCGCGGCCGTCGACGCCTTCCTGGCCCGCTTCGCGGCGGGCCCGGTCCCCGGGGGGAGAGACCGGGTGCGGGCCCTCGAGCTGCTGGAGCTCCAGCGCCACGCCATGCTGATGTACACGAGTTGCGGCTGGTTTTTCAACGATCTCGCGGGGATCGAGACGGTCCAGATCCTGCGCTACGCCGGCCGCGTGGCGCAGCTCGCCCATGAGCTTTTTCAAATACTGGTCGAGCCGGAGCTCCTGCGGCTCCTGGAGAAGGCGAAGAGCAACGTGCCGGCGGAGGGCACGGGGCGCGATCTCTACGAGAAGCTGGTTCGGCCGGCCATCGTGGACCTCCCGCAGGTGGTCGCTCACTACGCCGTGGCATCGCTGTTCCGGGAGTATCCCAATCCAGCACCGGTCTATGGCTACGGGGTCGAGCGGGAGAACGGGCGCACCTTCCGCGCCGGCCGCTGCCGCCTGTCGATCGGCAAGGCGCGGGTCACCTCCGGGCTGACCGGCAAGACGGGAGCGTTCGCCTTCGGCGCCCTCCACTTCGGGGATCACAACCTCAACGCGGGCGTGACTCCGCTGGAGGATCCGGAAGCCTATGCAGCGCTGATCGCGGAGGCGGGCGGCGCTTTCGAGCATGGCGACCTGCCGCAGGTAATCCGCCTGCTCGACCGCTACTTCGGAGACGTCTCCTACTCGCTCAAATCGCTCTTCCGCGACGAGCAGCGCCGCATCCTCGATCACATCCTGGCCTCGACACTCAATGAGGTGGAGGACGAGTTCCGCGATGTTTTCCGGCATCACGGACCGTTGATGCGCTTCCTGAAGAGCCTCGGCACGCCGCTCCCCAGGGCGTTCGCCGCCGCCGCCGAGTTCGTCCTCAACGTGGACCTGCGGAAGGCCGTCTCCGATCCGGCGGCCGATCCCGAGGAGGTCGAGCGTCTCCTCGCCGAACGGGCGGCGCTCGGCGTCGAGCTGGACGTCCAGGAGCTCTCCTACGCCCTGAAGCAGGCCCTGAACGCGCAAGTGGACCGCCTGCGCGAGAGGCCGGAGGACCGGGACCTGCTGCGCCGGATCGACGCCACCGTGGCCCTCGCCCGCTCCGCCCCCTTCGACGTCGATCTCTGGCACGCCCAGAACCGCTGCTACGAGCTGCTCCAGACGGTCTACCCGGAGCAGCGGGAGAAGGCTGAGGAGGGGGATGCCGAGGCGGCGGAGTGGGTCTCCCGGTTCCGGAAGCTGGGGGAGCGGCTGGCGGTGCGGGTGGGGTAGAGGTTCAGGGCGGCTGGTCCTCCGCGGCGCCCTCACCCCGAAACCTCACCCCCGGCCCCTCTCCCACCGCACTCCCGCCGACCGGGAGAGGGGGGACTTTACTGAGAAGGCGTGGCTTGTAGGGTGCGCTGTGCGCACCAGAAATGGCGATGGTGCGCACAGCGCACCCTACAAGCGAGGTCTCTCCCGTCAAGCTCCCCTCTCCCGGTCGGGGGGAGTGCGGTGGGAGAGGGGCCGGGGGTGAGGTTTCGGGGTGGGGCGCCGCCCCCGGATCCCCCATCACCCTGAATCCTGGTCCACCCCTTGCAGCTTTTCTCACCGCCGTGCCGAAAACCCCCCTTTCCACCTACCGCGTCCAGCTCCGCTCCGACTTCGCCTTCGACGATGCCGCCGCGATCGTCGACTATCTCGCCGATCTGGGGGTGAGCCATCTCTACAGCTCCCCCTATCTGCAGGCGGCCCGGGGGAGCACGCATGGGTATGACGTGGTCGATCCGACGCGGGTCAACGAGGATCTGGGGGGCGAGGAGGCGCACGCGCGGCTCTGCCGGACGCTCGGCGAGGCGGGGCTCGGGCAGGTGCTTGACATCGTTCCCAATCACATGGCGATCACCGAACGGCGCAACACCTGGTGGTGGGACGTGCTGGAGAACGGCGCGGCGAGCCGCTATGCCGGTTACTTCGACGTCGACTGGAACTCCCCCCACGCCCGGCTGCGCGACACGGTGCTGCTGCCCATCCTGGGCGACCACTACGGCCGCGTGCTGGAGAACGGCGAGCTGGAGCTGGTGCGCCGGGAGGGGCGGTTCGAGATCCACTATCACGAGCACCGGATGCCGGTGGCCCCCCGCTCGCTCGACGTGCTGGTCGACCGGGCGGCCCGGCGGTGCGGCTCGCCGGATCTCGCCTTCATTGCCGACTCCTTCGGCCAGCTCCCCCTCGCCACCGCGACCGACCGCGCGAGCATCGCCCGCCGGCACCGCGACAAGGAGGTGCTCGCCGGCCAGCTCGCCCGTCTCCTCGGGGAGAAGCCCGAAGTAGCCCGAGCGCTGGACGAGGTGGTGGCCGAGGTCAACGGCAATCCCGACGCGCTCGACGAGTTGCTCCAGCGCCAGAACTACCGCCTCGCCTTCTGGCGCACCGCCGGCCAGGAGCTCGACTACCGGCGCTTTTTCGACGTCCATACCCTGATCGGCCTGCGGATGGAGGACGAGCGGGTGTTCGCCGACACCCACGCCCTGGTGCTGCGCTGGCTGAAGACGGGCGTGCTCGACGGCGTCCGCATCGACCATCCGGACGGCCTGCGCGACCCCGAGGAATACCTGGAGCGGCTGCGCGACGAGGCCCCGGAGGCTTGGATCGTGGTGGAGAAGATCCTGGAGTCGGGCGAGCCGCTCCGCGAGTCCTGGCCGGTGGAGGGGACGACGGGCTACGACTTCCTCAACCGGGCCGGCGGCCTGCTCGTCGATCCCGCGGGCGAGGAGCCGCTGACCGTCCTCTACGCCGAGCTGACGGGCGAGAGCGCCGATTGGCCGGCCCTGGTGCGGGAGAAGAAGCTGCTGGTCGTGGGGGAGCTGCTGGCGAGCGACGTCAACCGGCTGGCGGAGGTGTTCCTGGAGGTCTGCGAGCGCCACCGCCGCCACCGCGACTACACCCGTTTCGAGCTGCGCCAGGCGATCCGCGAGGTGGTCGCCTGCTTCCCGGTCTACCGCACCTACGCGCGGGCGGAGATCGGCGAGGTCACGGATCTGGACCGGCACTACGTCGGCGAGGCGATCGAGGCCGCCAAGACCCATCGCCCCGACATCGCCGCCGACCTGTTCGACTTCTTCCGCGATCTCCTGTTGCTGGAAGTCCGGGGGGAGAGGGAGAGCGAGCTGGTGATGCGTTTCCAGCAGCTCACCGGGCCGGCGATGGCGAAGGGGGTTGAGGACACCGCCTTCTACAACTTCCACCGCCTGATCTCGCTCAACGAAGTGGGGGGGAGTCCGGGCGAGTTTGGCCTTTCCGTCGCCGAGTTTCACCGCCTCGCCGCCGACACCCAGCGGATCTGGCCGGCGGCGATGCTCGCCACCTCGACGCACGACACCAAGCGTAGCGAGGACGTGCGGGCGCGGATCAGCCTGCTCGCGGAGATCCCCGAACGCTGGGGCGAGGCCGCGCGCCGCTGGTTCGAGCGCAACGCGAAGCACCGCCAGGGGGACTTTCCCGACCGCAACGCCGAGTATCTGCTCTACCAGACCCTCGTAGGCGCCTGGCCGATCACGCCCGAGCGCGCGGCGGCCTACATGGAGAAGGCCACCCGCGAGGCCAAGGTCCACACCTCCTGGACGCGGCCCAATCCGGAGTACGAGGTGGCCCTGCGCACCTTCGTCAATGCCGTGCTGGAAGATACGGAGCTCGTGGCCGACCTCGAAGCCTTCGTGGCCCCGCTGGTCGAGCCGGCGCGGATCAACTCCCTCGCCCAGACGCTGCTCAAGCTCACCGCTCCGGGCGTGCCCGACCTTTACCAGGGGACGGAGATCTGGGATCTCTCCCTGGTCGATCCCGACAACCGCCGTCCGGTCGACTACGATCTGCGGCGCCGCCTGCTCGCCGAACTGAAGAAGGGCATGACCCCGGAGGAGATCCTGGCCCGGATGGAGGAGGGGCTGCCGAAGCTCTGGGTGATCCGCCAGGGGCTCCATCTGCGCCGCCGGAACCCTGAGCCGTTCGGGCCGCATGGGGACTACGAGCCGCTCCGGGTTTCCGGATCGCGGGCTGACCATGCCGTCGCCTTCGCGCGCCGCGGACAGGTGGCGGTCGTGGTTCCCCGGCTGCCGCTGCGTCTCAATGGGGACTGGCAGGGCTCCACCGTGGAGCTGCCGGCGGGCGCATGGCACAACGAGCTGACGGGGGAGGCGGTCGAAGGGGGGGAGCGAGCGGTGGCGGAGCTGCTGGCGCGGTTCCCGGTGGCATTACTGAGCCGTCATTGAGCCGTCATTGAGCCGTTCCAAGATGTAGAATTCAGCAAGCCATGACAGACGACGAGATCGACGAGGAAGTTCCGGAGCTCCCGCCGGAGGACTCCATCACCGCCATGCTGGAGGGGCTCGACACCCTCGAGGGGATCGGCGCTCCCGGCGAGGCGCCGCCGCCGGCCCCGGCGCTGAACCACCGCGAAATCGACAACTTGGTCAATGAGATTCTGGACGACGAGCTGAACCGGCTCAGCGGGCGGAAAGGCTAGCCAGCACCTCGGTGGCCAGGTCCGCCGTCTCGGCGTCCTCCTGGGCGTCGTTCGCGTTCGCCGGCGTCGGGATCCTCGCGCCCCCCTCCTCGGGCATCATCGCGTTCACCTCCATGCCGGTGTGCGTCTGGCGCTCCAGCAGCTCGACCGCGGAGTCGAGCGGCAGGTAGCCCAGCCGCTGGGCGATGTCGATGTAGTAGCCGACCTCGCGCAGGCGGCGGCTGGCCTCGTCGAGCTGGCCGCCGAACTGCTCGTCCGGCACGGCGCAGGCGCGCGCGATGGCCGCGGCGGCCGAGTGGGCGGCCGACTCCATGCGCGCGGCGAGCGCGCTCGCCTCTCCTTCTGGCGCTTCTTCATGGGGAATACTGCCCACAGCCTCGTGTATCGCGAGCACGAGCTCATGGACTTGTTGGAAGGCTGGAAGCGCCCGATGGTCCCTCATGGTGTCTCCTCTGATGCGCCTGCGAGTTGTCCGTCCTTGCCGTCGGGCGCGGCTGCCGTCGAGCCCCCCGCCAGCGGTGGCGACCCTCCACTCGATGGGGAGCCACTGCCGAGGGAGTAGTTGCAAGATCCGAACCGGCCTTCAATGGATCCCTTTCCGGCCTCGCCGTCGTACCGCCCGTGGAACGTGCCGTCGATCAGCGCGACGGCCTCGCCGCCGGCCGGCGTCCGCTGCCGCACGTCGACGTCGGCCTCGCCCGCCGAGGTCACCAGGCCGCCGCTGAGGGAGCGGCCGGTCACGAACAGGCGGGCCTGATAGGGGCCGCTCCCCGCGTAGCTTTCGATCCGTACCGCCACCGTCGGCAGGTCGGCGTTGCCGGTGCGGAAGTCGACCTGCAGCCCGCCCACGGCGTGCGGCACGCAGAAGAACGAGCTCGTGCCCTGGAAGGCGTGCTGACCGGTCACGGTCAGCACGGCGCCGGCCGCCGCGGTCCCGGGGGGCTCCTGCCCCGAGGCATCCGCCGGCCGGGGCTCGGCGGCGGCGGGCCGCGGCGGCGCCTCCTCGGCGCGGCAGGCGGCGAGAAGGAGCGCGAGCAGGACGATCGGGAGCGGGCGGGCCGGAATCTGCACGAGTCGGGGCCGTCTGGTCTACTCAGCCTGCTCGGCCTGCTCCTTGATGAAGCAGCGCCGGAAGTTGCCGTTCAGCGTCCCCGTGCCGCCCTGCCCCTGGTAGGTGCCGTCGAAGGTGCCGTTGTAGGTGGTGCGCTTGCCGCCCCCCATCTCGCGGCTTTTCACATCGACCTTGGCGGTGCCGTTCCACTCCCGGGCGGCTCCCGAGGTCTCCTTGACCACCACGGCCGCCGTGTACTGGCCGTCGGCGGCGAAGGAGGGGAGGCGCATCCGCACCTGGGGCGCCCCCTCCTGGCTGAAGGTGACCTCCAGGTTCTTGTCCGCGGCCAGGTCGCAGCCGGCCGCGACGTCGCCATCGAACGTCGCGGCGCCGGCGAGCGTCAGGTGCGCCTTCGGGCCGCCGTGCCGGCGTCCGCCGCCGCCGCCCTGCCTCTGGTCCGGCGCCGCCTCCGGGGCCTGGGCGGTCTCATCCTGGGAAGCTTTGGTTTCTTTATCCGCCCCCGAGCCACAGCCCGCCAGGGGCAGGAGCAGGAGCAGGGAAAGTGCGGGCAAGGAGCAGTGTCGGAATACGGTGCGCGGTCTCATAGATCCCCCTTCACGGAGCCCCAGGCTCCGGCGGTAGAAAAATTTTGCAGGAAGAATGCCACGGAATTGCGGCTTTGACACGTCACGTCTTGGTCAGCAGCCCCCAGAGGAAGGCCAGCCCCGCGAATCCCATCAGCCACCACCCCCAGGGGGAGCCGGCCGTGCCGGTATGAATCATCACTCCGGCGATCAGCAGTCCCCCGGCCACCACGGTCCAGGACAGCCGGTGGATCGAGCGCTCGAGGCGCTGAATGGTCTTGCGGGCATCCGGGCTGAGGGCCGACTGGATGGTGAGGGTCCCCCGCTCGGCGCGGGCGAGCACGGCGTCCACCCGCCGCGGCAGGGTCAGCAGGGTCTGGAGCTGCGCCAGCCCCTCGCCGAGGATCTGCCGCCAGTCGCGCCGCAACTCCTGGGCCGCCAGACGCTGGGCGAAGGGGAGGGTCTCGGCCCAGGGGTCGAACTCCGGGTCGAGCTGGGTGGAGAGGCCGGCGAGCAGCCCCACGGCGCGGGAGGCGAAGAGCAGGTCCACCTGCACCTGGAAAGGGAGCTCGTAGAGGATGTCCCGGTACTGCCGGAAGAAGTACTCGGCCTCCGAGAAGGCGGTCTCCCGCAGGTTGCCGATCCGCACCCCCCAGAAACGCTGGAACAGCTCCTCGTGGACCTCCTCCAGGCGGCGCAGATCCGCTCCGGGGAGCAGCACGCCGGCGGCCACGTAGGAGCGCACCATCCGCTCGGCGTCGCGGGTGCCGAGGGCGATCGCGTACTCGCGCAGCGCGCCGCGCAGCCGCTCGGGGATCTCGGCCACCATGCCGAAATCCACGAAGACGATCTGGAACGGCCGCTCCTCCCCGATCGGCGGCGGGGGCACCGGGGCGCCCGGCGCGAAGGGGGTCTCGTCGCCGACCGGCAGCGGGCGCACGAACAGGTTCCCCGGATGGGGGTCGGCGTGCACGAACGAGTGCTCGAAGATCTGCAGCAGGTAGACCCGGTAGAGCACGCGCGCCAGCTCGGGCCGGGAGATGCCGGCGCGTTCGAGGGCGGCGAGATCGCCCATCTTGATCCAGCCGACGTTCTCCAGGGTCAGCGTCCGGCGGGCGCTCCAGTCCCAGAAGACCTTCGGCAGGTAGACCCGGGAGTCGCCGGCGAAGTTCGCCGCGAAGCGCTCGGCATGATGCCCCTCGGCCACCAGGTCGAGCTCGGCGAGGGTGGTGCTGGTGATCTCCGCGCCCACGCGGTTGAGGTCGATGCGCCGCCTTATGGTCTTCGAGAACTTCAGCAGCCGGGCCGCCAGCCGCACCGCCGCGAGGTCGGTCTGGACCAGCACGTCGATCCCCGGCCGCAGCACCTTGACGACCACCTCCTCGCCGGTGGGCAGGCGGGCCGGATGGACCTGGGCGAGCGAGGCGGCGCCGATCGGCTCGGGGGCGACCCAGGAGAAGACCTGGGAGAGCGGGCGTCCGAAATCCTCCTCGATCTGGCGCACGACGTCCGCGAACCGTTCCGGCGGCACCTCGTCCTGGAGCCCCGCGAGCTCCTGGGTGATCTCCGGCGGCAGGATGTCCACCCGGGTGGAGAGGAACTGCCCGAGCTTGATGAGGACGCCGCCCATCTCGCCGGCGAGGGCGCGATAGCGCCGCGCGATCGCCTGATAGCGCACCAGCGGCGGGCGCCGGAACCGCCGCAGCCCGGGGACGTTGAGCACGACGTCCCACCAGACGACCTGGAGGAAGACGCCGGTCACGAAACGGCGCACCTTGCGATAACGCCGGAAGTCGATCCCCGTGGCCATGGGGGGAACCATGTCCCAACGGGGTGCCGGGGTCAATGCGAAGACGCCCCGGACAGCGTTATGACAAGATTCGCCACGCCATGGCCCCCTCGAATCACCAGAAGACCGACCCCGACGGCCTGACCTTCCGGCCGCTCTCGTCGGTGCCTGATTTCGCGGCCTGCGTCGAGCTTCAGCGGGCCACGTGGGGGCGGAGCTTCTCGGACATCGTCCCCTTGAGCATCCTCAAGATCACCCAGAAGGCCGGGGGGATCGCCGCTGGGGCGTTCTCTCCCGAGGGGCTCCTGCTCGGCTTCGTCTACGGGCTGACCGGCTACATCGACGGCCGCCCCTTCCACTGGTCCCACATGCTGGCGGTCGACCGCGCGGCGCGGGATCTCGGGCTCGGCACCCGGCTCAAGCTCTACCAGCGGGAGCTCCTCCTGCCCGTGGGCATCGAGGAGGTCCGCTGGACCTTCGACCCGCTGGAGGCGCGCAACGCGCACCTCAACTTCAATCATCTCGGGGCCGAGGTCGCCGAGTACGTCGAGGAGATGTACGCGGGGGAGGAGGGGAGCGAGCTGTTCGAGGGGATCGGCACCGACCGCTTCATCCTCTGCTGGAAGATCGCCGGCGAGCGGGTGGAGCGCGCCCTCGCCGACCGGCGGTCCGGCGCCGAGGAGCCGTTCCGCGAGGCGCCGGTCGTCAATCCTGGCGCGGTGATCGGGAATCTCCCCGAGGCCCCGCGCGTGCGGATCGAGATCCCGGAGAGCATCCAGGACCTCAAATCGGGGCGGCCGGAGGTGGGGGGAGCCTGGCGCGAGACCACCCGCCGGGCGTTCCAGGCTTACCTCGCGCGCGGCTACCGGGTCGAGGCGTTCTATCGCGACGCCGACGAACGATGTTGTTTCTACGGACTTGAAAGGGACTGACATGCTGCGGATCGAAAGCCTTACCCTGCGCGAGATCTCCCTGACGTTGAAGGAGCCGTTCCAGATCTCATCCGGCACCGCCAGCGAGCGGCGCATCCTGCTCGTCGAGCTGGAAGGCGACGGCCTCGTGGGCTGGGGGGAGTGCACGGCCGGCGAGCTCCCCAACTACGGGCCGGAGACGATCGACACCGCCTGGCACGCCATCCGCGAGTGGGTGGCCCCGCGGGTGCTGGGCCAGACCTTCGCCGGCCCGGAGGAGATCTCGCCGGCGCTCGACCTCAACTTCCGCGGCCACAACATGGCCAAGGCGGCGGTCGAGATGGGGGCCTGGGAGCTCGCGGCGCGGATGGAGGGGGTGCCGCTCTCCAAGAAGCTCGGCGGCACGCGCGACCGCATCCGGGTGGGCATCTCGCTCGGCATTCAGAAGAGTCCCAAGGCCCTGGTGGAGAAGGCCCGGACGGCGCTCGAGCGCGGCTATTGCAAGGTCAAGATCAAGATCAAGCCGGGCGCGGACGTCGCGTACATCCGCGCCGTGCGCGACGCCCTCGGCCCCGAGGCGCCGCTGATGGCCGACGCCAACAACGCCTACACCCTGGAGACCGCGGACAGCCTGGTGGCGCTCGACGAGCTCAAGCTGATGATGATCGAGCAGCCGCTCGCCTGGGACGACTTGACCCGCCACGCCGAGCTCCAGAAGCGCCTGAAGACCCCGATCTGCCTCGACGAGTCGATCACCAGCGTCGACCGCGCGGCGGACATGATCACTTTGGGCTCCGGGCGGATCGTCAACATCAAGCCCGGGCGGGTGGGCGGCTTCCTGCAGTCGATCGCCATCCACGACCTCTGCGCGGCGCACGGCATTCCGGTCTGGTGCGGCGGCATGCTGGAAAGCGGCGTCGGGCGCGCCCACAACGTCGCCCTCGCCTCGCTGCCGAACTTCACGATCCCGGGAGATGTCTCGCCGAGCGAGCGCTACTGGGACGAGGACATCGTGATCCCCGAGTGGACCATGGACCGCGAGGGGTGGATCGACGTTCCCCTCGATCAGACCGGCATGGGAGTGAGAGTGGACCGTGACCGTTTGGAGGAGCTGACGGTGCGGCAGGAGATTCTGCGGGTTCAGTGAAGGGGAGAACAGGGACGAACACGGACCAACAGGGACAAACACGGACCCACAAGGACTGGAAAACCTCGGCCTTCTTAGTTCCTGTTTGTCCTTGTTGGTCCGTGTTCGTCCGTGTTCGTCCCTGTTCTCCCCAGCAGCAAAGCCATCAGAGCCAGAGCGAGCAACCCCCCCGCCACCCAGACCCAGACAGGCACCGCGATCCCTTTTCTCCCCCCCGGCAGAGGCACCAGGCCGCCGTCGCCGAGAACGACGAGGCCGGCCCAGGCGGCGGCCGGGGCGCCGGCGGCGATCATGTCGCGCTGGGCGGAGCGGAGGGCGGCGGCCACGCTGAGACCCTTCCCCAGATGGCGGTAGAAACGGTCGAAGAGCTCGGCGGCCTCGTCGTCGCGCAGGCGCCAGAGGCTGGCGACCACGGTGTGGGCGCCGGCCTGGAAAAAGGCGCGGGCGAGGCTCATTACCCCTTCCCCTCTCAGGAGTGCCCCGGTGTTGCTGCTGCAGGCGGAGAGCACGACGACGCGGCCGTCGAGGCCGAGGTCGACGATCTCGCGGATCTGCAGCAGGCCGTCCTGATTGGCGGCCCCGGGGGCCAGCAGCACCCCGGAGCGGTCCGGATTGGTCTCGTCCGTCACCGCGTGGGTGGCGAAGTGCAGCACCCCGAACTGCTGGAGGGGGGTGGTCTTCACGAAGACCTCGGAGGCGTCCTCCCCCAGACGCTGGACGCTGCCGCCGCCGAGGTCGCGCACCACGGAGCGGCTCTCGGCCCGGGCGTACGGGAGCGGCCCCAGGCGGACGCCGGAGGCGAAGACGGCCACGGCGGCGCGCTCCCTCGCCGCGGCGAGCTGGACTCCCGAGTCCCCGCCGGGCAGGGGCGGATCGGCGAGGGCGAGCGCGGGGATGGGCGCCACGGCGGGCCGCCGCCCCTTCCAGCTCAGCCAGAGCGTGGCCGAGGGTACCTCCATCAGCTCGTAGCGCGTGGCGAGTGGCGGCGCCTTGGGCCCAGAGCGCAGCGCGGCGAACGGGAGCTGATGAAGGGCGTCGTCCGGCACCAGGATCAGCCGCCGGATACCCGGGGGGAGCTCGCGCAGGGGCTGCTCCAGCAGGCGCCGGTAGAGCCCGGCGGCGGGGGCCGCCTCGGAGTCGTCCCGACGGTCGAAAGTGCCGTTGAAGAGGCGGACCGCCGGCCGCAGCTCGCCGCGCCCCGGCAGGCGGTAGGCGCGGGTGCCGCCGCGGGTCGTCACCAGCAGCCAGGAGCCGCCGGCGAAATCCCCCCGCTCGTCTTCCCAGGAGGAGATCTGGAAGGAGAGAAAGGCTTCGTCCGCGGCGAGCGCCTGCCGCACCCGCGCCAGGGTGGCGAACTTCGGGCGCCGGGAGACTTGAAGGGCGGGGGCGGTGCGGGCGAGCTGGTTGCGCAGGTCCGCCTCCTCGATCTCCAGCCGTTCCAACTCCTGGCTGGCGGCGGCGCGGTCAGGCGCCGGCAGGGCGGGATCGAGGAGCCGGCGCTGCACGGCCGAGATCCGCTCCAGCGCCGTGCCCCGCTTCTGCCGAAGGGGAGCCGCGGCGGCGGGGACCGCGTGCGCGGCCTCTAGCGTGTCGATCAGCGAGCGGGCCCGCAGCCGCTCCGAGATCTGGAAGGCTTGCTCTAGATTCTCCGGCTTTTTCTCCTTCAATCCGGCGTCGATCAGCCGGCCGGAGAGCCAGTAATAGTCCTCGGACCAGGTGGAGAACGCCTCGGCTTTGCCGGACGATCCCGCTTGCAGATCCCGCATCGCCTCGATGGCGTCGAGTGCTGAGCGTGAACCCTCGATCGCCCGCCCCGCGGCCCAACTCACCCTCATCTGCTCACGCCAGGCGAAGGCCAGAGACCAGGCGTCTTGAGCTTGACGAGCCAGCTCAAGAGAGCGGTCAATCGCCTTCTGTGCCGCGCGTGGGTCCGTTATCGAGAGAAAGCGGGCGAGGCCATCGAGGCAGTAGCTCTGGTCACCAGGTGTAGTGGCGGCTGCCAAGCAGGAGTCGAAGTGGCTCCTTGCTGTCTCGCCCTTGGACAGGATCCCGAGCGTCAGGTGCATCTTGGCCAGCAGGGTTGCGCTCTGGGCCGCGACCGCGGCGTCGAGCGCCTGCTGGGCCAGGCGGGCAACCTCTCGCCGGCCCTCTTCGCTGGGCAGTTCGGCGATGTGGTCGAACACCGCACGGACCAAGCCATAGCGCGCATTAGCCTCTGTGTAGAGGTCCCGTTTCGTCGCAGCCAGTTCCGCCATACGGCGGAATGCTTCGAGACCTTCTTGGTAATGGCCGAGCTCGAGGTCCAGGTTCGCCATCGCGAGCAGACACTCTTTCTGGGCAGGGTAGGGGCCGTTGGGAAACAGTGCTGGCTTCGCTTGTCGGAGGAGGAGGTAAGCCCCCTCCAGATCCTTGCCGGTACCCCAGAGATGCCGCGCCTTGAGGACTTGGGCCCGCGCTATCAGCTCGGGATCGCCGGATGCCTGGGAGGCTTGGACCGTCCGGTCCACCTCCACTCCGGCTTCGTCCACCCGCCCGGCGTTGAAGAGTAGCCGATAGAGATTGACCCGGGAGGACACCTCTCCCCCGGCATCCCTTCGTGAGGCAAAGCTGGCTGCCAGGCGGGAGAGCACCGCGGGGTCGGTGCCCCGGTAGACGAGAAAGTACGTGAGCCAGGGGCTTCCCGGGTGCTCTCGCAGCAACTCCTGGAGCCTCGCCTTTGCTTTGTCCGCCTGCTTTAGGGCGTCGCCGGTCTCGACGAAGCAGCGGCCCGTCGCTTCGCTTTCCGGCTCGCTGGCCGCAAGCTGCTCGCAGCGGTTGAAGCTGGGGAGTGCGGCGGGAGCGGCGGTGGGCGAGGGGGCCGCCAGTGCGATGAGCAACGGCAGGGCGCGAAGCATGAAGGAAGCTTACCGTACCGCGGCAAAGCAAGACGAGCGGCTCGCCAGAGCCGCTCGTCTTGGGGGGGAGCGGGAGAGAGATCAGATGCCCGGGCCGGGGTCGCCGTTCGGCGGGATCGTGCAGCAACTGCCATCGGGGGTCTTTTTCGGTTCGTCGGTGGTAGTGGTGGTTGTGGTGGTCGGGGTCGCGGTCGTGGTGGTCTGGCTCAGCGTATCGCTCATGATGTTCTCCTCATTGATCTGCGGTCGTTATTTTTGGGTTCCGGGTGCTTCTCGTTTCATCCCTGCTGACTAGAGAACGAACCTGAAGTCTCGATCCCCTCACTTGTCGAGCATTACGTCCCAAATCGGCGAATGTTTCTTTCCTTATTGCCATGTAAGTCGTTGATTAGATTAGATCTGTAGTGATGTGGAAGCAGGCGGAAGAGCCCGGAACGGCCAAGGGCGGGGACCTGTCCCCGCCCTTGCGTACCCGTCGAGAGATGGAGAAGGTCTATTGCAGCGGAGTGGTAAAGGTCGGCGAGGTCTCGCGCGTGCCGTCCGGGCGGATGGCATCCACCTGCCAGACGAGCTTGGTGCCGGGAGGCAGGGTCGCCAAGGCGCTCGCCGGGAGGCGGTACTCGGTGGCGGTCTGCCCCTTGGCGGTGGCGACCGGCTGGAGATCGTCGGTGCTCACCTGCAGGTTGTAGGAGGCGGCGCCGGACACGGGGGACCAGCGCAGCACGGCGGCCTGCCGTGGCAGGGCCTGCCCGGCCGGGAGGAGCGAGCGGATGCCGGCATGCTGGGCCTCGCGGTAGGTCGGCGGCTGCCGCGGCCCGAGATCGCCCGTGCGGTAGAGGCCCACGGCGACCGCCAGGCAGGCGGCCAGGGCAGCGGCGGCGGCGAGCGGACGCCACTGCCCGAAGCGCCCCTGGATCACCTTGCCGGGCACCGTCGCGGCTTTCTCCTCCTGCCGGTTCAGCTCGGCGGCGAGCCGCCAGTCCTCGGCGCAGGCGGAGCAGAGGGCTATGTGGTCCAGCACCTCCCGCATCTGCGGGGCGGAGAGCTCACCCCGCACGGCCGACCAGAGGGTCTCCGGCGTGGGGCAGCTCTGCGGATCCGGAGCGGGGCCGTCCGAAGCGATGAATGCGGCGCGGAGCCGCGCGAGCTGCTGGGCGTCCTGGTTCATGTCCGCCACCTCTCTTCCGTTCCTCTGCTCGACGTCATCGTAATTCAAGCGATCTCCTCCGGTTCGCGGCGCCCCTCTCGCATCGGGAGGCGCCTCGTCTGGGAGAAGAACGTGCCAATCCCCCGGTTTCCCTCACCTCCCGCGCAAATTATCACGCCCCCAACTTCAAAGTTTTCGCAAGGGTGAGGGGATCGCGGATCGTTCCCGGGCGGAGGCGAATCCTAGTTCTGGATGCCCTTTTCGCCCAGGCAGCCGCGCAGGTCGGACATCCCGCGATAGACCAGGTTCTCCGCCTTCTTGGCGCTCCACCCCATGAGCCTGCCGACCTCGGGGACGCTGTGCCCCTGGAGGTTCAGGGTAACGGCGTGACGGCGGGGGGGCACCAGACGGCCGAGGCAGTCGCGGATGGCGCGGCCGACCTGGCGGCCGGCCGAGGCGCGCTCGGGGTCCGGGTCGCCGGCGGCCGGATCGTAGGAGACCGGCTCCTCCTCGTCGCTCCCCCCCTCGAGCGAGACCTCCTGGCGCCGGCGCAGGCGGCGGATCTCGTCGATCATCGCGCTGTAGGCCGCTTTCTTGAGATAGAAGGCCGAGAACTCGGCGGTTCCCTCCTTCTTGCGCTGGATCTCCATCACCCGCATCAGCGCCACCTGCACGAGGTCGTCCGCCCGGTCGGCCATCCAGCGCGGGCAGACGCGGTCTACCGCGCGCACCAGGTCGCGGTGGAGCTGCGCGTAGTCCATGGAGGACTCAGGGTTCCTTTTCGGGGTGTCCGTAATCAAGTCTCACTCTCCGCTCGCCGCCCGAATCGGACATAGCGTACTACGAGGGGGGGCCATGTCACGCAAGGTGTCCCGCTCTCACTCAACAGCGCCACTAAGGGAACGAAGCACCTGATTTCTTTTCGCCGCATCTATGCGGCAATCTTATGAGGGGGAGTACGATGGACCACAGCGTGAGCTTTGGAGGGGACGTCAATTACGAATACCTCATCCTCGGCGCCGGACCGGCGGGTCTGCAGATGGGGCACCACCTTTCCCGCGCCGGACACAGCTACCTGATCCTCGAAGCCGGCGACACCCCCGGCACCTTCTTCAAGACCTTCCCGCGCCACCGTACCCTGCTCTCGAACAACAAGGTCTACACGGGCTCCACGGACCCCGAGCTCAACCTCCGCTTCGACTGGCACTCGCTGCTCGACGAGGACGGCAAGGGGGAGATGGTGTTCACCCGCTACAGCCGCGACTACTTCCCGCCGGCGGACGAGCTGGTGCGCTACCTCGCCGACTACGCCGAGTTCTACGGCCTGAACGTCCGCTGCAACACCCGCGTCCTGCGCGTCGAGAGGTCCAACGCGGGGCAGTTCCGGCTCACCGACGCCACCGGCGGCGTCTTCACCTGCCAGCGCCTGATCGTGGCGACCGGCGCCAGCCGGCCGTACGTGCCGGCGATCCCGGGCATCGATCTGGCGGAGAACTACGCCGACGTCTCGGTCGACCCGGAGGACTTCGTCAACCAGCGCGTGCTGATCCTCGGCGAGGGTAGCTACGCGCTGGAGACGGCCGGCAACCTGGTCCCGACCACGGCGCTGCTCCACATCGCCAGCCCCCGTCCGCTGGAGCGGGGGGTCAACAACAACTTCCTCGACACCTGTCAATTGAACCTGCAGAACGCCGTGCTCGACTGCGCCGTCGAAAAGATCGAGCGGCGCGACGGCCAGCTCATGGTCTCGGTCCGCTACAGCCGCGCCCAGGGCGAGACCGCGGAGCTGGCCTACGACCGGGTGATCGTGGCCGAAGGCTTCCGCTTCGACAGCTCGATCTTCGCCTCCGGGTGCCGGCCCGAGCTGGCGCGCGGCGGCCGCTTCCCGGCGCAGACCCCGGAGTGGGAGTCGGTCAACGTCCCCGGCCTCTACTTCGCCGGCACGCTGACCCAGGCGAACGACGAGCGGCAGCACGCCTCGGGCTTCATCAACGGCTTCCGCTACAACGCGCGGGCCCTGTTCCGGATGCTGGAGCAGAAGCATCACCGCCGGGACTGGCCGTCGCGCGAGATCGAGCCGACCCCCGAGGGGCTGGTCGAGGCCACTCTCGACCGCCTCAACCGTGCCTCCGCGATGTGGCACCAGGCCGGGTTCCTCCACGACGTGATCACGGTCGACGACGACTGGGACCACGCCGTCCACTACGAGGAGATGCCGCTCGCCTACATCCAGGAGAGCGAGATCGTGGCGAGCAGCCATTACTACACGATCACCCTCGAGCTCGGGGAGACCACGGAGGAGAGCGCCGCCCTGCACCCGGTGATCCGGCGCTGGAGCGGGCGGCAGCTCATCTCCGAGAAGCACCTTCTCGAGGATCTCCTCGGCGAGTGGAAGAAGCCGGAAGCCCACGTCGCCCCGTTGCGCTACTTCTTCATGCAGCAGCTCCTCGAGACCGCGGACCTCGTGCACGGCTATGACGCCGTGCCCGTGCCTGTCCAGGAGAAGGCGGTCCGGCCGTTGTTGCGGGCGGTCTGAGGGTCAGCTCCGCGATTGCGGCCAGCGCCGCCCGGGCATTGATGCCCGGGCGGGGCCGCCCTACCCCTGCCGCGGCACCACGTCCACCACCAGCCCGGTCTGCAAGCGACCCTCGATCGCGGGGGTGGGGGCGAGGTGGATCTCCACCAGCACCATCTGCGAGGCGGCGTCCACCTCGGGGGCGATCCGCTGGAGCGTGCCGGGAATCCGCAGGCCCAGGGTGCGGACGGTGACCGTGACGGCGTCCCCCTCCTTCAGCCGCCGCGCCTCCTCGGGGGGCACGGCGGCGCGCACCAGGAGGTCGCCGGCGCTGATCAGCCGCACCAGCCGCGTGCCGGGATCCACCACCGCCCCGGCATCGGCGAAGCGCTCGGCCACCCGGCCGTCGAAGGGGGCCCGGATCTCGTTGCGCGACAGGCTGGTCTCGAGCTGCCGGACGCGCGTCGCCTGCTCGGCGGTACGCGAGCGGGCCACCTCGTAGGCCGAGGCCGCGGTCTTCGCCTGCAGCGCCGCCTGGGCCAGATCCTCCTTCGAGAAGAAGTCGGGATTCTTCTGCCGCCGCTCGTCGCGGGCCCGGGCCTCGGCCAGCTCATCCGCGGCCCGGTGCTCGTCCGCCTGGGCTCCCCGCATCGCCGAACGGGCCATCTCCAGATCCTGGGCCGCGAGGCTCGTGTCGAGGGTCGCGATCGGATCGCCCCGCTTCACCGCATCCCCGATCGACACGTGCATCGACCGCAGCCGCCCCGGCGAATCCGCCTTCACGTCCACCGATTCGCGGGCGACCAGGACGCCGATCCACCCCTGGCGCGGCGCGGGAGAAGGCTCGGGAGAGCCTGTTGCCGTGGGCGCCGCGGGACGGGGCGCCACGGGCGGTGGAATCTCCGCGGTCACGTTCCGGCGGTCGCAGCCGGCGGCCGTAGCCAGGAGGGCGAGGGCGAGACACGAGGCGAGGCGGCGGCTGGACATGGGGGCATCTTAACGTGCCGAGGCCCACCCCTTGCATCCCCACTCCCTGCCTGCCCTGGAGGCAGGGAGGTTAGATGGGAGGTTGGATGGCGCGAGAGAAGGTCCTGGCCCTGATCCTGGCCGGCGGCGCGGGCGGCCGCCTCGAAGTACTGACCCGCCAGCGGGCCAAGCCGGTGATGCCGTTCGCCGGCGTCTACCGGCTGATCGACATCCCGTTGAGCCACTGCGTGCACAGCGGCATCTCGGACGTCTGGGTGGTCGAGCAGTACGAGCTGCACTCGCTCAACGAGCACCTGTCGAACGGCCGCCCCTGGGACCTCGACCGCACCTACGGCGGGCTGCAGGTCCTTCCTCCCAACCAGAGCAAGCACCGCGAGGAGGAGGGGGGCTTCGCCCAAGGGAACGCCGACGCGATCTACCGGCAGCGCTCGCTGATCCGCGAGCTCGATCCCGACGTCCTCCTCGTCCTCAGCTCCGACCATATCTACAAGCTCGACTACAGCCTGCTGCTCGACCGCCACCGGGAGCTGAAAGCGGACCTGACGCTGGTCAGCACCCGGGTGCCGCGCGAGCAGGCGAGCCGCTTCGGGGTCGTCGAGGTGGACGGCGAGGGGCGGGTGACCGGTTTCGAATACAAGCCCGAATCCCCCAGGAACGACCTGGTGACCACCGAGATCTTCGCCTACGACGCCCGCAAGCTCCTCGATACCCTCGATCGTCTGGCCGCGGAGAACGGCGGAGATGCGGAGGAGAACGGACCGAGCCTCAAGGACTTCGGCGACAAGCTGCTCCCCCGGCTGGTGGAGGAAGGGCGCGTCTTCGATTTCCGTCTGGAGGGGTACTGGAAGGACGTCGGCACCGTCGACAGCTACTGGCAGACCCACATGGACCTCCTGGCGCCCGATCCCCCGCTGCGGCTCGACGATCCCGCCTGGCCGATCCTCACCACCGGCCCGCAGCGCCTGCCGGCCCGCATCGAAGCCGAGGCGCGGATCGCCGGCAGCCAGATCGCGTCCGGCTGCCACATCGCCGGCCGCGTGGAGCGCTCGGTGCTGGCGCCGGGAGTCGTCGTGGAGCCGGGGGCCGAGGTGCGCGACTCGATCCTCCTGCACGGAGCCGCCGTCCGCGCCGGCGCCAAGGTCGACCGCGCCATCCTCGACGTCGAAGTCGAGGTGGGGGAGGGGGCGAAGATCGGCGAGGCAGGCGGGGATCTGGCGCTGGTGGGGCAGCGGGTCAAGATTCCGGCCAGAGAGCGGATCGCGGCGGGGGCGCGGGTGGAGCCATCATGAAAAACCTCCGAATCCTCCTCCTGCTCCCTCTCCTGCTTCTCTTCCTCGGCCTCGCCCCCGACCAGCCCACCCTCCCGGCCCGCGCCAAAGCTGCGCTCGCCCAGACCTCAGGCACGCTCCGCGTCCCCGGGCTCGCGCGCCCGGTCACCGTGCTGCGCGACCGCTGGGGCGTTCCCCACATCTACGCCGAGACCCAGGACGATCTCTTCTTCGCGCAGGGGTTCGTGGCCGCCCAGGACCGTCTCTGGCAGATGGAGATCTGGCGCCGGACGGGGGAGGGGAGGCTCGCCGAGGTGCTCGGGCCGGAGGCGGTCGAGCGCGACCGCTTCGCCCGTCTGCTCCGCTATCGCGGGGATCTCGACGCCGAGTACCAGAGCTACGCTCCGGACGCCAGGGGGATCATCGAGGCCTTCGTGCGCGGCGTCAACGCCTTCATCGCGTCGAGCAGCGACCGGCCGCCGATCGAGTTCGAGCTCGCCGGCTTCCGCCCCGAGCCGTGGACTCCCGAGGTCTGCCTCACCCGCATGGCCGGCTTCGGGATGACGGGCAACGCCTCGATGGAGGTGCTGCGCGCGAAGCTCGGCGCCGCGCTCGGCTGGCAGCTCGCCGACGAGGTGATTCCCACCGCGCCGCCGCGCCCGCTCGAATCCCAGCCGCGGATCGGCCTCGAAGGGATCGACGACAAGCTCCTCGCCCTTCCCAACGCCGCCTTCGCGCCTCTCCTCTTCAAACCCCAGGATGGCGGCAAGCGTCCTCAGGACGGCAGCAACAACTGGGTGGTGGACGGCTCCCTCTCCGCCACCGGCAAGCCTCTCCTCGCCAACGACCCCCACCGGGCGCTGACCCTCCCCAGCCTGCGCTCCATGGTCCATCTTGTCGCCCCCGGCTGGAACGTGATCGGCGCCGGCGAGCCCGCCCTCCCCGGGGTGTCCGTCGGCCACAACGACCGCGTCGCCTTCGGCTTCACCATCGCCATGATGGACCAGCAGGACCTCTACATCGAGGAGACCAACCCCGCGAATCCCCACGAGGTCCGCTTCCAGGGGAGCTGGGAGCCGATGCGGATCGAGCGCGAGACGATCCGGGTCAAGGGGGGCGAGCCGGTGGCGGCGGAGCTCAAGTTCACCCGCCATGGGCCGGTGATCCACGAGGACCGCGAGCGCCACCGCGCCTACGTCCTGCGCTGGGTGGGCAGCGAGCCGGGAACGGCGGGCTACCTCGCCTCGCTCTCCCTCGACCGCGCTCGCGACTGGCCCGGGTTCCGGAAGGCGCTGGAGCGCTGGAAGGTGCCGTCCGAGAACCTGGTCTATGCGGATGTCGACGGCAACATCGGCTGGCAGGTGGCGGGGCTCGCCCCGGTGCGCAAGGGGTGGTCCGGCCTGCTGCCCGTCCCCGGAGCGGGCGAGTACGAATGGCAGGGCTTTCTCCCCTTCGCCGAGCTGCCGGCCGCCTTCAACCCGCCGCGCCACTTCCTGGCCACCGCCAACCACAACATCCTGCCGCCGGGCTATGCGCGCGAGCTGGGCTACGACTGGGGGGATCCCACCCGCTTCCTGCGGATCTCGGAGATCCTCGGGGCGGGCGGCTCCCAGCGGGGCAAATTCTCAGTCGCCGATTTCCAGCGTCTCCAGAACGACGAGGTCTCGCCGCCGGCACGCACGCTGGTAAGCCTGCTGGGCGAGGCGAAGGGGGCCGGCCCGGACCTGCGCCCCTGGATCGAGAAGCTCGTGCGCTGGGACGGCACCCTGGCCAGGGATTCGGCGGCGGCCGCCCTCTATGAGATCTGGACCGCCAAGCTCGTCCCCGCCGCCTTCAAGTCGCGGCTGCCCAAGGAGTGGCTCCCCGCGGTCGCCGACCAGATCCTGGCGATCGACCTCCTCCGGGACCCGAAGCCCGCCTGGTTCGGGAGCGATCCGAAGGCCGGCCGCGACGCCGTCCTTCTCAGCAGCCTGGAGGCGGCGGTCGCCGAGGCGAAGGTGAAGCTCGGCCCCGATCCGAAGACCTGGCGCTGGGGGGGCCTGCACAAGACCGCCCTCCAGCACGTCCTGGCGACCGACCCCGAGCGCAAGGCGCTGTTCGGTCTGCCGCCTGTCGAGCGGGGCGGCGACGGCACGACGGTGGACGTTGCCGTAGGCCCTGGCTTCGACGCCCTCCATGGTGCCTCCTTCCGCGAGATCCTCGATCTGGCGGATTGGGACCGTTCGGTCGCCGTCAACCTCCCCGGCCAGTCCGGCCAGCCCGGGAGCCCCCACTACGGAGACCTGCTGCCGCTCTGGGCGGAAGGAAAGTATTTCCCGCTGCTCTACAGCCGCGGAAAGGTGGAGGCGGAATCGCCGGAAAGGCTGGTACTGACGCCATGAAGAGCCATCCATACAGCGTGCCGTTGAGGGCGACCGCAGGTCGCCCCTACAACCTGCGGCGCAAGGTATACGTGGGCCGCAGGTTGTAGGGGCGACCTGCGGTCGCCCTTAACGCTCTGGATAAACCGTCGCAAAACCCCGGCAGATGTCGCAACCCGGCCCGAAAAGGCTCCCCGGCCACGGGATACGTTACGTCATCCAGGGGTGATGCGACTGCGCTGCTAGCGCAGTCGCATCGTCGAGGTGAGATGTTACGTCGTCCACGGACGGTGTCGCGTCATCGATTTATTTCGCTTCAGATCCTCGCCCGCAAGGTCGTTGCTGACTGCAATTGTGCCATGTCCTCTAAAATTGTCGCCTGTTGGATCTCTAAACCCCCAGGGAGTTCCCCCGGCTCTGCCGGGGTGGCAGTAGAAGTTTGACGTTTCCAGAGGTGCCCATCGTGGAAACTCTCCCCGTGAGCCGCCAAGCACACGAGAGGAGAGGAAACCACG
>Ga0193706_1000252_pt1 | contig 34730 bp, 30 predicted proteins | sample U3c1metaG_FD_160130 | JGI IMG/M metagenome (GOLD analysis project Ga0193706, IMG submission 160130) | Soil microbial communities from a riparian zone of the East river system, Colorado, United States - U3c1 | ecosystem: Environmental > Terrestrial > Soil > Riparian zone | place: USA: East River... | reverse complement strand
GCTGCTTCGCCGGGAATGCGGCGCTGCTCGGGCTCTGCGACGTCGTCATCGCGACCGAGGACAGCACGATCGGCATGGGCGGTCCGGCGATGATCGAGGGCGGCGGCCTCGGCGCGTTCAAGCCCGAAGAGGTTGGCCCGATCGACATGCAGACCAAGAGCGGTGTCGTCGACGTTCGCGTCCTCGACGAATCCGCCGCGGTCGCCGCTGCGAAGCAGTACCTCGGCTACTTCGCAGGCTCGCGTTCGGATTGGACCGTCGCCGATCAGGCGCTCCTCCGGGACGCGATGCCGGAGCGACGTCGCCGCGCTTACAAGATTCGTCCCATCCTCGAGCGGCTCTTCGACGCCGGCTCGGTCCTCGAGCTCCGCCGCGACTTTGGAAAGAGTATGCTGACCGCGCTCGCGCGGATCGAAGGTCGTCCGGTCGGCGTGATCGCGAACGACTCGTGGGAGCGCGCCGGTGCGATCGACTCCGACGCGTCGGACAAGGCCGCGCGCTTCATGCAGCTGTGCGACGCGTTTGGTTTGCCTCTCGTGTCGCTTTGCGACACGCCGGGCTTCATGGTCGGTCCGAAAGCCGAAGCGACGGGGCTCGTGCGCCATGTCTCGCGAATGTTCGTCGCCGCGGCGAGCCTCACCGTCCCCCTCTTCACGATCGTGCTCCGCAAGGCTTATGGTCTCGGCGCGCAAGCGATGGGCGGCGGACATCTCCATGCGCCGTTCTTCACAGCCGCGTGGCCCACGGGCGAGTTCGGCGCCATGGGCCTGGAAGGCGCCGTGAAGCTTGTCATGGGAAAGCAGCTGGCGTCGATCGAGAACGAGACGGAGCGCGCGGAAGCGTTCCGCGCGATGGTCGATTTGGCCTACGAACGTGGACAAGCGATCAATACAGCTTCCTATCTCGAAATCGACGCCGTGATCGATCCCGCGGACACCCGCGCGTGGATCGTGCGCGGGCTTCGCTCCGTCCCCGCGCGCGACGCCTCGCCAAGGCGTCGTTTCATCGACACCTGGTGAGCGCTCACTCCGTAGCGAATATTTCCCTCCTGAACGGTTCCTCAAGGGAGAGAGACGGAGATCACACCGATGTAGGCATGCGGCAATGCGCTCAGGTTTGGCCAGGTTACGCGACGACCGCTGGCTCGTCTGCGTGTGCCTTGCTCGACGCGAAGCAGAGCGTCTAAAATGTGCGTGTCTTGCTTGAAAGGGAACGGTCATGGCGCAAAAACCTTTCGTGCAGTCGACGGGCATCGTTGTGGCGCTGGTCGGCGTCGTTTTCACGCTGCATTGCGGTTCGGAAACAACCAACGTCACCGGCGGCGATGCGGACGGGTCGCAATCGGGAGGTTCCGCAGGCGTGGGGACTGCGGGCACTGGCGGTCCTACGGGGGTTCTTCGACGAGGGCTATGCGCTCGTCGGGCAGATCTTCCAATGGCATAGCGGACTGCAATGGCGAATCGACATGGCTCTACATCGGTCAACGTTGATCCCGCCCTAAGGGGCCAAGACGATCATTCGGGCCGCGCGCGGCTTCGCCACACACAGGAATTCGGCGCGGCCGTTCTGGATTCGTGGCCCGGCACGAGCATAACGCCCCGCCGGGGCTCCGTTTTGGCTGATTGGGCACTTCAGCTGGCGCTTCCGGCCCCCGCCAGGACCTTCCGGAAGATCGCGAGAGCCTCCGGGTAGCCTTCGCGCTGGGCGCCAAAACCCACGCGAAAATGGGCCGGCATTTCGAAGCAGTCCCCCGGCGCCACGAGCACGCCCTCCTTCGCCAGCGTCTCGCACAGGGTCCGCGCGTCAGTGCCGTCGCGCAGCCACGGAAAACAGGTGGTCCCGCCCGCGGGGGCGCTCCAGCCGAGTGCGCCGCGATGTTCCTCCATGAACTGCGCGAGCAGCGCGAGATTGCCGCGCGCCACTGCTTTTAATCGTGCAATGATGGCCGGAGCATTCGCGAGTGCGTGCGCCGCAATGGCCTCGGTGAGCGGCGAGCACGAGATCGTGAAATAGCTGCGCATGTCGAGCAGCGCTTCGCGCCGCTGCGGATCGCGCTCGATGAGCCAGCCGACGCGCAGCCCCGGCAAAGACATCGCCTTCGCGAAGTCGCCGAGTACGATCGTGTTCGGCAGGACACTGGCGCTCGGTGTCGCGTCACCGAAGTAGAGCGGGTGATACACCTCGTCGACGATGAGCGGGATGCCACGCGCGGCCAGCGCCTCCGCCAGCTTGCGCTGCTCGGCGGCCGACATCACGGCGCCGGTCGGGTTGTGCGGCGTATTCACGAACACCGCGCGCGTCGAGTCATCCACCGCCGCGAGCACGCCTTCCGCGGTCTGCGCGAATCCCCGTTCGCGGTCGAGCGCGTATTCGCGCACCTGCATGCCCCACGCCCGGGCGAGCACCGGTACGGCGGGGTATGCGGGTTTCGGCACCACGAGCGACGCGCCCGGCTCGGCGAACAAGCATGCGAGCGCGATCAACGCTTCGGACGCGCCGGTCATGACGAGCACGGAGTCGACGTCGACGCCGTGCAACGTGGCGATCCGCTCGCGTAGGAGTTGGTTACCCTCCGGCGGTGAGTAGGAGAGCCTGAGCTCGTCGAGTTTGCGGACATTGCCGCCGCCGAGCGCGCCGATCTCGCCGAACGTCCAGAGCGGGCCCGTGCTCGAGGCGAGGTTGTAGCGAATGGGTGGCGTTGCGAACTCATGCGCGGCGAGCCACAGATCGAGCTTGAATCGCGGGAATTTCATGGCGCTATCATCCGTGCATGGCGCGTGCGGCACAATACCGGCGCGCTCGAGGCTCGCATAGGCGTACCTCTACTGTCCGCCGGGGACTAGCTCGATTCCCATCATGAGCGCGCCTAACCCCAGCAGCACGAGTGCGATGTTGACCATTCGTTGAATACCGGATGGCAGAGCAAGACCTCGATGCCATTGCACGCGCTCGACGATGGCGGCGATTGTCATCATCACGGCCCTGTTACCACCAGCAAAAGACCAAGTTGTTCCATGGTTCACGGTTGATCGCGTGACAGCTACGCCGCTCAGTCAGATTGAGAATCGATGATGCAGGGTTCGGTGCTGCATTTCCAGTGGCCATCGAAATCACAAAACGTCAGCCGACAGTCTTCGGCAGCGCGGCACGTATCGAGTGGCGTCGTGCAGTCCAAACCATCGTCATTGGCTCCTGCGTGCGGACCCGCCATTCGGAACCTCGATTGTGCCATGTCCCGCCGAGCTCTGTGCAGTGCACGGATTAACAGGGGCGGTTCGGATCGGTTGGATGCCGTGCGACTACTCCAGCTGGTTTCGAACCTAGACCTCGATCGGATGCGAACCAATTTGCGTTCCATCAGCGAGCGCGGGTTCGACCGCGGACAGGATTTGAAGCCGAAGCTCGAGTCACTTCTCGCTGCCGTGGGTATGCGCTCGTGATTTGAGCGATGTGGACCTCGCCAGCGCTTTCGCCACGCTGGTCCGCTTGGCCGGCGTTGACACAACATGCGCCAGAAATATGCCAAAAATGTCGCGACGCTACGCGAGCGCTCCCTATGTCGGGCGAATTGAGCCGCTTTTCCGCGATCCTCGCGACGGCAGCTATCGGCATAGCAATTGCCTTTGTGATAGCTATGTCCGATATGCGAGCTGCGAATTGTATCGTCTTCATCATTTTGGCGATGGGGTGCAGCTCGACGGGGAATCCCTCGCGTGGCGAGCCCGACGCCGGCGCCATCGACACCGGCGACCCTCCGACGGACACGGGAATCCCTTCAACCGACGCGGCAGACTCGTCGTCGAAGGACACGGAAATCCCGTCGACCGATACGGGAAGCCCCTCGACGGATGCGGGGACGGACACGGGAATCCCTCCGACGGACGCCGCCCCCTGCGCACCTGGCACCGTTTGGAAGACGACGAGCGCCAAGGTCGCGTTGCGAATGTTCGGTTTCTTCGCCGGCTCTTCGGGGTACGAGCAAGACCGAGCGTCTTTGACGGCTGGACAGCACAGCGCTCTCGACGCGCTTTGCATCATCCCCACGCCTAGTCGGTTTGCCGCGGATGCTCCCATCTACCGCATCGCGATCACCGATGACGACGGATCGCAGTCCGAATACTACGCAGCTTACATGGACCTCATCGATCGCGACTATGGTCGACCCATGATCGGCTATGCCTCGCTCGAACCGTTCTTGAAGACGTTCAGCTGCCTCAATGCTGGGCAGACGCGACCGAGCACCCCGGGCCCACCGCCGGGCTCGATTCCCGACGTGAGCGCCGATCCCGCCTGCCGAAACGGCATCTTCATGCCTTACCAGTGTCACCAGGTTTGGCTCAGGCTGAACGTGCCGGCGGCAGCAATCCACGAGCTCGCGCTCGAGGGGTGCTTCGGCACGACGACGTTGAAGATCTTCGCTGCCGACAAGATGACGGAGCTCGCCTCGAGCGCTCCCGGAACGAGCACGGCCTGTCCCACACTTTCGTACGCGTTCGAGGCAGGGCCCACTCTGGTGCGCGTCGACAAGACGAACGGGGACATTCCCTGCGACGGAATGGGGAGCGCCGGAGATTTTTTCCTTCGCGTCGACCCCACGTCGCGCTGAGGCAGTGTCGTCTGGATTGGTCTGTGCGAGCACCTCGTCACCGGGCGCGCGCGGCCGCGCCGATCGACGCCACTTCCTCCTGCTTGAGCTGCACGGACCGGGACGCCCAGTTTTCCTCGAGGTGTTCGGAGCGGCTCGTACCAGGGATGGGGAGCATCCTCGGGCGGGCGAGCCAGGAGCCAGGCGAGCGCAATCTGCGCGGGCGTCGTGGTGACGTTCGGCCGCCGCGGCGACCGCGGCGTGCGGCTTCGTGTGCGCGCCGACTGCGCGTGCAGTAGGGCTGCACGTCGCAGTCTCGAAATTGCACCGTGTGAAAATCGGGGTTAAAGCGCCCCGGACAATCCACAAGGTGGCGAGGCGGAAGGCGCGGCATGTGCCGGGGCGTTCGCGCGCGTCGAACGCGAAACCGGCTGCTCGATGCGTCGTGGTCTCGTTGTCCCAAACCATCGTCGTTGGCTCCTGCGTTCGGAACCCGCCATCCGCAACCTCGATTGTGCCATGGCCCGCCGAGTTCTGGGCGGTGCCGCGATTCAACAGGGGGCGGCTCGGCCGTACAGGACCAGCCACGCCGCGACCCGGTGGCCGCTTCAGCGTAAAAACCACGGTCCGGCGATCGCGCTTCGACACTGCCAATTGAAGCTTCGAACGTGCGGTATCGTGCCGTCGCTGCGCAGGCGACCGAGGAGCGTGTCGGCGGCGGTGCGAAGGGCCACGTCCGTTTTTCCGGCGTAAAACCAGGCCATGGCGATCAAATAGGCGCTCTCGCCATAGTGCTCGTCGTACTCCTCCAGCATGTTCTCGGTCGTGCCGACGCCCATGAAATAATAGGGGCGCCCATCGGGCTGGATGCCGCGTCGAGCGATGATGCGCCCGAGCTTCACCAGCGAAGCGTGGACAGCGCTCGCACGAGTCGCGTCGCTCTCGCGGGCATACTGCTCGAGCGCATCCCCGAGGATGGCGCTCATCCACGGACTGCAGCCGAAGTAGGCGCCGCCTTCGCCGTGGGCCTCGCCGGTGTGGGCAAAACATCGGGCTTCGGTGTCCGTGTAGCCCGGCGGATAGGTCGACTGCAGGGAGAGGTAAGCGTCGACTGCAGTGTCGGCGAGCTTTCGAAAGTCCGCGCTCCTATCGTCGCTGACGATCATCGCCCAAACGTAGGCGAGCAGGCCGAAGCCGGCGTGCCGTTCGGTCCAGAAGTCCGACCCGCCGGCATAGCCGGGACTGCTCCACAGCTGCGACATGCCGAGCGCCATGCCCTCTGCACTCTCGCGATACCGATCGTCGCCGCTGAGCAGGTAGTGAAGCGCGAGGTTCTGTGAATAGGCGTACTTCACGTCGTCCGCTCCGTCCGGGGGGATGCCGTTGCGCGTGCCGGTACCGCTGCCCGTGATCCGATTGCGGTACATCGAGGTCTCGATGTAGGCCGATCGCAAGGGACCGATCTCACCACGCCGGGCGTAGCCGCGGTACAGGGCCGTCCCGCGATCGAAGAGCCAAACTGCGCGATCGGTCTCGTAGCCGGCGGCGAGGAATGCGTCGGTCCCCCAGCGCTGGTAATCGCACAGCGAAGCCCACGCCGCCGAGGCGGTGTTCGCCGCGTCGGACTCGGGAATGAGCGGACCGGCAAAGCCGCTGCCACTGAGCCACGCCGCCGGGAGCACCGCCCAAACGCGCGGACCTTGTTCGCCGTTTGCATTCACCAGAGTCGTGTCGACGGAAACGGAGGTGAGGGCCTGAGTGGTCGGCATTTCGCCGACGCGCAGTTCGACGTCCGCTTCGCCCGCGATCGTCGTGTCGAACTGAATCTGCACACTGCGCAGGCTGCCGTCGGGATACTTGGCGAGAGCGCGGCGTGCGGCAGCAAGTTCTTGCGAACCCTGGAGCACACGCACGCGCGCGGCATCGGTGAGTTGTCCCGTTTGCAGCGGGAGCCCGAGATTCACGCGCTGTGTACCGGTGACGCCCTGCGACGGCACCAGATGAACAGTGACGCTCGCGCCAATGGGTGGCTGTCCGGCGCCGCCGCCCGCGCCGCTGCTGCCGGCCGTGCCGCCGCTGCCAGTCGCGCCGCCGCTGCCAGTCGCGCCGCCGGTTCCCGCATCGCGCGCGGCTCCGGCATCGCGCGCGGCTCCGGCGCCACCGTCCGGCGCCCCACCCTCCGATCCCCCGCCCGCGCTGCCGCCGCGTCCCGACGCGCTTCCGCCAGCTCCGACGTTCCCCGCCCCGGAGCCGCCTCCCGAAGTTCCGGCCGACCCTCCCGACGCGGCCGGTACATGGGGCTCGGTCTCGGTTCCGCAGGCGCCAGCCAGCGAAATCAGCAGCGAAACACTGCCCAAAGTGGCGCTCGCGCCAAAAAATCCGGGCACAAATGGACGCTGGCGAGGCGCGCTCCGCTTTTTCATCGATCGCTCCTTGCTCGATGTAGGTGGTGCTCGTCATGGGGCAAAACCCAATCGTAGATCATCAAAAATGACCGCCCCCGCCGATTGCGCAATCCATCTAGCGCTCTTGTGTCAGGTCTTCGCCATACCAGATCTCGATCGGCCATTTTGACGAGTACCTACGTAAGGATGCGGCGACACCGCCGCGAGACGGAGGCAAGAGAAGAAATGCGAGGTCGTCGCCTTGCTGGCTCTGCTGAAGCGGCCATCTGCCTGTTCGGTCAGGATGGTTGAGTGGACGTGTGTCCACTTCGACGATCGATCTCGATCGATACCACGGCGCTCAAGCTAGCGTTCTCCGACGTCGGCCACCGCAATGCGATAGAACGCGTAGCCGCCGGCGTGCTCGGCTGGAAGGAGGCGCGCGCGGTATTCGTCGGAGCCGAGATTCTCGCGCAAAACGAGGCCGAGACGCGCGATGAAGGCGGCCACTTCGTCGGGGCGCAAACCGAAGGTCCAAGGTTCGCCGAGCCTGCGCACGTTGGCTTGCATCTGGGCGCCCCCCTCGAAATGCACGCTGCCGTCGAGCACGCCGGCGTGGATGTAGGTGAAGACGGCTGTGCTCCCGGGAGCGGCGCGGCCGATCCACGAGAGGACCTTCTCCACCGCATCCTTGTCGAGATAGTTGGTGACGCCCTCCCAGATGAAGAGGCTCGGGCGCAGAGGATCCCAGCCCGCCGAGGCGAGCCGCGCGGCAACGTCGTCGCGGAGGAAATCGACGGGCACGTACGCGACGTCGTCACGCGTCGCTGCCGCCTGGGCAAGGCAAGCGCGTTTCTTCGCCTGGGTCTCTGGGCGATCGACTTCGAAAACACGTACGGACACCGTGCGTAGCTCGGGAATCCGATGCGCGCGGCAGTCGAATCCGGCGCCGAGCACGACGAGCTGGCGTACGCCGTCCGCCACGCGCGCGCGCAGCACATCGTCGATGAAGCGCGTGCGTGCGATTGCCGATGCGCGGGCGCCCGGCGCTCGATGGTCGGCATAGCGCGCGATCCAGCCATGGGCGGCGGACACGCGCGCGGCGGCGACGAACAGCTTGAGTGGGCGGGACAAGAACCGCGTCGCAAACGGATCGGCGAACAGGCGCGGGCGTCGCCGCTCGACGGTCTCGAGCGCGCGATAGAACGCGACGTAACCGGCTGTTCGGCTAGCGCTCGTCGTCATGAGCTTCACAGCTTGAAAGTGTTGCCCTCGAGCTTACGGCAGCGATGCGTTTCATGATCGACGACCCCGAGACCGTGCCGCAGAAATGGCTTGCGGGAAAGACCCTTTCGAGGCGGCGACGGGCGGCGACAATACCAATGACCGGCGCATACTGCCTAGGCTGAGAACGGCTCGTAGCAGTCGAAGGTCTCGATCGACGCCACGCGACCGTCTCGCGACTCGATGAACTGAGCGATGTGCGCGGTCAGCACCTGCCCTTCACGGAACGGTCCGACGGCGCGAGCGATTACACCGGTCCACGTGAGGCGGAGCATCGCGGTGTTGCCCGCCTCCACGGCCGAGCGCACGTCGTAGGTCTGCTTCGCGAGCAGCCCGGCACCCACGGTGGACGCGGCGAGCATGTGCTCGAGCGATGCGACAGCCCCGGTCGGCTTGATGAGGTTGGGGTGCTCGATGATCCTCGCGTCTTCGGTGAAGAGGGGCCGGAGCTCCTCACCATGCTTTCCGGTTTCGAGGGCGGAGTGAAGAGCTCGTGCCGCTACGAGGGGTGTCTCGCTCATATCCACAACTATAGTTGCACAACCACGGTTGTCAATGTCAATGTTGACCTCATGGCCCGCCTCGACCCCGAGAGCATCGATCTGCCGACCCTCACCGCGCTCGCCGGCGCGTCCGCCAACGAGTACCTGCTGGCGCGCCTTCGTGGTGCGGGCCACGAGAGCATCCGCATGTCCCACGGGTACGTCTTCCAGCACCTGATCGGCGGATCTCCGACGGTGAGCGACCTCGCAGAGGCGCTCGGCGTGACCCAGCAAGCGGCGTCGAAATCCGTGCTGGAACTCGAGAAGCTCGGCTACGTCGTGCGTCAGCCCGACCTAGCCGACAGTCGCGTGCGCCGTATCGCGCTCACCGCAAAAGGTCGCTCGATCATCGCGCGCGGACGTGCGGCGCGAGCGAAGCTCGAAGCCGAGCTCGCCGCCGAGATCGGCCCCCGAGCGATCGCCGACGCGCGCCGCGCGATGCTTGCATTGCTCGAGCGGACGGGCGGCATCGCCGCCATCGCGAACCGGCGAGTGAAGCTACCGAGCAGGTGACAACGCTGGTTGCTTCCGAAGCGCATCCGCTTCGCCCGCGGCGGGTCGGACCTCATCAGGGCCCTCGCTCGAGGTAGGGCGTTGGGCGTTGCCTTTTGGCGAATGAATCACACGCGATCGAGGTCAATTGCCGGCGTCGGAGCGACAGGGAAACTTGGTTTCTCCGCGCATGCATTCGGGCGGCGGGCAACGTCCCTGCGCTGCGAGAGAATACCAGGGTGTTGCCGCAGGCGAGCGACGGGAAGACACGGCTCAGACCAGCTGGAAAACCTCGTATTCGATGTCCTTGGCGCCGAGCAGGCGTCCTCGCGCGATGAAGAGGTGCTGCGTAAGCCAGGCGTAACGCTCCGAAGCCGTGTCGAACGTCAGGGCCATCCGCATGTACTGGTCGTCCCAATCGGTCGACGTGTCGTTCGCGACGGCGCGGTTAAACTGCTCCGTCGCATGAACCACGCCGTTGTACTCGAGCAGCACGAGCGCACCGTCGTCGGTGTGCAAGGGCAGGCGCACATGCGGCCGGCCGTAGCCGTTGCCGATCGGCGTGAACCAATCGATTCCGGAAACGGGCGTCGAAGCGTGGATGCGTGGGCCTTCGAGGGTGGCGCTCGCCATCTCCCAGTACTGCCGACGTTCGTCGACCGGTGAGCCGTCCTTGCTCTGCAGCGGGCCGCGCACCTGGAGTCGATACGTGAACGCGAATTCGAGATTGAGCTTGCTCATAGTCTCCTTTTCGGCGCCGCGGGCCACCGTACGCATTCCTCCGACCGCGTATCGGTAGCGGCGCCCACCACACGCGCGCTCAAGAGGATCTCGGAGCGCGTGATGGGCCGCTCGCTGATGACACAGTGTCGAGGGGATCGCCGTCCGCACGGTCCACCCCTTTTTGCGAAAGCGCCGCCACGCGGGCGGCGCAATACGTCCGCGGGATGAAACCATAGAGCGTCGGGGGCTGCGCCGAGCCGCGCTGAGGACGGTCGAGGCGCAGATAGCCCGTCGCCTTGTCGATCTCATACTTCATCGTGTCGAAAGGCGTGATCGATGTAGGCGTTGACGATCTCGGGCGCTTGATTGCCTGTCTCGAGCCCGTGCCAGGGGTGAGGGCGAAAGCGGAAGAATGGCGGAGGAGGGAGCGTCATCGGTGGGAAGCGTAATACACCTTTGCGGCGAGCGCGCGGCGTCAGCGCCTGGCGTTGGATCGCGGCCTCTAAGCGTCGTTGGCCTGTGCCTCCGCGGATCAGCGCAGGTCGTTGGGCCACGGTCGTCGGCGCCGGGCGCCCAGGATGTCGACGAAAGGCGTTGAAGTGAAAGGGAAGATCGCGAAAAGTAATCCTATGGGCAATGGCCGGACCCGCAAGCATGCCTCGTACAGGATCATCCTTACGCTCGGCGCATCGGTAGCCGTCGCGGCAGCGTGTGGCGACTCGGATCCGGACCGGACGAGCAGGGCGACGTCGGGTGGCAGCGCGGGCGTCTCAGGCACTGCAGGGAGCGCCGGCTTTTCAGCAGCTTCAGGCAACGGCGGTGCCTCGGGTGCGGGCGCGCGTGGCGGTGGATCTGGCGCCGGGGCGAGTGGTGGTGGGCCCGGTGCGGGAGGCAATGGCGGCGCTGCGGGCGCGGCAGGAAACGGCGCTGCGGGCGCAGGCGGCGCCCGTCCCGATGCGGGCGGTGATGGTTCCCCCGGCTGCGGCTTACCAGTGACCGCGGGGACGACCAAAGTGATGATGGACGTTGCTGGCGTCGAGCGCACATACCTGCGCGTCGTACCTGCGAGTCTCGACGCGAACACACCGGCGCCGCTGATCCTCGGATTCCACGGCGGTAGTGGGACCGCGGAACAAGCGAGCCAATATGGGTTGACCGGCACCGAGGCCGCGCTCTACGTGTATCCGCAGGCGCTTTCATTTCCGGCAGCGGGTGGTGTGGCGTGGAACGTGTCGCCCGACGGCAACGATGACGAGTTCATCGATGCGCTTCTCGTCGAGCTCGGTCAGAAAAACTGCATCGATATGACGCGCGTCTTTGCTGCAGGTCAGAGCAATGGCGCTTTTTTCGTCAATGAGCTCGGCTGCAAAAGACCCGAGGCTTTTCGCGCGATTGCGCCGGCGGCCGGTGGAGGACCGACGGGGGGATGCACCAAGGGCGTTTCGGCGATGCTGATTCACGGCACCGCCGATACGACGGTGTTGATCGAGCAAGGGCGTTTTAGCCGGGATTACTGGCTCCGCGCAAATGGATGCGCGGGCGCGCCGAGCGCTCAGGCCGATGGCTTGCCGTGCGTCGCCTATTCAGGATGCGCCAAACCCGTACTATGGTGCGAGCATGCCGGCGCACACAGCTGGCCAGCATTTGCAGGCAACGCGATTCGAAGCTTCTTTTTGCGTCAGTGACCTCGCCCCCTCGGGCTCGAGTCTGCTTCGGCCTTCGCCGTCGTACCTTTCCGTTTCCCCTTCCCAAGAGCCTGGCGCCGCATGAGCGAAAAACGAAAAGAAAAAGAGGCGAGACGCGCCGCTCGAAAAGACGCTGCCAAGAGGAGGCAGGCCCGTGTTCACCGCGACGCGCACGGCAGAACGCATCTGGTCATTCACCGCGATGCACTCGGAAGAATAAATGGAATGGCGCTGTCCCAGCCGCTCTTCAACGACAGCTGGCAAAACGATGTCGCGATCGCTGCAGCCAACACCGCGCTCGAGCTCTTTCATGACGGCCGCACGCAAGAGAAGGCGGCAGCCCTTGGCCGGAACGCGATGGCGGCAACCTCGAAAATCGCGGAGGGCGCATTGGCGCTCTCGCCGGACCGTCCACCCGCGTGCCACTCGGGCTGTTCGCATTGCTGTTACCAAGCCGTGGGAGTTTCGGTGCCGGAGGTGTTCGCCATTTACGCCCATCTCCGAGCAACACGGGCGGCAGGCGAGCTGGATGCGACGGTTCGGCGTATTCGCGACACGGATGACGAGACCCGGGGTCTGACTTCGGCCGAGCGGCTCTCGCCGGACCTGCCGTGTCCATTTCTCGAGAGCGAACGGTGCTCCATCTACGAGGCTCGGCCGCTCGCTTGTCGGGGTGCAAACTCGCTCGATGCCTCCGCCTGTGAGCGTACGCTGCGCGATCCGGACGCGCGCACGCAATTTCTTGCCGGCTCATTGGCCGTGCCGTGTTTCCTAGAACCCATCCGCGCCTTCCACGCGGTAGCGGCTGGAATCGAGCTCACACTTCATGAGCTTCACAGGTTGAAAGTGTTGCCCCTCGAGCTTACGGCAGCGATGCGTATCATGATGGACGACCCCGAGACCGTGCCGCTGAAATGGCTGGCGGGGGAAGACCCTTTCGAGGCGGCGAGGGGCGGCGACAATACCAATGACCCGCGCATCGGGGAATTGGCCGGCCGGAGGGGCTGAGGTGGCACTTGTCGTTCAGGCAGCGCTTGTCGTTCAGACAGCTGCGAGCACCGCGACCTTCAGCACCGCTTGAGTGAGACTGACCGCCGCACCGAGGAGCGCAGCCATCTGTTTGCGCTCAGCTGCGTCGAGGGTCGCCGCTCGGATGAGGTTCGCTATTTGGGCGCGGTCGGCCGCGGAGATTGCGACGATCGACGTGACCTTGGCGTTCTGCGTGTTCGCGAGGTTCGTCGTCCGCGGCATCGTCATGGCGATCAACTGGATCCACCTCCACCCTTCCCGCTCGTCATGGTGGGAATGATGCGCGAAGCCGAAGAATGGGCCCGCACCCAACTGACGATCCCTGCATCGCAAGTTGGCGACGACGCTCAGCGCGCCAGACCACGTTGAACCATCGTCAGCGAAGGCGACGACCTTCTGACAGCTCCGCGATGGGACGGACCTAGCCAAGCTGGGATCGCGCGCCGTGAATCAGGAGCGAGCTCGCGGTGTGAGCCGCGCAGGTCTCGGGCCGTGAAGTGTCGTCCCCTCCACCCGCGCGTAGGTCAGCTCTTCTCCCGAGCTCGCCGCGCGGAGCATCAATCCGCCGCGGCTCATGTCCCCGCGCCCCACGAAATCGGGCGGAAAAAAGAGACGGTACCCAAACGCGCGCACGAGGGGATCGACGTACTTCTTCGAGGCTACGCTGCCCAAGAGAACGAAGCGCGTCGTAGCGCCGTGAGCACGCACGAGTGCGACGGCCTGACGAAGAAGAGGATCGGTGAACCGGTTGTTGCGCGGGTCGACAGGGATGGTGGCCCAGGTACGCAGTCGATCGAGGGTGACCCTTTCGTCGAGCGGCAAGAGCCCCTCGCCAGGCGTGATGACCAAGGCGCCCGGTGCGTTCATCGGCGGACGCGCGAACGCATTCGCGTACGCGACCTTGCCGCGAAAGTAGAGCGAGCTCACGAAACTGAAAAGCTCACCGAGCAGCACGCCGCCGGACCGCAGCTCGCAAGCGAGCGGCGACTGACCGTCCGGACGGAGGACGATGTCCCCCCGCGGGCCACCGAGATTGGCCGGCGAGAGGACAAAGATGGTGTGCTCGATGGACGTTGCGATGCCAGGAACCGTAGCGTGATTGGTGGGGTGGGCAAGAGTCGTTCCGTTGGCCTCCGTAACACTCAGCGCGGAGACCACCCGAGCCCGGCGATCCACGCCGCCACGCATAACCGGCGTGCTCGCTTGGGGGGCATCGGCGTGCCGCGGCGCAGCTTGGCCACCACCTCGGCTCGCATGTGCGCGGAACGGAGCGACGGCTGCAGCATCGCGGAGCTCCCGATCGAGGAGGGGATGTGCGGCGAGGAGCGCAAGTCTCTTCAATTGGTAAACGTTGCGGCGTCGGTGACCGTAAGAGCTCCGCTCGTCGCGCTCGCCTCGACGACATTCGAGCCGACCGCCCAGGTGATACCTTCCCATGCGAACAAGTGGTCCGGCGCGGTCTTCGTTCCCAACGAGGTCCCGTTCAATTTGAGCTCGACCGAGTCGACGTTGGAATACACCCGGACGACGGTGGCCGCCTTGGGAAGCGCAGTGAACCGCTTGCTCGCAATGTAGACGAACGGGTCGTCCGACCAATTGGCCTTGTACCAATAGAACGCATCTTTTTTCGTCTTGCGATCGAACGTCACCAGACCCTTGTCGTTGAGACCGATCGTCCCACCTTCGCTGCGCCCGTCGCTGGCGAAGTCGAACCCGTTCCATACGAATTTGCCCCAAAGAAAGGGGCGAGCCTTCATCGCCGTCCAGTATCCCTCGTGGTAATAGGCTTGGTACTCTTCGGTGTGGGCCCCCGCCGTCTTGTCGCCGGGTACGTCGTTGGCCGCGGGGTTCGCGGCGTGCTGCGCAATGTTGCCACCGGCGCCGTATTCGGTGACGCCGACGGCATCGTTGGGGTGGCCAGCGTGAATGGTATCGGCCCAAATGGCAAAGTCGGCGACGCGTCCGAAATACCAGCCTTGGTATTCATTGAACCCATCGGCGGCGGCGTGCCAATTGACGGGACTCATGTCATTGCCGGCGTTGGCGGCATACCCAGACAACCGCGTCGAGTCTTCCTGGACGACGACGTTGGTGAGGCTCGTGATCAACGCGTCCGGGTTCGGCCCTGGGCGCAGCAGCACTTCGTTGCCGACGCCCCAGAAAACGATGGCCGGGTGGTTGTAGTTTTGCCGTATCAGCTCGGTCAGCTGTTGCACGGCATTAGCGGCGAACTCGGGCGTGTTGTTGATATGATTCACCAGGCCGATCTCCGCCCAAACGATGATCCCTTCCCGATCGGCCGCGTCGTAGGTGTGCTGAGCATGTTGGTAATGAGCGAATCGCACCGCGGTCGAGCCTATCTCTTTCAAGATGGCGAAATCGGCGTCGGTGTCGGCGTCGGAAATGGCCCAGCCCTTGTCTTTCTGATCCTGGTGTTTATTGACGCCATGCAGGTCGAGGTATTGCCCATTGAGCGAAAAGCCAGCATTCGGGCCCAAGGTGAACGTGCGGAGGCCCAATGTCTCGGTCACCGAATCGACCACTCGGTTGCCCTCGAAAACGTCGATGCGAACGGTATAGAGGTAGGGATCTGCAACGCCGTTCCACAAATGGGGGGTGGTCAGCTTGCCCGAAAGGACGGCGTCGGTGCGCCCGTTGGCGGGGACGGCCTCGGCTCCGCTGAGCGCTAGGACTTCGCCCTTCGCCGCGTCCAAAAGGGTGGCTTTGACGGTAGCGGTCTTGGCATCGATCGCTCCGTTCACGAGCTTGATCGTGATCGCGAGATCCGCGGCGGTGGCGCTGACGTTGCTCTGCTTGATATACACCCCGGAAGAACCGAAATCGGCGGGGCTGATCGCAAGCGGACCGGTCGCGAGCAGATGCACGCTGCGATAGAGGCCGCCGAAGAAGGTAAAGTCGCCGCTCAGCGGGGGGACGTTGATGGTGGGGCTGCCCGGAACGATGACGTTATTGCGGTCCACGCCGGCTGCATTGTTGACCCGCACCGCGATCACGTTGTCGGCCCCGATTTTCACCGAGCGGGTCACATCGAAGCGGAACGTCGCAAACCCGCCCAGATGCGTGCCGACGAGCTCGTCGTTGACGTAGACGTCGGTGATGATGTTGGAGCCGTCGAATTGAAGATAGAGCGTCCGCCCCGCGAGCTCGCCGGGCACCGTGTAGTGTTTTCGGTACCAGCCGATGCCGCGATAGTAGGGCGTGGCCGGCCCGTCTTGGCCGTCCTCTGCGTTCCAGGTGTGAGGCAAGTCGAGGAGCGGCCAGGCCGCGTCGTCGAAGGCCGCCTTGTCCGCCCCCGGCGCGTCGGCACGGTTGAATCGCCAGCCGTCGTCGATGCGCAGCTTGACGCGCAGTCCGGTCGTGCTGCCGGGTGCGTCGGGCGCGATCACAGCGTCGGGAGCTACGGTGGCGTCGGGGGTTACCGATGCATCGCGGGTGACGGATGCATCGACATCACCCGCACCGTCGATCGTAACACTGCCGTCTACCGCACCGGCGCCACCAGCGCCGCTCGTGCCTCCGAGCCCGGCGTCTTGGCCAGCCCCGCTCCCTCCGCCCGCACCCGCGTTGCCGCCCGCGTCCGTGTTGCCGGGGCCGCCGGTGCCCGCGGGATGCGAATTGCGGGACGTGCCGCAGTTGGCAAGCGCGGCGCAGAGCCCGATCGAGACGCAAAGGGCAGCGAGCCAACGCCGTGCTCGACAGGAGGAGGCAACGACCTCGCGAGGTGGGTCGGCCGAGTCGAGAATGCCGCGAATGCAGTCCATACCGGCCAAGTACCGCGAGGGACAAGGAGAAGCAACCGGGGTTCCGGCGTGCAGGTCCTGGCCCGGCAGTCGGCGCGCACGGCCGATTTTGCCGGGGCAACTCCAGCTGGGAAATCAGCCGCAGCGGTCGTACGATATGCACAAGAGACCATGCAAGCGCTTGTAACGCATCGTACACCACGAAGAGGTGGGTCGATGGCGAGTCGATCTCGTACTTGCTTCACCGTGTTCACATTGTTCGCAACGTCCTGCGCTCCGTCTACCGAGAGAATCGCCCTGTCTACGTGGTCTTCGATGCGGGGAGCGGACAGCCACGCAGGGTCGCGCTGTCCGTCGTGGCACCCCATGAAAACGGTCGCGAGGCGGGGCAGCGTCGGCCGTGGGGCTAAGGGTCCCCCGCCGGGCTGCAGATGGGCGCGTCGGACGGCACCCAGGCGGGTGAACCGTTCAGGGTGGCGTTCACTGCGCGGGATGAGCTGTCCACCGCTACCGTGCCGTTCCCCTCGTCGAACCGGAAGTACGAGACCAAGCCGGGTTCGCTTCCGTTCACGCGTTGGTTCATGGTCGAGCTGATCTGAGCCGGCGTACGCACGACGTTCCATATCCTCAATTCGTCGACGTAGCCGATGAAATAGCGGCCGTCGACGGTGTTGCCGCCCAAGGTCAGCGCAGAAGGCGCCGTGAGGGAGTTCGTTTGGGCGGGGATGAGCGATCCATCCAGGCTTCCATTGACAATGACGCGAATCTCGCCGGTGCTCCTCTGCCGCGTGGCCGCCACGTGCATCCACTGACCCGTCGTGACCGTGGTCCCGCCCTGCACCGTGGTGTCGGGGTTGCCCACGCCGAACGCGAACTTGCTGTTCAGGATGGAAGCTCCGAAGTCGTTCGCGTTCCCAGATACGTCGCCATGAATCAAGCCCCTGCCCTCGTAATGATAGACGCCTGTGAGCGAGGACGAGGTTTTGACCCATGCCTCGAGCGTGAAGTCGTCTTGAACCGGACGCGTAAGCGTCGCGTAGTTTGCGCCGGTGAAGTTGAACGCGTAGCCGGCGCAATTGCCAGCGTCGACGTCCGCTTCACGCGCGTCGGCGTCGACGGGCCCATCGCCCGGTGTCCCATCCAGCGAGGCGTCCACGTCCTGACGACCGTCGTTGTCCATATTCGTGTCCGCGGCCTGACCGGCATCGACTCCCGCATTTCCACCACGCGACGGGCCCCCGTCGGTTCCCGCACTGCTGCCGCCCGTCGAGCTCCCACCAGTCGTACCGGCTGCGCCCGACGAACCCCCGGCCCCACCTGCGCCCGAGAACCCGCCGGTCCCCGCGGTGCCAGCACCGCCTCCGGTCGTCGAGCCGGCTGCGCCTCCAACTGACGAATCGCCCATCGTCGCATCAGCGCCCACCGCGCCGTCACCGGATGTCGTGCCGGCGGTGCCCCCGGTCGCCGACGAACCGCCCCCGCCAGTCGAAGGCCCGGCGCCTGCTTGTGCGCCGAGCCCACCCCTGCCTGCGCCCACCGTGGAACCGTCCGAGCCTGTCGTACCGCCGGCACCGCTCGATCCGACGCCTCCGCTCGATCCACCGCTCAAATTTTCGTGCGGCGGCGACACGTCGTAAACGTCGCAGGCGGCTAGCGCGATAAGCAAGAGCGCGATCGGATTTCGCACGCGAATGCTTTATTTTGCCATCGGGCGTTCCAACTACAAGCACATTCGGGCTTGCCGGCGCGGGTCACCGGGTCACGGCCGAGCTCGGGTCACGCTCAGCGTGCGTCCACGCTCGCATCGGCAGGCGAAAGGGCGAGCTTCTGCCGAAAGAGATCGATGAGCGGCTGATTGGCATGATTCGGATCCGGAAGGCTCTTGTCTCCAATGAAGATGCCCATGCTCTCCTCGTGATAATCGTGATACGTGAAGCTCAATTGACGTTCCAAGAGCAGATCGAGCATGTCATTTACCCAACGTAGACCGCCGCGGTCGTCTTCGAATGCATACTTGATAGCGCCGAACTCGCCCAAAAAGAGCGGCACCCGCTCGCGCCTTCCCCAACTGACGTAAGCATCGAGCTCTTGCTCGAGAAATGCGCGGTCCCGCGCGTGCACGGGGACGGTCGAGCTGGAGAAATCGAGCCGAAGCTGACACACGGCGTGTTCGGGGATGCGCTCTCCGCGCATCCATCCACTGAGGCGATAGGTACTTCCTACCGACGGCCGAAAGCGCAGAAAATCCGCGCCCAGGTGGGCCTCGGCGATCGTCCCCGTGACGCTGAGCGCCGACGCATCCCCGTGGCCCTCGGTGACGAACGCGGCCGTACCGTCACCGCGCTGCTTCCAGAAATAAAAGCCGCGCAGCGTGTCGAGGTTCATGTGCCACAGGGTTTCCACCGTCTTGCCCGTGGCGTCCACTCGTTCCAAGACGACGTCGTCGAACGAGACGCGGCCGGCGCCGACGCGGGTCGCCAAGAGCGAGGGCCTTCCCACCGCGAGCGAAGGATCGGTGACTTCGAAGGTTTGCCCTTGGTAGTATTTCCAATCGCTGTCGCCGGCGGGCAGTTTGGGGCTTTCGACGGTCCCCGTCTTGTACGTCAAATGGAACCACTCGACTTCGGCGACTTTCTCGTCGGGATAGCGCGCCTTTTCTGCAGCGAACTCGGCCCACGACGCGTTTTGGTGCGTGAAGTGAAACGGCTTGTAGAAATGGAACTCGTAGACGACGTTGGGATCTCGGACGCGGAAGAAATTGCGATCGCTGTTCTCCTTCCAGTCGCCCGCGATGGCGTTGACGCGCTCGACGAAGATGGCATGGGCGGGATCGACTTCTCGTATCGCCGCAATGATGCGCTCGGCCAGCGCCTTCCATTCGCCGATGTTTTTCACCACCACCGGCTCGTTCACTAGGTCATAACCCGCGACGATGGGCTCGCGGGCATACCGCTCCGCGATGGCGCGCCACAGCGCGACGAGGCGGTCTTGCGTCTTGGGATCGTTCCAGAGTGCCGTGCCCTCCCCGTTCGATTGAAAGCCACCGGGTGGGACGTGCATATTGAGCACGAGGTAGATGCGATGTCGTTTGGCCCAGGCGATGTTGTCATCGATCCATTGCCAACCATCGGATAGCCACTGCCCCGGCGCGGCGTCGCTTTCGAAGGTGTGGTAGTTCATGTAAAAGCGCACGGCGTTCATGCCGAGCTCGGCGACGCGAGCGAAATCACGCTGGTCGTGATGTCGCCGCGGGATGCGGTCGCCCGCCCAAACGCGATTGCCGAACGCCACGCCTCGAAGGACGAGTGGACTCCCGTCCGGTGCGACGAGGCGTTCTCCCTCGACGCGAATGACGCTGCCCGCGCCTTGTCCGGGCGGCGCTGCCGAAGGCACTGCGCCGCGCCCGCAAGCGGCAAGCACCAGCATCCAAGAGCCGATCGCCGGCAATGCCCGAGACGGTTTCACTCCTGCTTCCGACGCGCCCGCATTTTTCGGATCATCGCGTCGAGGCTCCAGTCGCCAGCGCCGTGGGCGGCGAAGAACAGGAAGATGAAGCAGAAGAGGACGGCGGGCTGGCCCTGGTTCTGGATCGGCCAGAGCCCCTGGGGCTGGTGGAACTGGAAGTACGCGACCGCCATCTCACCCGACAGGATGAACGCGACGGGCCGCGTGAAGAGTCCCAGGAGGACCGCCGCTCCGCCGTAGAACTCCAGCGCGCCGCCAATCCAGGTCTGCGACAGGAACGTCGGGTGGCCGCCGTGCTCGGCGGGGATACCGCCAAACCAATCGAAGATCTTCATGCCGCCTGCCTCGAGGAAGAGCAGCCCCGCCACGACGCGCAGCAGGAAGAAGGTGATATGCCGTGCGCGCTCGATGTTCATCGCCGCTGCCTCTTGGCGTTGGTTACCACCCGCATGGGATCGTGACGCCGGACTCCAGTCGGACGTCTTGGTCTGGTCGTATGTTCAGGTGATGGCCATGAAAAATACGAGCCATCGGCGAGACCACCCGCCCAGCACCGTACTCGGCATGCAACGTGGGCCTCACATCGGCATGGAGCTCGAATCGCGCTCCGAGCACAGCGTCGGATCGCGATGGACGACGGGCATTCACCGATGCGGTACGTCCCCCGCGCTTCGGCCTCGATCAGGCCCGCCGCCGAGAGGCGCACCAATGCCTTTTTTGGCAAGGCCATGTAATGTTCGCCACTTGGCAATCGAGCAAGCATGAGCTCTCTCGTGGTCGAGCGCCGGCCACCTCTGATGTGCATCACCATTCGTCGGCCCGAGGTCCGCAATGCCGTCGACGGTCCGACCTCGGCAGCGTTGGCCGATGCCTTTCGAACCTTCGAGATCGACGACGAACTCTCCGTCGCGATCCTCACGGGGGCCGAAGGGAACTTCTCATCGGGCGCCGATCTCAAGGCCATCGCAAGCGGGGAGATCGAACGCGCCAACCCGCTCCAGCCGCCGGGCGACGATGCGCTCTGCTCGGGGCCGATGGGGCCGACACGATTTCGGCTGTCGAAGCCGGTGCTCGCCGCCATCTCGGGATACTGCGTTGCTGGAGGCCTCGAGCTCGCGCTCTGGTGTGATCTGCGCGTGGCCGACGAAAGCGCCGTGTTCGGCGTCTACTGTCGACGTTTCGGAGTGCCCCTCATCGACGGAGGCACCGTTCGATTGCCGCGAACCATCGGCATGAGCCGCGCGCTCGACATGATTCTCACCGGCCGGTCGGTCACGGCCAAAGAGGCCTTCGAGATCGGGCTCGTGAATCGCTTGGTGGCGACGGACGCTTTGATGCGCGAAACGGAACGACTTGCGCTCCACATCGCCGCGCTCCCGCAGCACTGCATGCGCGGCGATCGCCGGAGCGCCTACGAGCAATGGGGGCTCTCGGAGAACGCTGCCCTGAAGAACGAATTTGCCCACGGCATGGCCACGATAAGCTCCGGCGAAACCCTATCCGGCGCCGGTAGCTTCGCTCGCGGTGGCGGCCGTCACGGCAAGTTCGAATGAGCTTGCTCCCGCAGCGGGCGGGGTTCAATCAGGCCGTGCGCCAACGTGACGAACCTTTCGGCGACGACGGCAAGTCGACCTATCAAGGCTGAGTTGAACCTAAACCGGGATGCGCGATCCCGGAAGCTCAGGCCGAAAGCAATCTACGGACAAGACCTGCGGAGTACGAACGCGCCGAACTCTTTGGAGGTGTGGCGAACGGTGACAGGTACGTTTCCGACGGGAGTCGTTACGGAAGTGCCGTTCATCGGTACGGCGAGCATGCCGCCCGAATAGACGCCGCTCCGCAGAGGAGCAGCGAACAGGTCCTGTGCATCGACCAGCTCGTAGGGATCGCCCATCGAAAGCACGCCAGATACGTCGACCGCAACCGAGTCGAGATTGTCCCAATTGACGACAGCGATGTGGGCGCGCGCCGCGTCGTGTTGGCTCGGTCGGACGAAGACGCGGCTGCCGCTCGGGCGTCCGCTCGAAAAAGTATTGACCGGATGGCCGGCTTGAGAAAAGCCCGAGATCGAGCCAACGAAGGTGTTGCCGGTGAGCGAGATCGTGCCCGTGCAATTCAAGGTCAAAGCGGTGCCTGCGACGAAATAATTGTCGGTAAGCGTGGGGTTGGAGCAACCCGCGCTGTAACCGATGTTGTTGACGCCTTCGCCGGTCGGAACATTCGTGACGTTGCCGAGCAACGTCGGCGCCAGGGCCACTTTCAGCCCGCCCACCAAGATGTCGGTGGCAAATCCGCTTTGTGCGGAGATCTCGCCGTTGTTGAAAACGATGTTGCCTTGGACATCGAAATTGTCGATGAAGCCTCCCTCGGTGTAACCGTGGATGCCGTAAGAGAACTGCCGGAATATGATGTTATCGGTCAGGTATTTTTTGCCGGTCTGATTTTGCGCGTAGATGCCGTGGCCGTGCCCGCGATCCGGTGCATCCCAGCCGTTGTAAAGATGATGGACCCATAAACTTCGCCATCCGGCGCCGCGCCCCAGTTGCCGACGCCCTGGCCAGTGTCGTGAATCACGAGGTTGATGAGCTTGACGCCCTGTCCGTACATGCCCACACCCTCGCCCCGCGCGTCCGCCGGATTGCTTCCGGTGTTCGTGATCACGCGCGTCGGGTGAGAGTTCGTGACCTCGAAGTCACGGAAGATCGTATAGGCACCGTTGATCGTGAGCACATGGCCGCTCGGCGTGGGTACGCCGTCGAGAATCGCGCGTTCGCCCGCTCCACCGCGGACCGTGATTGGATTCGCGCCGTTGCCGGTTAGTCGGCTCGTGAAATTGCCAAGGTACGTACCGGTATGCAGCCAGACCGTCGCACCGGGCTGCACGCCGGGTGGCTGGTTCAATGCCGAGCGAGCGACGTGCTGCTCGCGGTCGCAATTGGCACAGATCCCAGATGAGCGCATCTGCGTGATTCAGGAGCCGTCGTCCTCACTCGAAACGACTGGTCACACTCGACTGACCATCCGGTCGCCGCGCCGACTAGGTGCGAACGCAATGTTTGGCGTGCTCGTCCAGCTCCGACGATTTCGGAATGGCGCGAACGCCGTCGGAGGCTCGCAAGCGAAACCCCCGGGGTCTCCAGGTGCAGGCGCAACGACGTCCACGACCTGCGCACAAGAAGTGAACGAAAACAAGGACCGCGAGGTGGCCGGGTTCGGTCGCGATCTCGTTATCGCCACCGCACGCAGGGGCGCATCTTGCGGGAAGCCGGGCATGCCTCACAAGGAAAAGACGTTGACCGGAACGGCTGGAACTAGCGTAGACGGGGCGGCGCCGGTGGCACGATGTACGCCATCGCTCGGCATCGAAGCGGTGACAAACGTGTAGACTGGCCACCGATGGGCACCGCCGCTGCGAGTGGGGTTGAGTTCCGTTGGAAGGCGCGCCGCTCGTGGCCGTATTCGGTGCTGCTCATGTTGGTGGTCGCTTGCTCGGGGCGACCGGTACCCCCGCGGACCGCGCCCGCAGGTTCCGCCATCGAGCGCGACGCCGTCATCGAGGGGCGGCGTCTTCGCTATGCCCTTCATCTCGCGCCGCAGCCGAATCTCATCTACCACCTCGATTGCATTGCCGGCGTAGCCCTCTGCGCTCAAGTCATCTATCGCGAGCTTTGGTCGACCTTTGCCATGAGCGGCGAAGATGAGGCGGCGCTCGCGACCTGGAAGGCGGTACGCGGAAGGCACGCAGGAGAGCTCCGCACGGTCGACCCGCGGCGCCCCCCGCAGCCTCTCCTCGCTCCTTCGCGCGTTTTCGATCTCGCCGAGCGCCAGCGCATCGTCGGGCTGCGCGCTCGAACGCCGGCCGAATACCAGGCGACCATCGCCCTCCTTGCGACCGACGCCGATGCGAGAGAGCTCCGCCAAATCGTCGAGAAGTTCACGCCGCGCTTCTTACGGTGGTGGCAGCAACGCGGATTTGCCGCGGGGTCGACTTCGTTCGAAGGTTTCGCGAAGCTGCTCGCCGATCCGTTTCTCGACGCCACCATCCAGAAGGCGGCGCAGTTCTACGAGGCTGATTTGCCCCCAGGAACGACGTTCCAGATCCATCTTCTGGTCCAGCCGGCGTCATCGCGAAAGCTGAGTGTCGCCTATCAGCTCGAGGGGGATTCGGTTGTGGAGACTCCCGAAGGAGAAAAGCCCGAGGAGCGCATCGACATCGTTGCCCACGAGCTCTTTCACTACCTCTTCTTCCGGATGGACCCGAAGCGGCAGGCCGCCATGCTCGAGAGCGTGTGCGGCTCGGACGAACCACTCTCCGCGGTCGCCTTCGGCATGCTCGACGAGGCTATGGCGACAGCGCTCGGCAATGGCGTCGTCGGCCAACACTACCAACCCCCCGACGCCTTCGCGAAGCAACTCGCTCGCGGCCTCACTCGAAACCGCGCGACGGCCTCGGTCGCGCGCGCGATCTTTCCCTCGATGTCGTCCTTTCTCGATCGGGGCACGACGGTCTCGTCCGATGAATTTCTGCGCGCTTTCAACCGCGCCACGAAGGCAACCTTCACGGACGGGCGCCCGCGCCCCATCGACTATCTGCACAGCCCGGTGCTCATCGCCGACGGACGTTTTGCCTCGGCTGCGCAGCGCCTGCGCGACGCGAGCTACGCGGGATTCCCCTCTCTTCGTGAGTTCGCCGCGCTCGACGACGAAGCGAAGACCTTCTTGAAGGAGCATCCTTTCATCAGCGTCGCGGTCTTGGTCCCCGATGCGGCGGGGACCCTCCTCGAATCGCTCGGGCTCGCGGATCGGCATGGGGCCGCCGTTTCGTCGGTTGCCGCCCGCACGCGCGGATTCGTCTACGCGCTGCCTCGGACCGCCAAGTCCTACGCGTTTGTTTTCGTGGCAGGCGATTCGAAGACGATGGACGATCTCGTGGACCGATTCGCGGCGTCAGCGGAGCTCGTGCCGGGACACGAGGGTGTGCTCGTCGAGCTCGCCAGGTGACCCGACTCCGACTCGACGTCACGGAGCAGGCAGCCCTCTCGCTGCTCAATCTACTACGTAGTGCGGCGGTGACAGGGACGCGGTCAGGCGCGAATTGGCTCCGCCCGAGCATCGGGCCGGGATTAGATCCCGGTCCCGCGCTGGAACTCGACGGTCACGTCGCTCAAAGGGTCGATCGCGCAGGGCGAGAAGCTCGAGCTTCGCGTTCCTATTTCCGAGCGCACTTTCTCGCCGAAGGTGACTGAGCTCCTGCCCGCGACACGAATGGTCTGGAGCGACGGCATGGCGCCGATGTTCAAGGGCGAGCGCACGTTCACGCTCAAACCACGGGCGGACGGCTCCACCGACTTCGAGATGGTGGAGATCTTCTCCGGCGTCATGCTGCCGATGATCAAGGGCTCTCTGCCCGACTTCGGGCCGGTCTTCGATCGTTACGCGCTCGATCTCAAGAAGGAAGCCGAAGGGAGGGTCTCATGAAGCGCGTCGTCGTTCGCTACAAGGTCAAAGCCGAGCGTCTCGAGGAGCACGAGGACCTCATTCGCAAGGTCTTCGCCGAGCTCGCGACGGTGCGCCCCGCCGGCCTCGCCTATCACGCACTCAAGCTCGAGGACGGCTTGAGCTTCGTCCACGTCGCGACGGTTTCGACAGCCGACGGACAGAATCCGCTCACCGCCCTCCCCGCCTTCCAGGCCTTCGCCGCAAATATCGCCGATCGCTGCCAAGAGAAAGCAGTCAATTCGCCGGCAACGGCTATCGGTGCATATCGCGCGGACGACGCGCCCGCCTGAGTGTTAGGTTCTTGCCGTGAGCGAGACACCCGCCACGATGGCGCAGGCACGCGAGCAGTTCCTCGGGCTCGTGGCGTGCGTGCGTCCCGAGCTGCATCGCTACTGCGCCGCCGCTTCGGCCTTGGCTCTTTCGCATCGCGCACAACGCAGCGATCGATTTTCTTCGCCGCCGCAGACGGAGGCAGACCGAGCCGATTGACGACATCGACGACATCGACGAGATCGCAACGTACGACGACGCACCGGATCCACTCGTCGTGCGCGGCGCGCTCGCGCGCTTTCTCACGCTACCTATCACACAGCGGAGCGCCGTCATTTTGAAGGACGTGCTCGGTCACTCGCTCGAGGAGACGGCAGAGACGATGGGGACGACCATCATGGCGGTGAAGGCAGCGCTCGTTCGAGGGCGTAAGAGTCTGCTCGACGAAGCACGCGATGAGTCGGTACCAACGTCGGATGCGCGACGCGATCTCGAACGCTACGCATCGCTCTTCAATGCGCGCGATTGGGATGGCGTTCGCGCGCTCGTCGGCGACGACTGCCGCCTCGATCTCGTGGCGAAGTCTCAGCGGCGCGGCAAAGAGGTCGGGCTGTACTTTGGCAACTACGCGAAGACGGACGTCAAACTCCGCGTCGTTCGGCTCGAGGGACAGCTGGCGCTCGCCGCACACGACGGCAACGCCGAAGTGCCGTCGTACTTCATTCTGCTCGCGTTCGAGGGCGGGAAGGTCACCACGATCCGCGACTACCGCTACGTGCCGTATATCGCGCTCGAGGCCGAGATCGAGAAGGCCTAGGGGTAGGTGGCCCCGGCCGTCGCGGGCGCGCGCCGAGTCATCGCGGCGTCGCCGCAATCGTCCGCCTCAGACGTGATCGGGCCCCATCCGGCCGCCCGGCGTGAGATTCGCGAGCCGTGAGCCGCGCCCGCGCGACTACACCAAGCTTGGCCGCCACGCACACCCTAGCGGCAAGCGGACGTGCTTGGTTCCCACGCCGACCATCTGAGCCAACCAAAAAATGACCGAGGTTTCTTATGCGCAATCGATTCGTCAACGTGTTACTCGCACTTGCGAGCGTGATCCTCTGGACAGGAGCGTGTTCGGACAACAGCGATAAGGGGACGTCGGGGGGCGGTGGAACGAGCGGCCAGGGCGGTGCAACGACGGGTCAGGGTGGAAGCCGCGCTGGTTCGGCGGGAAGCGACGGAAGCGGTACAACCGGTACCGGTGGCAAGGGGGGTTCGGGGCAGGCCGGTTCCGGCGGAAATGCGGGCACGACCGGTGGCGGCGGAGGCGGCGCGACGACGGGCACCGGAGGCGCACGCGACGGCGGCGCGGGAACGGGCGGTGCCGGCACCGGCGGAGCCACGACAGGGACAGGCGGCGCCGGCACAGCCGGAGCCACGACGGGGACGGGCGGCACCGGCACCGGTGGAAGCGGAGGCAGCGCTGGCACCGGAGGGGGCGCTGGAAGCGGAGGCAGCGCTGGAAGCGGTGGAACACCGCCCGGCGATGGCGGCACACAGAACAACTACGTCGTGTCGGGATCGTGGCACGGCTATGCGTGGACGTACTCGCCCATGCCGAGCACATTCAATCCGCAGAACTTCGAGGCCCTGACCACACCGGGACCATTCTGCGTGAACGGTTTGGTGGCGGCGCAGCCCTCAGCCACCGCGGCCGCGCAGTTCGGGCTCATTGCCGTCAATCTCAACCAGGCCATGGTTGCCCGCGGGAGCACGAGCCCCGCCATGACGGCGACGCCGACGCTGGACGGAGTCCTGATCAACCTCACCAACCGCGCAGTGAGCGGCAATGCCGCGGGCGCGAACGGCGCACTCTTGCAGGTCCAAATTCAGAACCAAAGCGTCATGCCAGCGCAGCAGTGGTGCAAGCTCATCGCGAGCCCGGTGGCGGGCCAGGCGGGCGATGTTTTCATCGCGTGGTCCGACTTCAACACCAACTGCATGCCCGCGCCCGATGCGACCTTCTCGACGTGCTCCACGGGGACTGCGTACAATCGCCAACCGATTACCGACATTGCGATCAAGATTCCGGCAAACCAAAGCGTTCCACGGCCGTACGACGTCTGTTTGAACAGCCTGCGCGCGTCGGCCACCGTCGCCGCGCCGATGAACGCGGGCGCCGGCACGTTCGTAGGGCCCGGTGATTGGGCGCCGGTGCAGAAGGGCGGGAAGAACTATGTCGTGCAGAACAACATCTGGGGCACGGCGGGCAGCAACAGCCAGACCGTCACCTTCGGACTCAACAACGATCCGACGAGCTTCAATGTGACGGCGTTCACTGGCGGCCCAGGCCCGAACAGCTCGCCCGCGTCGTACCCGTCCGTGTTCATCGGCAGCAACAACTGCCGCACCACGGCGGGGTGGGGCCTGCCCAAGACGGTCAGCTCGATCCAGGCCGGAACGATCACCGCCACGTGGACTCACAATGCGACGGGTGACGTCAATGCGTCGTTCGACATTTGGTTCGGCGCAGCCAACGAATCGCCCGCGATCACAGTGCCCAGCGCCGGGTATGCGATGATTTGGCCATATCAACCCGGCGGTCGGCAGCCGAACGGGACGATGCAGGGAAACGCGACGCTCGGCGGGCAACCGTACGCGATTTGGGGCGGGACGCAGACCCCACCTACCGGCGGCGCTGCCAAGCCGTGTATCTCCTACGTGATGTCATCGAGCCAAACCAACCTGACGAACCTCGACGTCGGAGCCGTCATCCGAGACGCGGCGACGCGTATCGTCGACTGTGGCAGGGGAGCTAGTTTGCCCTGCATCGATCCAGGATCTTCCCTGACCAACATTTTCGCGGGCTTCGAGGTCTGGAGCGGCGGTGCCGGACGGCAATCTTCGAATTTCTCGTTCACCGTCAACTGATCGGGAGTCTATGCGACACGCGCAACTCGCGTCGTAGATGCAAAGCCTGCGCCCACCCCAAGTCCCCCAAAACAGGTGGCACATTGCCGGCACAGGGAATTCGGTGGCCCACGTTGCGCCACGCCGCTCCTCTTCGCGTCGGGTCATAGCGGTGGCGGCGGCCGTGGTGGGAGGGGCGGGTCGGAGTTTCCGACCGTCGGATTCCGCCTAGCCGGCTCGGCGGAGTCGAGTGGTCCGACCACTTTCACAAAGTGGTCAGATCACTTTGTCGTTTACAGTCCCACTGGCGTGGTGTACGAACCCATCGATCGCGCATCGGCGGGAGCATGACCATGCGAATTTGCAGCTTTGGCTGGGCGAGCACGCTTCTCGTCCTGTTGGTCGCCGCCTGCAGTTCGGGCGGCGAAACGCTCGACGCAGGCGCGCCCACCGGTGGTGACGATGCTTCCTCGCCGCCGGACGCCGCGACGGAAGACGACGCGACGACGACCACGGAGGCTGGCGTCGGGGACGCCTCGGTGGATGGGGGCTCACCGCGCGATGCCGGCACGGCGCCGGGGCGCGACGCGGCTCTCGACGGCCGCCCGCCGGAGGCTGGCCGAAGCGAAGAAACCTCGGCACTACCCGATGGAGGGGACGCGGAGGCCGACGCACCTTCGCGTGATGCGGGGGCACCTCGTGATGCGGGGGCACCGCTGGACGGGGGAGGCACGGTGGTTGACGCACCTCCTCCGGTCAGTGGAGCCGTGTTCGTTTCACCCACCGGCGACGACGCCAATCCGGGAACGATTGCCGAGCCCTTCTACACTTTGAGCCGGGCGGTGGCTTCCGTGCAGCCGGGCACCACGATTTACATGCGAGGGGGAACGTTCAATTACAACGCGACGATTATCCTGTCCGCATCGGGAACGTCCGCGTCGCCCATCCGGATTGTGGCATACCAAGTGGAGAAGCCCGTTTTGAACTTCTCCACTCAACCCTACGGTGCCGACCAGCGCGGGATCTTGCTCACCGGCAATCACTGGCAGATCGCCGGCCTCGAAATTAGCTACGCCGGCGATAACGGGCTCAAGCTCGAAGGGAGCCATAACCGAATCGAGCAGTGCGTCTTCCACCACAATGGAGACAGTGGCGTGCAACTCGGCTTCGGTCATGAGACGGTGAATCCGAACGGCGAGCTTTGCTCTTACAACGAAATCATCAATTGCGATTCCTACCTCAACTTCGACTTCGACGGCCGGGGAGGAAATGCCGACGGCTTTGCCTGCAAGATGCACAACGGCAAGGGTAACGTCTTCCGCGGCTCGCGCGCGTGGCGCAACTCCGACGACGGGTGGGACCTCTACGAGACGGACTGGCCCGTGGAGATCACCGACTGTTGGACCTGGCACAACGGCGACCAACCTGACTTCGATGACATCTACATTGCCAAGAAGGGCATGAAAATGAGCTCCTTCGCCGGCAACGGAAACGGGTTCAAGCTCGGCGGCAACGGCACCGGCGGCAGCTCCGAGGGAACGCATGTCGTCAAGCGCTCCATCGCCTTCGACAACAATTTTCGGTCCAAGAAGGGTTTCGATCAAAACAGCCACAAGGGCGGCGTCCTCGTGACGAACTCGCTGGCGTGGGGCAACGGGTACAACTTCATGTTCGAAGAGGATGCCGAGTCGGGCAGCGCCAACGAATTCGTGAACAACGTCACGTTCGCGCCGGGAACCTCGCTGGGAATGGAATTCTCTGCGGCCAGCGTGCTGCGCAGCAATAGCTGGCAGCTAGCGGTGATGGCCGATCCAGCGGACTACATGGATCTCTCGGAAGCGGCGGCGATGGCGCCACGTCAGCCGGACGGTAGCCTTCCCGCCAACGGATTCGGGCGCCTGGTGGCGGGAAGCGATCTCATCGACAAAGGCGTCGACATTCAAGATCCATTCAAAGGAACGGCGCCGGACCTCGGGCCTTTCGAGCACTGATGCAGTGGTCGGGCCTCTTCACGTCAACGTCAGGCCGAGGGTCCAGATGAACGTTGGGCTTCGTAAAGATGTCAGGACGGTTTGCGCGGCGATCGCGGTCGGCGCACTGGCTTCCATCGCGAGCTGCGGGTCATCGGACCCCGCGACCTCGGGTGGCAACGCGGGCGGTGCTGCTGGGGCTGCGGGTGCGGGGGAAGGCGGCGGGGCGGGCGCGGGTGACTCCGGGCGTGGGGGGAACGCGGGGGGCAGCGGCACCGCGGGAGCGGGCGGTACTCCGGATGCTGGACCGGCCGATGCTACCGACGATGGCTTGATCGGCTGGGCGACTCGGCACGCCAATGGCGCGCCGACGGGCGGCCAAAAGCCGATCGGCGAATTCTCGGTCATGACTTGCACCGCAGCGGACATGAAGACGCTGCGCGATTGTCTCTATCGAGCCAAGAAGTCCGACAAGACCAACACCGATACGCGGCCTACTCCACCCGACTGGTCGACCTGGGAAGTCCATGCCGGCGTCACCGGTGGATGGAAGAAGTATCCGCTCATCATTTACGTGAAAGGTGTCATCGATTGCGCGGAGAACGACGCCGGCGTCGCGATGTCGCAGGCCAACTACGAAGCGGGCGACCCGCTTTGTGAAGGGAGCACGGGAGCGTCCTGCCAACAGGCGATCATTCAGGCGAAAGTCGAGCGGGGAGACGTTTCCGTCATCGGAATTCCCGGCGACAACGGTGAGCCTCCCACGCTAAAAGGCGGTTGGCTGATGTTCCGCGGCCAAGAGAACATCATCGTGCGAAACCTCAGGATCGTGAATGCAACCGATTTCTGGCCCGGTTTCGAATCCTGCGCCGCGGGGGTCACGGATCGCGATTATTGCGCGTGGAATGCGGAGCCCGATGGTCTCACGCTCGACAACAGCAGTCGCGCGTGGATCGACCATTGCGAGTTCACGGACGGTCCCGACCTCGAGGGCACGAACCCCGATAAGACAAAGTACAAAATGTACGACGGATTACTCGACATCAAGAATGGCGCTGACTTCGTCACCCTGTCGTACAATCGATTCACCAATCACAATAAGGCGATGCTGGTGGGAGCGACCGATAGCCCAGACGGAAACTACGGCATCACATTCCATCACAATCTGATCCGCTTCGTTCAGCAGCGCATGCCGCGCGTGCGTAACGGTCAAGTCCATGTGCTCAACAACTACTACGTGGGGCCGCAGAAGGCGGACTACACGCAGGAGTATTACTTCGGCTATGCCATCGGGCTCGGCTTCAATTCGCAGGTCTACTCCGAAGGAAACTCGTTCGACGTGACCGGCGCCACGCCGACGACATTGCTCAGCGCCAACTTCGATGCGTGGGCGCAGCACTTCACCGACGTCGGTTCCTGGATCATGGGGCAACCCGTCGATCTCAATCAAGCGGCAGCTCAGGTGATCAACGAGCGAAACGCCGCCACGGGCGGCAGCACGCCGTTCGTGGGTCCGGTCAGTTGGAGCCCCGGCGCAACCTACGCCTACCAAGCCGAGCCCAGCGCGGAAGCCGTGAAACAGCATGTGCTGACACGGGCTGGCATCGGCAAAGTGCCGCCCGATCCGCGTTTTTGATCGGCGCTCATCTGCGTGACGTCTGGAGCGGGGCCGTCAAAACAGCCCCAGAACACGGCTACGGACCGGCTTTCGCGCGCGCCGCGATGCCAAGAGGCGGAGGAGCGATGGGCCCCCAACGGGCCCTTGCACCGTCGTCTGGCTGGACGATACCTTCAAGGTCCCTTCATGGTGGAGCTGAAGCTGGAGCCGCGTATTTGACGTCGCCGCACGTACACGGGGTCCAGCTGTACCGCTAGACGAATGTCCACTCGGTCGTGAGGAGACTTAGCCAATGGAAAAACTGATCTACGCGTTCTGGAGAAAGGCAGACCAGGTGCCGGCGTCGCTGCGCGAGCTCCTGCTCGCCGAGCTCGGGAGGGGGCTCTTGTCGCTCGGCGCGCAACGACCGCAGCTGTACATCGCCGATCACGACGGCGTCGCCGACGGGCTTCCACAGTTTCAACTCGCGGCGACGAAGCCACCGCCCGACGGCATGGTGTCGTTCTGGATCAGCAGCGCGTTTCGGCGCGCGGAAGCGGAGCGATGGGTGGGGTCGCTCTTCGCGCGCGTGGCGGGTTACGTCGTCTCGGAATCCACGATTCTTTCGAATCTCGCCCATCGCGTCGCCGCCGGCAAGCGCAGCTTCGGGTTCACCCAGGTCAGCTTTCTCCAGCTGCCGCCGCGACTCCCTTATGAGCAATGGCGGAAGATCTGGTTCGAGCAGCACACGTCCGTTGGAATCGAAGCGCAATCCATCTTCCGCTACGTGCAGAACGTGGTGGTCCAGCCGCTGACCGACGGAGCGCCTCCCTATCGCGGCATCGTGGAGGAAGGATTCCCGGAACAGGCGCTGCGCGACGCGCACACGTTTTATGACGCCGTCGGGGACGATCACAAGCTTCGCCGCAACATGCGCGTGATGATGGAGAGTGCTGCGCGCTTTCTCGACTTCGATAAAATCGATGTCGTGCCCATGAGCGAATACGTACTGCACGAAGAGTCCGAGCCCCAACTGTGACCCCTCGGCAATCGCATCAAAGCGTGACGTGCCGCTCGCCGCGTCATTCGTGCACGAGGATGTTCACCAGCTTGCCGAACGGATCTCGAACGAAGAAGCGCCGCACGCCCCACGGCTCGATCGCGGGGCCGTACTCGATGGGGATCTGGGCCTTCTTCACCCGTGCGAGGACCGCCTCGAGGTCATCGACCTCAATCGAGAGGTCTGGCACCGGTGTGCCTGACCCGCCTTCGGTCATGAAGCTCATCTGGGTGGACATCTTCTCGTTCGAGCCGAGCGTCACTATCCATCCCATGTCCATCAGGACGTCCAACCCGAGAACACCTCGGTAGAACGACTTCGCTGCGGCCGGGTTTGAGGCCGCGATATTCGCGACGATCCGTTTCACCTTCATCGATATCGCGCTCCGTCTCGCTCACTAGATGTCGTGTCGCAGCGCATCACGGCATCCTACCGAGTTTGCATGCCGGGCGTGAGCGCGACCGGCGCCTACAATCTCGGCCGTCCGTCCGACCCTGCGGATATCTTTCCGGCACCATGTCTCCTGCTTTCCCACTCCGCCCCGAACTCGATCATTTTCTTGAGCAATCTACGGCTATTACAAAAAGAAGTACGGGCGCGTCGAGCGTCCCGCGAGTCGATCGTCGCTGTTGGTGAGGAGCCGGCAGTGCCGGTCTCCCTTCACGTAGAGGAGGTGACCATGCGTTTCATGATCATGCACAAGAACGATCCGAGCACCGAGGCGGGAAACCCGCCGCCGATCGAAATCGTCAACAAGATGGACGCGTTCGTCGACGAATACGTCAAGGCCGGTCGGTTCATCGATGGCGCCGGCCTCGGCGCCAGCAAGACCCGAACCCGACTGACCTTCCGCAACGGGCATTGCACGAAAAAGGACGGTCCGTATCGTGGCGAGCACGAGCTGCCTGCGGCGACACTGCTGCTGAAGGTCCGCACCCGCGAGGAGGCCATCGGTTGGGCCGAGCGCTACGGCAAGATCCTCGGCGATGGCGAGCTCGAGCTCGGCAAAGTCAGCGAACCGTGGGACCTCGGTCTGATGCCCGCGCCGGAGAATCCCCCGTTGCAGATGCTCCTCATCGAGAAGGCTGATCGGGCGACCGAGGCCGGCCTTCGAACCGCACAGCAGAAGACCGACCTGTCTCGCCTCAAGACTGAGATGTCCAAGGCCGGCGTGCTCGTTCGCTCGCTAAGGCTGCAGCCGAGCGCCAACGGCAAGCGCCTGTCGTTCAACGACAACGACCTACGGGTGATCGACGGCCCCTTCGTCGAGTCGAAGGAGCTCATCGGCGGTTTTGCAGTGATGGAGCTGTCGAGCATGGACGAAGCGATCGCACTTTGCCGGCGCTACGCGGAGATCCTTGGAGGCACGCTGGAGATCGACGCTCGCGTCGTCGACACAGACGACGAAATGGCTTAGGAGGCCGTCACGCCGGCGCTCGTCGGCGTGCATCGTATGCCCAGGAACGATGCGACGGATGTTGGGCCAAGA
>Ga0193706_1000251_pt1 | contig 34843 bp, 25 predicted proteins | sample U3c1metaG_FD_160130 | JGI IMG/M metagenome (GOLD analysis project Ga0193706, IMG submission 160130) | Soil microbial communities from a riparian zone of the East river system, Colorado, United States - U3c1 | ecosystem: Environmental > Terrestrial > Soil > Riparian zone | place: USA: East River... | reverse complement strand
GATGATGCCGTAAACACCGCCGTGCTTGAGGGCGGCGAAGATGTTGGCGTTCATCCGGGCGCGGTCGGCCTTGAGCCAAACAGTGTCGTGGTAGAAGAGCACATCGAGGACGGCGTCGAGCTCCTTCGCGTCGGGCGGGAGCGGGTCTTCCAGTTCACGATCGACGCGAACGACGTTTTTGTTCACGGGTTTGGCGAGCCGATCAATCCAGTCCTTTTCCCCGTAGCTGTCGAAGATGAAATGGCTGTTCTGCGCGTAAACTTTGCCGCTCGGGCCCACCGCACGGACCAGGAGCTCGGTCGTGTAGCCGAAGCCGGCCATGATCTCCGCGACGCGCATTCCCGGCGCGATTCCGAAGAACTCGAGGGTCTCCACCGGATGTCGGCCTGAATCGACGGCCTTGTCGTCGGCCGACCGATCCGGCGCCGTGACGGCGTCGCGCGCGGCGCTGCGAACCGCGGGGGCGGCGGGTTCCGAGGACGTCGCCGGAGCGGCGGGAGCGACCGGTCCCGGTGGAGCGCCACCGCAGGCGAGCACTGCCAAGCCCGCGGCGAAAAGGCCGCATGCCACTGTGACGCGAAGGCCGTCGATGATGCAACCCCTGACGAGGGCTGTTCCCATGAGAGCGGGCGTACTGCGTACGCCGGGCGGCCGTCAAGACGACGTCGCCGTGGGTCGCAAAAAATTGGCGTCGTCGCCGAGTGCTCAACGGATTGGCCCGAGGGGGAGCGTGCTCGCCCCGGATCGCTTGCTCGAGTACGCGCTCATTTAGCTAGCGTCACGCGCGAGTCGACGTCGTGGAATACTTGCTTTCGTTGGACCCTCACCTGGCGGTCAAGGAACGGATGTGGAGCTCCACCGGTGACGTCGAGTTGGGCAACGAGCTCGTCTACCGCAGCGTCGTGTGGACGCCGTTTCCGAACGATCTACCGGCTCGTCACGTCGGTCGAATCGGTGGCGTCGCTCCAATCCGTCGCGTCGACGCCGTCGGCATCGGTGCTGTCTTCCTGGTCGGTGCGATCGCCGCTCGCATCGGCCGCATCGGGACCGGCGTCGGAGACGCAAGTCGGGAATTGAACACCGGCGGCGCGATGGCAAACCACGGAGCAGCGCGAGGCTGCACACATCCCATCGAGGATCTCTCCGCCAAACACACCAAACTCGACCCAGCGGGGGGCGCGGCAGAGCACCCTGGTGGCATCCGTGTTGTACCGTGCACCGACGAGCACGTGCGTCGACGCATCGAAGATGTACTCGGCGAACGCGTTACAGCCCGTCGGGCGCACCACGGTTCGCTGGCAACCGTCGTAGGAAACGACCTCGACGGTGTCGGCGCAGGGCGGCGGCACGAACACGCCCGAGCAAATGGCATCCGCGAGCCCCACGTTCGATTGCGGGCGCGGCCCGGCGTTCAGGGGCCCTTGCGCGTCGAAAAAACAGTCGAGCGACATGTGCGGCTCACACGTGCACGCAGAACCATCGCCGCTGTCCGGCTCGCTGCCGGTGTCTTTCACGCGAGCGTCGACCGCGCCGTCGCTACCGTCTGCGTCGTCCACTGACGTGTCGCGCGCATCTTCCGCACGATCGGGCGTCGTCCCGTCGGCGACCGCACCATCAGGAGTCGCGCCGTCCGGCTTCGCGGCGTCCAGAGTTGTGCCATCCGGCGCTGTGCCATTGCCGTCCGTCCCGACATCCGCGGCCGCATCGGGAACGCCCGGCGCCCTCGCTTGCCGAGCAAGCGGCAGAAGCCGCGGTCCAAAGCAGCAAAAGGACTCGTCGCCCGCTCGGACAATGTGCCACTCTCCGCATGAACGCACACTGACGCAACCGCCGTGCCCGCTTTCGAATACGACCTGGAGTGACGCACATCGAGACCGTCGGGTTCTTCGAAATCTTGCTCAGTGCGCGTCGGGGTCGACCGAGTCCCGAACGGACGTGGCGGACGTGGTGATGGTGTAGGGACCGTGGGTGGCGGTTAGGGTCGTTGTCCCCGCGGCACCGGCGAGGAAGTCTGGTCCGATACCGTTCCAATTCTCGTCTCGGCCGAAGACGGCGGGGTCCGCGGACGTCCAGTGGGCCGTTGCATTGCCGCTTGTGCCATCAGAAAAGTTGGCTCGCAGGTTGAAGAATTGCACCCTTCCTTCGGGAACCATCGCGTTTGCCGGCTCAATCGCCAAAAGTTCGGTGACGCTGGGATGCGAGGTGCCGTCGACGTCGAAGACTCTCGATGTGGAAAGGGTTCCCAGCGCGGCGGTGATGCTGACTTGCCCTGGACCGATGAACAACACGGTCTTAGTGACGGGGTCGTCAAAAGCTTGCGGGTCGTCGAAGAGTTGCGCGACGTTGGGCGCCGATGTCGACACGGTGATTTGGTCGTTCACCCACCCCCCGGCCCCGTCCTCATCCGAAGCGTTTACCTCGAAGACGCTCACGTCGCCGACGTTGAACACATTGCCGCTGAGCGCTATGGAAAGTGACGTGAACGGCTTGGGGTTTACCGTCCTCGTCGCGGTGAACGGATTACCGGCATAGACGGTCGAAAGCGTTACGGGTCCTGCCTTGAGGGCCGTCACCTTGTGGTTGGTTGAATCCACTTGGAGCACGCTCGGATCACTCGAAGTCCAGGTCACGTCTGCGTTCAGATCGACCGTAGCTTGATTCGATTTGTATCCGATCGCTCCGAGGGAATAGGTTCGGCCCGGCTCGAGCAGTGACGGAATGACGGGGTCAATACGAACGACCGCGGCCGGCGCTATGGTCATCTGCATTTCTGTCGTCACGCTGCCGTACGTCCCCTTGATGGTGACCGCGCCGACCGATTCGCCGAGGATCCAAAAGCGGGAGTCGTAGATAGTGGTCAGTCCAATCGCGGAGCCCGTGCCATTCTGCATCGACCAGCTGAGTGTCTCGGGGGCCGGAGTTTGCTTCGAGATCTCGCCCGACTCAAACGCGCCGGTATAGCGGTCATAGAACGTGCCGTTCACGGAGACCTTCGTCCGCGCTCCACTAGGAACGACCCAACGCTCGGCCGTGAAGCAGACGGAGGTCACGATCACGCAGTAGCCGCGCTTCGGAAGATCTGCGTCGGCCCCTGGAATCCTGCGCGGGTCAGCGAGACACAAGTCGCCGTAGGGACAGTGGTCGTCACAACGAAACCGATTTCCAGCCCCCGCCTCGTCGTTGGGCGCGAGGACGTCGGGAAGGTCAGCCTGGATGGGGGAACAATAGACACCTGCGTCCGTGGGAGGGGTCGCGGCGTCAGAAGGCGGCACAACGGCGTCGAGCGACACGTCCGGTGGCTGCACATCGGGGGGCGGAACGTTGACGTCAGGAAGGCGAGCGTCTGGCGAAAAAGAACCGTCAGGAACCCGCCCCGCATCCAAAGCTGGCTCCGCATCTGCCGACATCGGTGATCCGTCGCCCGCATCGGCAGCGGAACTCGAGCCGTCTACCTGCGGGAGCACATCGGCAGCACGATCGTCACTTCCATCGAGCGTCGCTGCATCTGCAAGTTCGACATTTTCTTCGCTGCATGCTGCCAAAATCATGAGCCATGCAGCGGCGAAGTGTGGACCGAAATGAGCGACGATCCGCAAGCTCCTTTTTAAGACAAACATCGGATATTATGAACATAAGCGTCAGGCCGTCGCAATTTTTTCGCGTAACAGGCGTCATGCCGTCAGCAAAAGCGCTTCCAGCACTTGATCGCGAAATACGGAGAGAGGCCGTATTCAGACACGACGTCGGCCTTGCACTGAAGGAGGGCTACGAGATCTTGCTGTATCGCGATCCGATCAAGCAGCCTGCGATCGCCATCCATCTTGACGAGCAGATCGAGATCGCTGTCCGGTCGGCCGTCGCCGCGAACTCGAGATCCGAACGCCCGCACGGAGCTTGCCCCGTGCATGTGCCCGATAGGTGGATCTCGCCGATGGGCAGATCGAGAACGTTCATCTATCAAGACCAGTTTCGAACGTCGCCCCACGCCAACCTCGTCGCGTCGGCGGGCCGCTCGCCACCGCAGATCGTAGGCGAGGGGAGGGTCCGCCTCCGCTCGTCAATGGATCCAATCACGCCGACTCCACTCGCGATCTTCGATTGAGCGCAGCAAAGCAGAAAGCAGCCGGTTCGCCTTTCAGCGATGTCTATCGGCTGCTTCTGCTTCTTCTGCACGGTTCTCACTCCGCGCTGCCTACTTTGCGACCCCGAGAAGTTTTGCGCAGTATGAAACCAAGGGGCAACTACTTGAATCACTGCGATTGAGGTGTTGCGGGATCGATTCGACTCAGTGCTCCTGACGGCCTAGGTAAGTCAGATGACGTTCGGCGATGGTTTGGGCGGCCGGGGTTAGGCTCGCAACGATGGCAGCTGGCGAGGTGGCTCCCGGCATCATCGTCGACGCGGCTATTCGACTCGGTCGGTCTCTGTTATGCGCGGAACGCGCGCCGTTGCAGACGAGCAGGTATAAGCGGTCGCCTAAATGCCGCGGCTCCTATTAGACGAGGACCTACCCCGATCACGGGCTCGCGCATTGCGTGCGCGCAATCTCATACTCGCGCTCGCGATTTTCGGCTCAGCTTGCACCGCCAGGCTTAGTCAGGACGCGCTCCTGGCACGCCGCACGGCGCCGCTGCCGGTCATCTCCGATCGGGTGTCGCGTACGAATGTCGAGCTGGTGGTTGCGCCGTCGGTCATCGTTCGCGGCTGGTATTTTTCTAAGCCGGGGAGCCGGCGCACCGTCCTGTTTTTCCATGGCAACGGCGCGGGCATCGCGTCTTCGCTTTGGTCTCTCTATTGGTTCGCCGAAGAACTCGACGCGGATCTGCTCGCCCTCGACGCACGCGGCTTCGGACTTTCCGATGGCGTCGCGAGCATCGACGATATCGTGGATGACTCGTTGCGAATCTACGATCACGCGGCGAAGGAACTGGGCTTCGACGACCGACCCCCGATCATCATCGGGCAATCCATGGGCGCGGCGTCAGCGATCCACGTCGCGGCTAATCGAAAGGTCGTGGCGCTCGCGTTACTTTCACCGCCCGGCTCGTATGAAGACATCGTCGCCGCGGCGAACGCATCGACGCCCTGGTACGTACACGTCGAGGCAGACGAAACGCTCCGACACCTGCGCACTTCGCCGCTTCGCGATCTTGCGAATGCCCGATCACCAACACTGATCATCCACGGCGCGCAGGACCGACTAGCGACGACGAGCGTCATCCGCCGGGTCCACGACGCCAGCGGTGCTTCGTTTCGGACGGTCTGCGAGGTTCCGGGAGGGCACGAAGATGTGCACGCCACGAATCAGCGGGTGCGCTCCTGCATCGACGAATTCAAGGCGACCCTTGTCTCAGCCGGCGGGCAAAATGACGCGCATTGAAACCAGCGTGCATCTGGCGACCCCCAAGACGTCCTGTGCGCAGGTGACGGTCAGGTGGCCTAGCGTCATCGCCGCGCCGTGCGGTCCCACCGTGCGAATTGATCCGTCCGTCTACGGAGTGCAAGGTCCGGCCGATCGCGCGTCTCGCCGCGTCGACGCTGCGTGCAGGCTCTCGGAGGCGAGTTCGCAATTGTTGCGGTGCCTTTGGAAATAGGCGGACAAGTTTTCAGGCGTGTAGATTGCGGTCACCGACTGCGCGGACGCTGCGCTCACGAGCCTCTCACGACGAGAAGATCCGGCGGGGCGAGGAATCGTGCGATAGTGCGCACTTCGACGAGTGCCGCCCGACGCGGCGCCTTCGGACTGCACGCGAACCGGAGATGCTGCACGATCCCGCCCGTCACGAAAGCCCAGCTGGCGCCCCTTGGGACGAGGCGGTCGCACGCGACGCGATCGAGCGCATCGTACGCGGCGCGGAGGCCGGCTTCGTCGAGGGGCGCGGCTGGCCCGCCCATCCACGTGACGTCGACGTCGGCGTCGACCCGCTCGCTGCCGCTCAGCACTCGCTGTACTTCGGTTCGGCAGGCATGGTCTGGGCGCTACACCACCTGCGCGATACCGGCGCGGCCGCGGTGCGGAGCGACTACGGAGGATTTCTGGACGAGCTGCTCGCACGCAACCGGGCACAGCTGAGCAATGATCCCACGGACCGGCCATCGTGGCTTTTCGGAGACACGCCCATCCTGCTCATGCAGCGTGCGCGCCGCCGGTTGGAGAACGGCGCGGCGACGATCGCCGCGACCATCGCCGCCAACGAAGATCACCCGGCACGCGAGCTGATGTGGGGCGCGCCGGGCACGCTCCTGGCCGCGCTGTTTCTGCATGAGCGCGAGGGGGGCGAACGCTGGGCGACGCTCTTCCGGCGCGGCGCGCGCTCGCTGCTCGCTCAGCTCGAATGGTCGGACGAGCACCGCTGCGCCGTGTGGCCACAACGTCTGTATTGCCGGTTCGGCCGCTACTTCGACGCCGTCCACGGGCTTCATTTCGACGGCGAGCGTGCTGTTGCGCGGACACTCACTGCTCGAACCCGCCGATCAGGCGCGCTGCCAGGAGGTCATCGAGACCACCATCTACCGCACCGCCGTCGTCGAGAACGACAGCGCCACCTGGCCCACCGAGCTCGGCGAGAACTGGCACCGCTCGAAGCGCCTGATGCAGTTCTGCCACGGCGCGCCGGGCTTCGTCGTGTGCCTCGCGCGCCTGCCAGGCACGGCGGCGGACGACCTGCTCGCAGCTGCCGGCGAAGCGACATGGCGCGCGGGTCCGCTGCGCCAGGGTTCCAACCTTTGCCACGGCACGGCGGGCAATGGTTACGCCTTCCTCGTGCTGTACGCGCGCACCGGCGAAGCACGGTGGCTAGCGCGAGCGAGGGCGTTCGCCATGCACGCGATCGCCCAATGTGACGCTGAGGCGGCGGCAATTGGTCGGCCGCGCCACTCGCTGTGGACGGGCGATATCGGCCTCGCGCTTTACTTACGCGACTGCGTACGGTCGCGCGCCGAATTCCCCACGCTCGACGTGTTTTAGGTGAGACGGCTAGAACCTGAGGCTGGCGCTCCCCGGCGTCGTCCCAGTGCTGCGCGCGCGCTGTGTTCTTGCGACCCCAACGGGTTTTGCGCAGTGTGAAACCGCGGCGCAAGTGCTTGAAGCTGAAAGAGAATGGCTCGCGGACGTCGCGACAGTCACGCTGAGAGCGTGATCCAGTGCCTACGGTCTCCGCGGTTCACTAGGCCAACAGCGGCCGGCTTGGTTCGTTATTATTTTGTCCTGGACATCTTCGGCGCGCGTGCGAACCTCGGCGAGACATGCGTTTCGACCACAACCTTTCGGTTTTGCTCGCCTCCTTCGCCGTCGGGATGGTCGCCGCATGCTCGGGTGACACAGAGCCTTCCGACCCCGGGAGTGTAGATGCAGCTCATGACGCCAGGAATGGCGCCGAAGCGGGCGACGCCGGCTTGGATCCCTTCATCGAGCCGCGCGACATCGGCGTCGATGGCGCGAACGAGGCGTCTGCCGACGTTACAATCGACCAGGTCGAAGCTGCAACGGACGCCTCCGCCGACCTGGCGATCGGCGACGCTACAGACGCGCCGACGGATATGCCAGTTGCTCCAGACACCAACGCTAACGACGCAAATGCTGACGCACCCGACGCCGCCGGCGCGACCGATGCGCCAGGCCCCACGAACCCCGAGACGAGCGTCGTCGCTGACGCGGACGCTGCCGATCCGGGCGATGCGTACCCGGCCGATGCGCACACGGCCGACGCTCCTGACCCGTCGGCGGCGGATGTCGATGCAGGTGCAACCGATGCGGACCCGACAGACGTTCAGACGACCGACGCAAACGCGGATTTGCGCACACCCGGCGCCGCCGACGCGACCAGGGATGCTGTCGACGAGAGTGCAGACGGCGAGCCGCCGAACGTCATTTTCGTGACCTCCATCTCATATCCGAGCGACCTGGGAGGTCTCGCTGGGGCCGACGAGAAGTGCCGTCAGCGCGCGCAGGCTGCAGGGCTGAGGGGCACCTTCGTCGCGTTGCTTTCGACCTCCACGGTCAACGCCAAGTCGCGGCTCGGAACGGCGCGTGGGTGGGTTCGTACGGACGGGAAACCGTTCGCCGACCGACAACAAGATCTCTTCAGCACATCGCCTACCGCTATCGACTCGGCTCGCACCTATTATCCGCCGAACCTGGACGAGTTCGGAAACGCTCTGCCCGCCGGTATCACCGTCTCGTCGGGTACCCGGTACGACGGTATTCTCGACCCGCAGGGCGGCAGCTGTAACGATTGGACATCCACGGCCGCCATGTCGAAGACAATCGGACGCCCGAGCGACGGAGCCCACGGTTACATCTTCTATGGCTGGTCATCTTGCCCTTATTCAGCCAACCTTACCTGCATCGAAATCTCCCGCACCTCGCGCGTCGATCCCCCTTCTCCGCCGCAAATCCGACGTGCGGCGTTCGTGAGCGCGGGGTACTTCTACCCGTCGAACGGGCTGGCCAGCGCGGACGCGATATGCACCTCCGAGGCCGCGGCCGCGAGCTTACCAGGCACGTATCGGGCATTTCTGGCGACGACGCAGGCATCCGCGATGTCGCGATTCGATGTGGGAGGGGCACCGTGGGTGCGCGTCGACGGTGTGGTCCTCGCTGCAACCGCGTCCGATTTTGCTGCGGGCAATTGGCTCGCCCCCCTCAACGTGACGGCCCGCAGCGCATACATCGGCAACTTTGCTGTGTGGGTTGGCGCTCCGGGACCATCTGCCTTGGGCATCTCCAACTGCAACGACTGGAAGCCCACCGACGCGAGCACGGAAGCGGCGACCACCACGATTGCCTACTGGGGCTCAACATCCTGGTGGATCGAACAGCCATGCGATTGGTTGTACGGTCGCGTCTATTGCTTGCAGCAGTGACCGCCGCCGCAGGGCACCCCATGCATCTCGGGGATGCCTACCGCTGGCTCGCGCCGCTCGAGGAGGCTCTCACACCTCCTGCAACCTGCCGCCCGAGGGCGACCCCAATGGGAATTGAACCCATGTTCCCGACGTGAGAGGCCGGTGTCCTAACCGCTAGACGATGGGGCCTGGAGCGACCACGCGTTTCATTGCGGTCGCTTGCCGTTCATCTAAGTTTCGTTTCAAAAGTTTCGTGGCTTACATACTTCGCTGGGGGACAAGGATTCGAACCTTGATAGCCAGAGTCAGAGTCTGGTGTCCTGCCATTGGACGATCCCCCAAGGAATCAGGGTGCCTCCAGGTTAGCGCGGGTCTTGAGCAGGGCAAAAAGTCGGCAGGGACGCGGAACCTATTTAGACGAGGGGCGCGTGTCAAGCATTGGTTCGCTCCGCCGCAGCCGAATCCGCGCGTCCCGTCCCGCATTGACCTGAGGCTGCTCGCGCGTATACTCCGGCCGCCGCACGAGTTTGCGGTGCTGTCACAGGCCCGGTTCGGGGCGAGGCGCGCAGGGCGCCGACCTCTCTTCCGGGCGTCAGCCGAAAGGGCTTTTTCATGATTCTTGGCGAAAAGAAAGCTGAACTCATCCAGAAGTACCGCACCCACGAGACCGATACGGGCTCGCCCGAGGTGCAGGTGGCCATCATCACGGCACGCATCGCCGAGCTGCAGGATCACTTCAAGATCCACGTGAAAGATCACCACTCGCGCCGCGGTCTTTTGAAGCTCGTCGGTCAGCGGCGCCGGCTGCTCGATTACCTCAAGCTGACCAGCATCGACCGCTACCGGAAGATCGTCGGGCAGCTCAACCTCCGCAAATAAAACACGTATTGGGGCGGGACCTCGTCGGTGCCGCCCACTCTCCGTAAGGCTTCGGAAGAAGGAGGACGCCGGCATCGAACCCCAGTCCTTTCCAGTCTATCTCTGAGCACGTCTGTAGGGCCGCTTCATCTTCGCTTCGTGCCCCTCACCGCTGACGGTAGCGGTCAGGAATCGAGGAAGAAGAGCTCACAGGTGCTCGGCGTCAGGCCGCACGACAGCGGCGCGCGCGAGGAGCGCTAATTCCAATGTCATTCGTTCGAGAATCCGTGATGGTCGGCGGGCGCCCGCTGACCTTCGAGACGGGCAGGCTTGCCAAGCAAGCGCACGGCGCAGTTTTGATCACCTTCGGCGAGAGCGTCGTTCTCGTCACCGCCGTGTCCTCTGACGACCGACCCGGCCTCGATTTTTTCCCCCTCACTTGCGAGTACGTCGAAAAGACGTTCGCCGCCGGCAAGATCCCGGGCGGCTTTTTCAAGCGCGAGGGGCGTCTGCGTGACGACGAAATCCTCACGTGCCGCATCATGGATCGACCCCTCCGGCCGTTGTTTCCCGACGGGTTTCGGCGCGACACGCAGATCATCGCGACCGTGCTGTCGGCGGACAAGATCAACCCCACCGACGTGCTCGCTCTCACGGGCGCAAGCGCGGCGCTGCACATTTCCGACATCCCCTGGAGCGGCCCCGTGGTGGGCATTCGCGTGTCGCGGGTCGAGGGGGAGTTCGTCGCGTACCCGACGTTCGAGCAGCAGGAGAAATCCGACATCGATCTCGTGGTGGCAGCCTCCAAGGACGCCATCGTCATGGTCGAGGGTGGCGCGGCGGAAGCCACGGAGAACGACATCGTCGAGGCGCTCATGTTCGCGCATCGCTCGGCGCAGCCGATCCTCGAGCTCATCGAGAAGATGCGCGCCGCGGTAGGCAAACCCAAGCGCGAATTTACGGCCAAGGCCCTCCCCGAGGACGTGCGAAAGCGCGTGGCCGCGCTCGTCGACGCCGATCTCGGCAAGGCGACGCTGGTTACCGACAAAAAGGCCCGCTACGACGGGTACAGCACGCTGAAGAAGAAGCTCGCCGAAACCATGCTGGGCGAGTTCGGGCCCGAGAAGTGGCTCGAATACGAGAAGCTCGTCAAAGAGGAATTCGAGGAGCGCAAAGCGCACATCGTTCGCGAGCTCGTGCTGACGCAGGGCAAGCGTATCGACGGTCGCGACACCAAAACGGTGCGCCCGATCATGTGCGAGGTGGGGCTCCTTCCGCGCGTACACGGCTCGGCGCTGTTCCAGCGCGGCGAGACCCAGGCCATCGTGGCGACGACGCTCGGCACCTCGTCGGACGAGCAGAAGATCGACGCGCTCACCGGCGAACGCTGGAAACGCTTCCTCCTTCACTACAACTTCCCCAGCTTTTCGACGGGTGAAACGAAACCAATGCGCGGCCCCGGCCGTCGCGAGATCGGTCACGGCGCACTCGCCGAACGTGCGCTCTTGCGCATGATCCCGGAGAGCGACAAGTTCCCGTACACGATCCGCATCGTCTCCGAGACGCTCGAGTCGAACGGCTCGTCGTCGATGGCGGCGGTCTGCGGCGGGTGTCTCTCGCTGATGGACGCGGGTGTCCCCATCAAGTCACCCGTGGCCGGCATCGCCATGGGGCTCATCGCTGACGGATCGCGCGTCGCCATTCTTTCGGACATCCTCGGGGACGAGGACCATCTCGGCGACATGGACTTCAAAGTCTGCGGCACCGAGCGGGGCATCACCGCCATCCAGATGGACATCAAAATCGCCGGTCTCTCGCGCGACATCTTGTCGCGCGCGCTCGAGCAGGCCAAGGAAGGGCGCAAGCACATCCTCGGCAAGATGCTGGAAGCGCTCGCCGCGCCGCGCCCCGACCTGTCCAAGTACGCGCCGCGCATCACGACCATCAAGGTAAAGCCCGATCAGATCCGCCTCGTCATCGGCCCCGGCGGCAAGACGATCAAGGGCATCATCGACCAGACCGGCGTCGCCATCGACGTCGAGGACGACGGAACGGTCAACGTCGCGTCCAGCGATTCGGACGCGGTGAAGAGGGCCCTCGACATCATCAAGGGGCTCACGGCCGAACCGGAAATCGGGACCATCTACGAGGGCACGGTCAAGCGCATCGCCGATTTCGGCGCCTTCGTCGAGATCCTCCCCAACACCGACGGCCTCGTGCACATCTCCGAGATTGCCCACGAGCGTGTCGAGCGCGTCGAGGACGTTCTCAAAGAGGGTGACAAGGTCAAGGTCAAGGTCATCTCCGTCGACCGCGAGGGCAAAGTCCGCCTCACGCGGCGCGAGCTGCTCCCGTTCCCCGAAGGGGAAGAGGGCGACCGCGCTCGCGAAAGGATCGTCCAAGCCCGTGAGGCCGGTCCGCCCCAGCGCGGCCCACGACGCGACGGACCCGGCGGCGGGGGGCGTGGCGGCGGTGACCGCGACCGCGGGCCGCGCCGCGACCGGCGCTAACATCGCCCGGTCATGATAAAGATCCTGGTGGAGCTTCAACTCCACCGGGATGCTGACCATGGCCGCGGAGCACGCGCATCACCCAGGCTCGCACGCCCACGGCCACCATCATCACGGGCCGGCCGCGGGTAGCAAGGCGCCCGAGGGTCGCCTTTTGGCGGCGCTCGTTCTGACGCTCGGTTTTATGGCGGTCGAGGCCGTCACTGGGTGGCTCGCGCACAGCCTGGCCCTCGTCTCCGATGCTGGGCACATGTTTGCGGACGCCGGCGCGCTGGCGCTCGCGCTCACAGCGCAGCGGGTAGCGAGCCGGCCGCGTACGTTGGTTCGGACTTATGGCTACCGCCGCGCCGAAACCCTCGCCGCCCTGGGTAACGGCGTGGTGCTCGGGATCACGGCGGTGTGGGTCATCGCAGAAGCGATCGACCGATGGCGCGCGCCGGCTGCGGTCGTCGCCGGGCCAGTGCTCGCCGTCGCGGCGATGGGCTTCGTCGTCAACCTCGTGGCCGCGTGGCTCCTCTCGCGGGGGACAGACGGTCACAACGCCAACACGCGCGCCGCGTTGGCGCACGTCGCGTCGGACGCGCTGGGATCGGTGGCAGCGATGGCCTCTGCCGGGCTGGTCCTCGTCTTCGGTTGGAACCGCGCCGACGCTGCAGCGGGATTCATCATTTCGGGACTCATTTTGTGGGGCGCGTTCCGGCTGGTTGCGCAGACGGTGAGCGTGCTGATGGAAAGCGTTCCCGCAGGGGTCGAGCTGGCCGATCTCGAGCGCACGATCTTGTCGACCCCGGGGGTGAAGGAAGTGCACGATCTGCACGCCTGGACCATTTCCGACGGTTTCGACGCGGTCACGGTCCACGTGGTGCTCGACGGCGCCGCGCACGGCACTGACGTCGCTGCCGACGTCGGGGAACGCATCCGTCGCGAGCACCACGTAAGCCACGTCACCGTGCAACCCGAGGCCCCCCACCTTCCTCCCGGGCTCCATTCCGCCGAGAGGCTCCTCCGCAAACGGAAAGTGTGATCGTGACCCGTCGACTCTTTCTGACGCCTCGACCCTTCCTGAAGTGGGCGGGTGGCAAAAGTCAGCTGCTCGGAGGGCTGCGCGCTCACGTCCCCCCGTCTTACGATCGATATTTCGAGCCGTTTCTCGGGGGTGGCGCACTGTTTTTTGCGCTGCGACCGTCGCGAGGAGTTCTCAGCGACGTGAACCGCGAGATCGTCGACTGTTACACGGCGGTGCGGGACGAAGTGACGGGCCTCATCGCGGCGCTTCGCGAGCATCGCTACGATTCCGACCATTATTACGCCGTCCGCGACGCCGATCCGGCGAAGCTTGCCTTGGTCGAGCGGGCCGCACGCACCATTTTCCTCAACAAGACGGGGTTTAACGGCCTCTATCGCGTGAACCGCGCCGGCAAGTTCAACGTCCCTTTCGGTCGTTATTCCAAGCCGGCCATTTGCGACGAAGAGAATCTGCGCGCTTGCTCTGCGGCCCTCGCCAATGTCGAGCTCGTGGCCGCGGATTTCGAGCGCGCGGCGTCCCGCGCGGCGGCCGGCGATTTCGTCTATTTCGATCCGCCGTACGTACCGCTCTCGCGAACCGCGGCGTTCACTGCCTACGCGCCGGGGGGATTCGATCTCCACGCGCAGTCGCGTCTCGCCGGTTTTTTCAGCAAGCTCGCCGAGCGCGGCGTTGCCGTCCTACTTTCGAATTCCGACGTCCCAGAAATTCGTAAGCTCTACGCCCGCTTTCCCATGCAGACGATCCAGGCGACCCGCGTGATCAATTGCAAAGCCACGCGCCGCGGTCCCGTCCGCGAGATCCTCGTCCATCAGGTCGCTCCTTCGCCGCCTCGTCCGCGCAGCGCGAAAAAAGCACCTTCGCGATCGAAGCGCAGCGCCGCGGTTGGCCTAAAGGCCTAGGCGGAGTTTCCTCGTTTGCGCACAACAGCGCGGCTTGTGCGTCCACCGTCCGCGGACAACTGTCGCGTTTTCGGACAGCGGGCCGGCCCGTAGCGGGTTCCCGGCGGGCGCCGCGCGTCAGCCGGTCTTTCCGCGCGCCAACTGGTCGGCCAGCGTGGCGAGCACCGCGACCTCGCCGACCTCGGATTCGTCGAGGTTCCCGCGCAGCGCTTTGCCAATGAGGTTGTCGATTTTACGGCCGATTCGACGTTTTTCCCGGACGGCGGCATCACCGAGGAGGACGCGAACCTTTCCGTTCTTGGTCGGCAAAATCCAAAGTCGGCCCATCGTTCGTGTCCTCTCTCCTCAGGCGAAGCGCCGTGCCATCAGGGTCGCCGTTGTCCTAATTGCGAGTTTCTTGCCAGCTCGAATCCGTGCAGCGATTGCCAAGACGGCGGGCTCACGTCGGTGACGCTATGGAGGCAAAAGTGCGCCTCTCGCGCACACGCACGCTTTCCGCCTCCCCCACCGGAAGACGTGCCGCTCTCATGGCCGGCCTCCTGATGCGGCAACCGCTTGAAAGCCGGGCGGACCCGCATAAGAATTACGGGTGAGCGCGTCCGTTCGGAACCGGCAGAAACGACCGTACGGATGGACGCGGTCGCATGGTGTTTCGGGGGAGAAGCTAGCGTAACCAGAAATGAGCAACCCGAGCCAAGGCAGCCCCGCGCGATATCGCCTGCGTTTCTTGTTGCAAGAATTCGATCTCGCGCCGGGCCATACGCTTCTCGGTCGTGGTGACGACTGCCACATCACCATCTTCGATCCCGCGATTTCGCGGCGCCACGCCCGCATCTTCGTCGACGAACAGCACGCCATCCTCGAGGACCTCGGAAGCCGCAACGGATGCCGCGTCAATGGTGTTCCCATCAAAGGCGAAATTAATCTCTCCGACGGCGATCGCATTCGTCTCGGCACGCAGGAGCTCGTTCTCAGCGAGGTCAAAGCGGCGACGTCGCAGGCCATCCACCGACAGACGGGTTCGCTCTGTTTCTGCGGTTCTTGCCGCGCCGCGTATGCCAAGGAAATGGACTCCTGCCCGCACTGCGGTTCGACGACGCGCGGACCGAATCCGTTGGCGCACAGCGACACCGATCCCGAGGAGGACACCGAGAACCTCCCGCAAGATCGCCGCTACGCTTCCGGTCCGCCGTAACCAATCACGCGGTCGCCGGTCACGCGGCGGACAGCACCAATTTCGTGATCTCGGCGGGGCAAAAGAGGCGCATGGGTGGGCCCCAATAGCCCGTACCGCGGCTCACGTAGATTTGCGTCGTGTCGTCGTGACGGTGCAAACCCGCCACGTAAGGCTGGTTTAGTCGAACGAGCGCGCCGAAGGGCCAGATCTGACCGCCGTGCGTATGGCCCGATAGCTGAAGCCCGGGACGCGCCGGAGCGAGCCGAGTGATCTGGCTCGGCTGATGCGCCAACACGACGAGCTCGCGCTCGGGATCGCGTCCGCGGAACGGCTTGTCGTAGTCGGCGCCGTGCCCCGGTCCGAATCCGTTGGCGTGATGATCGTCGACCCCAGCCAAATCGAGCGAGGCGTCACTGTCGCCGAGCGAGACACGCTCATTGCGGAGCACGCGGATGCCGAGACGCTCGAGCTCGGTGAGCCACTCGTCGACCCCGGAATAGTATTCGTGGTTGCCGGTGACGAAGAAAACGCCATGTCGCGCCTTGAGCTTCGCCAGGGGCTCGACGTGCTGTCGCAGGGTGGCCACGCTGCCGTCGACGAGGTCGCCGGTGATGACGATCGCATCGGGCTTTTGCGCGTTGGATTTCTCGACCACGTGCTCGACGAATCTGCGCCCAATGGTGGGGCCGATGTGCACGTCGCTCAGCTGCACGATGGTAAAACCGGAGAGTGCAGGGGGGAGTCGCGGCAGACGGACCTCGACTTCGGGGACTTCGATGTCGCCAAGGGCGGAGCGAACGGACACAGCGCCGAGCGTGGCAACGGCGAGCCCCGCTGCTTCGGTGATGCCGCGCGCGACCATCTGCCGGCGCTCGGGGTCGGTCGGGGGCGCATTGCCCTGCAGCGCCTGCCAGGCTCGCAAAAGAAGGCGTCCGAGATCGGCCACGAAGAACGAAACGCCCAGCAAAAAGGCCAGCCCAAACCAGGTGAAAACGCCGGCGGTCACGACCTTCATGACGTTGCGGGGCAGCGCGCGCGACGCGAGGATCACGAAAGGGGGCAGGAGAGCGACCGCGGCGAGCGCCACGGTGGCGATACGCGCGTACGGTTCCGGCCACCCCGGATCGCGCACGAGCCGCGTCCACAGGTAATAGTGCCAACCGCCCACGATCAAAAGAACGACGGCGAGGAACGCGAGAAATTGGCCGATCGATCGCATCGCAGCAGAACCTAACCGACGCGAGGCGGCTCTTCCAGGTGAGGGGGGTGAAAAGTCTGTTAAGAACTGTGTCCGACTCAGGCACCGGCGTGAGGCGTTAGGCGATAGGCGAGCTCGTAATCATCGTCGAGGTTCTGGATCTTCACCTCGACGATGCCGTGGGCATCGACGGCGTACGTTTCGCGAATGAGCGGACCCTGCTGTCCGAACCGCTCGACGTTGACGCGGCCGAGCTCGACCCCCTTGCCGTAGAGGTGGGGATCGAACGGAAAATAGATGTCGGCAAACGCCGCGAGATCGCCGCGGGGGTGCCCTTCGGCGTCGACATCGCCGCATTCGACATAGCGAAAGTGCCCGACGTTGTGCGCGGCTCGGTAGGTGCGTTCGGCGATCGCGCGCGCCGAGCGCTCAGCCGGCAGCGCCACCTCGTGATCGAAGATGGGGTCGAACGAAATTTCGTGACCGCCCCACGCTTCGCGAAATACGCCGAATACGCGCGAGAAACGATCGGTGAGCTCGAGCCCGGCATGGCCATCGGCAGCGATGGCAAGGCCGATGGCCGCTGCGGCGGAAGGGTAGGGGGAGCGGTGGACGCGCTTGCCGTAAGCGTCGCGGAGGGCGCGCCCGACGCAAGGGAGCGCGCTCGCGCCGCCGACCACGTAGAGGCCGGCAATTTCGGGGGGAAGCTTGGCCGCGTCGCAATCGGGGGCGAGCCTATCGAGCACGCTGCCGAGCACGGCGAGCGTGCGGTCGACGAGTGGTGCGCATGCCTCGTAAAACTCGCCGACGTCGATGGCGAGATCGCCTTGTGGAGCGCCTTTTCCGAGGCACGCCGTCAAATCGAGGGTGACGCGGCGGGAGCTCGGATGAAGCTGTTCCTTCAGGTGGCGGCACTGTTCGAGCAACAGTCGCTCGGCGCGCGGCTCGAGCGACGCGCGACAGAGCGACAACTTCGCCAGCGCGAGATCCAAGAGCAGCGCGTCGAAGTCGTCACCGCCGAGACGGCTGATTCCCGCCGCCGCGATCACCTCGTGATGAGGGCCGCTCATGCGCAAGAGCGATGCGTCGAAGGTGCCGCCGCCGATGTCGTACACGACCACGTGGTCTTTCTTGGCGGTGAGCGTATTGCGATAGCGATGCGTGTATTCGAATCCAGCCGCGGAAGGCTCGTTGAGAAGGCCGAGGACGTCGAAGCCGGCGCGTCGAAAGGCGTCGAGACATACGAAGCGCTGCGTACTGTGTGCATTGGCCGGCGCCGCAACGAACACTTCGAGCGGCTCTCCCCCGCCCAAGCCGCGCGCCAAATTCGAGCGCGTGCGCAGTGTGGCCGCGAGCGCACCGAGAAATTCGGTGATCAGATCGACCAAACGAATTCGCGTCGAACCGATGACGACAGTGGCATCGGGGGAGGGATCGTGGAGCAGGCGTTTGAAGGAATAGAGCAGGGTCCACGCCGGATCGGCCGCCCGCCGCTCGGCGTCGAAGCCAAAACGGAGCTCGCCGTCCTTCTCGGCGACGATGGAGGGAAAGCAGTCCGCCGCATCCCCCGCTTCGTCGGTAAAGCCGACGACGGGGTAATTACCGCGATCGCAGGATGCCACCACGGTGCGCGTCGTGCCGAAATCAATGCCGAGTCGCAGGAAGACCTCCTCCCTGCATCCTGCCACATCGGCCCCTTTGGTTACTAGATTCGTGCCCTCCGACATTCGGGCCCACCGGCCACGATTGGGCCGCGCCGCGAGCGCGCAACGAGAAAGTAGAGAACTTTCGCGCGTGCTATCGGTCTATATTGGCAGTCAATCACTAGAATGGGGATTAACGTGCCGATCTATCGCCGCGCGACATCGATGCTCGTCTGCATTCTCGCTCTCTCGTGCCGTCGAGGGTCGGGCAGTTTTTCTGGCGACGGCATCGAGGTGCTCGATGTCGATGCGCCTCTCGGGCTCGATGGACCGGCGATCTCACGCTGCGATCGCGACGGTTCGGGTTGCAGAGACCTCGCCAAAGGGGACAAGTTGGCGCCTGGCACGCTCGTCACGAGCGCGCGCGGGGCACGAGCTTGGCTCGGAAGCGACGCTGCGACGAGTGTCGACCTTTCCGAAGACACGGCCGTTTTCTTCGATACTGCGCGCAACATCGAGCTGAGGCGCGGCGGAATCGTGGTGCGGCGGCTCGCCAATGGGCAGAAGAGTGAGCCGCTTCGCATCGACGTCGCTGGACGAACGGGCGAAATCGACGCGCAGGTTGGCGCGAACGTCGTCATCCGCGCGCGAGGCACCGATCGGGCCGGCATCACGGTCGAAAAAGGAAAGCTCACCCTCAAAGCCGACAACGGCCAAACCATGGTCCTTCTCTCGGGTGAAAGCGCGGAGATCGCCAAAGGCCGACCCCCCGAGCGAACGGCGTCCTTCGTCACCGTCGAACCGCATCGTCGGGTGACGACCAACGAACCGCCGGTCATCGCCGAGGCCGAGCCGCGCGGGCTGGGCCGCATGACGGCGCGCGTTCCGGGACAATCCGACGTCGTCGCGGGCGTGCGGCTCGTATCCCATCATATCGAGGCCGTCATTCGTGACGGCCTCGCGCGCACCGAGGTGGAGGAGGTTTTCTACAACGACACCGCGCGCGTGCTCGAGGGCCGATATGTCTTTCCGCTTCCCGCCGACGCCAGCATTTCGCGCCTCGCGCTGTGGGTAAACGACAAACCGGTGGAGGGGGAGATCGTCGAGAAAAAGCGGGCCGCCGCTATCTTCAAAGAAATCGTCGACGACACCGTGCGACCGCGCGATCCCGCGCTTCTCGAGTGGGTCGCGGGCGGCGACTTCTCGCTCAAAATCTTTCCCCTGCCCGCCAAAGGCAGTCGCAAAGTCCGTATCGCCTATGACCAAGTCGTGGCGGAATCGGGTGGTCGACTCCGCTATGCGTATCCGCTTTCCGTCGGCGCCGAGCGCGCCACGACCATCGACGACTTCTCCGTACAAGTGCGGGTGCACGATACGCGCGCCGCGGTCGAAGAATTGGAAACGCCCAGCTACGCGACTTCCAAGGCCGGCGAAGATCGGGGCGTTCGCATCGCGTTCTCCGCCAAGCAGTTCGTCCCCGCCCACGACTTCGTCGTTTCCTACGCCCGCCCTCCTCAGGACGAAGCGGACCTCGCCGCCTACGTGCCCTCCTGGGGCGAGCTCAAAGGCGCGGGCCTCGACGGAGCCGCGCGCGGCGCGGACGGCAACGGCTACGTGGCACTGCGTTTGCGCGCCGACCTCCCTATGGGCATGACGCCCGCGCACGTGCGACGTGACCGCGCCATCATCATCGACGCGAGCCATAGCCAGTCCAAAGAGACGCTGGACGACGAAGCGAAGCTCGCCGTCGGCCTCGTGCGTCAACTCGACGCTGACGAGCGCTTCGTGGTGCTTGCGTGCGACAGCGCTTGCAGCACTTACCCGTCGTCGGGGCTCGCTACGCCGCGCGACGAGCAGGTGGCGGAGCTCGAGCAGTGGCTCGGCTCGCGGTCACCGTCCGGATCTTCCGACCTCGCGGGAGCGCTCATCGACGCCGCGCGCCGCTTGGAGGCGGATGGCTCGGCTCAAGTCGTCTACGTGGGCGACGGGTCGCCCTCCTCGGGAGAGCTTTCCGCTGACCGTATCGCGGCGCGGGTCGGCCCGTTGCTGCGCTCGCGCAAAGTGGATCTTCGTTTTCTCGGCGCAGGGCGCGTGGTCGACGAAATCGTCGTGGGCGCGCTCGCACAGGACCTCGGCGCCACCTACGAACCGGTCATGACCGGCGAGTCGCTCGAGCGGCGCATCGCCGATCTGGCGATGGCCTTGCGAAGCCCCGTCATCCGCGGCGCCGCGGTGGAGGTGCCGGGCAGCTTCGTCGACGTTTATCCGAAAACGCTGCGCAACCTTCGTCTCGGCGAGCAGGTGGTTCTCGTGGGACGGCTCCTCACGCAAGAACCCGGTTTGGTGCGCTTGCGCGGCGAGGTCGCCGGCGAGACGTACACGCTCGCCCGTCCGGTGCGCTGGACGGCCGAGGCGAGCCGTCAAAATCCGCTCGTGCCGCGGCTCTGGTCACTCGCCAAGATCTCCGATCTCGAGAGCTCGACCGATGCGCCGACGGTCAAGCAGATCGTCGACATGTCCAAGCGCTACCACGTGATGTCACGCTACACGTCGCTGCTCGTGCTCGAGAACGACCAGATGTTCGCCGAGTACGGGATCAAGCGCACGGCCCCCGCTACCGCCGGCCTCCCCACCGAGGAGCAACCCACGCTCGGCGCCAACCAGAGCGCACCGCGCGGTATGGCGCCGCCAATGCGAGAGCGCGAAAGCGACGATCGAAAGGGCGAGCTCGCGGAAAAGAAAGCGGACTCGACTTCCGAGGGCCGAGCAGGTCCTCTGGCGCCGGCCAAGCCGAAATCCGCGGCGCCCGGAAACCCCTACGGCGACTCGAGCGGCGCCCCGTCTCCCGTCGCCACGATGGCGCCCGTGCCGCCCCCCGCCGCCGCGCCACGATCGGTGGAGTCACGCACCGAAGCCGAGGACGCACGGCGAGCGACGCGGCAGCCGGAACCCTCCACGCCTTCTTCTCCGCGCGACGACTGGAGCAGCGGTCAGGGTGGGCTCGGCCTCTCCGGGACGGGCGAAGGCGGTTCGGGCCTCGGAACGGGCGGCCTTTCCATCGCCACCCCGGGCAACGTCGGGCTCGATAAGGCGTCTGATTCGTTCGGCGCGGGGCACGGACTCGGCGTGTCGATAGGCCGCGGCGCCGCGGCGCAGTTGGGCCCCCTGCAAGTCATCGGTGATCTTCCGGCGCCGGCCGTGGAACGCATCGCGCGTACGCGGCTCGGCGTGGTCCGCGTTTGTTACCAGAGCGGACTCGCTCGCGACCCTTCGCTGGCAGGGCGCGTCAACGTGCGCTTCGTCATCGGCCAAGAAGGTGAAGTCGTCTCGGTGATGAATGGCGGCGACGATCTCTCCGACCGCGACGTGGTGACCTGTGTTCTCGGCGCGTTTCGGGGCACGCGTTTTCCGGAGCCTGGCGCGTCGGGGTACGTGACCGTCGCTTTCCCGGTGTTCCTGCGCTGGGTGGAACGACCCACCCCGCGGCCGATGGTCTACGTGCCGCCCCAGCCGTCGGCGACGCATCGAGCCCAGGACGACAACTGGCGCAACAAGGGCGACGAAGTTCTGGCCAAGCTCCGGAGCGACGTCGCGACGAACCCGACCAGCCGGCGCAAATACGAAGATCTCGTGCGCGCCCTTCTTTCGCACGGCCGTTTCGAAGAAGCGCTGGAACACGCCAAGAAGTTCGTCGGCATGGACCCCGATCTCGCTGTGGCGCGCGAGTTGCTCGCCTACGCCGCCGTCACCAACGACGATCCGCAGCTCGCCGTCGTCTCCGTCGACACGCAGACCGAGACCGAGCCCACCAGCCTCAAGTGGCATATCCGGGGCGCTCGCGCCTTCGAAGCCATGGGCGACGAACGGCGTGCATGCGCGCACTGGCGTGCGCTCGGCGAGCTATCGCCTCAGTCGGACGAGTACACCTACGAGTCGCTGCGCTGCCGAGCGCGCGTGTTCGACGATCGCGAAGGCGCTCTCTCGGACGCGCGGCGCGTGGTCAAGCCGGGCAAGTTGCTGGGTGAGCTCATTCCGGCGCTGGAAGGCGGCAGGCCGCCGCCGTTTACCAAATCGACGGCGGGCGCGGGACAGCTCGAGGCGGATTTCACCTGCGCCTCGGGTGACCGCTGCCCGACGGTCTTCATCGTCTCGCCCATCGGCAACGTGTTCTCGCCGTTCACCCCCACCGATTCGCGATCGAGCGCCAAGTCGGTCGCCGTGGCCGGATTGCGCGACGGAACGTACACGACGCTGCTCGCCGGCGGATCCCCCGATGCACGCGGCGAAATCGAGCTGCGCGCTTTCGGCTCGACGAAGAAGTTTTCCGTCGCGCATGGGGGCGCGCAAACCGTGGCAGCGACGAAGGTGACGTTGCCCCCCGCGTTCAATCCGCCGGCACTGCGGGGGGACGGCTTTCTCATCGCGCGCTAACGCGCGTTCGGCGATCTTCCCGGCTGGACGGCGCCAATGAACTGCAGATCGGGGTGCTCTTCGGTCGTGCGTCGCATCGACCATTCGTCGCCGAACAGCACGAGCGGCCGCCCCTCGACATCGACCAGGCACTTGACCCGTCCGTATGCCTTTTGCTCGAAGGTGGTGGCATCGAATGCGTCGGCAACGACCCAACGGGCGATCGCGTAAGGGAGAGCATCGAACATCACGGTCACGCCGTATTCGCTTTGCAAGCGGGCCGCGACCACCTCGAACTGAAGCACGCCCACCGCCCCCAAGATGGGATCGCGCTCCAGCGTCTTCGGGTCGAAGAAGACCTGCACGGCGCCCTCTTCCGACAGCTGGTCGAGCCCCTTCTTCAATTGTTTTCGCTTGAGGGAATCGGGCAGACGCGCGCGCCGGAAAAATTCCGGCGAAAAGCGGGGGATCCCCTCGAACTCGCCGTCCGACGTTTGGGTCAGGGTGTCGCCGATGCGGAGCACTCCGGCATCCCAGAGGCCGAGGATGTCGCCGGCGAATGCTTCCTCGATCTCCGTCCGCTCCTGGGCCAAAAACTGCAACGAGCGATTCAACGTCATGCTGCGGCCGGTGCGGGGCTGCTTTACCTCCATGCCGCGCTCGAAGCGGCCCGAGACGATGCGCGTGAAGGCGATGCGGTCGCGGTGCTTCTGGTCCATATTCGCCTGAATCTTGAAGACGAACGCCGTAAATTCGGACGATGTGGGGTCGATCGTTTTACCTCCCGCGGGGCGGCCGAGAGGGGAGGGCGCAAATTCGATGAAATGATCGAGAAACGGCTCGACCCCAAAGTTGTTCATCGCGCTGCCGAAGAAAACGGGCGTTAGCTCGCCGGCGCGAAAACGATCGAGATCGAAGGCGTTGCCTGCCACCTCCAAGAGCTCGAGCTCGGAGAGCAGCTGGCGATGGGCATCTTCTCCCACCGTCGCGACAAACTCCGGATCGTCGAGAGGGATGATGGTGCTCTTGGCTTTACGCGCGCCGTAGTCGGATTCGACGAAGCGCATGAGCTCGCGCCTTTTTCGATCGAAAACCCCTTGAAAACGCTTGCCCGCGCCGATGGGCCAGTTCATGGGACAGCAGGGGATGCCGAGCACCCTCTCGATCTCGTCCATGAGATCGATCGGCTCGTTGCCGTCGCGATCCATCTTGTTGATGAACGTCACGATGGGGATTTTGCGCATGCGGCAGACTTCGAAAAGCTTGATGGTCTGCGTTTCGACGCCTTTGCCGCTGTCGACGAGCATCACCGCGCAATCGGCCGCAGCCAGGGTTCGGTACGTGTCTTCGCTGAAGTCGTTGTGGCCCGGCGTATCGAGGAGGTTCAGCTGATGATCGCGGTAGATGAATTGAAGCACGCTGGTCGAGATTGAAATGCCGCGCTCGCGCTCGATGGCCATCCAATCGCTCGTCGTGGCGCGCTCGCGGCGGCGCTGCTTCACCGAGCCGGCAAGGTGAATGGCGCCTCCGTAGAGCAAGAGCTTCTCGGTGAGCGTCGTTTTACCGGCGTCGGGATGCGAGATGATGGCGAAGGTGCGGCGGCGGGCGACCTCGCGAAGCAGGCGTTCGTTCGATTCGGACATGCGGGAGGCCAGGTTCTAGCTGATTGCAAGCGCGTGGCCAGGTGGCGCGCGCGCCGACCGGGAGCCGCGTCGATCAGCCGCCTCCGATGGCGGGGGGCGGGACCGGTCCCTTCTGCTCCGCGTTGGGCGCTGGAAGGACGGCGCCGTCAGGCGGAAGGCGGCGGGCGGGGATGGTGACGCGCGGCGCCGCGCGAACTCCGCCGCTCTGTGGAATCCGGTACTCGTGGTCGATCTTGAGCGTGTCGGTCTTCAAACCGTTGGTCTGCTGAATCACCTTGGCCGGCACATGGTATTTGAGGGCCAGCCAGCTCAGTGTGTCACCGGATTTTGCCTTGTGGCGCGCGAAATACGACGGCGGCTGCAGCACGTGGCGCTTGATGAGTATCTCGTAGGATCGGCGTCCCGTCTCCTGGGCCAGCGGATTGTAGAACCGCACGTGCAGATGGGTCGCGTGCCCTTTGGCGTGCCGAATGAGCGGCGGTAGCCCACCACCGCCGTCGAATAGCCGGTCGACCCACTCGCGATCCTCGCCGCGCGCGATGGCGAATTGGCGCACCAATCTTTGCACCGACCGATCCATGAGGATGAGCTCGACGTCAGTGTCCGTGATGAGCGTGCGCAGGAATGCCCAGGTGCGCGGTCGATCGAGGTTCTGCGCGTTCGCGGTCACGTACCACTTCTCTTGGCCGGCGACGTAGTAGTAGCTGACGTCGACGTCGCGTCCGCATTGATGGCTTTTGTGCGGCGAGAGATGCCCCCCGCGCCGTCCGCTGATGTGGCCGATGTACATCTTGGCCGCGCCCGGAAACAGGTCGGCCACGCGCTTGAGACAGTGGGTGAGGTTGTCGACGGTCTCACGCGTGCCCCACGCATGGTCGGCGTTGACGAGATCCCATCCGTCGCCCGGCGGCATCTGCACGCCGTTGAAGAGAGCGCCCGAATGCGCGTAGCCAATCGACATCGACCCGAGGCTCTCCGGATCTTTGGCGAGAACCGCTTCGATCTGTTCCTTCGTCCAGTTGTCGAGCGGGTGGCGCAACACCTGGCCGCGGCCCTCCAGGTCGGTGGTCTCGGCGCCGTCGTCGATCTCGTCCTTGTCTTGCCCGGCCGCTGTCTCGTCGTCCGCGGGTACGGTCGAGGCCGTGGGCGGCATGGCACCATCGCCGCCCCCGTCTTCCCCGGCTTCTGCCGGCACGCCGCCATCGTTACCAGCTGCGGCAGGCATCGCCGGCGCGCCGACCTGCGAACCGCCGCAAGCGGTGAGGATCACCAGCGCCAGCGCGAGCAAGACCCCCCCATGATGGCCAAACGCGGAAAATCGCACTACTGTCTCGGGGTTCTAGCGTTGCCTTTTTCGGCTGGGAGGCTCGGAGTGGAAGTTTATCTCAAGGCTGTGCGGGAAGTCCTCGAGAAAGGCACCCGCAAAGAGAATCGTACGGGAGTCGATACCATCTCCACGTTCAACATCAACTACGAGATCGATCTCCGGGAGGGCTTTCCGCTCCTCACCACCAAAGAGATTTCGTGGAAGAACATCGTCGTCGAAAACCTCTGGTTCTTGTCCGGCGACACGCACATCGGCCTTCTGCAAAAACACAAATGCAAGTTCTGGGATCCCTGGGCCGACGCTGATGGCCGCGTGCCGAGCGCCTACGGCAATTTCTGGCGCCACTTTCCCGTCCACGACGCGAGCGGTCACGCCGCCTATAGCGATCAACTGGCATGGGTGCTCGACGAGCTCCAACGCAATCCCATGAGCCGCCGGCTCGTCGTGTCGGCGTGGGCTCCCGGCAACGCACAGACCAGTCGCCTCCCGCCTTGCCACTGTCTTTTCATGTTCAATGTGCAGCTCGATCGATCGGGCGATCCGCTCTTGTGTCTGCATCTCACGCAGCGAAGCTGCGACATCGCGCTCGGGATTCCCTACAACATTGCGGGCTACGCATTCTTGCTCGAGCTCTTCTCGCGGTTCAGCGGCATTCGCGCGGGCATCTTCGCGCACACGCTCGTCGACGCGCACGTCTACACGAAGAAGCCCGATGGCTCGATGGCGGAGTACGATCACGTGCCGGGGCTCGAGCTGCAGCTGACGCGCGCGCCGCGCCCTTTGCCGCGCCTCACCATCGATCCCAAGCTGCGTGCCCTTTCCGATATCAAGCCGCTGCTCGAAGCGAGCACGGAAGAAGTGATGCGGCACTTCGTCTTGACGGGGTATGACCCTCACCCTGCGATAAGCTTCAAAGTCGCGGTCTGACGACGAACCCATGATCGGTTCGCGCGGCATCATGGTGGCCATGTCGCCGGAAGGCGTGATCGGTTTGGACGGCAAGATCCCTTGGCACTACCGCGGCGATCTGCGGCGCGTGAAGCGGCTCACCCTCGGCACGACGCTCATCATGGGGCGGGTGACGTGGGAATCGCTCGGAGGCCGCCCTCTACCGGGGCGGCGCAACCTCGTCGTCACCAGCCGCGCCATCCCCGGGGCGGAATGTTTTCCGGACATGACATCAGCGCTCGCCGCGAGCGCAGGACCGGTGTGGTTCTTCGGCGGCGCGCGCATCTACCGCGAGTCGATGCCGCTCGCGGACTTCATCGACGTCGTCTACGTTCCCGACCACATCGTCGACCCGCACGCGATAAAGTTCCCGCCCATTGACCCTACGATGTGGGATGCGGGCCCACTCCTCGAGCATGAAGACGAACCTGCGTTGAAGCGGCGCCTGTACACGCGCCCCAGCGTCTCTTCGCGCGCCTCGACCGGCCGCGCCGTGAACTGAGCGGAAAACGCGCGAGCGCCCGGCTCAGCTGCCTTCTTGGGCTGAAGAGCTGCCGTTGCTCGAGCGCCCCGGCTTCTTGCGAGCACCGTGGATGATCTCGAAGACGCGCGTCGTACCGATGGGCTTGCCTGTCCGACCGACCACGCCGAGTTCGCGAAGCGAGTCGACGATCTGGCGCAATTTATACCCGCTGTCGCGCATGTGCCGGACAACCGCAGTGACGTTCTGTTCGTACTCGTCGACCTCGAGCGTGACTCCGTCTTCAGCGAATCTCTTTCCCCACGCACATTGACCGGAGTAGAGGACAGGGCTTTTCGGGTTGCGTACTGCGTGCTGGCGCGAAGGCTGAGGTCTCGAGTTCACGTTGTCCTCTATGCCATCGAAACGGGCTGGAAGCCGCAGTGAAAATCCGATCACGAAAAAATTCGTTCTCCAATTTAGGGTAACGCGCACAGCTTGTCTGAACGCGTCAAATGCGGCGTCCCTCGGTTGCGCAACCGTGATGGGACACTTTTGAAAGTCCGCGCGACAGGCGGCTCGCCAATCAGGGATTTCCTGTACCCCTATCTGGATAAATGAAGCCAATCTGCTCCGTTCAGTTGTCAGCCGAATCCGGCTGCGCGCAATGAGCTTGCAGAGGACAACTCGGGGCCATGCCTTCGACTCGCCAAAACGGTAATCCCACCGTGGAAGTCGAGGTGCGCTGGAGCTGGAGGTTACGCACGTGGTCCCAGGCGGGGCGCCGCGCGTGTCGGAGCATTGCGAACTTCTCGTGACGAGCATTCGAGGGAGCCTTGCCGCTCCGTCTGCCGCGGTAGGTTGTCGATGTGCGGGGTCTCTACGCTTTGGCCTGTTTTGCGTTGCTCGCCTTCGGGGCGGCCTGCAACGAGCTCGATGGGCGGCTCGAAGTGGGACATTTGCGGTGGGATGGCCAGTCGCAGCCCCTCGGATTCATTCAGTTCGAGCCGCGTCTCAGTTGGTCGGCCTCGTCGCCGGAACGCGGCCAGCGGCAGACCGCTTACCAGATCCTCGTCGCGAGCACGCCCGAGCGCCTTCGCCCCGGATCCGCCGATATTTGGGATTCGGGCAGGGTGGCGTCCGGCGAGTCGCTCAACGTGCATTACGGCGGGCCGACGCCGAAGGCACGCCAGCGCGGCTATTGGAGCGTTCGCGTTTGGGGCAAGGATGGTCGTCCGTCGCCATTCGCCTCCCCAGTTTGGTGGGAGATGGGTCTCTACGACGAGGAATGGGAAGGCAAATGGATCGGTCGCCCAAGCCGCCCCGACGAAGCGCAAAAGACGCACGATCGATCCGTCGTGTACCTCCGAAAAGCATTTGTCCTCGGCCCGAACATCGAAAGGGCCCGCCTCTACGCGAGCGCCTTCGGCGCCTACGAAATCCTGATCAATGGGAAAAAGGCCGGCCGCAACGTCCTCGCACCGGGGTTCACCGATTACGAGAAGCGCGTCCTCTTTCAGTCGCACGACGTGACCGACCTCGTGCGCGCGGGCGACAACGTGATCGGCGCGATCGTCGGCGGAGGCTGGTGCACGGCGGCGCTCGGCGGCCGCTCGGGGGCATGCGGTTTCGAGCCACCGCGCGTGATGCTGCAGCTCGAAATCACGTTGATCGACGGCACGCTGGTCACGGTGGTCACCGACGAAACCTGGACGGCGCACGCCGGCCCCATCGTTACCTCGCATCTCTACGACGGCGAGCGGTACGACGCGCGTCGGGAGATGCAGGAGTGGAGCACGCCGCGTTTCGACGCGCGCGATTGGCAGCCCGTTCAGCAATACGACCGCCAGAAGGAGCGCGACCTCGTCGCCGATCCGGGCCCGCCCGTGCAGGCGATGGCGGAGCTCGAGCCGATCGGCGTCACGGAGCCGAACCCCGGCGTGTTCATTTTCGATTTCGGGCAAAACGTCGTGGGATGGGCGCAAATCGGGCTGCATGCGCCGGCGGGGACAGCCGTCACGCTGCGTTTCGCGGAGGCGCTTGCTCCGGACGGCTCGCTCTACGTCGCGAACTTGCGTAGCGCTCGCGCGACCGACGTCTACGTCGCACGCGGGGAAGGGACCGAGACGTGGGAGCCGCGGTTCACGCTGCACGGTTTTCGTTTCGTCGAGGTCGAAGGACTGCCGGCGCGCGCCGCACTCTCCGCAATCACGGCGCGTGCCGTTCACTCGGAGATGGCAATAGCGGGCACGCTGGAGACGTCCGATCCACGTATCAACCGGCTCTTTGCGAACATTCGATGGTCGCAACGCGGCGCTTTCATCAGCGTTCCCACCACCGGCCCGCAGCGCGACGAGCGGCTCGGCACGACCTTGGAAGCGCAGGTCTTCGCTTTGACCGGGTGCCTCAACTACGACGTGCAGCTGTTCTATCGGAAGTGGACGGAGGATCTGCGCGACGCGCGGCTACAGAACGCCGCGTTCGCCGATGCGGCCCCCAACGTCCGCGATAGGGTGGGGGGCAGTGGCGCCGGCGCGGCGGGCATCCAGGTTCCTTGGGCGTTGCACCGCTGTTATGCGGACCGCACCGCGCTCGATTTGCACCTTCCGTCAATGGAACAGTGGATCGATTGGATAAAAAAAGAGAACCCCGATCTCGTATGGAGCCGAAATTTGGGACCGGCCGAGGACGCGCTCGAATTGGGTCCGCCCACGGGCGCGTCGCTCATCGCGACGGCGGAGCTGGTTGCCAGCGCCGATGCACTGGCCGTGATGATGCGCGCATCGGGACCCAACCTCGAGCCGTCCGCGCGCAAGATAGAGGCAGTGGCGCGCGATGCGCGGTCGGCCTTTACGAAGGCGTTCGTTCTGCCCGACGGCCGGCTGACGAGCGATACCCAGACGGCCTATGCGCTTGCCATTGCCAAAGGAGCGCTACAAGGCGAAGCACGGGCCCGCGCCGGCGAGCGTCTGGCCGCCGCGGTCGAGCGCGCGGGCCGGCATCTCACGACTGGTGTTCGCGGTACGGCCGTCCTGCTCCCGGCGTTATCGCTCGTTGGCCGTGACGACCTTGCCTATGCGCTGCTCGTTCAAGAGAGCTGCCCCTCGTGGCTCTGCTCCATTGGCCAGGGGGCGACCACGGTGTGGGAGCGCTGGGACGGCCTCGGGAGTGGGCGAGGTTTTGCCGACGCCGCCTCGAATTCGCTCAACCACTACGCCTTCGGCGCGGTCGGCGAGTGGATGTACGACGCCATCGGCGGCATTGCGCTCGATGCCAGCGCGCCCGCGGGACGGCATTTCGTCGTTCGACCACGTCCCGGCGGCGGGATCACCCATGCGCGAGCTCGCTACGAGTCGCTCTACGGACCGATCAGCACCGATTGGTCCCTCGAGGATGGCTCGTTCCGCCTGAAGGTCGTCATCCCGGCTGGGAGCACCGCCACCGTGACACTCCCTTTCCAAGGCAAGGCGACAGAGAGCCGGATCCCCGTCGCGCAAGCCCAGCACGTGCAAGTGATCGCCGTAGGTGGTGGCACGACCTTGCTGGCGGTCGACTCCGGGCTTTACGACTTCGCCGTGGACGCGCCATGAAAAAGCGCGGCGCTACGCGCACGGGACTCGCCGTCTACGCGTCGCTCTCTTTGCTCGTCGTCGGCGTGAGCGCCTTGGTCGCGGCACAGCCCCCCAGGCGAGCGCTCGAGGCGAACGTGCAGTCGGATCCGCGCGGCGAAGCGATCTCGTCAGCGAATGCACTGCCAGATTCGTTGTGGCCGCCCTCACCAACGCTTTCAGCGTTGCGCGATCGGAGTGCGAGGCCGTCTGGGGCGGCGCTCATCGAACGGCTCGTCGTGCTGGCGTCGCGCGAGGCAACGGACGAAACGCAGGACGAGTGGGCGCGCGTGGAGCAGGAGATCGTCGGGCTCGGTGAGATCGCCGCACCGGCATTGGTCCAGCGCACCGAGGCTCTGCGCCGCGCCGGCGTCACCACGGCTCACGACCGGCTCCTTGGCGTTTTACAGCGATTGCCGGGCAAAGCTGCGGAGGATGCGCTGATTCGCGAAGCCCGCTCGGGCAGGGCGGATTCGAGTCGGGCGCTCGCCATCGAATCGCTCGGCGAACGTCGCTCCGAGCGCACGGTCGAGGCACTGGCCCGAATTGCCGAAACGGACCCTGATTTGCCTGCTCGCGCGCTCATCACATCGCCGCGGGGCGCTAATGAGGCCTCTACGGAGCTGCCGGACGAGGTCGTTTTCACGCCGCGCATGCATGCCCTCGCTGCACTGGCGACCGCGGGCGGGGAGCGGGCGGCAGAGGTCCTCACCGGCGTGCTCAAGGAAGGTCCAGACGAGTCGCTGCGCATGGAGGCCGCGCGGCATCTCGCCACGTTTCGCGAGACGCCCGACGCTGCGGCTGCTCTTCGCACGGCCGCAACGCGCGATCCCTCGCCCTACGTGCGGCTTGCCGCGCTGCACACGCTGGCAGGGTCCGGGGACGGCGGTCTCGGCGCGATGCTGCGGGAGATCGCCGCGCGCGACGGGGACGCCGGCGTGCGGGCGCTCGCCGCGCAAATGCTGGCGTCGCTCGCGCCGTAACGCGGCGACGCGCTTGTCAGCGAGCGCCGGGAAGGCGCGATTGCAGCCGGCGCATCAAGGCCCTCGCCTCGTCGGTGCGTCCGAGCGTTTCTACCGCGCGCGCTCGGACGACGATCGATGCCGGCAAGGCGTCGGAGCGCGCCACTTCGGTCTCCAAGAGGCGCGCCGCCTCTTCGGCGTTGCCGGAGCGAAGCTCGGTGGTCGCGAGGTTGTGCAGCAAATGACGCCGCTCGTCGCCGGGAGCTGCGATGGCGAGCGCGATCCGAAAAGCGCTGCGCGCCTCGTCCCATCGTCCCTGTTCCAGCCGAACCACGCCGAGGTTTTGCAGGGCGGGGATGCGGTCCACGTAGCTCATCATTCCGGGCGTCGCGGTAATCGCGCGCTGGTACGACGCGGCGGCATCGTCCCAACGTCGCTCCTCGCGAGCCACTTCGCCCAGATAGAAATGTCCTTCGCGACAGGCTGGCTGCGCGCGCACCTCGGCGGTCCAGAGGGTCGCGTCATTTTCGAAACGCAGATCGGCCGCGAAAGAGACCGTCGCGAGGAGAGATGCGCCGGCGACTGCGACCCGCTGCACCGCAGTGCTTCGCGCGGTCACCCATTCGCCTATCAGCATCGCCGCGAAGGCGAAGGGCACATAAAGATAATGCGGTGACCACCAGCGCATGACGGGCACGAGCTGCAAGGAAGGGAGCAACGCGATGGCGAGAAGCAGGGCCGGGCCGCGCCTTCGGTAGGCGAGGCACGCCGCGGCGCCGGCGACGCCGACGCCGAGCAGGGCCTGCGCGCTGCCGAGGGGTGTCAGGGGGAAACTGTCGCAGACGTTTACGTCAATGGGAACGAGCGCACGCGCGGCGCTCTTCGCTAGCGACGCGAAGCGCGTCCCTAGCGCCTCGCTGAACGAGAGCGGGGCCCATGTCGCCCGCCACGAGGGAGCGAACATGAAGCGTAGCCCCAGCGCCGCGCCGAGAGCCGTCGCTTCGCTGGCCCAGACATGGATGCGGTGCGAGAGCGGCGGTCGCGGGCTCGGGCCATCGAGCTCGAGTGCCACGATGATCATCGGCCCGAGCACGAGCACCGTCTCCTTCGTGAGCGCGCCGAGCAGCAATGCGAGCCCGGCCGCAACGTGAACCCTGCGATGGAGCACGATGAACGCCAGCAAGGCGACTGCGATCATCGCCTCCGAGCGAAACGCGACGGCGCTGGCGACAAGGGACGAGAGCGGGTGAACGGCGAAGAGAATCCCCGCGGCGATGGCCGCGCGCCGTGGTGCTCCGAGCGCCGTAGCTGCGACACACGTGAGCACGGAGGCGCCCGCGTGCCACAGCACAGACGTCGCGTGGTAGAGCCACGCCCCTTGCCCCAGCGCCGCGTCGAGCGAAAGGGACAGGGCCATGATCGGACGGTAAAAGCCGGTCCCGGCAAACCCGCCCGCGAACAATGCAAGCCACTCGGGTAACGGCGCTACGGCAAGACCATCCTCGATGTGGGCGTGATCGAGCCAAATGAATCCACAGCGGAGGGCGGTGGCGTGCGTGATCACAGCAAACAGCGCGATGAGCGCGAGGTGGCGCCGCGGATTCGCCATGCTCGGCGATGGTAGCGCCGTCCTTGCGTCGGCCATTGGCCATAGCGCAGCCGCCGCACAATCTTGGCCGAACTGTCACATTCTCGGCGCGCTGAGCCGTGTACCCGTTGGAGAGAGGCGCGAAGTGGGGTTAGCGGCGTTCCTTCCTAGGAGGAGACATGTCACGCACGACTTGGAACAGGCTCGAAGCGTTGGTGTTTTGCGCGTGTGTCGCCGCGCTCGCAGGGTGCTCCTCCGGCGACGACGGCAACGCGCCGCTCGGTCGAGAAGGAGCGATAGAGCAGGTGGCCGAGCTCGGCCAAGCGGCCACCGCCGCGCAGCCGAGCACGCTGGCAGCGGCGGTCTCCACCGATGCCAATTTGAAAATCGCTTTCGTCGGTGACACCGCCGACGGGACCAATTGGGGCTCGGTGGCGACGCTCGTCAAAAACGAGGGGGCGCAAGCCGTCATGATCGCCGGCGACATGACGTACGATGCCGATCCGCCTGGCTGGTGGACCAAGACCGAGAACACCCTCGGTACGGCCTTTCCCGTGTTTCTCGCGCGCGGCAACCACGATGACACGTCATGGTCCGGGTTCCTGCCCAAGGCGGCGAACCACCTCGGCGGAGCGACCCGCACGGCGGGACCCCACAACGCCGCCTACAAGACGGTGTTCAAAGGTCTCACCATCGTCAATGTCAAAAAAGGCGACACCAACACCACCATCAACAACCTCTTCAATGGCGATACCGCCACCTGGAGAGTGTGCGGCTGGCATCAAAACATGAGCAAGATGCAGGTCGGCGGCAAAGGGGACGAGATGTCGTGGCCGATGTACGAAGCGTGCCGTCAGAAGGGCGCCATCATCGTCACGGGACACGAGCACAGCTACCACCGCACCAAAACCATGACGAATACGCAGACCCAGACGATCGACAGCAGTTGTTCGACGGGCGGCAGCCTTTGCGTCGGACCGGGCCGCACGTTCGTTACCGTCGTCGGATCGGGCGGGACGGGCTTGCGCACTCAGGTCCGCTGCGCGCCGAGCGCGGGGGCGCCGCCCTACGCGTCGCTCAACACGAGCGATGCAAGCTGCCCGATTTGGGCGTCGATCTACACGACGACCCAGCATGCCACTTATGGTGCCCTCTTCATCACCTTCAATGTCGATGGCAATCCCAAGAAGGCGCGCGGGTACTTCAAGGACATTGCTGGCGCCACCATCGACACGTTCGAAATCTTCGCCGACTGAGCAGATCGTCGCGATTTCAAAGTCCATCGGGTCGCTCTCGTCGTCGCGAGGGCGGCCCGATCGCATTTTCGATTCGGGATCGCAGGCGCTCGCGGCGACTTGTCAGGGCTCGTCAGCGAGTTAGTGTCACCCGTGTGTGCACTTCCTCGATCGGTGTGCACTGAGATTCCAATGCTGAAGAACTATTCGACTGGCACGGCGAAATCGCGCTTTTTTATGATCGATTGAGTCGCGATTCACATTTATGCGCGATGAAGCACGCCTACAATCGCAAGACGCCGTCAGTGAAACGCACACGCGCGGAGGTGATCATGAACGCCAAATCGCAGACCAAGCATTGGATCGGAATTGGGCTCGCATGTGGCCTCGTGCTCGTGGAGATTGGCTGCACCGGAAATTCGGGAGGTACCATCGGTAGTGGCGGATCGAGCTCGGGGACGGGAGGTTCGGGTACCGCGGGCGCTGTCGGCACGACAGCAACA
>Ga0193706_1000250_pt1 | contig 35250 bp, 40 predicted proteins | sample U3c1metaG_FD_160130 | JGI IMG/M metagenome (GOLD analysis project Ga0193706, IMG submission 160130) | Soil microbial communities from a riparian zone of the East river system, Colorado, United States - U3c1 | ecosystem: Environmental > Terrestrial > Soil > Riparian zone | place: USA: East River... | reverse complement strand
GCTGCCCGAGGTAGCGGCCCAGCAGTGGGCTGAGGTAGGCGTCGGCCGCGGTGGTCGAGCAGCGCTCGTACTCGCGGAAGCGCGGCAGCACCTCGTGCGAAGCGGAGACGTGGACGCCGGGCAGGCGATCGCGCAGGTGGGCGGCGATTTGCCGCTCGTGCGAGGGGTCGAGGTAGGAGAAGAGGAGGCAGATGGCGACCGAGTCGGCGCCGCACCCGTGCACCAGCTCGGCCAAGCGCTCGGGCTCACCCTCGCCCAGGGGAGTGACGATCCCGTCCGGGCCGATCCGCTCTTCGGCCTCGAAGCGAAGCTCGGGCGCGATCAGCGGCACCGGCTTCGGCGTGCAGAGGCGGTAGAGGTGGGGGCGGTCCTGGCGGCCGATCTCGAGCAGGTCGGCGAAGCCCCGAGTCGCGATCAGTGCGGTGCGGGCGCCGCGTTCCTCGAGCAGCGCATTGGTTCCCACCGTCATCCCGTGGGCGAAGGTGGCGATCTCGCCGGCTCTGGCGCCGGCTCGCTCCAGGACGTCGGCGATCGCCTGCATCACCCCGGCCGACTCGTCCCCGGCCGTGGTCGGCACCTTGGCGGTGTGGACGGCGCCGGCGTCGACCAGGGCGGCGTCGGTGAAGGTCCCGCCGACGTCGACTCCGAGCAACATGGGTCGAAGCTACCGCCACTCCTCGCGGCGGACCTCGCCGCTCGGCGAAAACACCAGGTGGACTCCGTCCAGGGCTGGGTCGGCGTCGGGGCAGTCGGTCCGCAGGTGGCCGCCGCGGGACTCGCGGCGGTCGAGGGCGCAGCGCGCGATCGCCGTCGCCAGCGGGTAAGGGCTGCAGACCAGCGAGGCCAGGTCGTCGGGGTTGCGCTTCGGCCCGGCGCGCCGCCAGACGGCGTCCCGGGTCTCCTGCGTCGGCGGATCGAAGGACCAGTCGGGGAGCGGCGGGGGCGCGCCGCCGCCGCTCTCCTCCAGGGCGGCGCTCGCGGCCCGGCTGCCGAAGACGAAGCACTCGCTGAGCGAGTTGGAGGCGAGCCGGTTGGCGCCGTGGAGGCCCGTGCACGAGCACTCCCCGACGGCGTAGAGGCCGGGGAGGGAGGAGCGCCCGTCAACGTCCACCGCTATCCCGCCCATCATGTAATGGGCCGCTGGGGTCACGGGCACGGGTTCCGAGCGCGGATTGAGCCCCGCCTCGGCGAGCGAGGCGAAGACGTTGGGGAAGCGAGCGGGGTCGATCTCCCGCAGGTCGAGCTTGACGTCGGCGGCGCCGTCGAAGTGCATGCGGTCGAGGATCGCCGCGGTAACCGCGTCGCGCGGGGCGAGCTCGTCGGTGAAGCGCTCGCCCGAGGCGTCGAGCAGCTTCGCGCCCTCGCCGCGGATCGCCTCGGTGATCAGGGCCCCGTCGAAGGGCGAGCCGGGGAGGGCGAGGGCGGTTGGGTGGAACTGGCAGAACTCGAGATCTGCCAGGTCGGCTCCGGCGGCGGCCGCGAGGACCGGCCCGGCGCCGATCGCGCCCCGCGGATTGGTGGTGCGACTCCACAGCGCCGCGGCGCCGCCGGTGGCGAGCACGGTCGCCGCGGCGGCGATCGGCCCGGCGCTGCTGATGACCCCGTGGCAGCGCTCGCCGTCGCTCCACATCGCCGTCGCCGAGGTGCTCTCCCGGACCTCGATCCGGGCCTCGCCGGCGACCATCGCCGCCAGCTTCGAGGTCAGCTCATGGCCGGTCTGGCTGCCGCCGGAGTGGACGATGCGCCGGCTCGCGTGGCCCCCCTCCAGCCCCAGCGCCAGCCGGCCTTCGTGGTCGAGGTCGAAGACGACGCCGCGCGCCAGCAGATCCCTGACCGCCGCCGGCGCCTCGTCGACCAAGACCCTCACGGCAGCGGGCCGGCAGAGCCCGCGCCCGGCGACGATCGTGTCGGCGGCGTGGCTGTCGGGCGAATCGCCGGGCTCGAGCGCCGCCGCAAGCCCGCCCTGGGCCCAGAAGCTGGCGCTCTGGGAAAGCGGGGTGCGGGAGATCACACAGACACTGCCGCCCTGCTCCGCCGCCCGCAGCGCGGTCCAAAGGCCGGCGGCGCCGCCGCCGACCACGGCGACGTCGAACTCCTGGCCTGGGGCTATCGCCCCTCAGCCTCTCGGCGGATCGAGTCCAGCTGCTCGCGCAGCCAGGTGGCGGCGCCCTCGCGCGCCCGGGCCTTCTCGTCCTCGACGGTGCGCTCCGCGTCCTCGGCCCGGCGCTCGGCCTCCTCGACCCGTTTCTCCGCCGCCTCCGCTTGGGCTTCGATCTCGCCCAGGCGCTCCTCCGCGGCCGCGATCGCCCGCTCCTTGGCCTCGCGTTCGCGCTGCAGCTCCTGCTCGTGGGCGAGGCGCAGCTTCTCGCGCGCCTGCTCGGCGCCGGCGCGCTCGCGCTCCAGGTCTGCCTCCAGCGCTTCGATCTCGGCCCGGGCTCGGCGCTCGGCGGTGCTGGCGACGTCCGCCGCCGCCTTCAGCTTGCGCTCCGCCTCCTGGATCTGCGCGCTGAGGCTCTCGCCGCTGTAGCCACCCGTTTCAGAACTCATGCAGGCTCAATCTAATACCGGGGTGCCGGCAACGTCGCGGTAGGCCTGGATTACGCGCTCGGCCATCCGTGCCGCCGAGAGCGAGGCGGCTCTCCCCGTCCCGGCCACACGAGGGTCGGACGAGTCCAGGTGGGGCCGCGCCGCGGCGCTCCAGGTCGCGGCATCGAAGCTGGCGCAGAGGCAGCCGTCGACACCGGCCAGGGCGTAGCGGGCGATGCCGACCGGGGTGGAGAGGACCGGCACCTCGCAGGCCAGCGCCTCGACCGCGGCCATCCCGAACCCCTCGTAGTCGGAGGTGACGAGGACGGCGTTGGCGGCGTTGAGCCAGAGCGGCATCCGCTCCGGCTCGATCGAGCCGCCGGTCAGCAGCTCGGCGCCGCAGGCGCTGGCCACCTCGACGGCGCGGTCGTGGCGCTTCTCCGGCCGGGCCGGGTTGGCGGGGAAGAAGAGGTAGCGGCCGCTGGGATCGAGCCCGAGCGATTTGCGCGCCGCCGCCCGGGAGGCCGGCCCGAAGCGGCTCAGGTCCGGTCCGCAGGGCAGCACCGCCGAGCCGGGGACGGGGGGGAGGCCGGGGCGGCCGTCTTCGTGTTCGAACAGGGCCCGCGAGACCGCGGCGACGAGGTCGACCCGCCAGGCGAGCCGCCGCGAGAGCGCGCCGACGACCCCGTGCCGCACGTCGGTGCCATGGAAGGTCACGATCAGCGGCTGCGCCCCGGCCAGCCGTGCGCACCATCCCGGCAGCCCGTAGTGGGCGTGGACGAGGTCGAAGCGCTCGCGCCGCAGTAGCGCCCGCAGCCGCCGGGTGGCGGGGACGTACTCGCCGCGCCCGGGCGGGAAGCTGAAGACGTCGACGTCGATCCCGCGGCGGCGCAGCTCGTCGACCTGGTCACGCACCCAGCGACCGCGCTGCGGCGCCGAGTCGTCGGGCTCGAAGTTGGTGACGACCAGGACGCGCACCCGGGTCAGGGTATCCGCGGTCGCCGGCCGAGGGTGCCGGCGGCTGGCGTTTTGGCCCGATCGCGTGGCGAACTTGTGGCATTCGGGTCTGGATCGGTGCGTCTGGCCCGCCGAGCATTGGGCTGCAACCCGAAAGAGGAGGCTTCGATGATCTACGCGCTGATGGGGTATCTGCACGCCGCGGTCGCGCGGCGGCTGCGTCGCATCCGCACGCTGGCGGCGGGGCAGGCGGGACAGGGGACGGTCGAGTACGTCGGCTTGATCCTGCTGGTCTCGCTGCTGATGGTGGGCATGGTCGCGGCGATGAAGGGGTTCAACGGCAAGCAGGGCACGGAGTTGGCGGACGTGATCGTCAACAAGATCAAGGAGGCGGTCGACAAAGTCGCCTTCAAGTAGGGGATGGGCGGCCGCTGGCCGCCCTTTTCCCTGCTCATGAACGGAAAGCGAGATTATGAAATGACGACTGCACAAGCCACAGCGACCACGGTTCCGTCTTCACTGCGACGTATGCTGTATGACAGCATGAAACATCGTACCCAGCTATATCTGGACGAGGCCCAGCACCGCTGGCTGCGGCAGCGGGCCGGCAAGTCGGGCAGCATCGCCGCCGTCGTGCGGGAGCTGATCGACGCCGAGCGCGCTCGGCGGCCGGACCTGGCCGCGGATCCCCTGCTCCGTTACCTGGTGGACGAGTCCCCCGGCCGCGGGCGCGAGGGCACCAGCGTCACCACGCTGGATCGCGACCTCTACGGCCGATGAGGTCGGTCTTCGTCGACACCAGCGCCTTCGTGGCGCTGCGCAATTCCGCGGAGGCTGAGCATGAGCGCGCCCGGAGGGCACTCTCGGAGCTGCTGGCCGAGGGCGCTGCGCTTTTCACCTCCAACTACGTCTTCGCCGAGACCTACACGGCGCTGATGGTCAGGGTCGGACGGGGCGAGGCGATCGAGTGGGGGCGGCGCTTTCGGGCCAGCGGCGCGATCGAGCTGGTCCGCCTCGAGGAGGACGTCGAGGGCGACGCCTGGGAGATCCTCGAGCGCCACGGCGACAAGCAGTGGAGCTACGTCGACGCGACCTCCTTCGCGCTGATCGAGCGCGACGGCGGCGGCGAGGCGTTCGCCTTCGACGCCCACTTCGCCCAGCGTGGCCTGCGTGTGCACCCGGATGGCTGAGCAGCCGCTCGCGTGCTGCTCGCTCGCGTGAAAGACTCGCCCGATGCCCGCCTCCCGCAGCTATGACCGCGCTCCCGCCGACATCCGGCCGGTCACGATCGACCCCGGCTTCGTCGCCAGCGCCGACGGCTCGGCGCTGATCTCGATCGGCAAAACGAGGGTGATCTGCACCGCGTCGGTCAACGAAACGGTGCCGCGCTGGATGCAGGGGCGCGGCAAGGGCTGGGTCACCGCCGAGTACGCGATGCTGCCGGCCTCGACCGGTGACCGCAAGCAGCGCGACATCTCGAAGGGCAAGCAGGACGGTCGCGGGGTGGAGATCCAGCGGCTGATCGGACGCTCGCTGCGGGTCATCGTCGACTTCAAGGCGATGGGCGAACGCAGCGTTTACGTCGACTGCGACGTGCTCGAAGCCGACGGGGGGACCCGCTGCGCCGCGATCACCGGCGGCTACGTGGCCCTGCGCCAGGCTTTCCAGAAGCTGATCGACAAGAAGGCACTGGAGACGATGCCGCTGAACGGCTCGATCGCCGCGGTCAGCGTCGGCATGGTCGGCGGCCGGGCCCTCTGCGACCTCGACTACGTCGAGGACTCCAATGCCGAGGTCGATGCCAACGTCGTCATGACCGGTGACGGCGGCCTGGTCGAGGTGCAGGCGACGGCCGAGCGCACGCCGCTCTCTCGCGCTTCGCTCGACGACCTGCTGGCGCTCGCGGAGGGCGGCATCGCCCGCCTGCGGGAGGTGCAGGAGCGGGTCGCTTGATCCTCGCCACCGGCAACCGCCACAAGCTGGCGGAGATGAGGGAACTGCTGCCGACGGTCGAGCTGAAACCGCTGCCGGCAGGGCTGGAGATGCCGCCCGAGGACGGTGACAGCTTCGAGGCCAATGCGCTGATCAAGGCGCGAGCCGCGTACGAGGCGACCGGCGAAATCACGATCGCCGACGATTCCGGGATCGCCGCCGAGGACCTTGGAGGCGCGCCGGGGATCTACTCGGCTCGCTATGCCGGCGAGGGGGCCAGCGACGAGGTCAACCTCGACAAGCTGCTGCGCGAAGTCGACGCCGCCGATGGAGGGCGCCGGGCCGCTTACGTCTGCGCGATCGCGCTGATCGACGAGGCCGGGAGGGAGCACGTCTTCGAGGCGCGCTGCGAGGGGTACCTGCTCGCCGAGCGTCGCGGCAGCGGCGGCTTCGGCTACGACCCTGCCTTCGTGCCCGACGACACCGGGCCGGCCGACGGGCGCACCTACGCCGAGCTGAGCGCGACCGAGAAGAACGCGATCAGCCATCGCGGCCGGGCGGCGCGGATGCTCGCCGACCACCTCGGCCTGGTCGCCGGCGGCCTGCCGTGATTACGACCAAACGCGGCGCCGCGGGACTCTCGATCGCCTCCAACGCGATCCTGATCGCGATCAAGCTGGCGGCCGGCGCGATCACCGGATCGATCGCGATCATCACCGAGGCGATCCACTCGACGATCGACCTGGTCGCCTCCGTGATCGCCTACTTCGCGGTGCGCAAAGCCGACGAGCCGGCCGACGCGGAGCACCCCTACGGCCACGAGAAGGTCGAAAACCTGGCGGCGGCGATCGAGGGGATGCTGATCCTGGTCGGCGCCGGGGTCATCGTCTACGAGGCGACCCACCAGCTGGTCGTCGGCGCCGACGTCGACAGGCTCGGCATCGGCATCGCCGTGATGGCGTTCTCGGTGCTCGCCAACCTCGGCGTCTCGTCGGTCCTGACGAGGCAGGCGAGGGTCCACGAATCGCAGGCCCTGGAAGGCGATGCCGCTCACCTGCGCACCGACGCGATGACCTCGGCGGGGGTGTTGTTCGGGCTTGCCCTGGTTCAGGTCACCGGCGACGCCGTCTTCGATCCGATCACGGCCCTGGTGGTCGCGGCCGCAATTGTCTGGGCCGGGTTCAGGATCCTGAGGAGGTCCTCGGCCGTCCTCATCGACGAGGTGCTCCCCGCTGCGGAGATGGACCGGATCGAGGCGGCGATCGCCACCGCTCGCACGCCCGAGGTGGCCGGCTACCACAAGCTCCGGGCCCGCCGGGCGGGCAGCCGCCGCCACATCGACTTCCACGTCCAGTACCGCTCGGGGACCAGCCTCGAGCGCGCCCACGAACTCGCCCATCAGATGCGCGAGTCGATCGAGGCCGAGATCCCGCAGGCGGAGGTGCTGATCCACGCCGAGCCGGAGGCATCGTTCCACGAGCCCGACGACAGCGATTCGGACCCTTTCCGCTCCGGCTAGAGGGCCTCAGGGAGGCGGCAGCAGGTTGACCGACGCGGCGAGGCCGACGGCGATCAGGGTGATCGTGTAGCCGGTGTAACCGCTGATCGCGAAGAGCACCGCGGCGATCGCGCAGACCGCGGTGACGATGATCCATGAGGCTCGGGCGAGGGGCACGGTCGGTATTTTCACTCAGATGGCCGACGCTGCCACCCCAGAGGTCGCTCCGGGCGACGCCGCGCAGGCCGCGCTGGCGTTTCTCACCGAGATGTCTCCCGACCTGCGGGGGGCGGCGATCCTCGACTCCAGCGGCGCCGTGCTCGCCGCCGCGGCGGACTCCGAGCGCTGGGAAGAGGACGCGGCAGTGCTGTTCGCGGCCGCCGACCGGGCCGGTGGCGAGCCGGCCGAGCAGGTCCACGTCGCCACCGAGCAGGGCGAGGTCTTCGCCCTGCGCCATGACGGGCTCGCCGCCGTCGCCGTGACCGAGCGCTTCGCCCTGGCCTCTCTGACCTTCTTCGACCTGCGCGCCACCCTCCGCGAACTCGCCAGCTCGGCGGCGGAGGGCTGATGGCGCCGAAGCCCCACCGGGTTGTGCTCGACCGGGTCTCCGGATACGCCGACGAGGCCGCCGCCTACATGCGCCGGCGCCGCGTCTCTCGCCGTCCCTTTGCCCGCCTCTACTACCCGAGCGGGCGCAGCAGCGACCATGCCGACGACTCGACCGCGGGCGCCGAGCTCTTCGTCGCCGCCGGCCGCCTGATCGAGGTCGCGGGGAAGCGAGCGAAGCCATCGCCGAGCTGATCGACCCCGCCGTCGCCGAGCGTGTGCTGGCGCGGGCCCTCGCCAACGGCGGCCGCTTCGCCGAGGTCTTCGCCGAACGCCGTCGCGGGCTCTCGATGTCGATTGACGAGTCGCGGATCGAGGCCGTCCAGTCCGGTGCCGAGGAGGGCGCCGGGGTGCGGGTGGTCGAGGGCGGCACCACCTACTTCGCCCACGTCGACGGCCTCGATCCCGCCGACCTCGAACGCGCCGCCGACGAGGCCGCCGCTGCCCTGCGGGGCGAGCGCCGCGAGCCGCGGGCGCTGGAGGCGGTGGCGATCTCGCCGCTGCCGATCGAGCTGCGCCCCGAAGACGTCCCGGCCGAGCGCAAGGCGGCGCTGCTGCGGGAGCTCGACGAGCGCGCCCGCGGCGAGGGCGATGAGATCGCCCAGTTCACCTCCTCCTACGCGGAGGCCCGCCGCGAGGTCGCCGTCGCCAATTCCGAGGGCCTGCTGAGCAGCGACGACCGCACCCGCACCCGGATCGGCGCCCAGGCGGTCGCCCGCCGCGGCGACGCGGTCGAGACCGGCGCCGAGACGCTCGGCGCCCACCGGGGCTTCGAGCTGCTCGAAGACGACCCCGGCGCGATCGCCGAGCAGGCAGCCCGCAAGGCACTGACTCTGCTCGAGGCCGGGCCGGCGCCGTCGGGATCGATGCCGGTCGTGGTGGGCGGCGGCTTTGGCGGCGTCCTCTTCCACGAGATGACCGGGCACGGGCTCGAGGCCGACCACATCCAGAAGGGCGCCAGCGTCTACGCCGGCAAGCTCGGCGAGCAGGTCGCCCAGCCGCTCCTCGACGCCTACGACGACGGCCGCCTGCCGAACGAGTGGGGTAGCGACGCGATCGACGACGAGGGGGCGCTGACCCAGAAGACCCAGGTGATCGAGGGAGGCCGCCTCACCGCCTACCTCTACGACCGCCTCACCGCCGAGCGCGACGGCGTCGTCTCGACCGGCAACGGACGCCGCGAGAGCTTCCGCCACCTGCCGATCCCGCGCATGACCAATACCTACATTGCCCCCGGCGACGCCACGCCGGAGGGGATGATCGCCGAGGTCGAGAAGGGCTTCTACGCTGTCTCCTTCGCTGGTGGCCAGGTCGATCCGGCAACCGGCGACTTCGTCTTCGGCGTCTCCGAGGGCTACCTGATCGAGGGCGGCAAGGTGACCCGGCCCTGCCGCGGCGCGACCCTGATCGGCAACTGCCTGGAGGCCCTGATGGCGATCGACGCGGTCGGCGACGACTTCTTCATGAAGACCGGGATCTGTGGCAAGGGCGGCCAGAAAGCGCCGGTCGGCACCGGCCAGGGCCACGTCCGGGTGGGGGCGATGACGGTCGGGGGAACCGAGCTTTGAGCGAGCTGAGCACGAGCGCCGGGCGGGCGGTCGAGGCGGCGCTGGGGGCCGGCGCCGGCGCGGCCGAGGCCTACGCCTCGCGGGACAGCGGCCGCGAGGTGCGTGTCCACGGTGGCGAGGTGGAGAGCCTGACCGCGGCGACTCAAAGCGGCATCGGCGTCCGCGCCTGGGTCGGCGGCAGAGTCGGCTATGCCTATGGGACCGATCTCTCCGAAGCCGGCGTGGAGGCGATCGCCGCCCGGGCCGCCGAGGCCGCGGCGGTCGCCGACGAGGACGAGTTCGCGGTGCCGCCAGAGCCGGCGCCGGTCGAGGCGTTGCCAGGGCTGAGCGACCCCGCGGTCGCCGCCTGGACCACCGCGCAGGCGGCCGAGCTGGCGCTGACCGTGGAGCGGACCGCCCTGGCGGCCGATTCGCGCATCGTCGGCGTCGAGCAGGTCGTCTATGCCGACGCCGCCGGGCGGGTGGCGATCGCCTCCTCGGCCGGGGTCGCCGGCGAGTACGAGTCCTCCGACTGCTTCGCCTATCTACAGGCGCTGGCAGAGGGAGACGACGGTCGCGAGACCGGCCTGGGCTTCGGCCTCGCCCGCGGGCCCGACGGGCTCGACCCGGAGGCGATCGGAGCGGAGGGCGCCGATCGCGCCGTCGCGATGATCGGCGCCGTCAAGCCCACCTCGCGGTCCTGTCCGGTGGTGCTCGACCCAACCGTGGCCGCCAGCTTCGCCGGCCTGATCGGCGGTGCCCTGAGCGCCAGCGCCGTGCAGCGGGGGCGCTCGCCGTTCGCCGGTCGCCTCGGCGAGGAGCTGGCCAGCGGGGCGCTTGTCCTGCACGACGACGGCCGCGATCCCGGCGGCTCCGCTTCGGCCCCCTTCGACGGAGAGGGACTGCCGCGCCGGCGCACCGCCCTGATCGAGGGTGGGCGCCTGCGCGCTTTCCTGTACGACACCTACACCGCCAACCGCGAGGGCACCGCCTCGACCGGCAGCGCCTCCCGTCACGGCTACCGCTCCCAGCCCTCGGTTTCGCCTTCCAACCTCGTCGTCGCCGCCGGCGCGCTCTCCTTCGGGGAGCTGCTCGCCGAGGCTGGGGAGGGCGTCTTCGTCACCGACGTCGCCGGCCTGCACTCGGGCGTTAACCCGGTCACCGGTGTCTTTTCCGTCGGCGCTTCGGGCCGGGCGATCCGCGACGGCGAGCTGGCCGAGCCGCTGCGCGAGTTCACGATTGCCGGCGATTTGGTCGCGATGCTGGGGTCCGTCGAAGCCACCGGGGCGACTGCCCGCTGGGTCCCGTTCGGGGGCTCGGTCAGCACGCCGCCGCTGCTGATCGGCGCGATGGCCGTCAGCGGCTCGTGACGCCATGGGCCGGTGCGTGACCCTCGCGCGCAGCCCTGACGCCGAGCCCGCTGTTAGATTGGCGCCCGTCTTCAACCCCCGAGGAGGATTTCCGACGTGACCAAGGCTGAATTTTTGGATCAACTGGCCGGCGACGACCGGCTTGGCAGCAAGAAGGCTGCCGGCGACGCCGTCGACGCTGTGCTCGAGGCAATCACCGACGCGCTCAGCTCCGGCGGCGAGGTGAGCTTCACCGGCTTCGGCAAATTCCACGTCGCCGAGCGTGGCCCGCGCCAGGGTGTCAACCCGCGCACCGGCGAGCGCATCACGATTCCAGGCGGCAAGGTGCCGCGCTTCTCGGCCGGCTCAGCCTTGAAGACCAAGGTCAAGGGCGGCTGATTCCCTGACGCAGTTCGCCGATCGGCTTGCGACGCTCGTAGACGAGCGTCGCAGCCAGATCTGCCTCGGCCTCGACCCCGATCCGGCCAAACTGGCTGGAGAGGGGGAGGCGGCCTCCGGTCCCGGAGTGCTGGCCGCCGAGCTGGCCGCCGCCGCGGTCCTCACTCACTGCCGCTCGCTGATCGAGCGTGCCGGCCCGGCCTGTGTGGCGATCAAGCCCCAGCTCGCCTGCTTCGAGCGCCTCGGCGCTCCCGGCTGGGCGGCGCTGGCAGGGGTCTGTGCCGCCGCCCGCGAAGCGGGCCTGTTGACGATTGCCGACGGCAAGCGCGGCGACGTCCCGGTCACCGCCGCCGCCTACGCCCAGGCCCTGGTCGGTGAGACGCCGACGCCGTGGGGCCCGGTCGCCGGCCTCGGCGCCGATGCCTTCACCGCCAACCCGCTGCTCGGCCTCGACGCGCTGGAGCCGCTGGTAGCCGGCGCCGAAAGCGCCGGCGCGGGCGTCTTTGCCCTGGTCCGCACCAGCAACCCCGGCGCCAGCGACGTCCAGGACCTGCCAGCCCCCCACCAGCCGCTCCACGAGCGTTTGGCCAGGCTGGTCGACGGGCTCTCCGGGCGGCTGCTGGGGGAGAACGGCCTGAGCGCCGTCGGTGCCGTCGTCGGCGCTACCGAGCCGCTGCACATCGCCCGCCTGCGGGAGCTGATGCCGCGCACGATCTTCCTCATCCCCGGCGTCGGTGCCCAGGGGGGCAAGCCGGAGCTGCTCGGCGCCGCGTTCGGCGCCGGCCGGGCCTCGGCGCTGGTCGCTGTGTCGCGGGGAATTGCCGCCGATCCAGACCCCGCCGCTGCTGCCGAGCGCCTGCGGGCCGCGGTCTGGGACATCTCCAACGCCTAGTGGACGCCCGCGAAGGTGACTACGATCACCCGCTCCCGACTCGATCCTCCCCCCTAATGGAAAAACGCACCAACGCCTCCGCTCGGATCTTTGCCGCAGTCGCCTTGGCGGTCGCGGTGGTGGTCGTCATCGTCGCGATCGCAAGCTCGCTCGGCGATTCCGATCCCTCGACCGAGTCGCGGAGCACCAACGGCAGCCAGTCCCACGATGGGGGCGCCAAGACGACCGCCAAGACCTACGTGGTCAAGAGCGGCGACACGCTGGTCTCGATCTCGCACCGAACCGGGATCCCGGTTGGCCACATCCTCGCCCTGAACCCCGAGGTCGACCCGCAGATCCTGATCGCCGGCCAGACGCTGAAGCTGCGATGAGCCGGTGCCGCCCCGGCGTCGCGCTGCTGGCGGCGCTGCTGGCGACCCTTTGCCTGGCCACCCCCGCCCCTGCGGCGGAGAAGCCGCAGCCCCAGGCTCGCGCCTGGACTCTGATCGAGGCTCGCACTGGCGCGGTGCTCGCCTCCCATGCCGCCTCCCAGCGGCTGCCGATTGCCAGCACCACCAAGCTGATGACCGCTTACGTGGCAATGGAGGAGCTGCCGCTGGGCCGGATCGTGCGGGCGGCGCCCTACGACGCGATCTACGGCGAGTCGCTGTTGGAAGTGCGCCCGGGGCAGAGGATCAGCGTGCGGGATCTCCTCTACGGGCTGATTCTGCGCAGTGGCAACGACGCCGCCCACGACCTCGCCCTCGCCGCCGCTGGGTCCCAGGCCCGGTTTGTCGCCGAGATGAACCGCCGCGCCGCCGCCCTCGGTCTCGCCGACACCCACTACGCGAACCCGATCGGCCTCGACCAGCGCGGCAACTTCTCCAGCGCCAGTGACCTGGCGACCCTGAGCCGGCGCCTGATGCGCATCCCCGCCTTCGCCAGGATCGCCGACGCCCGCAGTGCCCTCCTGCGCAGCCTACGGCCGCCGCGGCGTATCTCGACGATCAACGAACTGCTGCTGATGGCCCCCTGGGCTACCGGGATCAAGACCGGCCACACCTTCGACGCCGGCTACGTCCTGGTCGGCTCCGGCCGCCGCAAGGGGGTGGATCTGATCTCGGTCGCGATCGGGGCGCCAAGCGACGAAGCCCGCTACAGCGACAACCTCGAACTGCTCGAATACGGCTTCTCGCAGTACGACCGCCGCACGCCGATCGACGCCGGCCAGGACCTTGCCGACTCCGCGATCCGCTACTCCTGTGGCGAGCTGCCGCTGCGGGCCGCCCGCGCCGTCGCCGTCGGCCTGCGCCGCGGCCAGCGGCTCAGCATCGACGTCCGCGCCCCGGCCGAGGTCGAGGGGCCGGTGCGCCGTGGCGCCATGCTCGGCACGGCCACCGTGTTCGTCGACGGGCGGCGGGCGGCGACGGTGACGCTGCGCGCCGGCCGCTCGATTCCCCGGGCCAGCAGCTTCGACCGCGCCCGTTCCTTCCTCGGCGCGAACCCGATCCCTATCGCCCTGGGGGCGTTCGTGATACTGATTGGCGGGGTATTGCTCTACCGCCGCCTGGCCCACCGCAACGACTAGGGGAGCGAATCCGGGTGAACTCCCAGTGATTCTCACCGTGACTCTCAATGCCGCGATCGACCGTACGGTCGCGGTGCCTAACTTCCGTCTCGCGCGCCGCCACCGTGCGGTCGAGAGCCGAACCGTCGCCGGTGGCAAGGGGATCAACGTCGCCCGCGCCCTGAGCCTGCTCGGCCGCCCGGTGATCGCCGCCGGCTTCGTCGGCGGCCCGACCGGGACGCGGGTGCTGGAAGGCCTGCGCGAAGAGTCGGTCCTGACCGATTTCACCCGGATCGCCGCCGAGACCCGGATCAACCTCGCCGTGATCGACCCGACCTCCGGCGACCAGACCGAGATCAACGAGCGCGGCCCCGCGGTCAGCCCCGAGGAGGTCAAGAAGCTGTTCGAGCGGATCGGCTACCTGGCGAGCGGGGCGAAGATCTGCGTGCTCGCCGGCTCGCTGCCCCCCGGCGCCGGCGACGACCTCTATGCCCGCCTGATCGCCGGCCTCGGCCGGCGCGGCGTCGCCGTCGTGCTCGACGCCGAGGGCGAGGCGATGCTGGCCGGCGTCCGCGCCGGAGCCTCGATGGTCACCCCCAACGAGCGCGAGGCCGAGGAGCTGGTCGGCCAGGAGTTCGCCGACGGCGGCGACCTCGCCCAGGGGCTGAACGAGCTGGTTCGCCTCGGCGCCTCCGAGGCGGCGATCACCCGCCCGGAAGGCTGTGTCGCTGCGGTCGGCGAGGGCGCCGATCGGCGCCTGCTCGAGATCCACACCGAGCCGCTGGAGCCGGTCTCCACCGTCGGCTCCGGAGACGCCTTCCTGGCTGGCTACGTCGCCGCCCGCTACGAGGGCCGCTCTCCCGAGGATTGCCTGGCCTACGGCGTCGCCTGCGGGGCGGAGTCGACGCAGCACTTCGGCGCCGGCACCGTCGATCGCAACCAGGTCGAGCGCCTGCTGGGCGAGGTCGCGGTGCACGATTTGGAGGTCCCGGCAGAAGTGTAGGCTGGCTGTTCAACGCCAGCCCTGGAGGAATCACTTGGAAATTGAAATCGGCCGTGGCAAGAAGGGGCGGCGCGCATACGGGTTCGACGACATCGCCATCGTCCCCTCGCGCCGCACCCGTGACCCCGACGACATCGACATCAGCTGGACCCTCGGTCCCTATCGCTTCGATCTGCCGCTGGTCGCTTCGGCGATGGACGGGGTGGTCAGCCCCGACACCGCCGTTCTCGTCAATGAGCTCGGCGGCCTCGGAGTGCTCAACCTGGAGGGGATCTGGGCTCGCTTCGACGACGCAGAGGAGCGGCTGGAGCAGATCGCCGCCGCCCCCAAGCACGTGGCTACGCGGCTGATGCAGGAGATCTACACAGAGCCGGTCAAGTCCGAGCTGATCGGCAAGCGCGTGGCCGAAATCAAGGCCCGCGGCGCCGTCGCCTGCGCTTCGCTGACCCCGCAGAAGGTGCGCGAGCACTACGAGGTAGCGGTCGAGGCGGGCCTCGACATCCTCGTCATCCAGGGCACGGTCATCTCCGCCGAACACGTCTCGACCACGGTTGAGCCGCTGAACCTGAAGGAGTTCATCGCCGAGGTCCCGGTCCCGACCGTGGTCGGCGGCTGCGCCTCCTACTCGACCGGCCTGCACCTGATGCGGACCGGCGCCGTCGGCGTCCTCGTCGGCGTCGGGCCCGGCGCCGCTTGCACCACCCGCGGCGTGCTCGGCATCGGCGTCCCGCAGGCGACCGCGATCGCCGACGTGGCGGCCGCCCGCTCCCAGCACATGTTGGAGACCGGCGAGTACGTGAACGTGATCGCCGACGGCGGCATGCGCACCGGCGGCGACATCTCCAAGGCGATCGCCTGCGGCGCCGACTCGGTCATGGTCGGCTCGCCCCTGGCCCGCGCCAAAGAGGCTCCCGGCCGCGGCTTCCACTGGGGAATGGCGACCTTCCATTCCTCGCTGCCTCGCGGCACCCGGGTCTCGACCAAGCAGGACGGCTCGATGGAGGAGATCCTGCTCGGGCCCGCCCAGGAGAACGACGGCACCTTCAACCTGATGGGGGCGCTGAAAACCTCGATGGCCACCTGCGGCTATGAGGACATCCGTTCCTTCCAGCGGGCCGAGGTGATGGTCGCGCCGGCGCTGATGAGCGAGGGCAAGAAGCTCCAGAACGAGCAGTCGGTCGGCATGGGATCCAATGGCCGCGCCGCCGTCTCGGCGGGGGTGGCCGTCTCGGATGACTGAGCAGGTCGCCGCCGTGCCCGAGTTGCCGGCGGACGACGTGCGGGCTGTGGAGGAGGTGCTGATCCTCGACTTCGGGGGCCAGTACTCCCAGCTGATCGCCCGCCGCATCCGCGAATGCGGCGTCTTCGCCGAGTTGCTGCCGTCGACGACGTCGGTGGAGAAGATCCGTGAGCGGGCGCCGAAGGCGCTCGTCCTCTCCGGCGGCCCGGCCTCGGTCTACGAGCCGGGGGCGCCGCCGTTCCCGACTCAGCTGCTCGACCTCGAGATTCCGATGCTGGGCATTTGCTACGGAATGCAGGCGATGGTGCTGGCGCTCGGCGGCCTGGTCGAGTCGGCCGAGACGGGCGAGTTCGGCCGCACCGATCTGACCCTGCGCGACGGTGGCGGCCGCCTGCTCGCCGGCCTGCCGGAGGAGCAGAGCTGCTGGATGAGCCACCGCGACGCCGTCTTCGAGGCGCCGGAAGGCTTCGTTGCCCTCGCCTCCAGCCCGAGCTCCCCGGTTGCCGCCTGCGAGATGCCCGACCGCGGCCTCTACGGGATCCAGTTCCATCCCGAGGTAGTGCATACCCCTTACGGGACCGAGATCCTGACCCGGTTCCTGCGTGACGTCGCCGGTTGCGAGCAGCAGTGGTCGCCGCAGTCGGTGATCGCCGAACAGGTCGAGAAGATCAAGGCCCAGGTCGGCGAGGGACGGGTCATCTGCGGCCTCTCCGGCGGCGTCGACTCCTCGGTTGCGGCGATGCTGGTTCACAAGGCGGTGGGGGAGAAGCTGACCTGCGTCTTCGTCGACCACGGCCTGATGCGGATGAACGAGGCCGAACAGGTGGTCGAGGCCTTCAGCCAGTTCGGCATCCCGCTGGTCCACGTCGACGCCGAAGAGCGCTTTCTCGCCAAGCTGGCCGGAGTCGACGACCCGGAGCGCAAGCGCAAGATCATTGGCGCCGAGTTCATCCGCGTCTTCGAGGAGGAGGCGGAGAAGATCGCCGACGTCAACTTCCTCGTGCAAGGGACGCTCTACTCGGACGTGATCGAGTCCGGCGGCTCCGACCACGCGGCGACGATCAAGTCCCACCACAACGTCGGCGGCCTGCCTGACGACCTCGAGTTCGAGCTGGTCGAGCCGCTGCGAATGCTGTTCAAGGACGAGGTTCGCGCCGTCGGCGCCGAGCTTGGCCTGCCCGAGCGGATGGTCTGGCGCCAGCCCTTCCCGGGGCCGGGGCTGGGGATACGGATCGTCGGCGGCGAGGTCAACAAAGAGCGCCTCGACATCCTCCGCTCGGCCGACGCGATCCTGCAGGAGGAGATCCGCGCGGCGGAGCTCTACCGGCAGCTCTGGCAGTCCTTTTGCGTGTTGCCGGTGGTCCGCTCGGTCGGCGTCCAGGGCGACGGCCGCACCTACGCCTATCCGATCGTGATCCGCGCCGTCACCTCCGACGACGCGATGACCGCCGACTGGGCACGGCTGCCCTACGACCTCTTGGAGCGGGTCTCCAACCGGATCATCAACGAGATCCCCGACGTCAACCGCGTCGCCCTCGATATCTCCTCGAAGCCGCCGGCGACTATCGAGTGGGAGTAGCGGCCTCCGCGTCGGCCGGCCGCGAACCGGCGGTCTCGAAACTGGCGAGCGCGACCACGGTGGAGATCGCCTCGAGCGGCTCCTCCGCGCCGGCGAGGCGGGTGGCGCTCCGCTTTTGCGCGGCCAGGACCCGCTCGTTCGCCTCGTCGACGATCGCTACGACCTCGTCCCAGCCGTCTTGGTCGAGAAGGAGGGGCATCCAGTTGAGGACGGTGTCGTCGCGGGCGTCGATCGTGCCCGCCTCCAGGGCCGCCACCGCCTTGTCCATGAAGGTTTGCAGCGAAGCCCCGGAGACTCCGCCGAGGATCGTGCTCGGCACCCTTCGCCAGGCGCGGTCGCCGACGAAGGACCCGGGTGTGGCCTTGTAGAAGTGCTCGGTGGCTCCGCGCTTCTGCGCCGTGTCCACCAGCTTCAAGCAGCCGCACCTGCCGAGCGCGCGGGTGTGGTAGGCGACGTCGCTGAGGTTCGCGTCCAGCTGCTCGGCCAGCGATGCGGGGCTGGCGATTCGTTCGGTCAGGATTTCCAGGATCTGAATGCGCAGGGGGTGCGACAACGCTCGCACTAGACGCTGGTCGATCGGTTCGGCTTGGTTGGGCACGGGATGACTCCTTGAGTGGTGGTGGCTTCCTCTAGGTCCAGTGCATACCTTGATACTTCCTGAGCATTTGTCGAGGATCGCAGACGAATAGCCATCCACCTTCGACCATTTTGGGCGAGCCGCCCTGGGACCTCGCGATTGCATCGTGGGTTCCCAGGGCGGCTTTGCGCCATCGGGACTGTTTAGCCCGCCTTGCTGATCGCGGTCATTGGAACGACGCTCGTCGTAACGTCAACTCTCATCTGCCTCACCCCCTCTTGGCCGTGTCGGGCGTCTGCGGAGCAGGGCCCATCGTGTTGCTGTAGACCAATCGATTGGTGTAGCTGTTTCTAGCGGTGTACAAACGAGCCGCAAATTGCTCGGACAAGGTCCACCCGAACGGCTAAGGTGATCATCTAAATAATCTTGATCACTAGGAGGATCCTCCCGTGCCAAGTGAGAAAAAAGAGGCCGCGATCCCTGAGATCGTCGACCAGCGCATAGCGAAGGCGCTTGCGCATCCACTGCGTGTGCGGATCCTCGCCACGTTGAGCCATCGCTCCATCAGCCCCGTCGAGTTCTCGCGCGAGGCTCGGGTGCCGCTGTCAGACGTGGCCTACCACTTCCGGAAACTCGAGGAGTTCGAATGCGCGGAAGTGACCCGGGAGGTGCCGGTCAGGGGTTCTACCCAGCATTTCTACCGCGGCACCACCCGCCCGCTGCTGAGCGACGATGCCTGGAAATACCTGCCGATCTCGATCCGCGGCGGCATCAGCGGGATGATCTGGCAGACGCTGCTGGAAAGGGTGGCTGGGGCGATGGAGGCCGGCACCTTCGACGTCCGTGACGACCGGCACTTCACCTGGACCCCGTTCACCGTCGACGAGGCTGGCTGGACCGAACTGACCGGCCTTCTTGCCAGCACGCTGGAAGAGGCCACCGAGATCGGGGTCAGGTCCGCCGAGCGGATGGCGGAGAGCGGCGAGGAGGGCATCAACACGACCTTTGCCCTGGCTGGCTTCGAATCGCCGAAAGAACCCTCGAAGGCGACCCAGAAGGCCAAGAAAAACTAGCGGGGCGGGGGCGCCCTCAGGCGGGGTGGCCGACCAGCGTGATCGCGTAGATCGCGGCGAACCCGGCGATGGTGAGGAGCACGCGAACCCATGAGCCCTGGCCGTCGTGCTCGTGCGCATGGGCGGTGGGGAGGAGGTCGGTGGCCCCCATGTAGAGGAAGAAGCCGGCGTAGAGCGCGAGGAAGTAGCCGAGGGTCTGCTCCGAGACCGAGATCATGGAGCCCACGACGGCGCCGGCCAGAGGCGCAAGCGCGTCGATTCGCAGCCACCGCATCGCTCTCGTGCGGTCACCGGACTGGCTGAGAACGAAGCTGACCGTGTTGAGGCCGTCGGCAAAGCCGTGACTGACCACGGCAAGCAGGACCAGCAGGCCGGTCTCGACGTTGACGCTGAAGGCGAGGCCGATCCCCAGCCCATCGGTGAAGGAGTGCAGCGAGAGTCCGAACGCGCCGAAGGCGCCAACCCTGCCGTGGGACCTGCCTCCTCCGGATCGTCGCGATGGTGCAGCACCAGGACGCGCTCCATCAGGAAGAAGGCGATGAAGCCGAGCGCGACCAGCGGCCCCACGTCGGCGCCGTCGCCGACGCTCTCGATCGCCTCCGGGAGGATCTCCAGCAGGGCCACCGCGACGACGATGCCGCCGCTGAGCGCGACGACGGTGGGAAGGGTGTGGGCAAGCCGCAGGGCGATAGCCCCGCCGGCGAAGATGGCGAGAACCGCAAGCCCGGCGAGGGGTATGGCGACCTCAGGCATCGCGCTGACTGCAGGCGGGGCAGGTCCCGCGCAGCACGACATCGTGGCTGACGACGGCGAAGTTCGAGTGCCTGGCGACTGCCTCGATGGCCTCCTCGAGCCGCTCGCTGGTGAAGGGAGAGAGCCGACCGCACTCCTGGCAAACGAGGTGATGGTGGTGGGCGGCCGGGTCCACGCGCTCGTAGCCGGCGGCGTCGCCCCCGACCTCGACCCGCTGGATCAGCTGTAGCTGCTCGAGCCGATCCAGAGTGCGGTAGACGCTGGCCCGGCCGACCGAGTCGATGCGGCGGTCGATCTCCAGGGCGGTCAGTGCGCACTCGGCGCTGCCGAGCAGATCGACCACCTCGCGGCGCGCACGGCCGCTGCGGTATCCCGCTTCGTCAAGTCGCTTCGATGCGTGGGCGGACCAGTTCAGGACTGCAACTTACCAAAGAATGAGATTCATTCTCATTTCGCTGAAGCTCAGCTGTACGCGTCCCACTTTTCGAGGTAGAGGAGGGGGTCGAACGGGCTGCCGCCCTCATACCAGCCTGGAGGCCCCCAGATCTCGAAGTGGAGGTGACAGGCGCTGGCGTCGCCGGTATCGCCGACGATGCCGATCGGCTGGCCGGTTCGGACGGTGTCGCCGGCCTGCAGCGGCGAGGGTTCGGCCAGATGGGCGTACATGAAGTCGTTGGGGGTGCCCTTGCCGTCGATGACGACGTAGTAGCCGGCGTTGGCCTCGTACTCGGAGTACTGCACGATGCCGCCGCGGGCGGCGACGAGGGGCAGGCCGCAGGCGGCCATAACATCCTGACCCTGGTGGGTGTGGCCGGAGCGGCCGGCGCCGAAGCGGCCGCCGCTGAGGCTGAATTCGTGGGCGCCGAGGATCGGGAAGGCGTAGCCGTAGAAGGCGAAGCCGAGGCCGAGCGCGGTCGACGCGGTTGCCTGGCGGGCGGTCGGCACTTCGGTCTGTGGCCCCACCCGGAAGCTGTAGCGGCCGTTGCGAGCGGGGCGGCCGTCGCTCGTGGTGCCGTCCCAGCGGATGCTGTTCGCTTGGTCGGGGGCGACGTCGTTGCGGTAGAAGGTCTTGACGACCGCGCCGGCCGCGTCGACGACGTCGATCCGCAGGTCGTTCTGTGGCTGGCTGCTGCCGATCGTGTAGCTGAGGCGGGGGAAGCGGAAGCCGAAGTAGAACGACTTGCGCGGCGTCGTCGTCGCCGCGACGAGGCTCAGGGAGCCGGCGCTGGGCACCGTCGTCGCCGCGCCGGTGGGGCTGCTCGGCGGCGGCGGGCTGCCGCTCGGGGTGGGGGCGCCGCCCGTCGATGCCGCAGCCGTTCCGCCAAAGACGGCCAGCATCGCCAAGATGGCGACTATGCAAATAAATCCCGCCGGGCCAGGCCGGGCAATCCCGTCGTTTCGCACCGCCAACCCTCTCTTTCGATCGCCTACGGAGTTAGCTGTCGGGCTCGCGCTGAAAGAGATGCGCTACGGACCGATTCGTCCGATTCGCCCCCGAGACCTGCTTCGGTCTCTGCGGTTCCTCCGCCCCCGTTCGGATGTCCGATCGGGATTCGGCATTGCTGGCGCGGCAGTATAGACCGCGGGATGGCTATGATCCCCCGGCCGCGTCGGCGAGTCCGCGCGGCTTTTTGACGATGAAGACCACGATGAAGACCTACGTAGCCAAGCCCAGCGACCGCCAGCGAGACTGGTACGTCGTCGATGCCGAGGGCCAAACCCTTGGGCGTCTCGCGACCCAGATCGCCGACGCGCTGCGCGGCAAGCGCAAGCCCGAGTACACGCCCCACATCGACACCGGCGATTTCATCGTCGTCGTCAACGCCGAGAAAATCCGCGTCACCGGCAACAAGATGGAGCAGAAGGTCTACTGGCGCCACAGCGGCTACCCGGGTGGGATCAAGTCGCGGACGCTGGCCGAGATGCTCGATCAGCGTCCCGAGGAAGTGATCCGCAAGGCCGTCAAGGGCATGATGCCGCGCAACCGCCTCGCCCGCCAGCAGCTGACCAAGCTGAAGGTCTACGCCGGCTCCGACCACCCGCACGCGGCGCAGATGCCCAAACCGATGGAGACGAACTGATGGCAGACGACGAGAAAACTCCGGACGAGACGACTGAGGGACAGGACGCCCCGCCCGCGGGTCCTGTCGATGAGGCGCCCGACGCTCAGGCGGAGCCGGCGGAGGCTGAGGCGTCTGCCGAGGAGCAGCCGTCTGAGGAGCCGGAGTCCGAGGCCGCCGAGGAGGTTCCCGCTGAGGAGCCTGTAGCTGAGGAGGTTCCCGACGAGGAGCCGAAGGCTGAGACTGAGAAGAAGAAGGACGTCATTCCCGGTGCCGACTTGGAGCCGATCGCGGTCGAGCCGGAGGCCAAGCTGAGCGCCGAGGAGAAGGCCAGGCTGGAAGCCGAGGAAGAGGAGAAAGCGCGCCGTGAGGCAGCGCTGGCCGGAGCAGACGAGCCCGAGGCCGCGAGCCGCGAGCCGGCGAAGATGGAGAGCGGCTCCCGCTTCCTCGCCACCGGCAAACGCAAGTGCTCGATCGCCCGCGTCACCCTGCTTCCCGGCGACGGCAAGATCGAAGTCAACAAGCGCAGCCTCGAGGAGTTCTTCCCACGCCCCCTGCACCAGACGATGGCGGTCCAGCCGCTCACCGTCTCCGGCTACGAGGGCAACGTCGACGTCCGCGTCCGCGTCCACGGCGGCGGCATCAGCGGCCAGGCCGGCGCTGTGCGCCACGGCATCGCCCGGGCGCTGACCGAGATCGACCCCGAGCTTCGTGGCGAGCTAAAGCGCCGCGGCTTCCTGACCCGCGACGCGCGCGTCAAGGAGCGCCGCAAGGCGGGGCTCAAGAAGGCTCGTAAGAAGCCTCAGTTCAGCAAGCGCTGACGGGGGTTTGGTGAGCGCCGAGCGCAAGCTCTTCGGAACCGACGGGGTCCGAGGAGAGGCTGGGACGTTCCTCAGCGCGGAGTTGGCCACGGCTCTGGGCAGGGCCACCACGGCCTCGCTGGAGGCCGAGCGCCCGCAGGTGCTGATCGTCCGCGACACCCGCGAGTCGGGGCCGATGCTGGAGGCCGCTTTGGCGGCCGGCGTGGCCGCCGGCGGCGGCGATGCGCTGCTGGGCGGCGTGCTGCCGACCCCCGCCGCGGCAATCCTGGCCAAGCGCCTGGGCCTCGACCTGGCGGCGGTCGTCTCCGCCTCCCACAACCCTTACCGCGACAACGGCATCAAGTTCTTCTCCGGCCAGGGGACAAAGCTGGACGACCGGCTCGAGTCGCGGATCGAGTCGCTGCTCGACGAGGCGCCCGCCGCTACCGCGGTCGGCCGCGTGCGTGAGCTCAACGGCGGCCTCGACGACTACCTGCGGGCGCTCGAGGCGGCCTTCCCGCTCGACCTCGCCGGCCGCCGCGTCGTCCTCGACTGCGCCAACGGCGCCACCCATCGCGCCGCCCCGGCGATCTTCGAGCGCCTCGGCGCCGAGGTCGACCTGATCGGCGCCGAGCCCGACGGGCGCAACATCAACGCCGGCTGCGGCTCCACCCATCTCGAGCCGCTGGCCGAGCGCGTGGCCGGCACCGAGGCCGAAATCGGCTTCGCCTTCGACGGCGACGGCGACCGGATGCTGGCGGTGGACGGCAGCGGTCGCGTCCACGACGGCGACGAGCTGATCGCCCTGGCGGCACGGGGCATGGCCGCGCGTGGGGATCTCAACGGCGGCGTGGTCGTCACCGTGATGACCAACTTCGGCTTCCACCGGGCGATGGAGGAGGCGGGGATCGAGGTCGCGATCACCCAGGTCGGCGACCGCTACGTGCTCGACGAGATGCGCCGCCGCGGCTGGTCGCTCGGCGGCGAGCAGTCGGGCCACATCATCGCCTCGGACTTCGTCGCCACCGGGGACGGCATCGCCGCGGCGCTGCTGACGATGCGCGAATTGGGCGGCGCCCCGCTCGCCGAGGCGGCGCCGATGGAGAAGCTGCCACAGACGCTGGTCAACGTCGAGGTCGCCGAGCGCGAGGCGGTGGCCGGCGCCGACGCGGTCTGGGAGGCGGTGAAACGCGAGGGCGAGGGCCTCGATGGTCGCGGCCGGGTGCTCCTGCGGCCGTCCGGGACCGAGTCCCTGGTGCGGGTCATGGTCGAGGCGCCGAGCGCCGAGGAGGCCGACGCGGTCTGCAATCGCCTGGCCGCCGTCGTGCGCCAAGAGCTGGCCTGAGCGGGCCCGCCCTCTACCCTTACTCGCCCTTATGTGCGGAATAGTCGGATACGTGGGCGCTCGCCCCTGCGAGGAGCTGTTGCTCTCGGGGCTGGAAAAGCTCGAATACCGAGGCTATGACTCGGCTGGCCTCTCCGTGCTCGAAGACGGCGAGGTCGAGAGCGTCCACGCCGTCGGCAACCTCGCCAACCTGCGCGCCGCGGTAGGCGAGCGCGCCGCCAACGGCGCCGGCGCCCTTCCCCCTTCTCACACCGGCATCGCCCACACCCGCTGGGCGACTCACGGCCGCGTCACCGAGGAGAACGCCCACCCGCACGACGACGGCTCCGGCAAGGTCCACATCGTCCTCAACGGGATCGTCGAGAACCACGCCAGCCTGCGCAAGCGGCTCCAGGCCGACGGCGAGGAGTTCACCTCGGAGACCGACGCCGAGGTCGTCGCCCACCTGATCGCCGCCCATTACGACGGCGACCTCGCCGCCGCGGTCCGCGCCGCCTACGCCGAGCTGCGCGGCCACTACGCCTTCGTCGCCATGCACGCCGACGAGCCGCAGCGCCTCCTCGGCGCTCGCAAGGAGTGCCCGCTGGTTGCCGGCGTCGGCGAGGGTGAGGCCTTCCTCGCTTCGGCGATTCCCGCCTTCCTCGCCGACACCCGGGTCGCGATGCCGATCGAAAACGGCGAGATAGTCGAAATCGAAGCCGGCGGGGTGCGGATCACCGACACCGACGGCAACCCCGTCGAGCGCTCCTCCGAAGAGGTGACCTGGGACGCCAACGCCGCCGAGAAGGGCGGCTACGAGACCTTCATGCTGAAGGAGATCCACGAACAGGCCGACGCGGTCGCCGAGACCCTTGCCGACCGGCTGCCCGGGGACGACGGCGTCGACCTCTCCGACGTCGCCCTCGACGACGACTTCCTGCGCGGCCTGCGACGGATCGTGATCGTCGCCTGTGGCACCTCCTACCACGCCGGCTTGATCGGTCGCTACGCGATCGAGGAATGGGCGCGGGTGCCGGTCGAGATGGACATCGCCTCCGAGTACCGCTACCGCAACCCGGTGGTCGGCCCCGGCGACCTCGTCGTCGGCATCTCCCAGTCCGGCGAGACTGCCGACACGCTGGCGGCGATGCGGCTGGCCCGTGAGGCAGGGGCGAAGGTCCTCGTCGTCACCAACATCATGGGCAGCCAGGCGACTCGCGACGCCGACGCGGTTCTCTACACCCGTGCCGGCCTCGAGATCGGGGTCGCCGCGACCAAGACCTTCCTGGCCCAGGTCGCGGCGATGTACCTCCTGGGGCTGCGAATCGCCGAGCTGCGCGAATCCCTGCCCGCCGAGCGAATCGCCGAGCTGGTGGCGGAGCTGAAGGCGCTGCCGTCGAAGATCGAGGAGACGCTGGCGGCGGTGGCAGAGCCGGTCCGCGCCGTCGCCGACGCCCACGGCGAGCAGAACTTCTTCCTCTATCTGGGCCGTCACATCGGCCTGCCCGTCTGCCTCGAGGGGGCGCTGAAGCTGAAGGAGATCTCCTACATCCCGACCGACGCTTACGCGGCGGGGGAGATGAAGCACGGCCCGATCGCCCTGCTCGACGAGTCGACGCCGGTCGTCTGCGTCGCCACCGCCAGCCCGGTGCTGGAGAAGGTCCTCTCCAACGTCGAGGAGGTCCGCGCCCGCGGCGCCCAGACGATCGCGATAGCCACCGCCGGCGGCGACCGTGCCGCGGAAGTGGCCGACGAGACGGTCGAGGTCGCGCAAACCGACTGGATCCTGCAGCCGATCGTCGCGATCCTGCCGCTGCAGCTGCTCGCCTACGACATCGCCCGCGCTCGCGGGCTCAACGTCGACCAGCCACGCAATTTGGCCAAGACCGTAACGGTCGAGTGACCGCCCGTTAGGATGCGCGCTCTCGTGAAGGCCCGACTCGTCCTCCCTGCTGCGGCACTCGCGGCCCTTGCCATAGCCGGCTGTGGCGGCGGCGAGGGCTCCAGCTCGGATCCGGCCACCCTGGCGCCGCCCAAGTCGCCCCTCTTCGTGGAGGTCACGTTGCAGCCCGAAGGCGAGTTGAAGGCGAACGTCGAGGCCCTGGCAAAGAGCATCGCCGGCATCGACGACCTCGGTGGCCTGATCGTCTCCGAGATCGAAAGCTCGGCCGGCTCCGAGGGCGAGGAGCTCGACTACGCGTCGGAAATCCAGCCTTGGCTGGGCGACAAGGGCGGCATCTCCTTCCGGGAATACGACGGCGAGGACTTCCTGGGCTACGGCGTCGCGGTCCAGACCACCGATCCCACCGCGACCCAGGATTTCGTCGACAAGCGGTCCGAGGCGAGCGACGAAGCGCCCGAGGAGGGTGCCTATGACGGAGTCGACTACAAGATCCAGGCGGACGACGGGACCACGATCGGCGTCGTCGGCGACTTTCTCGTCGTCGCCGAAGACACGCAGACCTTCAAGGCGATGGTCGACGCCTCCAGCGGCGAATCGCTGGCTGACGAGGACGCCTACGCGAGCACCGTCGCCGCCGCCCCGAGTGGCAGTTTCGCCGATGTCTTCGTCGACGTCGGTGGCCTGATCGATCAGTCCGGTGGCGCGATCGATCCCGAAGCCAAACAGTTCTTCGACAGCGCCGGGATCGATCCCGCGGAAGCGACCGCGGTGGCCAGCCTGATCCCTGGCTCCGACCGGATCGAGATCGACTTCAGCAGCGACCTCAGTGACGAGAACCCGCCCACCGGCGATGCCTCGAAGCTGCTCGGCTCGCTGCCCGGCAATTCCGTCGCCGCCCTCGCCGCGGCCGATTTCGGCGCCCGCTTCGGCGAAGCGATCGACCAGATCGACGCCAACGGCATTCCCGGCGAGGTGCCGCCCGGCGAATTCAAGAGCGGCCTGAAGGAGGCCGGCATCGACGTCGAAAAGATCGCCGCCTCGATCGGCGACCTCGGCGTCTTCGCCGTGGGTGGCAGCGAGCGCAGCCTCGCCGGCGCCGCCGTGCTGACGACTGAGGGAGCGAAGGAAGCGACCAACACCGTCTCCAACATCGGCCTGCTGCTCCGGGCCATTGGCACCCCCGGGATCACCGCCATCTCCGGCAAGGCGAGCGGCTTCTCGATCCGCAGCACCGACCTCGGCCCGAAGCCGCTGGTCGTGGCGGCCCAGGGCGAACGGATCGCGATCGCCTACGGCCTGCCGGCGGCGATGCAGGCGCTGGCGACGGATTCGGGCGACACGCTCGCCGACAACGCCACCTACAAGGAAGCCGTCAGCGCCCTCGGCAGCACGCCGATCAGCGCTTTCGCCGACGGCCCGATGGCGCTGAAGCTCGCCTCGGCGCTGGTGCCGCCGGGCGAAGACGACTTCCGCGAAGCCAAGCCCTACCTGGCCAAGATCGACTTCCTGGCGATCGGCTCTGGGACCTCGGGTGAGCTGACGACGGCGAAGCTGATCGCCGGCATCGGCAAGTAGCGACTGGGCCCGTGCCCGGCGTCGGCATCGATCTGCTCGAGATAGGCCGCCTGGAGCGTGCCCTGGAGCGCCACCCCCGGCTGGCCGAGCGCGTCTTCACCGCGGCGGAGCGCGAATACGCGGCGGCGCGCGTCCGGCCCGGGCGCCACCTGGCGGCCAGGTTTGCCGCCAAGGAGGCCGTGGTCAAGGCGCTCGGCCTGCGCGGCGGCTTCGGCCTGGGCGAGATCGAGGTCCTCGCCGGCGAGCCGCCGACCGTGCGACTGTCCGGGCGTGCCGCTGCGGCCGCCGGGAACCGCAGGATCGACATCTCGCTGACCCACTCGCGGGACAACGCCGCCGCCGTGGCGGTCGCCGAGCCGCGGTAGGCCGGAGTTAGGCTGGTCGGGATGGAGCCCTGGCTGATCCCGCTGTTCGACGCCGAGGGGATTCGGGCGGTGGATCGATGGGCGATCGAGGAGCGAGGAATCCCGTCGCCGGAGCTGATGGAGGCGGCTGGGACGGGGCTGGCAGAGGCGGTCGCCGAGCTGGCGCCGCAGGGGCCGGTGCGGATCCTCTGCGGTAAGGGGAACAACGGCGGCGATGGCCGGATCGCGGCCCGGCAGCTGCGGCGTATGGGGTTCGAGGTCGGGGTCGCCGACGTCTTCTCCGATGACCCGCCCGGCGATCTCGACGGTTGGCTGGCCGGATCCGGGGCAGTCGTCGACGCGATCTTCGGGACCGGGTTCGAGGGGGCGCCGCGAGGCCCGGCGGCAGGCGCGATCGACGCGATCAACCGCTGTGAAGCACCGGTCGTCGCCTGCGACATCGCCTCCGGCGTCGACGCCTCCAGCGGCGAGGTCGAGGGGATCGCGGTCGAGGCCGACCTGACGGTGAGCTTCCACGCCGCCAAGCTGGGCCAGCGGATCGCCCCCGGCAAGTGGCACACCGGTGAGTTGCGGGTGGTGGCGATCGGGATTCCCGCCGGCGCCCCGAGCGAGCCGGTTGGGGGGGTCATCGATCCGGCGGTGCTCGCCTTGGCGCCGCGCCGCGGCCCGCGATCGACCAAGTTCAGCTCCGGACAGGTGACGATCGCCGGCGGCTCGCGGGGGCTTACCGGCGCCGTGCGGATGTCCTCGCTGGCGGCGATCAGGGCTGGCGCCGGCTACGCGACCGTCGCCGTCCCGGCCGATCTCGAGCCGGTCTTCGAAGCGGGTGAGCCGGAGGTGATGTCGGTCGGCTGCCCCGGCGGCGACGGCTGCCTGGCGCCGGCCGCGGCGAAGGCCCTGCTGCGGGCCTTCGAGCGGGCCGGCGCCGGTGTGCTCGGGCCTGGCCTGGGTCGCGACCCCGCCTCGGTCGAGCTGGCGCGTGAGATCGTCGGCGCGATCGGGGCGCCGCTGGTGATCGATGCCGACGGCCTCAACGCCTTCGCCGGGCAACTGGCCGCGATCGCCGCCCGCGAAGCTCCGACCGTGCTCACCCCGCACGCCGGCGAGCTGGGGCGGCTGCTCGGCCGCGACTCGGGGGAGATCGCCGCCCACCGGCTTGCCGCCGCCCGCGAGGCCGCGGGCACGGCCGGGGCCGTGGTGGTGCTGAAGGGCGACGACACGATCGTCAGCGACGGCGAGCGGGTCGCGGTGAATGCGATCTCCGCCCCGGCGCTGGCCACGGCAGGCAGCGGCGACGTTCTCTCCGGGATGGTGGCCGCGCTCCTCGCCCGTGGCCTGGAGCCGTTCGCGGCCGCCTGCGCGGCGGTGGTCGCCCATGCCCGCGCCGGCCGCGATGCCGCGACCCGCGTCGGCGCCGCCGAGTCGGTGATCGCCAGCGACGTGATCGACTCGATTCCGGTGGGCCTGCGTCACGACGAGCCGGTCGAATAATCTCGCCGAGATGAAGACCGCGGCCGAGATCATGAACGCCGACGTGCCCAGCGTCGCGCCCGACGACGAGGCCCGCACCGCGGTCGACCTGCTGGCGAAGACGGACATGGGTGCGGTGCCGGTGGTCGACGGGGACGGCAAGGTGGTCGGCATCGTCAGCGAGTCGGACCTGATCCTCAGCGACGAGGAGTCCGACCTGCACCTGCCGCACTACCTCAACATCATGGGCGGGGTCGTCTTCGTCGGCTCGATGAAGGGCTTCGAGAAGCGGCTCGACAAGGCCTTCGCGACCAAGGTCTCCGAGCTGATGACGGCAGACCCCGTAGTGGTCCACGATTTCGAGGCGGCCCACCGCGTCGCCAAGAAGATCGCCGACAGCCACCACAACCACCTTCCTGTTGTCGACGCCGACGGACGCCTGGCGGGCATGGTCACGAGGGCCGATGCCCTCGCCGCGCTGGTCGACGACGAGTAGCCGATGGAGCGGGCGGTCGCCCGGGTCGACTTCGAGGCGATCCGGGCAAACTGCACCAGGCTCAAGGCGGAGCTGGGCGGGGGGGCCGAGCTCTGCGCCGTGGTCAAGGCGGACGGCTACGGGCACGGCGCCGACGGCTGCGCCAACGCGGCGCTGGCGGGCGGCGCGACGAGGCTGGCGGTGGCGACCGCCGCCGAGGCCGAACAGGTCGGCCGCCGCCTCCAGCACATTCCCCTGCTGACGATGGGCGCGCTGACCGCCGAGGACGTCGACATCGTCCTCTCGGCCGGCTCGGAGGTGGCGGTCTGGCGCGAGGGCTTCCGGGCGCTGCTCGCCGACCGCGCCAGGGCCCAGGGCCGGCCCGCCCGCGTCCACGTCAAGTACGACAGCGGCATGGGCCGGCTCGGCAGCTCCGACCCCGCCGAGGTGCTGGCCCTGGCCCGTGCCTGCGACGCCGACCCCAGCCTCGAGCTGGCCGGGGTCTGGACTCATTTCGCGACCGCCGACGAGCTCGATTCGGCCTTTTTCGACGAGCAGCTGGGGCGCTTCGAGGCGGTCGTCGCGACGGTCAGGGCCGAGTTTCCGTTCGCCATCGCCCACGCGGCCAACAGCGCCGCGGTCTTCCGCGAGCCGCGCTCCCACTTCGACATGGCCCGTTGCGGGGTCGCCGTCTACGGGCTCGATCCCTTTCAGGGCGATCCCGCGGACCGCGGCTTGGCTCCGGCGCTCTCGCTGCGTTCCTACGTCGCCGACGTCAAGCGCTTCCCGGCCGGCGCCAGTGCCGGCTACGGCCAGCGCTGGAGGGCCGCGGAGGAGACCTGGGTCGGGATCGTCCCGCTCGGCTACGGCGACGGCGTCCGGCGCGGCCTCAGCAACAACGCCGAGGTTCTCGTTCGCGGCCGCCGCCGGCCGCTGGTGGGAACGGTCTCGATGGACAACATCACGGTCGACCTCGGGGCCGAGACCGAGGTCGAGCCTGGCGACGAGGCGGTGCTGATCGGCGCCCAGGGGGACGACGCGATCCTCGCCGAGGAGGTTGCCTCCCGTCTCGGGACGATCAACTACGAGGTCACCTGCGGGATCTCGGCCCGGGTGCCGCGGCGCCCGGCATGAGCCTCGGCGACCGCCTCGCGGCCTCGCCTCTGGTGGCCGCCGCTCGCCGGGCCCTCGCCGGCGAGGAGCGAGCATGGGTCGTCGGCGGTGCCGTCCGCGACGCGGCGCTAGGGCGCGAGGTGGCCGACCTCGACCTCGCCGTCGCCGACCCGGCAACGGCGGCGCGGGCGATCGCCACCGAGCTGGGCGAGCACGCCTTCGAGCTCTCGGCCGAGTTCGGGACCTGGCGCGTCGTCGCCCGCGAGCGCGGCTGGCAGGTGGACGCGACGGCGCTGCGCGGGGACGGGATCGAGGCGGACCTGGCCGGGCGCGACTTCACGATCGGCGCCGTCGCCGCGCCGCTCGCCGGCGGTGAGGCGATCGACCCCTTCGGCGGGCTGGCCGACCTCGAGCGCCGGCTGCTGCGGGCGGTCGGGGAGGGGAGTTTCGCCGCCGACCCGCTGCGGCTGCTGCGGGCGCCGCGGCTGGCTGCCGAGCTTGGCCTGGAGATCGACCCCGGCACCATCTCCCTGGCGCGCGCGGCGGCGTCCCGCGCCGCCGACCCGGCCGGCGAGCGCCAGCTGACCGAGCTGCGGCTGCTGCTCGGCGGCCCCGAGCCGCTGCGCGGCCTCGCCCTGCTAGACGAGCTGGAGCTGACCGCCGTCGTCATGCCGGAGCTGGAGACCCTGCACGGGGTCCAGCAGGGGCCCAACCACCACCTCGACGTCCATGGCCACACGCTCGCCGTGCTCGAGCACACGCTGGAGGTCGAGGACGACCTCGACCGCTTCGCCGGCGAGCGCGCCGCCGAGGTGGCGGAGCTGTTGGCGGAGCCGCTCGCGGATGAGATGACGCGCCGCACCGCGCTGCGCTTCGGTGCCCTTCTCCACGACATCGGCAAGCCCGCCACCCGCGCCGAGCGCGACGGCTTCGTCGGCTTTCGCGGCCACGACCTGGTCGGGGCGGAGATCGTCGGCGAGATCTGCAGCCGGCTGCGCGCAAGCCGCCGACTCACCCAGCACCTGCAGGCGCTGACGCTCCACCATCTCCGGCTCGGCTTCCTCATTCCCGAGGCGCCGCTGTCGCCGCGCAGGGTTCACGAGTACCTGCGCGCGACCGAGCCGGCCTCCGCCGACGTCACCCTGCTCACCGTCGCCGACCGGCTCTCGGCCCGCGGCGCCGGGCCGCTGGCCAGTCCGGGGATGGTCGAGGCCCACCTCGCCCTCGCCCGCCAGATGATCGCCGCCGCGCTCGACTGGCGCCGCGACGGCCCGCCGAAGCCGTTGCTGCGCGGCGACGAGCTGGCGGCCGAGCTGGGCTTGGAGGAGGGGCCCGAGCTGGGAAAGCTGCTGTCTGAGCTGGAGGCGGCGCAGTACGCGGGCGAGGTGAGCGACCGGGCCGGAGCCGTGAATCACGCCCGTCAGATACGCTCGTCGCCGTATGGCTGAGGAAAAGATAGAAATGGAGGGGGAGATCACCGAGGCCCTCCCCAACACCATGTTCCGGGTCAAACTGGACAACGGGCACGACGTGCTCGGCCACATCTCGGGCAAGATGCGCCGCCACTACATCAGGATTCTCCCCGGCGACCGCGTCAAGATCGAGCTCTCGCCCTACGACCTCGACCGCGGCCGCATTACGTACCGGTACAAATAGGCGACCGCTGCAAACCGGCGCATCTCGCGGTCCTCGGTCGCTCGGATCGGGTCACGCACTGAAGTGCGCTCCTCCTCACCTCGCTCCCTGCGTCCCACGACCTGCTTGGTTTTCACGGCCGTGCGAAGTTCGGATTTGCCAACTCGGCGATCAGGGCTGACCAGGCGAAGTCCCTGGCGCCCATGCCCTTGCCGGTGTGGGGGTTGTAGTACTCGCGCAGGCCTTCTCGGGCGACGGTCGCGACCAGGCCGTCGGCCAGCCGCTGGCCCTCTTGCTCGTAGCCGAGCCGGCGCATGCCGAGCCAGACCAGCCAGGCCGAGTTGACCCAGGTCGGGCCGCGCCAGTAGCGCCGAATCGGGCCGCGGCCGCCATCCGGTTCGCAGCTGCGCTCGGCGACCGCCACCGAGGGCGGCGCGACCGGGGTCAGGAACTCGCGCTCGTTCAGCAGGTGCTCCTCGACCAGGCGGCGGCCGATCTCCTGCGGCAGGTCGGGCAGCGCCAGCGGCGCCAGCGAAGCCCAGGTGAGGACCCCCGGCCGCTCGCCTCCGGGCTGGGCTTCGTCGATGAAGAGGCCGCGGCGCTCGTCCCAGAGCCGCTCGACGAGGGCCGGGGTGGCCGAGGGCCGGCCCATCGCCTGCAGCGACAGGGACCACATCGTGTTGACCAGCGTCTCGCAGAGGACCGGATGGCCGCTATCGCGGACTCGCCGCGCGTCGAAGCCGAGGACGCGGTTGCGCCGCACCAGCAGCGGGAAGCCGATCCGCCCGTTCGAGCGCCAGCCCCAAACCGGGTCGAACTTCGGCGAGGCGTCGAGGCCGGACTCATCCGGCTGCAGGATCCAGAGCAGCCCGTCGCCCTCGAGGTCGCGGTTGGTCTCTAGCCAGTCCATGTGGGCGGCTATCCGCGGCTCCGCGCCGGGGTCTCCGACGGCGATCTGCCAGGCCCAGGCGAGCAGCGGCGGCTGGATGGTCGCGGTTTGCGACGAGGATCGGGTGGCGACGTTGTAGAAAGCGAGGCGGGGTAGCCCCACCGGGCGGTTCCAGAAGATCGTGTGGCCGATGAACCCGTCCGGGCGCTGGGCGGCGAGCAGGCTCTCCAGCTCGGCTCGCGAGCGCCCGGGGTCGAAGCGCCGCCAGACGATCGCCGCAAAGCAGGAATCCCAGTACCACTGCCAGGGATAGCGCCCCGGGCTCGGCTGCGTGTACCCGTGGCCCACCTCGCTCCCCTGCCGCCAGTTCTGCCGCAAAACCCGCTCCGCCTCGCCAACCACCGCCGACGTGTCGGCATGCCCACCGGGGCTCGGCTTATCGGCCCACCGGCCGGAAGCCGGGCGTTTCACCGGCCGGTACGGCGCATTTCGCGCAGGGCGAGGGTGCCGAGCACGGCCAGCAACCCGGCCAGCGCCAGGACGCCCGGCCAGGTTTCGGCCCAGGTGACGCTGCCGACGAACCCCTGGCGCGCCGCTTCGACCACCTCGGTCACCGGGTTGACGCGGGCGATGTCCTGGAGCCAGCCCTGCAGCAGCGCCAGCGGCGCGTAGGCGGTCGTGGTGAGGATCAGCGCCATCATTCCGGCCTGCATCAGCGGAGCCGCCGACTGGCTCTTGAAGCGCAGCGCCAGGAAGGAGCCCCAGCAGGCCGCGACCGCGGCCATCGCGGCGACCATGATGAAGGTGACGAGCAGCCCGTCGACGCCGGGCCAGCCGGCGCCGAGCGCCAGCGCGATCGCCAGCACGAAGCTGGCCGGGATCAGCGAGCGGGCGCTGGCGGCGAGCACCGTTCCCATCAGCAGCACCCAGCGCGGGGCGGGGGAGACGAGCAGCCGGTCGAGCCAGCCCTGCTCGATGTCGCGGGCGAGGTTGACGCCGGCGGCGGCGCCGGTGAACCCCGCTCCCTGCAGCATGCTGACCGGGACGATGAAGCTCTCGTAGGTGCCGCTGCTGAACCCCTGCAGCTGGGTCAGGGCGCCGAAGACGCCGTTGAGGCCGAGGAAGAAGATCGTCGGTGCCAGCACGCCGGGGATCGCTGCCCCCGGCACCCGCACCAGCTCGTTCTTGGACCGCGCCATCAGGGCGCCGATCGTCGCCATGTTGGCGCGCCAGGCCGGTATCGCGAGGGCCGCTTCCATCAGCCCACCCGCAGCCGGTGGCGCAGGGCGCGAGCGCTGAGGATCAGCCCAAAGGCGACGATTCCGAGGATCGCCAGCACCGCGTAGAGAGTGTCGGCGGCGTCGATCCCGGAGATCATCGGCTCGCGGATGCCTTCGACGACGAGGCTGAGCGGGTTGTACTCGGCGATCGTCTTCGCCGGCTCGATCATCAGTTCCTGGGGGAAGAAGGCGGAGGAGAGGAAGAGGACGACGAGGACCAGCGGGAAGAGGCCCTGGACGACGCTGGCGCTGCCGGTGCGCAGGGCGATCGCGGCGCCGATGCCGCCGACCGCCGTCGCCGTCGCCGTGACCAGCACGATCGCCAGCAGCGCCCCGGCGACGCCGCTCTCGATCTCGGCGCCGAAGATCAGCCCGATCGCGAGGAACCAGAGCGAGGCGAAGAGGCCCAGCGCCGCGGTCCCCGCCAGGCGCCCGAGCACGATCGCGAAGCGGGGGATCGGGGCCGAGAAGAGCCGGTCGGTGAAGCCCATCTCGATGTCGACGGCGAGGGCGATGCCGCCGCTGTTGCCGGCCAGCATCAGCGACTGCATCATCGCCCCGGCCAGCATGAACTGGAGGAAGCTCTGGACCGGCGGGAAGCCAGGCAGTTCGATTGCGCCGCCGGCGCCGCCGGTCTGGATCGCCAGCAGTAGCGTGGGGAAGACGATGATCGGCGCGATCAGCTGCGGGCGGCGGAAGGTCTGACGGATCGAGCGCATCCCCAGCGCCCGCACCACCCGCGCGTTGGTGGCCAGGTTGCTCATGCCCCGACCGGCGCCTCCTCGGCGTTCTCCTCGCCCTCCTCCTCGAGGTGGTAGCCGGTCTTCTCGACGAAGACGTCGTCGAGCGTCGGCCGCACCAGCTCCAGCGACTCGACCGCGATC
>Ga0193706_1000249_pt1 | contig 35466 bp, 35 predicted proteins | sample U3c1metaG_FD_160130 | JGI IMG/M metagenome (GOLD analysis project Ga0193706, IMG submission 160130) | Soil microbial communities from a riparian zone of the East river system, Colorado, United States - U3c1 | ecosystem: Environmental > Terrestrial > Soil > Riparian zone | place: USA: East River... | reverse complement strand
GCAATACGATGCACAAGGTCTATGACGACATCGTCGCCGCGGTGGAGATTCCGATCCTCCATATCGGCGACGTGACCGCCGACCGGCTGGTTGCCGACGGAGTGCGCCGCGCCGGCCTGATCGGAAGCCGCTTCACGATGAACGAGAGCTTCTATCGGGACCGGCTCGCCGCGCGCGGGATCGAGGTGTCGCCGCCCGATCCGGTCACTGCTGAGGAGATAGACCGGATCATCTTCGAGGAGCTCTCCCGCGGACAGGTCACACGAAGCGCCCAGCGCCGACTCAAGACCTGCCTGACCAACATGTCCCAGGCCCGGCACCAGGCCGCTATTCTCGGCTGCACCGAGCTCGTCATGCTGGTCGATCCGGGAGCGACCGTCCTTCCGGTCTACGATACGACCGCGCTCCACGCCAAAGCCGCCGTCGATTGGCTCCTCGAGGGCGAGGACGGAGTCTTTTTCATCCAGAATGGATGTAATCAAGCGACTGAAACGGCGGTCGGCGCCGACTAACCCCGAATGGCTCGCAATTTCATGCGTGGTGGGCTCACGTGGCGAGCTGAATGCCGGACAGTCTTGTTTAAGTCGCTGAAAAGGAAAAATCCCAGCGGAATAAGTAAGATAGCGTCTCAATTAGGTCCGTATTGAATATTGACCTGAGGCTTTACATCCGGTTTGGTTGGAATCTGCTTGAGGGGGAGCAGCCGGGCCATGATCCAGGAATCCGCAAAAGCAACGAAACGGGCGCCGGAACTCGTCGAATATCGATATAATCGGCCGCCAAAAGGGGGCGCTCCGCGCCTCCAGCAGCTCAGCGAAGAGGTCGGGCGAATCGCCACCATCCTCGCGACGCTCTCGGAAGAGAATAAGGTCATCGAGGTCGAGCCGCGAGGCTCCGGCCGGCGGATCGAGGCCGGGCAGATCAGGGCGCTCATCCGCGCCCGCCGGATGCGCGACCATTTCTTCAAGAGCGACCTGTTCGCCGATCCCGCCTGGGACATGCTCCTGGACCTGATGGCGGCCCGCCTCGAGAAGCAGAGGGTGGCCGTCTCCAGCCTGTGCATCGCCGCGGCCGTCCCGCCGACCACGGCCCTGCGCTGGATCAAATCGCTCAGCGACCAGGGCCTGTTCGTCCGGGTCGCGGACGCCGAGGACGGCCGCCGGGTTTTCATCGAGCTGTCCGACTGGGCCGCCGCGGCGCTGGAGGCCTATCTGAAGACCGCAATCCGGATCTCGCCGATCGGGGTCTAGGCCGACAGGCTAACGGCGGACTTGCCCGGCGAGCGCGCCAATGGCAGTGCGTCGGCCGCGGGCGCTTAGCTCAGTTGGTAGAGCATCTCGTTTACACCGAGAGGGTCGGCGGTTCGAGCCCGTCAGCGCCCACCAGCCTTCGCTCCTCGCGGAGCTTCGGCCGGCAAGCCAGCCCTGCTTCGGCCCGCGATCTCACCGCGGGTGTTACAGACTCCGCATCAGCTTGACCGCGACGGCGATCCAGGGGGGATCGGCGACGACCAGCTGCCTCTGGCCCGAGCCGAGCGGGAGCAGATGCAACTTGCCTTCCTCGCGCCCGATCAGCCGGCCGAACAGGAAGCGGCCGGCGGGCCTCGGCACGAGAACGTCGCGATTCATGCCGCGTCCGTATTCGCCGGCCTCCAGCTTTTCGCACCAGATCTGGTCGCCGCTGCGATAATCGCCGACTCCGGACGACACGCTGACCGCGATCGTCCCAGGCGCGGCGCAGGGGGGAAGCGACACGCCCTCGCGGCGCGGCGCGTGAGCGCCCTCATGGTCGATCGTTGCCGCCACCGGAATGTCCTCGCGGTCGGGAAGCCGGACCAGATCGGACGCCTCCACTTCGAGCGCGCCCGCGATCCGGTTGAGCCAACCGACCGACACGGTACGGGTGCCGGTCTCTAGCCGCCCGATCGTCTGCGGAGTGGTGGGCGGATCGCAGCTGTCGGCAACGTCCTGAAGAGTCATTCCCCGCGCGCGCCGGACTTCGCGGATTCGGGTGATCATCGGCTCGCCCCTTAACCGTTGCGGTTCGCTGTTATTCCGCATTTTCGCCGCCACGGCAAGCTGTCGCCCCGAACTTACGGGCCTCGGGCAGCGGCCGTGAGTCCCGATGTCCCGAGGGGCGCATGGCAATCAGCGGACGCATGGACGTCCGGTCTGCATGGGCGTAAAGGTAGCGAAACGAAACTGGAGGGGAGTGGAAGAGATGATCGTCTATGGAGCGTCGCTGTCGCCGTTCGTGCGCAAGGTGCTGGCCTTCGCGGCCGAGAAGGGGATCGAAGTCGAGCACAAGCCGCTCGGCCTCGGCTCCGACGATCCCGATTTCCTCGAGGCGAGCCCGTTCAAGAAGATACCGGGCTTCCGCGACGGCGGTTTCGCAATCTCCGATTCTTCGGCGATCATCGCCTATCTCGACGCGATCAAGCCGGAGCCGAACCTGATCCCGGCGGAGGCGAAGGCGCGCGCGCGGACAATCTGGTACGACGAGTTCGGCGACACGATCCTCGCCGGCTGCGGCGCCAAGATGTTCTTCAATCGGGTCGTCGCCCCTCGCTTCCTCGGCCGCGAGGGCGATCTCGAGGCGGCCGACAAGGCGCAGTGCGAGGAGCTTCCCCCTCTGCTCGATTATATCGAGCGAGTCCTTCCCGAGAGCGGCTGGCTCGTCGAGGACAGGATCACCCTGGCCGACATCGCGGTGGCGAGCCCGCTTGTGAACCTCGAGCATCTCGCGGTCGATTATAAAAGCGGCCGCCCGAAGCTCGCGGCGTTCTCCGAACGGATGCACGGCCGCGACAGCTTCCGCTCATGGATGGAGCGCGAAAGCGCGTTCCTGAGCAGGGCGGCGTAGGGGGAAACTCAGCGCGCGATCAGGGCAATTGCAATCTGGGGGTCGATCTTCTCCGGCGCGACCTTGAGGACCGCCCCGGAGATCCGATCGGCCTTTTGCACCTTCTCGGCGACTGCGTGGGGAAGCGCCTGCTCGGCGTCCAGGCGTGCCATCAGCCGCTCGACCCCGGCCGGATCGGCGTGCGGCGGGGCTTCGTCCGCGGACGCGGCGGCGATCAGAGCGAGCGGGAGCAAAGGCAAATCGCGGACTGGGACCATGCACCCTCAACGCCGGGACCGCCACTTCGGCTGCATCCGGGACGAAGCGGGCCGGCGATGCGCCGCGCCGCCGCGCCTCAGCTTCTGCGCGGCGGTGCCGGCTCGAAGCGGAAACGGGGCCCGCCCGAACATTTGACGCCCGCCAGGGTCGTAGTCCGGCCTTTCCGGAGGGCCTGAAGAAGCCCGGTCACCTGCTCGCCGCGCGGCGCGGCGTCGGGCGCGACCCGGCGGATGCAGTGGAGGGCGAGCCGGCGCAACATCTCATCGTCAAGGCCCCCAGGGCGGAGGAGCAGGCTGTCGCCCGCTGCTTCGACCCGCTGCTCCGCAAAGAGGCTTGTCACTCCGGCCAGAGCTTCCTCCGCATCGGCCAGCACGCGCGCCGTGTGCGCCAGGGCCGCCACGTCGATCCACTCCGATTCGGCGATCTGCCGCCGCATTCGAACCCGGTCATTAGCCTCGTCACGATTGCTCGGATCGTCCGCCGGCTGGAGCCCGGCCTCGCGGACGATCGCGGCCAACTCGGCCCGGCGCCAGCCGAGCAGCGGCCGGAGGATCAGGGAATTCTCGCCACCTTCGGGGAATGGCCGCCGCGCCCGGACGCCCGCCAGGCCCGACACGCCGGAGCCGCGCTGAAGCCGCATCAGCAGAGTTTCGGCCTGGTCGTCGACATGATGGGCGGTGAGAAGGCGCTCGAGGCCTGCCTCCCGCATCCATTCGCCGAGCGCCCGGTAGCGCGCCCGGCGCGCCTCGCCTTGAATGCCTTCGCCCCCGCGCGGCACCGTCACCTCGAGGATCGAATGCGGACAGCTGAGCTCGATGCAAACCCGGGCGACCTCGAGCGCCTCGTTCCTGCTTTCGGATCTCAGCCCATGATCGACGGTCGCGGCACTGACCTCGCCGGGAAAGGCGGCGTGGGCCAGCAGAAGCAAAGCGAGACTGTCAGGCCCGCCCGAAACCGCAATCCCGATCGGCCCACAACCGCCGTTCAGCGCGGCCAGATCGGCGCGGAACCGGTCGACCAGGGCAGGGGAGGGGGATGTCATCCCGCCAGTGTAGAGCATTTTCCGGCCTGGCCGCAGCCCCGCGCCGGCCCGAATGGGCGGCGAAGCTCTCGCTCCGCCGCCCGTCCTTTAAGTCGACCTTCCGCAGGATCAGAGGAAGAAGTCTCCGGTGCCGAGCGGAGTAGCCGCCGAGCCGTCGAGCTGGATCACCAGGTCGGCGGTGCCGTCGCCGTTGGTGTCGCCCTCGATGAACCAGCTGCCGCTCGACTGATAGGCGCGAAGCTCTCCGGCAGCCCCTCCGCCGCCGCCGGTGAACGCGCTCGCTCCAATCCAGTGGAACGCCTGGTTGCCGCCGGAAAGCGAGTTGGCGTCGATCAGGGAGAGATCGATCTTGTCGGTGCCGGCGGCGAACCCGAAGACATGGTCCATCGCCGCCCCGGTGGATTCGCCGGTGGACCGATACTGGTAGGTATCGGATCCGGCGCCGCCGGTCAGGCTGTCGGAGCCGAGCCCGCCATAGAGCAGGTCGTTGCCTCCGCCGCCTTTGAGCGTGTCGGCCGCAGCGCCCGAGAAGAGGCGGAAATTGCCGCCCGATTCCAGGCTTCCGTCGAAGATCATCGTCTCGGCGGCCTGAAGCAGGCCGCCGTTGACGGTAATCGTGATGCCGGTGGCGAGCATCGAGTCCGCGAAGGTCAGATTATAGTCGAACTCGGCGCTTCCATCGCGCGCATAGCGCGTGTCGCTGACCGAGGTCAGGGTGATGTTCTCGACATTCTGGATGATCCCCGACATGCCCGGCGCATTGAAATCGAGCGTGTAGTTCCCGCGCAGGAACATGCCGTCGATTCCGCCGCCGCCGTTGACGAAATCGCCGGCGCCGAGATTGCCGCCCGCGGCGAAGAAGAAGACGTCGTTCCCGCCTCCGCCGGTCAGGGTGTCGACGCCCTGGCCGCCATAAATGAGGAAGCTTCCGTTGGTCTCCGCCGAGCCGTTGAAGGTCAGGTCTTCGCCGGCGAGCAGATTGCCGCCGTTGATCTTGAGCTGCTGACCCGCCGCCACGTTCGAATCGAGCGCCGTGATGTTGAAATCGTAGCGGTTGTTCGCGGTGTCGCCGAACAGGGTGTTGGCGCCCGACATCAGCGAGATGGATTCGATCCCGGTGAGGTTGCTCACCAGCCCGGTGCCGAGGACCAGGCCGGCATAATTGCCCTGGAGCGCGAGCGTGTCGGTCCCCACGCCGCCGTCGATCGAATCGCCGGGAGTGAGGGCGCCGCCCATATAGATGGTGTCGTTGCCGGCCCCGGCCAGCGCCGTGTCGTTGCCGCCGCCCGAGAGGACGAGGACGTCGCCGCCCGCGCCGCTGTCCAGGATGTTGTTCGCCGAATTGCCGGTCAGGCGGTCGGCGCCCGATCCGCTGGTCGCATTCTCGATCGTGGCCCCGTTGGCGATCGTGAAGCCGCCGTAGATGCCGGTGGCGTAGGACATGAAGCCTCCGCCGCCCACTTCGTATTGAAGAGTCGCGGCGCGCAGATCGATCGTCGTGTTCTTGGTGCCGACATATTCGATCTTGTCGATGCCTCCGGCATCCCAGATCGACGAATAAAAGGTGCTCTGGCCCACATAATAGCCGTCGCGGGACGTCGCCGCATTGGTGGCGTCGTGCACGGCCGGCTGCCCGGTCGCAGCATCGATATAGACTCCCCATTCGTTCACGTCCTTCAGAACGTAGGTGTCGTTGCCGGTGGCCCACTCCTCGTTGACGCCATATTTGTCCTGGATGACGGCGATGTCGAGCGCCATCAGGCTGCCTAGCCAGCCAAAGCCCTCATTGTTGGTGTCGGCCTGGCCGTAGGGCGACTTTTCCCACCCGTCATTATAGGACATCATCGTGTTGATGCCCTGATTGAGGTCGAAATCTCCGGCCCCGCCGTCATCGCCGGGGACGCCGTTGGTCTGCACCCCGTGCATGACGCTCGAGCCGCCGCCGGTGTCGTGCGGGTGCGCGAGGCCCATGCCATGGCCGAATTCGTGGATCAAAGTGACGAAGGAGAAGCCGCCCCGCTGAAGCATCTGGGCGTTCCAGCGCTCGTCGGCGGAATTGAACTGGGCGACGCCCTCGTCGCCATTATCGGGCGGGTTCATCGACCCGAGGAGGGAAATGCCCGGGCCAGGCGTGCCGGCATAGGAGAAGTAGAAGAAATCGGCGTCGAAGCCGTCACCATCCACTCCAGTGGCATATTTAACGCCGGCCTCGGGGCCCAGGGGACCGGGCTTATACTCGATGGTCTCGTCGCGCTCGTAGAGGCCCGTCGTCGCGTTGAAGGTATAATTGGAAACGAAGACCACATCGGCGACCTTGGAGAATTCATTCGCCGCGGTCAGCATGGCCTGGACTTCGTACTGATACGGATCCTGGATCACGAGCTGGGCCGGAATGGTCGAATCCTGATGGGCGTAGGTATCGCCTACGCCCCCGAAATAGAGGTAGACGACGTTCTTGCCCGGGAAGCCCAGGGCATTGCCCTCCACGGTCGCCGGATCAGCCGCCGGATCCCCGGTCGGTCGCGGACCTTCCTGGCCGTCGGGATTTTCCACCGCGACATGCTCGCGATTGACGCGAACGCCGCCCCAGTCGATCGAGTGGAGCGGGCTCGAAATGTCGTATTCGCTGGTATAGACGAGGCCGGTCGCGGTCCGGGCGAAAATCTCGTAATCGCCGGCGAAGTCCCCGGCCCCGTCGCCGTCATTGTCGAAGGACGTGGCGTTCACATAGTAGGTGCCCGAATAGGTCGCCTGGAACGTCATGAGCGCATCGAGGCCCGACGGCGTGTTCGGCCCGCCGCCATCGGCGATCGAGACGAGATTGCCGGCAGAATCGTAGAGTTGGAGATAGGCATCCGCGAGCGGGACGCCGTTGCCTTCCGCGCCCGGAATGCCGCCGGCATAGGCATATTGGCCGAACTCGTAGGTTTCGCCGGCCGTCAGCGTGACCGCGAACCAGTCATTGTCGCCGGGCGTGTCGCTTGCCGCTATGACGTGGTTGGGATCGTCGACGACGAGCGTCCCGGTGGTGTTCGGAGCGGCCGTATAGACGTCGATGAGGGCGGTCGGGCCCGGGATGTACCAGGCGGATTCGAACGGCTGGTAGTTCGCGGGAACGGCGTTGGTGGTGATATGCAGCGCTGGACGAAGGACAGGCGCCTTCAAATCCCCGAACCCGTCGGTCGCGAAGCCGAACTCGTTCTTGGCGGCGAAGGCGGTCTGCTGGCCGTCGGTGAACAGCTGCGAAAAGCGTCTATGGGCTGCTTTCATCTCGATATCCCCTTGGGCTTTGTCTGGTCCGAGCCGAGGCTCAGCGGGAGAGGTGCCGCCGCGAACGGGCGACAGGGAAGGCGCGGCGCATCAAGCGCGCGCACCGCGATATTTTTGGGAGGAAGCGAAGGAAAAGGCGCCGCCCGCGAGCAGCGCCTGAAAGAGCGGCAATTCTGAAACCGCAATTCCGTCCGGCAAACGATGGCCTTTCAGAGAGTAAGACGGTGAAGACCTGGTTAAGTGGCGATCATAACTCGCGGCGGTCCGCTCCGGTTCCCGGCGGCTCATCGCAGCCTGGCCACGTTGCGGCGCGGAAGCCCCTGACCTATGCCGATTTTTGAAGGGGGGTCGGGCGGTGGGAATGAGCGGGGAATCGGACGGACGCCCGGTCGTCGCAATCTTCCGGTCGCCGGTCTTCCACGCCCACGAGACGTTCGTGAGAACCCACGCGCTCGGCCTTCGCCGCTATCGTCCGATGGTCGTCGGCCTGGAGGACAAGGGCCATGTGCCGCCGGAGCTGGAGGGCCATATCCTTCTTCCAGGCTCGAGCGCCGAGGCGCTTCGGCTTCGCCTGCTCAGCCCCGGCCGGGCGCTTGCAGAACGCGTCCGCACCCATCGGCCGCGGCTGATCCACGCCCATTTCGCGCCCGACGGCCTGCTCGCCCTGCCGCTCGCGCGCCGGCTCGGAATTCCGCTCGTGACGACCCTTCACGGCTACGACGTCAGCCGAAAGCGGTCGCGGCTCATCTCCTCCGGAAGCCTCAGCTGGATTCGCTACGGCCTGTTCGGCCACCGGCTGAAGGCACAGGGGCGCTTGTTCGTTGCCGTTTCGGACGCTCTTCGCGCCCAGGCCATTGCCGCCGGCTTCCCCGCCGAGCGCACCATCACCCATTATAACGGAGTCGATCTCGACCGGTTCAGCCGCCCGGGGACGAAGCCGGAGCGCGGGCTCATCCTCCATGTCGGCCGGCTGGTCGAGAAGAAGGGCACCGCCGTCCTGATCCGCGCGCTCGCCCGGATCCGGGAGGACAGCTTCGACGCCCGCCTGGTCGTGCTCGGCGAGGGTCCGCTTCGGCCCAGGCTCGAGGCGCAGGCCGCCGCTTTGGGCCTCTCGTCCCACGTCTCCTTCCTCGGCGCCCGGAGGCCGGAGGAGGTGGCGGCCTGGATGGCGCGCGCCTGGCTTCTCGCGGCTCCGAGCGTGACCGCCGGCGACGGGGATTCGGAGGGGCTTCCCACCGTATTGCAGGAAGCGACGGCCTCTTCCCTGCCAGCGGTGGGGTCGCGCCACAGCGGAATCGTCGAGGCGATCGAGGACGAGGCGACCGGATTCCTCGTGCCCGAAGGCGAATCGGAGCCGCTCGCCCGCCGGATCTCGGAGCTGCTCGGATCGCCTCGCCTTCGGGTCGCGATGGCGCGGGCCTCGCTTGTGCTGGCCGAGAAGAAGTTCGATTCGGGGCAGCAGAACCAGCTTCTGGAAAGCCATTACGACCGGCTGATCAATTTGCCGGATTCGCCGTTATGAGGCCGTTGCGCAGGAGATAATCGTGAAGCCGGGCGCGGCCGTCCGCCTCGGCCAGAAGCTCCGCCGCCAGGGCCGGCCGCTCGCCCGCCAGGTCCCTGCGCTGGAGCCAGTCCATGCTTCGGTCGAACAGCATCGGCCGGCCGTTGGCGGGATCGCTGATTGCGGACCAGTCCGGGGTCTCCATCAAGAGCACGTCGCGGTTCCGCGCGGCCAGGCTCCATCCGGGCGCGGCGGCGAGCAGGCTGTGCCCCTGCCAGGCCACCGCCTCCCTGATTCCGAGCAGGTCGGCGAGCGTTGGAGCGACGTCGAGCAGGCTTGCCGGCCCCTCGTAGCGGCCGCGCGGAAGGCGCGGATGCGCCCCGGCGATGATCAGCGGAACCCAGGTGGATTCCCGCCTCAGATTCTGCTGGCCGGTGCGGCCATGCTCGCCGAGATTGAAGCCGTGGTCGCCGGCGATCACGATCAGCGTCCGGGCGAACCAGGGCTCGCCTTTCAGGCTGTCGATCAGCTCGCGCACCACGTCGTCGGTGTAGCGGGTCGTGTTGAGGATCCGCTCGCGCGCATGGCCGTGGCCGGCAATGTCGAAGCCCGGCTCGCGCGACCGGAAGGGCACATGGTTGGTCACCGATACGATGGTTGCGAGGAAGGGGCGGCCGGAAGCGCCGAGCTTCCGGATCTCGAGCGCGGCGGCCCGGAAGGCGGGCCGGTCCCTTTCCCTGGCTTCTGGGTAGCGGACCAGCCGGTCGTACCAGCGGCTGAGCCACCAGGTGCTGTTGTCCCAATCGGTGTCGCCGGCATTGTACATTTCGGTGCGATAGCCGTGGCGGCGGAGCAATTCGGGCAGGCAATCGAAGCGGGTCGCGGTGAAGGCGGTGACGAAGCGGCGGCTGTGCGGCGGCATCGAGCAATGGACCGCGAACAGGCCGTTGATGCTCGGATTGCCGTAGCTCAAGGCCCGGGTCCAGACCGCGGCCTCGCCGCCGGTGGCGAGGCGATCGAGAGTCGGCGTTGGCGAGACCGCGCGCTTCGGGCCGAGGAAGCCCATATCGACTCCTCGGAACGTCTCGAGCTGGATGTAGATGACGTTCCATCGGTCTTCCGGCGCGGCCGCGGTGGATGATGTCGGCGCGCGCAGATAGGGCCGGCTCGGATCCGGAAAGCGCCAGCCTTTGTCCGGGCTCTCGGCCAGCCATCGCGACTGATAGTCGCGGGCGAGGAGAGCGAAATCTTCCGGGCGATTCAGATCGCCGAAGCCCTGAACGGCGTCGACGGCCATTGCGACGGTCACCGGCTCGACCTTGCGCAGGCGGAACTTGCCGGTCGCCATCTGCCAGGCATTGGCCGGCGCCGCGAGCGGCACGAGGGCGAGCGGAATCGCCAGCCAGAGGCCGAGCGGAAGCGGCCGCGGCAGGCGCCGGGTCAGCCTCAGCGCCCACCAGAGATAGAAAGCCGGCGCGACGATCGGTCCAAGCAGGGAGATGAAGGCGCCCCCTTCATCGTCGGCGAGCACGTCGGCGAACAGGCTGTCGGACAAGGTGCCGGCGCGCGCATAAGTGAGCAGGAAGGAGAGGCCGAGCCTCACCCCGAGGAAGCGGAGCAGCTCATGGTCGATGGCGCTCAGGAGCAGGTTCGCCGTCAACAGGATCGCCAGGGCGACATGGAGAATTCTCGCCCACCTCGGCGCCGGGCGCCGCCAGCGCGCCAGCCAGAACAGGAAGAAGGGGAAGGCGATCAGCCAGACTCCCATCATGTCGTAATAGAGAGCGAGCGCGAAATATTTGCGCCATTCGAGCAGGAAGGCGCCGCCATAGGGGCTCGGCCGGGCGTAGAGCATGAGCTGAAGCAAAGCGCAGCCGATCAGGCCGCCGAGCGCGAGCCTGAACGCGATCGCGAAATGCCGGGCGGACTCGCGCTCCATTATCCCGGTCTTCGGCCCCCCCGTTCGATCCCCGCGGAGGTTCTAGAGCATCGTGCGGAAAAGTGGGAACCGGTTTTCCGCTTAAACGATGCGGCAACAAGGATTTAGAGGAGGCGGCGCGATTCAGAAATCGCGTCGGATGCTCTACGGCCTGATGGTTCGAGGTGGAAGCACGGCGCGTTTCCGCCTCGGGCGATGCCCGAGACGATCAGGGTCGTACGATACGCGATCCGCCCGCCATCGCGCCGGGCCGGACGCTTCGGCCGGAATCAGCCCTGGATGGTGAAGGCGTCGCGGAAAGTGACGCGCATCAGCACCTCGCCCTTGTCGTTCGCCACGTCGATCCGATGGTCGAGGTTGAGATGGCCCTTCTGAACGGATTCGCAGACCAGGTCGCGGCATCCGTCCATCGCCGTCTCGCGTGCGCTGTCGAGGTCGGGAAGGACGCTTCCCTCCTCGTCGATGCTCACTTCGTCGTTGAACACGTGGAAATAATATCTTGGCATGCCGCTATAATGCGCCATCCACGACCGGGTTTCAGGATTTCCGGATTTCCCCGAAGTGCGGATTTCCCGCCACACGCGCCTGCGGCTCAGTTTTCCGCTTCCGCCTTCAATCTCTTGCGCATGAAGATCCGCGTGTTGCCGGCCGGCGAATCTTCGAGCTCGGCGAACACCGAATAGCCGAGCTTCTCGTAGAAGCCGCGCGCCTGGAAGGTGAAGGTGGTGAGCCAGGATCCGCCGCATCCATGCTCGACCGCGATCCTCTCGGCCTCGCGCATCAGCGATTCGCCGAAACCCTGCCCGTGCAAAGCGTCGGGCACCGACAGGAACTCGACGAACAGCCAGCCATAGCCGGTTCGGCCCCACAGCCCGCCGACGGCCTTGTCCTCTCCGTCCCGAAGAAGCAAAGCCACCGGCTTGCCGTCGGCCGGAAAGCCGTGCCGGGCGTTGAATTCGGACAAGGGGCCAAGGACGGCGTGCCGATCGTCCGAGCCGGGCTCCCCCTTGATTTCGATCCGATACTCCACCGGCCGGGCCTATCCGGGCCCCGTGGCCGGAGCAAGCGCGGCGCCTTCCTCGCGGCGCCTGGCCATTTGCGCCTCCGGGTCCCCTGCGGGACAGCAGATTTCACCGATTGCGGGCGAAGCGGCTGGGCCTTTCTATGTGGCCCGGCCTTGCGGAAGCGCTGGCTGACGTCCCGAAAGGATGAGCCAGCCAAGACAGGCCGCCGCGACGACATCATAGGACGAGCAGAAGGCGGGCCAAAAGGTCGGAACGCCCGGATTGGCGATCAGTCCGCCATGGATCAGGTCGAAGGCTCCGTGAAGCGCCAGCGCCGCGGCGGCGATCCACAAATTCCAGCGAAATCCGGCAATTGCGGCACCGACGAAAACAGCCGTGCCGATCAGCTCGGGAACCGGCGGCGGCGATCCCGCCATGACGGCGAAGAGATCGTACAAGAGGGCGATCACGACCAGCACAACCGGATAGAATGAGCGGTCGCGATCGAACCCGACCATTGCGGCGAACGCGGCCGCGCCCAAAGCAAGCGCCGCACCCCAGATGAAAGCCATGTGTTCCTCCCCTCTCTCCTATCCCCTTCGTCGTGCGCTTGCTTCACGCGAGCTCGCGGCTGATCTTCAAAGCCTGAGCCCAAGCCGCGGCCCGACGGCGGTCATTAGAATATACAAGCCGATCGTAAGGACGCAGCCGGCAAGCAGTGCCGCCCAGAACGGAAACTCGTTTCGCAGCATGATCGGTATGAGAAGGAACATCGGCAGCGACGGAAGCACAAACCAGAAGGTCGCCTCGGCGTGGCTTGCCATTCGCACGGGATCTTCCGTGTCTCGCCACAACCATATCATGCCAAGCACGGAAACCAGCGGCAGCGAGGCAATCAGCGCTCCGAGGCCCGGACTTCGCTTCGCGACTTCCGACACGACCGCGATGATGAGCCCGGAGAGCGCTGCCTTGATTATCAGATATAGCATTGGTCACCTCTTCGCTGACAGCATCACCGGCGATCCAAATTGATAGGCGCCGCCACTAATGGCACGCCTTCAGCTCGCGCCTGATCAGCCAGTAATTGACCGGCCAGGCCGCGAGGAAGCCGGCGGGAACGGCGAACAGCAGGCCGCGCCAGAACATCCAGTGAGCGATCGAGGGCGCGCCCATTCCGCCCATCCGGTAATCGACATAGTTCATGACGATCTCCATCACGCCGATCGAGACCGCCTCGCCGATCCAGATGATCCTGAGCGCTCCGAGGAAGCCGGTGCCCTGGCTGCGCATCACCGGCACGAGCCCGAGCGTGAATCCGGAAACATATGAGAGCAGGGTCGCCAGGACGATCGTCGGCCAGGTCCCGAGCCCGAGAGTGACGCCGATCGCCAGCCCCGCCACCTCGCCGATCACGCAGCCGGTCAGGCAATGGAGGGTGGCCTGCGCCGATGTGCGCAAGGCCCCGCCGCCGTGGCCATGATGATGCGCGTGCGCCATTCGATCGTCTCCGATACCCCCAGTGGGTATATTGACTTATACCCCCCAGGGGCATAGTTCAAGCGCCGGATCGGGAAAGGCCGCCTCATGCAGCGCGCGAACAAGGACAAATTGCAGAACCGGCTGAGCCGGATCGAAGGCCAGGTGCGCGGAATCGCGCGAATGGTCGGCGAGGACCGTTATTGCATCGACATCCTCACCCAGGTCCAGGCGGTCCGCGCCGCTCTGTCGCGGGTCGAAACCGAGATGCTTCGCGACCATCTCGGCCACTGCATCGAGGCCGCGATCACCGGCGGCGACGCGGCCGAGCAGCGCGCCAAGGCCGGCGAGCTGATCGAGCTGCTGGAGCGAAGCGCCCGGTGAGAATGTGCCTTGCCGACGGCCGCGCGACCGTGCCCGTTGCCGATCCGGTCGGCTGGGCCTATCCGGCCCGTGTGAGCTTCCGGCGCATCCTTTCCCTGCTCCTGCTCGCCGCGCTTGTCCTGGCGCCGGCCGGGATGATGGGCGGATCGGCCGCAATGGCGATGGATGGCCATGCGGGCGCCGGAATGAGCCACGATACCGCTACAGCGGCCAATCCCTGCCATGCCGATCAATCGCAGCCCGGCGATCAGGCGCCCGATACGAAGCAGGTGCCCGGCAGTTGCTGCGTGATGATGTGCGTCGCAATTCCCGCCGTCGGCGGTGAACTGGCCGTCCACATGCTTCCTCGAAAAATGAGCCAGCCGCTCCCTTTGGCGAGCGATCCGCACGGGCTCGCGCCCGAGGCGGAGCCGCCTCCACCCCGATTCTCCTGAGACTTCAAGCCTCTCAAAATTTTCAGGAGATCTCGAATGTCGACATTGTTTTCCGCGATCGCGCTTGCGGTTGCCGCGCCAGCCGCCATGCCCGCTCAGGGCGCACCGGTTGCCGCTCCGGCACCCGCCCCGGCGAAGAAGGGATGCTGCTGCGAGAAGATGGATCCGCCGATGGCCTGCTGTGACAAGCCCGGCGATCAGGGCGAGCATCCCGCAAGTGGTTCCGATCCGCACGCCGGGCACAACATGAATCACTAGGAAGGAGCGGGAGCGGCCTCGCCGCTCCCGCCCGACCTCCTCGAGCCCGGCAGCTCGCGGCGAGCTCGCCGCGGACCCGCGCTCGCCCAACACCGACAGGGACTTGATTACCGATGAAAAGCCTTCTTCTGGCCACCATGTTCGGTGTGGCCGCCTTTGCGGCCGCGCCCGCAATCGCCCAGCATCAGGGCCATGGCCCGCACCCGGCGCCGCCCCCACCGGCCCCGCCGGCGGCGCCCGAGACCCATCGCGGGCACCAGCCGCCCGCGTCTCCAGCACAGACCTCGCCTGCGCCTGTGCCCCCCCCCCCCCCCCCGCCCGCCCCCCCACCCGCTACCGGCCATGAAGGCCACGACATGCCGGCAGCCCCTCCGCCGCCGCCCGCTGCGGAGCCCGCCGTCGATCATGCCGCAATGGGCCACGGTCCGTCCGGCGAGGGCCACTTCATGGCTGGCGCCCTCGGCCCCTATCCGATGACCCGCGAGGCTTCCGGCACCGCCTGGCAGCCCGACACGTCGCGGCACAGCGGCATCGAGGCCGCTTCCGGCAACTGGACCTTCATGGGGCATGGCATGCTGAACCTGGTCTACGACTGGCAGCAGGGCCCGCGCGGCGACGACAAGACGTTCGTCTCCGGAATGCTCATGGCCAGCGCCCAGCGGCGTTTCGCCAACGGCAATGCCCTTCAGCTGCGTCTGGGCCTCAGTCCCGATCCGTTCATGGGCAAGAAGGGCTATCCGCTCCATCTCGCCTCTGGCGAAACCGCTGACGGGGTCACGCCTTTGATCGACCGCCAGCACCCGCACGATCTCTTCATGGAGCTGTCGGCGAGCTACAGCCTACGACTTTCAGATGAAACGAGCCTGTTCCTTTATGCCGGCCTGCCCGGCGAGCCTGCCTTCGGTCCGCCGGCCTTCATGCATCGCATGTCGATCATGGATTCGCCCGAAGCGCCGATAAGCCATCACTGGCTCGATTCGACCCACATCACTTTCGGAGTCGTCACTGCCGGTTTGGTCTACGACAGGGTGAAGATCGAGGCCTCGCGCTTCCACGGCCGCGAGCCCGACGAGCATCGCTTCGACATCGAGACTGGACCGCTCGATTCGACCGCCTTGCGCGTCTCCTGGAATCCGGTGGACGGCCTGTCCCTGCAGGGAAGCTGGGCCCGGCTGAAAAGCCCCGAACAGCTCGAGCCCGACGAGAACCAGACCCGCTGGTCGGCGAGCGCGATCTACACCAGGGTCGTCGGCAAGGGCGGCCGCTGGTCGACCACCGCGGCCTGGGGGCGGCGGTCGAATGGCCACGAAAGCTTCGATGCCTGGGTTCTTGAAAGCGCTCTCAGCCTGAAGGCCTGGACACTGTTCGGCCGTGCCGAGCAGACTGAGAATAACGAGTTGGTGCTCGTCGGCGGCCATCACGGGCCGACCTTCACCGTGTCGAAGCTTTCGCTCGGCCTGATCCGCGACTTTCAGCTGGCGAACAACCTCAAGCTGGGCGTTGGCGCGCTTTATGCGTTGAGCTTCGTGGCGACCGGCCTGGAGCCCCTCTATGGCGGCGATCCGAACGGAGCGATGGGCTTCGTTCGGCTGAAGATCGACTGATCGGGGCACCGGGCCGGGCCGGAAGGAGAGAGGATATGTCCCACCATCTGAGCGAGGAGATGCGGGCCTGCATCGAGCGGTGCCAGAGCTGCAGCACGCTTTGCCTGTCCGAGGCGATGGGCCATTGCCTCGAGAAGGGCGGGCGTCACACCGAGCCCGGTCATTTCAGGCTGATGCTCGACTGTGCCGACATGTGCGGCACCGCCGCTCGCTTCATGGCCCGGGGATCGGAGCACCACGGCCATATCTGCCGCGAATGCGCCGAGATCTGCCGGGCCTGCGCGGCGAGCTGCGACCGGCTGGACGGCATGGAGGAATGCGCGGCCGAATGCAGGCGCTGCGCGGAAAGCTGCGAGAAGATGGCCGCGTGAAGCAGGGAGAGACGAGATGAGAGCGTATCGAACGATCATGGCTGCGTCGCTGACCGCGGTCGCCGCCTGTTCCGGGCCGGATGACGCCAACCGGGTCGTCGCGGACAATGTCGAGTTCCTGCCCGAGGAGGCTTTGCTCAACGACGTCGCGGGTCGCAGCGTCGAAGCCGGCGATGCCGAAGTCGCCAATCTCGAGGGTGCGGGCGTAATCCCGGAACCTGTTGCGCCCGCGCCGCCATCCCCGCCCCAACCGCGCAAGCCGAAGGAGAGCCCGCCGAAGACGGTCCCGGACGCCAGGCCGATCATCGATCCGCCGCCGGTTGAGCGGCCCGATATCCATGTCGAGCCCGCCACGGGCAACATGTCCAACAGCCACTGATGCGATGACGGCCGGAAGCATGGTGGGAATGTGAGCGCGGCTCACGATCATGGCGGCCATGCCCATGATCACGCCGCCGGCGCGAGCAGCCGGATGCTGGCCTGGGCCCTCGGTCTGACGACGGCCTTCCTGCTCGCCGAGCTGGTGGGCGCCTGGCTCTTCAACAGCCTCGCTCTGCTCTCCGACGCGGCGCACATGTTCACCGACGCCGCGGCGCTCGCCATCGCGCTTGCCGCGGTCCGGATCGGCCAGCGTCCGGCCGACGACGAACGTACCTTCGGCTATCGCCGTTTCGAGATACTCGCGGCCGCCTTCAACGCTCTGTTGCTGTTCGCGGTCGCGGGTTACGTGCTTTGGGAGAGCGTCGGCCGCTTTCTCGAGCCGGCCGAGGTCGAGTCCGTCGGGATGCTCGCAGTCGCGGCGATCGGCCTCGTCGTGAACCTGGCGGCCATGCGCGTTCTGGCCGCCGGAAAGGAGCACAGCCTCAACGTCAAGGGGGCCTATCTCGAAGTCTGGGCCGACATGCTCGGCTCGGTCGGGGTCATACTGGGCGCGCTCCTGATCATGGCGACCGGGTGGCTTTGGGTCGATCCGCTGGTTGCCGTTGGAATCGCTCTATGGGTCCTTCCCCGCACCTGGACCTTGCTGAGGCAGACCATTCAGATCCTGCTCGAAGGCGTTCCGAGCGGCCTCAGCCTCGGCGAAATCCGGGCCGCGATCGGGGCCGTGCCGGGCGTGCGCGGGGTCCATGACCTGCATGTCTGGTCGGTGAGCAGCAACGATGTCAGCCTGTCGACTCATGTCGAGCTCGGCGACGGCGCGGACTGGGATCCGGTCCGCGTCGATATCGCCGCCATCCTTCGCGAGCGCTTCGGGATCGAGCATGCGACGATCCAGGCCGAGACGGAGCCCTGCGACGAGGGCTCCGGCCTGCATCCCTGACAGACCGAAATCAGCCTGAGCGAAGCTGCCCTTAACCGGCCCTCAACCATTCTCCCTTATCCCGCAGAGCGGAACCGGGGGGTCCCGTCGCCGAGCGCGACCGGGGCCCCTTTTTCGTCCGCCCGTCGCCCCGACCGACCGGTCTGCGGCAAAGCGAGGAACGGAAGAAGTTGATCTATGTCTAGACAGCGACCGCGATGAAAGACTTGAAAACAGACGACGAGGACGCCGAGCGCCTCGAGGACGCCCGGGCCTCGATCCGGTCCGGGATAGCCCGGGCCCGGAAGATGGCGGCGGAATCGAAACGACTGCTCGACCGCCTTCGTTACGCACGCCTCGGCCCGCCCGGCGACGCCTGGCCTCTCCGCGACTCGCCCCGCACCCGGCGCGATTGATCGAGAGCATCGTGCGGAAAAGTGGGAACCGGTTTTCCGCTTTAAACGATGCGGCAACGAGGATTTAGAGCATCGTGCGGAAAAGTGGGAACCGGTTTTCCGCTTAAACGATGCGGCAACGAGGATTTAGAGCAGGCGGCGATCCGGAAAGCGCGTCCGATGCTCTACCTGCTGCTCTATCCCTGCCCCGCGGGCGGGGCCGCCTCGCCCGGCTGCTCCAGCTTTCTCTGCCTTTGGAGCATTCGCGCGGCGAGGGAGCAGAGAAGCGCCCAGAACGCGCCGACGCACCAGCCGGCGATCACGTCGCTGGGCCAGTGTACGCCCAGATAGACACGCGATGAGCCGATTGTCAGCGTCAGCATGATCGCGACACCGATCAGATAGAGCCTGACCGCGCGATCTTTTTCCGCGCGGGCGAGCAAGGCTCCGAGCGTCAGATAGACGACCGCCGAGTTCATGGCGTGGCCGCTTGGGAAGCTCGCCGTCTGGACGTCGACCAGATGCGCGACGATGTCCGGCCGGTTTCGTGCGAACCCGAGCTTCAGGAGCGTGTTCAAGGTCGACCCGCCGATCACCGCTCCGGCCAGGAACAGCCCCATTGCCCATTTGCGCCCGACCACGAGGTAGCCGACGGCGATGGTGGTGATGATGGTCAGCACCGCGACTCCGCCGAGCGCGGTCACGTCGATCATCGCCGTTCGCAGCCAGCGCGGGCCTGCCGGGATCGAGGCGTCCGCCGGGCTTCGCAAGGCCTGCAGCAGCCAGCGGTCGAAGCCCAGCGTGTCGCCCTCCACGACCTCCGAGGCAAGCTTCGTGAAGACGAACGCTGCGGCGACGAGCAGCAGGAAACCGAGCAGGACCCAGTTGTCGATCCGGCGGGTCCGAAGCAGTCCTCGATAGCGTTCGACCAGGGTTTTCACGGCAGAATCAGTCCTAAAAATCGAGCCCAAGCGCCACGAACGAATGAAAGCCCTCCGCGCGCCCATCCTCCAGGGTCGGCCCGCCGGAGGCGAGCAATCGCAATGGCCCCGGAAAATCGTAGATGGCGCCCAGCCCAAGCTGGGTCGAAGCGCGTCCGCCGATCGCGTCCGCGCCTTGCCGGTCCGCTTCGACGCCGAGCAGCAGGCGATCGCCGAAATGGCGGGTCAGCGCTATCCCACCGGTCCAATAGTCGCGGTTGCCGGCGCCCGGATTGATCGCGTAACCGCCGCCGCCGAATATCGACCATTTGCCGAGATCCTTCTGGGCCCAGATCGGCAGAAAAGCGGTGACATGGTCGGAGCCCATCCCTTCGCTCGCGGTCGGAAGCGTGACTCCCGGGAAGACGGCGATCTGAAGGCCGGATTCCTCGTCATTGTAGAATCGATACTTGACCGAAGCCTCGAGGTCGCCCGCGCCCCAGCGCCAGCCCGAACTGTCGTGCGTGTAGGCGCCCACCAGCCCGACCGTGACCTGAACGTCCTTCGCCGGTCCGTAGTTGATCTCCGCGCCGAGCACGCCCTCGAAGTCCTCGCCGCTGCCTTCGGCCTCGAACAGCGGGCCGTATATCTCCCAATGGCCGGTTTCGGTCGGCTCGGGGTCGTCGGTCAGGAAGGGCGGTCCGGCAAGGGCCGCCTCAGGCAGCAGCAGAGCCGCGCACAGCAGCGCGCTTCGCACGGCGGAGCGCCTCACCCTCTGGTCTCGCCCCCGGGATGCCTGCCTGCCCGTTGCGGGATGAGGAGGATCAGCACGATCATCGCGACCGCCAGGGCGAGCGAGGCGAACGGACGGCTGACCTCCAGGCCGCCCTGGCCGAACGGCTTGTCGAGATAATCGCCGATCGTCGCGCCGAGCGGCCGGGTCAGGATGAACGCGGCCCAGAACAGGAAGACGCGCGAGATCGAGGTGGCGTAATAGAGTGCGGCGAGCAGCAGCAGGAGGGCGCCGAAGAACAATGCCCCGCCGCCGTAACCCAGGCTCGAATCCGCGATCCAGTCGCCGAGCGCCGTTCCGAGTGTCTGCGAGAAGGTGATCGTCACCCAATAGAACAACTCGTCGCGCGTGGTGACGATCGAATTGACCGAGACGGTTCCGGTTGCCCTGTACCAGGCGAAAAGCGACGCCAGTACGCCGGCGAGCAGAAGCAGCGAGCCGCCCGCATAGCCGATCCCGAGCGAACGGGTGGCGAAATCCGCAAGCGTCGTCCCCGCGGTCGTCGACGCCACGATCGTCGCCCAATAGAGCCAGGGGTTGAACTTGCGCGACCGGATCTGGGCCCAGACGAGGAGTATCAGCGCCGCGCCGAAAATGGCGGTGCCGGCGAGATAGCCGTTGAGTCCGCCTTGGCCCGCCTCGGCCGTGGTTTCGCCAAGCCAGCTCATCGACACGCTGTCGCCACCGGTCTCGCCGAGCGTGGTGGCGAGGATCTTGATGATCCAGAATCCCAGGGTGATTGCGGGAACCTTGGTTAACGCATCGCGCGAGTCGATCACTCCTGTTTCTCCGTTTGCCGCGATGCTGGAAATTATCCAGCTTTTCGATCTTCCGTCTCGCCTGAAGCACCTGGACTATCAACGAACAAAAGATGGCCCAAATACCGCCCCACACACCAGCCCTATCGGCTTCCCTCACAATTCGTCGCTTTGGAAGAGGGCAGGGATCACCGCGGGCGAGTAGAAAGGTCATTCGCTCCGGCCCGACTCCCGCCTCAACCGAACGCCCCGACTCCTGCAAGTCGGCGCAAAGAATAACCGCTTCGTCGCGACTCTTTGTGCTTCCCGTCTCTGTGCCGGCGACTTGCGCAGATTGGTAAAAGGCGCGGCAGTGATCTTCCCCGCTTGAACCGCGTGCACCCCGTGCTAAGACCTCGCGATTGGGGCAGAATCTCCGTTCATTGCAAAAAGTTGGGCGTTAGTTGAGTTCAGTGGCCGTGCGCGCCGCGAAGGCGCTTCCAGTTTCGATGTCTCCGTCGCCGGTGCTTTCCGCCGAGCGCCTCGTACGCGCCTTCGCCCATTGGCCCCCACCAATCCTCGCTCTTCCTCGAATTCGGCTGGCCGGCGCACCACGCGGGTGAGAGCGCCGGCTCAGCATAAGCCGGCGATCGTCCGCCTGGCCGCAAGGCTGCTTCTGCTGCTCGCCTTTTTTTCGGCTGCTGTTCCATCCTTCGCCCAGGTGCCTTCGGTGCTCGAGGAGATGACCCTCGTCACCCAGGACTCCAAGCAGGCGAGCTTCCTCCTGCGCTTCTCTCCGGCCGAGCCGCAATATGCCGCGGTCAACGCCAATCCGCGCCGGCCCGAGCTGGTCATGCGCGAGACGATCCGGGCGCCCCGGATCCCGGTGCGCGCCGCTCAGAACAGCCTGTTGCGCCAGGTCAGCTTCGACAATGACGGCGGCGACCTAATCCTTCGCTTCGACACGTCCGAGGCGGCGCGAGTCACTGCTCAGCCCGCCGGGGACAGGGTCGTCCAGGTCATCATTTCCCGGATCAGCGAGGAGGAGGCGGTCGGCAGCCGGCCGCTCGGCTCCACCGGCGAGACGGTCGTTCCGGCCACCGATCTGCCGGCTTACGCGCCGGGCGCCGGCTTCACCGATTTCGTGGCGGGTGATTCCTACGAGCTGGTGCCGCTCAAATATGCCGACGTGAGCGAAGTGATCGGCCTTCTCGTCGAGGGCGAGACCATCCAGCCCAACAATGTCTTCATCCGGCGCGAGCCCGGTTTCGGCTCGCCCGCCTCCACCAATCAGCCCTCCTACGTCAGCAGCCAGAACCAGGCGCAGCGGGAAAGCGTTCCGCTCGGCCAGTCCTTCGCGGGCAAGGGCCTGGCGATCGACCGCCGCCTCAATGCGATCTGGATTACCGGCACGCCCGACCGGATCGCCCGGGTCAAGGACCAGATCGCGCTCATCGACATACCGGTCGATTCGGTGATCCTCGAGACCCAGTTCGTCGAATTGACCGAGACCGGCGCACGCAACCTCGGGATCGACTTCACCAATGCGAACGGCCAGATCGCCGTCGGAACGATTACGACCGGCGCGAACCTTCCGTTCGGCCTCGATCCCAACAAGATTCTTCCGTCGGGGCAGCTCCAGGCGGCGATCTACGCCCAGGTCCAGAAAGGCGAGGGGCGGATCGTCTCGCGGCCGCGGATTGCGGCCCAGAGCGGTTCGACCGCCAAGATCATCACCGGCGACGCTCTTCCGATCCTGACCTCGATCGCACTCTCCGGAGTCAATGCGGTCTCGCAGCAGGTCCAGTACGTCAATGTCGGAGTCACCCTGCAGATCGCGCCGCGGGTCAGCTCGGACGGCTTCGTTACCTCCCAGATCTACGGAGTCGTCTCTTCGGTCACCGGCTTCTCGCAGGGTTATCCGACGATCAGCCAGCGCGAAGCCGAAACGTCCGCCTCGGTCCGCGACGGCGAGACCTTCGTCATCGGCGGTCTCACCCAGGAGAATACGCTGAAGTCCAAGTCGAAAGTGCCTCTGCTGGGCGACATTCCGCTCGTCGGCGAGGCGTTCAGGGTCCGCCGCTCGACGCGCTCGAAGACCGAGCTCTATATCGTGATCACGCCGCATATCGTCCGTCATCGCCGGTTCGAGACGGCGCAGCCGGACAGTGAATCTACTGTACCCGTTTCGAACAGCAACGAGCAGCCGCAGTAAAAGCAAAGAATGTTGCCAGCAGGCTGCTTCAGATTAAACCTAAACACTTCTGAAACCACATTTTACCTGTAGACAAGCGCGAAAGCTCTGATAGTCTCGGTAGTTGCGGGTGGGCATTCGTCCGTGGTCCCGTAATAATCAAAACAGGAGAATCTGGATGAGGAAGTTGTCAATTCTGGCGATTGCGGCTCTGCCGATGGTTGCTTTGGCTCAGCCGGCCTATGCGCAAAAGGCTGGGGACAAGATTGCGAACAGCTACATTTGCGTCTTCAGCAAGGGCTCGGTTTCGCGTGGTAACGCGCAGGCGGAGGCCAATCGCTCGGCCCAGGCCGCCGGCGCTCAACTGAAGCATGTTTACAGCGTCGCTCTCCAGGGTTTCGCCGCCAACATGTCGGCGCAGGGGGCCGAGCAGATGCGCGCCCACAATCCGAACATCGCCTATTGCGAGCAGGATCAGGTGGTGACCATTCCCCCGATCCAGATCATGGCAAAGCCGGGCGGCGGCGGCGGCACTCAGCCCGCTCAGGAAACGCCCTGGGGCATCGCCCGCGTCAATGGCGGCGCGGCCGGCAATTTCGCGACCGCCTGGGTGATCGACACGGGGATCGATTTCACCCATCCCGACCTTAACGTCGATACCGCGCGCAGCCGCTCCTTCCTGGGTGGCACGACTACCCCGGTCGATCAGAACGGTCACGGCACCCACGTCTCCGGCACCATCGCCGCGCTGAACAACACGATCGGCGTGGTCGGAGTCGCTCCGGGGGCCAGGGTCGTCGCGGTTCGCGTGCTCGATCGCCGCGGCAGCGGAAGCACCTCGGGGGTCATCGCCGGAGTCGATTATGTCGCCCAGAACGGTCAGGCCGGCGACGTCGCCAATATGAGCCTCGGCGGCGGAGTCAGCACCGCGCTCGATACGGCCGTGGTCAATGCGTCGTCGGGCGGCGTCCGCTTCGCCCTTGCGGCGGGCAATGAGACCGACAATGCCAACAACCACTCGCCCGGTCGCGCCAACGGCCCGAACGTCTACACCGTCTCGGCCTTCTCGGTCGGCGACCGGTGGGCGAGCTTCTCGAACTTCGGCAATCCGCCGATCGATTATGCGGAGCCTGGCGTCTCGGTCAAATCGACCTGGCTGAGCGGCGGCTACAACACGATCAGCGGCACCTCGATGGCGACTCCGCACCTTGCCGGCCTGCTTCTGGCCGGCGCGGTCCGAAGCGGCGGCACGGTCATCGGCGATCCGGCGGCCCCGGCCGACACGATCGGAGTCCATTGATCGAATCGGTCCGAGTAAAAGCGTAACTGGAGGGGCGGTCCGAAAGGGCCGCCCCTTCTTTCATGGATCGCCGATCAACACGTTCACTCCGGCCGCTCGGCCCGTCCCTGTATGAAACAGCGCGAAATAGCCCGTTGCCACGAACCGTAGCCGAGGCTTCCTGCCGCAATCCGCACCGATCCGGCGCGCAATGGGAGACAGGATATGCGTCAACTGCACAGCGAGGAACTGAAGCATGTCAGCGGCGCCGGCTCGAAGAAGGCCGGTGGCGGCCCGGGCAATAGCGGCCCCGGCGACAAGAACAGCCAGAATGAGCGCGGTCACGGCGGACAGCCGACCGGCTGATTCGGGCCAGGAGCCGAGCGGCGGGCGGGGCAACCCGCCCCTTTTTCATGTCCTCATCATTGCGAACGGAGCGATTGCGGTTAGGCTGAGCGTGAAGTGACGGCCGCCGAGCGAACCCTCCTTGCGATCCTCGCCGCCTTTTTTCTCGGTGGCGCGCCGCCGCGGATCGCATTCACGCCGACCCAGCCCGCCTTCGCCGCCGGCGCGGCCGAGTATGAGCAGATCTGGAATGTGGAGGGCGTACGAATCGTCGCCGCGCTCGAGACGGAGTCGGGCCTCGAATTTCCGGCCGGCGCGATCGACGCTCTCGTCACCCGCGGACGGCCGATGATGTCCTATGACGGCGGCTCGATGCGGCTACGCGCCGATTATTCGCCCGATTACAAGAAGGCCACCCTGGTCCACGAGCTCGGCCACCGCCTCGCCTTCATGCTTCCGCGCGGCGAGCTCGACGATCACCGCCTGCTCTATCTCTTCCTCTACGACGTCTGGACCGACCTCTACGGCAAGGACTTCGCCGACCGCATGGCCGCCATCGAGCGGCGAATCCCCGGCGGCTACGACTACGACTCCGCCTGGACCTGGGCGCTGAGCCAGACCCGCGAGCAACGGCAGGAGCGGCTCCGGGTATTGCGGGCGCGCATCTGAGTGTCGGGGATGGTGCCGAGTGTCCGACTCGAACGGACGACCTACTGATTACAAATCAGTTGCTCTACCAGCTGAGCTAACCCGGCCCGATGCTCCGCCTCAATGCGACAGGCGCGTGCCAAGGTCCAGCCTCGAGACGGCCCCGGCAACCGACCGCGCGGCCATGTCAGGCGATTCCGAACGTCCAGCCTTCGGTGCGTGCGAGCTCGGGGGTGAGGCCGGCGGGCGACCAATATTCCGCGCGCGGGGCGAGGGCGCGCATTCCCGCCGCGGTGACCATTGCGTCGGTCTGATGGTCGTTCGGCTCGAATCGAAGCCGCGCCGGAGCGCTTCCGAGCGCCTTCAGAGCGCGGTTGAGCTCGGCCCGCGACCTCAGCTTCGTGCCCGCGAGGCCCGCGAGCCGGAGGTAGATCCTCGTGTAGATCTCCACCACCGCGCTGCCCCCCGCCGGGATCGGATCCATGGGCCAGACCGCCACCTTTCCGGCCAGCCGGTGGAGCAGCCTCATCCCGGAGAAGCTGGCCTTGGCGACCTGGGCGGCGCCGATCGCATCGTAGGCGCTCGCCGTCTTCCGGCCGCCCGCGGCGTTGAGCCGGGCGTCGCATTGGCGAAAGTGCATGAACTCCGCCTTCACGCCGTCCGCGATCCCGAAATAGAAATGGCGCCGGTGTGACTGCTCGAGGAAGGTCGCGGCGCCGAGATCCTCGTCGTCGCAATGGCTTTCGACATAGGCCCAGAATTCGCGCGCGGCCGACGGCACGTCCGGCTGGCCGGGCAGATATTCGCCGCGCGCGACGATGGGCGGGGCGAAGCTGAAGTCGAACCCGAACAAAGTGGGCGCTTCCGCCGCGCTCTTCAGGAGCCAATCCAAAGCCTCCGTCCGAGACCAGACATGGCCTGGGCGGACCAGCCTCGGGGCAGCATCGCCGGCATCGCACATGGCGATTGCGATGCCCTTGTGGCGTCTGCCCTTCGCGCCCGACCAGTCGAGCGCGGCAAAGCGGCTGAAGAGGGGGATCATGCCTTCTTCGGAGGTCTCGGCTTTGGGCGCGCCGCGTTCCAGTCGCGCGATCGCTCGATCATCGCCCGGACGCGCTCGGGGTCGGCGCTGTTGAATCGGATGAGCACGGCCGGCCAGCCTTGATAATGGGGCGTCTGCCAGAAGGTGTCGGGGTCGGTTTCCATCAGCATTTCGACACTATCCTGGTCGATGCCGATGCCGAAGGAGGTCTTGTCCTCGTGGCCGGTGAAGAGAAAGGCGCGGCCGTTCACCTTGACGGCCGGCTTGCCGTAACTGGTCGAAAGCTCGGCGCCGGGAAGCGTGAGCGCGAAGGCGACGGCCTCGTCCCAGTCACGCATCTTTATCGCCTCCGCCGACCTTTCGCCGTTCATTCCACCAGGCGATGCGCTCGGCGATCTTCTTTTCGAAGCCGCGGTCGACCGGCTCGTAGAAGGTCTGCGGCTCCATCTCCTCGGGCCAGTAATCGTCGCCGGAGAAGCCGCCTTCCTCACTGTGGTCGTAGCGGTAATTCTTGCCGTAGCCGATATCCTTCATCAGCCGGGTCGGCGCGTTGAGGATGTTCTTTGGAGGCATGAGCGAGCCCGTGTCTTTCGCCGAGCGCCAGGCGGCCTTCTGCGCCGAGTAAGCGGCGTTCGATTTGGGCGCGGTGGCGAGATAGAGACAGGCCTGGACGATGGCGAGCTCGCCCTCGGGCGATCCGAGGAAATCGTAGGCGTCCTTGGCGGCGAGGCACTGGACCAGGGCCTGGGGGTCGGCGAGGCCGATATCCTCGACCGCCGCCCGGGTCAGCCGGCGAAGCAGATAGAGCGGCTCCTCGCCGGCGGTCAGCATGCGCGCGAGATAATAGAGGGAGGCCTGGGGGTCGGAGCCGCGAATGCTTTTATGGAGGGCGGAGATGAGGTTGTAATGCCCCTCCCGGTCCTTGTCGTAGACCGCCACCCGCCGGTGAAGCAAAGCGGAGAGCGCCGCCGGGTCGAGCGGATCGTCGAGCTCGATCGAGAACAGCGTCTCGGCCTGGTTGAGAAGGAAGCGGCCGTCGCCGTCGGCGGTCGCAACCAAAGCGTCGCGCGCGTCCTTCGTCAGCGGCAATGTCTGGCCGACCAACTCTTCCGCGCGGTCGAGAAGCTTGCACAGGGCCGCCGAGTCCAGGCGGTTGAGGATCAGGACCTGCGCGCGCGAGAGCAAAGCCGCGTTGAGCTCGAAGCTGGGATTCTCGGTGGTGGCGCCGACCAGGACCACCGTGCCGTCCTCGACATAGGGCAGGAAGCCGTCCTGCTGGGCTCGGTTGAAGCGGTGGATCTCGTCCACGAACAACAAGGTCGTTCGGCCGACCCGGCGATGCTCCCGCGCCTCGGCGAACACCTTTTTGAGGTCCGCGACCCCAGAGAAGACCGCCGAGATCGATACGAAGCGCATCCCGACCGCGTCGGCGAGCAGCCGGGCGATCGTCGTCTTGCCGGTGCCGGGCGGGCCCCACAATATCATCGAAGCGAGCTTCCCGGCCGCGACCATCCGGCCGATCGCGCCGTCCGGCCCGGTCAGATGATCCTGGCCGACCACCTCGTCGAGCGCGCGCGGCCGAAGCCGGTCGGCGAGCGGCGCGCCTTCGTCCGGCTCGGCCGGCGGGGGCGGGGAGGGCAGGTCCTCGGCGAAAAGATCGGCCATGAAGAAGGAGATAGGCGCTTCGGCGCGATTTCGCCATGCGCCCGCGCCCGACCGCATAGAGCATCTATTGACGAAGACCGATCCAAGATATATCTTAGACCTACCAAGTTATACGGAGACGATCATGCGGTTCAGGATGCGCGGGTGCGGGCCCAACGGGTTCGAGAATATTCCGGCCGGCCTTTTCGCCATGGGCTTCGGCCCGCGCGGCTGGGGCGGCGGCGATTGGGGCCGTGAATGGGGCGGCCATGGCGGCGGCAGCCGGCGCGGCCGCAACCGGGTCTTCGAATCCGGCGAGCTTCGCCTCGTTCTGCTGAAGCTGATCGCCGACCAGCCGAGGCACGGCTACGATCTCATCCGGGCGATCGAGGAGATGACCGGCGGCAGCTACGCCCCCTCGCCCGGGATCGTCTATCCGACCCTCACCATGCTGCTCGACATGGGCCTGATCGACGAGGCCAAGGGCGGCGGCGCCCGCAAGGTCTTCAGGGTCACGCCCGAGGGCGAGGCGCATCTCGCCGAGAAAGCCGAGGAGACCGAGGCTCTGATCGCCCGCTTGTCCGGCCTCGGTGACAATCAGCGCAAGGCCGGCGGCGCCCCGATCAAGCGGGCGGTCGGCAATCTGCTGTCCGCCCTCTGGCACCGGGTCACGCGCGAGGATGCCGGCGAGGACACGCTCCACGACATCGCCGCCATCCTCGACGAAGCCGCCCAGAAGATCGAACGGATGAAGTGACGGCTAAAGAGGACGGGTAGCTCAGCGCCGCCCCTCCACCAGCCTTCGGCTGGTCCCCCTCCCCGTTCCGGGGAGGATTAAAAAAAAGGGCGCCCCCCGCGAGGGGCGCCCCGATCTTTTTACCCGAGGTGTTGCCTTACTGGCCGTTGGCGTCGCCGGCTGCCTCGACGGCGTCGGCCTTGTTGTCGGCGTCCTCGCGAACCGCGTCGGCCTTGTTCTCGAGGGCGTCCTCGGTGGCCTCGTTGGTCGCGTTGTCGGCAGCCTCTTCCATGTTGTCGGCAACCATTTCGGCATTGTCCTCGATATTGTCGGCCGCATTCTCGGCCGGCGTATCGTTGCAGGCGGCCAAGGCCAGAAGACCCGCGGCAACCGCAGCTTGATAGATGACTCTCATTTCCGTCCCCTTCATTATGGCGCTCACAAAAGGACGCCCCAGCGAATCGCAGCTGAGGCGTCCGGGGAGCCCCCCGTGACCTTTCGGGGGCTCAACCTCATTGTCAACCTCTCAGGAAATATTCGGTTCCCGAAATGATCGAGGAAGGAGGCCGCGTTGCGGCCCTCCAAGCTCAGGGAACGGGGCTCGGCGGCGGCAGCTTCATGCCCCCGGCACGGTGGCGGATCACCCGCAAATAGCCCTCGACCAGGGCTTGGTTGACCTCGTCCCAGCCGTAGCGGAGGCTGATCGCCTCGCCCGCTTCACCGGCCGCCCGGCGGGCCTCCTCGTTACGGCAGTAACCCGCCAGTGCCCCGGCGAAATCCTGGATCGCCCCGGCGCGGACGAGCCGGCCGTTGAGGCCGTCGGCGACGAGGCTCTGGCTGCCGGTGGCGATCGCGGCGACGACCGGCAGGCCCGCCGACATCGCCTCGAGCGTGACGTTTCCGAAGGTCTCGGTGACCGAAGGGTTGAACAGCAGATCCATCGAGGCGACCGCACGGCCGAGGTCCGGGCCACCCTGGAACCCGGCGAAGACCGCGTTCGGCAGCCGCCGCTCGAACCAGGTGCGCGCCGGCCCGTCGCCGACGACCAGCACCTTGTGGCGGACCTGCTTCTGCTCGAGCCGGTCGATGCTGTCGGAGAAGACGTCGAGGCCCTTCTCCATCACCAGCCGGCCGACGAAGCCGATCACCGGCACGTCGTCCTCGATCCCGAAGCCGCGCCGCCATTCCATGTCCCGGCGCGAGGGATTGAACGTCTCCCGGTCGATGCCCCGGGTCCAGATGCCGACATGATAGTTCATGCGCTGCTCGCGAAGCACCTGGGCCATCGATTCGGACGGCGCGAAGATGGCGTCGCAGCGCCGGTAGAAGCGGCGCAGGTAAGCGAGCATGAGCGGCTCGAGGAAGGCCAGGCCGTAATAGCGCGGATAGGTCTCGAAGCGCGTGTGGACGGAAGCGACGACGGGCAGCTCGAGCCCGCGTGCCAGAGTGACTGCCCGGTGCCCGACGAAATCGGGGCTGGCGACATGGAAGACATTGGGCCGGAAGCCGCGAATGTCGCGCTTGACGCGGGGGGTCAGCATCAAGGGGAATTTATATTCGGACCGGCCCGGGATCGGGATTGCAGGGATATCGACGATGTCGCCGTTGGGAGGAAGGGCGGGATTCTCGACGGTCGGCGAATAGATCCGGACCGCGGCGCCCTTGCGCAGCAGATACTCGACCAGCCGGTTCAGCGCCTGGTTCGCGCCGTCCCGGACATAATTGTAATTGCCGGTGAACAGGGCAATGCGAAGGCCGGTCACGTCCATCGGGCAGGGGGCGTAGCGGAAGCGGTCCGAAAGGCCAAATGAGGGCCCTCGCTCCGGCGAGACCCTAAGGCCGGCGCCGGGTCATGATCCGGATGACGATCATGGCGGGCAGGATCAGCATCGCGATCAGCAGGAGGACGATTGCGGCCTTCATGGATCAGCCCTCTTATTATCTGCCTGCCTTGAACCCAAGGCTTAGCCGCGTCGCGCCGGCTTGGCCTTGTACCTCTTCTGCGGAGGCGGTCCGGCCCTGCGGTTCGGCCGCGCCGCCTCGGTGGGCTTGCCCTGAATCGGCTCGATACGCACGCTGCCCTGCTCGTCCTCGTCGCTCGCCGTCCGCCGGACAGCCTGCATGAAGCGGCCGGCCACCGCGCGCGGGACCTCGAACACAGTCTCGCCGGGACCAATCCGGATCGCGCCGATCTCGCTCTTGGTGATGTGGCCGCGCCGGCACAGGAGGGGAAGCAGCCAGCGCGGGTCGGCATTCTGGCGCCGCCCTATGTCCATCCGGAACCAGAGCGTGTCCTCGAAGCCCGCGCGCGGGCCGTCCGGCCGCCGGGCGTCCGCGCGGGGAGCATTGCCGGAATCCACCAGATCCTCGGCCGCGGGCATGCGCCCGCGATGGGCGCGAACCAGAGCGGCGGCGATCTCCTCGGGGCTCCTCTCCGCGAGCAGGCGCTGCGCCAGAGCGCGATCCTCCTCGTCCGTCTCCACCGGCTCGAGCAGCTGGCGAAGCAGCCGCTCGCGGTCGCTCCGGCCTATCTCCTCAGGGGTCGGGGGCTTGATCCACTCGGCCTCGATGCGGGCGCCGCGAAGCACGGACTCGACCCGCTTGCGCCTCGGATAGGGGACGACGAGCACCGCGATCCCCTTCTTGCCGGCCCGCCCGGTGCGCCCGGAGCGGTGCTGGAGAGTCTCCGCATCCCTCGGAAGCTCGACATGGACGACCAGGCTGAGGTTCGGGAGGTCGATTCCGCGGGCGGCGACATCGGTCGCGACCAGCACCCGCGCCCGGCCGTCGCGAAGCGCCTGGAGGGCATGGTTGCGCTCGTTCTGACTATGCTCGCCCGACAGAGCGACCGCGCTGAAGCCGCGCTCGGTCAGGCTCGAATGGAGCCGCCGCACATTCTCGCGGGTCGCGCAGAAGAGGAGGGCGCTTTCCGCCTCGTGCAGCCGAAGGAGATTGACGACGGCATGCTCGATGTCGGCGGGGGCGACCGTCATCGCCTGATAGGCGATGTCGCCGTGGCCGCGCTCGTCGCCGACCGTCGAGATTCGCAAGGCGTCCTTCTGGTAGCGCTTCGCCAGGGCGACGATCGGCCGAGGCATGGTCGCCGAGAAGAGCAGGGTCCGGCGGGTCTGCGGGGTCGCGTCGAGGATCTCCTCGAGATCCTCGCGAAAGCCCATGTCGAGCATCTCGTCGGCCTCGTAGAGAAACGAGACCTCCAGCTTCGACAGATCCAGGGCGCCGCGCTCGAGGTGGTCGCGAAGCCGTCCCGGCGTTCCGACCACCACGTTGGCGCCGTGCGAGAGAGCGCGCCTCTCCTTCGACGGGTCCATGCCGCCGACGCAGGTTGCGATCCGGGCTCCTGCCTGGCCGTAGAGCCAGGCGAGCTCGCGGCTGACCTGGAGCGCAAGCTCGCGAGTAGGGGCGATGACCAGGGCCGTCGGCTCGCGCTGCAGGCGGATGCCGCCGTGCTGGTCCAGCAATTGCGGCGCCATTGCGAGGCCGAAGGCGACGGTCTTTCCGGAGCCCGTCTGTGCCGAGACCACGAGGTCGCGCCCGTCCGCATCGGGCTCGAGGATCGCAGCCTGGACCGGCGTGGGCTCGGCATAGCCGCGCGCGCTGAGCGCTCCGGCCAGGAGCGGGGGGAGGTTTTGAAATGACATATTCTTATGTGTCCGGTCGTCGGGGAAAATGACTCCCGATTTCGCGGGAATGGAAAAGAAAACGAAACGCCCCGCCGGATGGGTCCGGCGGGGCGCTCCCAGAGCGATTTCTAGTCGGATGGAGCCATCCGACGACTCGGAAATCGCGGCATTGAATATGCGCTCAGGCTAGGCCTCAGGCTCAGTTCTGCAGATACTCGCCGGCATCGGCGTCGGTGCCATGGCCCTCGGGGGCCACGGCGCCGAGCGGATCGTCGCCGATCGCCGCTTCGGGGCCCTGGGCGAGCTCAGCCGCATGCTCTTCCGCCGCCGAGCTGGCAGCGATCAGGCTCTCCTGAAGCTTGCGATGCTGCGCCCGGAGCGCCGCGTCGCGGCTGGTGGCCGCGATGCGCATGCGGGTCATGCCCGCGCCGGTACCCGCCGGGATCAGCCGGCCGACGATGACATTCTCCTTGAGGCCGTCGAGCGTGTCGATCTTGCCCTGGACCGCGGCTTCGGTGAGCACTCGGGTCGTCTCCTGGAAGGAGGCGGCCGAGATGAAGCTTCGGGTCTGAAGGCTCGCCTTGGTGATCCCGAGAAGCACCGGCTTGCCTTCGGCCAGCTTCTTCTTGGTGCCCTTCAGCTTGGCGTTGATCTCGCGCATCTCCTGATGGTCGATCTGCTCGCCGACCAGAAGGGTCGAATCGCCGCTCTCGATGATCTCCACCTTCTGGAGCATCTGGCGGACGATCACCTCGATATGCTTGTCGTTGATCTTGACGCCCTGCAATCGATAGACTTCCTGGATCTCCGAGACGAGATATTCGGCAAGCGCCTCGACTCCGAGCACCTCGAGGATGTCGTGCGGATCGGGGCTTCCGCCGATCAGATTGTCGCCGCGCTTGACGAAATCGCCTTCCTGCACGTCGATGACCTTCGACTTGGGCACCAGATACTCGACCACCTCGCCGCCATCGTCCGGACGGATGCCGATCTTGCGCTTGGCCTTATAGTCCTTGCCGAACTCGACCCGGCCCGAGACCTTCGCGATGATCGCATTCTCCTTGGGCTTGCGCGCCTCGAACAGCTCCGCCACCCGCGGCAGACCGCCGGTGATGTCGCGGGTCTTGGCGGCCTCGCGGCTGACTCGGGCGAGAACCTCGCCGGCGGCGACGGTCGCTCCGTCCTCCACCGAGAGCATCGCGCCCGGCGACAGCATGTACCGAGCAGCCTCGCCGCTCTTCTCGTCGAGAAGGGTGATGCGCGGACGCAGATCCTCCTTCGAGCGAGCCGAGCCGCGGAACTCGGTGACGACTCGCTGGGCGATGCCCGTCGCTTCGTCGACCTGCTCGGTGAGCGTCTTGCCCTCGACCATGTCCTGGAACTTCACGACGCCACCCTTCTCGGTGATGACCGGCATCATGAACGGATCCCACTCGGCCAGTCGGTCGCCCTTGGAGGCGATATGGCCGTGGTCGCACATCAGATGGGCGCCGTAGGGGATGCGGTGAACCGCCCGCTCGCGCCCATCCATGTCGACGATTGCGAGCTCTCCGTTGCGCGCCATCGCCACCCGACGCCCGCGGGCGTCGAGAATGGTCGGAAGGTCGCGCAGCTCGACGGTGCCGTCGCTCGAGGCTTCGAGGTTCGACGTCTCGTTGAGCTGGGCGGCGCCGCCGATGTGGAAGGTCCGCATGGTGAGCTGGGTACCCGGCTCGCCGATCGACTGGGCGGCGATCACTCCGACCGCCTCGCCGATATTGACCGGAGTGCCGCGGGCGAGGTCGCGCCCATAGCATTTGCCGCAGACGCCATATTCGCTCTCGCAGACGAGCGGCGAGCGGATCTTGACCGCCTGGACGCCCATTTCGTCGATCCGGATGGCGGCAGGTTCGTCGATCAGCTCGCCTTCCTTGGCAAGCACGTCGCCGGTCTTGCTGTCGACAATGTCCTCCGCTGGCGTACGGCCGAGGATTCGCTCGCCCAATGACGCGATGACCGCGCCGCCCTGGACGATCGCCCGCATGTCGAGCGAGTTGTCGGTCTTGCAATCCTCCTCGACGATCACGCAATCCTGGCTGACGTCGACGAGGCGGCGGGTCAGATAACCCGAATTGGCCGTCTTCAACGCGGTGTCCGCGAGGCCCTTGCGGGCGCCGTGGGTCGAGTTGAAATATTCGAGGACGGTCAGGCCTTCCTTGAAGTTCGAGATGATCGGCGTCTCGATGATTTCGCCCGACGGCTTGGCCATCAGGCCGCGCATACCGGCGAGCTGCTTCATCTGCGCCTGCGATCCGCGGGCGCCCGAATGGGCCATCATGTAGATCGAGTTGATCTGGGCCATCCGGCCGTCTTCGCCGATCGGCTGAGCCTTGATCTTCTCCATCATGGCGTTGGCGACCTGGTCGCCGCAGCGGCTCCAGGCGTCGATCACCTTGTTATACTTCTCCTGCTGGGTGATCAGGCCGTCCTGATATTGCTGCTCGTAATCCTTGACGAGATCGCGAGTGTCGTTGACCAGCCCGACCTTCTCGTGCGGGATGATCATGTCGTCTTTGCCGAAGCTGATTCCGGCCTTGAAGGCGTGGCGGAAGCCAAGCCCCATGATCGCGTCGGCGAACAGCACGGTCTCCTTCTGGCCGGTGTGGCGATAGACGGAGTCGATGACGTCGCCGATCTCCTTCTTGGTCAGAAGGCGGTTGACCGTCTCGAACGGAACCTTGTGGCTCTTCGGAAGAGTCTCGCCGAGCAGCATTCGGCCCGGAGTCGTCTCGAAGCGCTTCATCGATTCCTTGCCGGCTTCGTCCGTCTGCGGGACCCGGCTGATGATCTTCGAGTGAAGAGTCACGGCCTTGGCCTCGAGCGCCTGGTGAACCTCCGACATGTCGGAGAGCATCATGCCTTCGCCCGGCTCGCCCTGGCGCTCCATCGACAGATAATAGAGGCCGAGGACCATATCCTGCGAAGGAACGATGATCGGCTTGCCGTTGGCGGGCGAGAGGATGTTGTTGGTCGACATCATCAGGACGCGCGCTTCCAGCTGGGCCTCGAGGCTCAGCGGAACGTGGACCGCCATCTGGTCGCCGTCGAAGTCGGCATTGAACGCCGCGCAGACCAGCGGGTGGAGCTGGATCGCCTTGCCCTCGATCAGGACCGGCTCGAACGCCTGGATTCCCAAACGGTGGAGAGTCGGCGCCCGGTTCAGAAGAACCGGATGCTCGCGGATCACCTCGTCGAGGATGTCCCAGACTTCCTTGCGCTCCTTCTCGACCCACTTCTTCGCCTGCTTGAGGGTCATCGAGAGGCCCTTGGCGTCGAGGCGCGAGTAGATGAACGGCTTGAACAGCTCGAGCGCCATCTTCTTGGGAAGGCCGCACTGGTGGAGCTTGAGC
>Ga0193706_1000248_pt1 | contig 35542 bp, 29 predicted proteins | sample U3c1metaG_FD_160130 | JGI IMG/M metagenome (GOLD analysis project Ga0193706, IMG submission 160130) | Soil microbial communities from a riparian zone of the East river system, Colorado, United States - U3c1 | ecosystem: Environmental > Terrestrial > Soil > Riparian zone | place: USA: East River... | reverse complement strand
GGAGACTTCAGCGACGAGTTCAAGCGACCCTGGCGGGGCGGGCACCAGCGCCTGGACTGGATTTCCCAGACGGAGCTGCACTGCGCTTACCACGAGGGCGGCAACCCGACGCGGCCTGGTTTCGACGACGGATTCCGCGTGGTGGCCTGGCGGAAACCCGTTCCCAAATAGGGTTCAGCCGATCATCGCCGTCCACTTGACCAGCTTCTTGGCCAGGCTCATCCGGGCGCGGGCCACGCGAGTCTTCGCCGCGTCGCGCGAGATGCCCAAGGTCGTGGCGATTCCGGCGGTGTCCACCGAGCGGAAGTAATAGAGCTCGAGCACCTGCTGGTCCTCCGCCTCGAGCAATTGCAGCACCACGTTCAGAGCCGCGGCGTGATCCCGGTCGTCCACTCCCTGCAAGCCTCCGGTGCTCTCCAAGGCCTTGTCGAGCTGGCCGGTCTGCGTCGGGTCGAGCGGCACGTCCGCGGATTTGCGGCGGCGGAAATGCTCGATCAGGAGCCGCTGCGCCGCCGTCCACAGATACCCGCGCATCGCGCTCGGAGTCTCGAAGTGGGGCGCGGGATCGACCTGCAGCACCCGCATCACCACGTCCTGGGCGACGTCGCTGACGCTGATGCTGGGCTGACCGAGGTCGCCGCCCCGGCGCCGCAGTCTCTGCTTCAAGACTTCGATCTCGATCCCGAGCAGATCCTCGAGAGCCTGCCGATCTCCCGCGAGCTGCCAGCGCCGCAGCAGTTCCGCGGACTGATCCCGAGCAGAGTCTCCCATGAATGCAATTCTAACCGGACAGCTACCCGTGGCCTCGCTCCGACTGGCGAGAGCTGGGTTCCCTCGGATCTTCCAAGCGAAAGAGGAAGCCCAGACCGAGGCACTCCTGCGCGGCTTCTGCCGTTAGAATCTGTGGACCCGAGGAATCCACCGCGATTTCCAAACGGCCCTGTAACTTTCAAATTGGAAGGGGGTCTACTCCCTTGGGGTATGGACTCGAATTCCCCGCGATGAAGCACCCGCAGCGATGGAAGGAACGAGGTCAGGGTCTCCTGGCGTTGTCGGGGCTGCTCGCCATCCTCGGCCCCCTGTCGTGGGCCCAGTCAGGTACCCCTACGGCCGCGAACCCGCCGGCGGCGCCGCCAGCAGCGCCGTCGCCGACTCCTGCCCCTCCGGATCGTCCCGGGGACACCAACGGGACTCGTCCGGTCGCCGTGGGGCAGGACGACGACCCTCCGTCCATGCCCGGACCGCCCAAGCTGCCGCCCGGAGCCGTGAAGATGCTCCGCCACCGAATGTCGGCCCCGTCCGGAGCTCCTCCGCCGCCGGACGAAGGTCGCGGGACACCGGGACCGGGAATGGGAGAAGGAGACAATCTTCGCGCCTGGGAAGTCTGGTGGGAGCTGCATCGGGATCGTTTCATCTCCACCCAGGCTCGCGACATCTCGATCAGCGTGGGCCTCGTTCCCCCGGATCCGCGCACCAGCGTGCAGGCCGAGAACGCGCGCGTCGGCTCCTACGAGCGGATCGAGCCCACCTTGCGACTGCTCCTGACCCACGAGCATTCGGACCTCATCGTCGCGCGCGCCTTGATCGCGCTCGCGAAGCTGGGCGAAGACCCGCGCGTGCAAGGTTCGCGGACGAGTTACGCCACGATCCTTCCTTACCTGTACAACTCCGACGCACAGCTCAGCGAGGCCGCGATCACGGCGCTCGGCATCCTGGGAACTCAGGAAGCTATTTTTCCGCTGGCGCAACTGATCGAAGACTCGGCTTCGGACGCCGCTTCGACGAACAGGCACACGGGGCGCGAGGGCGACCCGACCCGCGTGACCGATCGACATCGCGCCCTTGCTTTCTACGCGATCGGGTTGATCGGTCGCTCCTCCGATCGCGAGGACGTGCGACGCCTGGCGGCGAGCCGCATCTGCAACCTGTTCGCGGCTGAATCCAATGCCTCGGCCGAGGTGCGGTTCGCGGCCCTGCATGGGCTCAGCCTGGTGCCGATCGGCGAAAACGCACGGCGCATCGAGGACCCTGCGGACAGGCAACCGCGAGTCCGGCCCTGGAGCGAAAGGCGGCTCGCGCGTCTGAACGCCCCGGCTCCCAGGTCGATTCCCTCGGCCTCGCGACTGGGGGAAGTCGATTGGGCCCTGGCGGTTCTCGACGATGAAACCGAGGCCGAGTGGATCCGAGCCCAGGCGGTCACCGCGGCCGCTCGGCTGTGCAGGGGCGTCGCGGATGACTCACCGATCCGATCCAAGGTGATCGAGCGCCTGCTCAAAGCCCTCGGTGCGCGTTCCACGGACTCCTCGGAAGTCGAGCAGAGCGCCGCGCTCGCGCTCGGCGAGCTGGGCGACAGCGACGCCGACGACCTGGATTTCCGCCTGCGCTCGGGTCTCGCCGGAACTGTGGCGACGGCCTCCGACCATTCGACTCGCGATTTCGCCCTGATGAGCCTGGCCATGGTCGGCTCGCGCCCGGGCGGAGGCGCCAGCGAGCCCGGCCGGCTCGCCGCCAGCACCGACGTCCGGCGCTTCCTCTTGCACCGCGCCGCGTCGGCCAAGGCTGGCGAATTGCCGTGGAACATGCTGGCGCTGGGTGTTTTCGAGCACGAGATGCAGCGTTCGGGCGTGGCGAGTTCCGCCGACACGCGCGCCGCCCTCCTCGATCTCCTGGTCGAGACGAACTCATCCGAGCAGGCAGCGGCCGGCTCGCTCGCGCTCGGCCTGTGCGGAGCGACCGAGGCCACCGGCGAGCTGATCTCGCGCCTGCGCGACGGCGATTCGAGTGTCCGCGGCTATGCCGCCCTTTCACTGGGTCTGCTCGGCGCGCGCGAAGCCGCGCCAGCCATCGAACGGCTCTTGAACGAAGCGCGCCAGGCGCCCGAGCTCTTCGAGTCCGCCAGCGAAGCCCTGGCCCGGCTCGGCGCGCCGGTCAGCCGCCAATTGGTCGGCCTGATGGTCGGCGGGGCGAGCCTGGAAGCCCAGATGAACCTCTGCACCGCCCTGGGCCAGGTCGGGGATGGCCGCTCGCTGCGCGCCCTCTCCCAGGTCGCTTGCGACCCCAGCGCCCTGGTCTGGGTGCGGGCTGCCGCCACCAGCGCTCTGGGGACCATGGGAACCCGCCGGCCCGCGCCCTGGAACGCCGACCTCGGCCATGCCCTGAATTACTTGAACGTCCCGGCGACGCTCAGCTCGACCGCTCTCGATGGGTTGCTCGATCTCGAGTAGCCCGCCTGTTTTGGTGTGAAACGTGTAACCTCTCGAGGCCGATGGTGACTACCTGACCTGCCGCAAGTCCGGACTTCGCTAAGAGTCCCGAGTGAGAGGGATCGAGCTTGCCCAACGCCCCTTGCTGATCAGTTTCTTTCGAAGAGAGTAGAAAACCAATGAAGCACAGAACCTGGATCGCCGTTGCCGGACTGACGCTCGCAACCACTTCGCCTGCTCTTGCCCAATGGGGTGGCGGGCCTCCTCCCCCTCCGCCGGTGCAAGGTGGTGGCGCACCGCCCCCTGCTGGGCCCTCGGGCAACGCACCGACTTCGCCTGCTCCGGCTGGCCCGCGTCCTTCGCTTCCGGGTGACACGGTGCCGACCGGTGGCGCCGGCGCGCCGACCACTCCTGGTCGTCCGGCCTACACCGGCCCCCTCGGTCCGACCGCCGGCGGCCCGGCCGCTCCGCGCTCTCCGGGAGCGTCGGCACCGTTGGTTCCCGGCGCACCCGGCTCGCCGGCGAGCACGCAACCGCGCTCTCCGCGCGGCAACGGCGTGACCAGCGACGATCCCGGCAGCTGGCGCGTGTGGTGGACGCTCAATCACGACCGTTTCATCGACGTCGCGGCCCATGCCCCGATCGCGACCGGTGACGGCGCGCGCACCGCAGTGCTCGCCGAAGCTCGCGCCGACGCCTACGAGCGTCTCGCGCCGATCGTGACGCGCGTCATCCAGCAGGAGAAGAACGAGATCCTGCTCGGCCGCGCGCTGATCGCGATCGCCAAGCTCGGCGAAAACCCGCGCATCGCCAACTCGCGCGAGGTCTACAAGCTGATCCTTCCCTTCGTCAGCAACGACAAGACGAAGGTTGCTGAATCGGCCGCGGTGGCGCTCGGCATCCTCGGGCACGACGACGCGGTGATGGCCTTGTCGCAGTACGCGACGACGGCTCCGAACTCCAAGACGGATGCCGTTCGCGCGGATCGCGTGCGCACCTTCGCGCTGTACGGACTGGGCCTGGTCGCCCGCGACGCCAAGCGCGAGGACGTGCGCCGCGTGGCGGCAAGCCGCCTGTGCGCGATCTTCAGCGGCGAGAAGGGCATGGCCGTCGACGTCAAGGTCGCCTGCCTGCAAGCCTTGAGCCTGGTTCCGCTCGCGTCGGACACGCTGGCGATGGCACTCCCGGGCGGCGAGCTCGAGATTCCCTCCGCCTCGCGCAATGCCGAGGTCGAATGGGTGCTGCGCGTGCTCGACAGCACGAGCGAGGCGACCTGGGTTCGCGCCCAGGCCGCGACGACCTCCGCGCGTCTGTGCGCGGACCAGCCGGAGACCTCGAAGCTGCGCGCTCGCGTCGCCGATCGTCTGATCGAAAGCCTGATGTTCTCGACCCACGACGGGCTGGCGATCCGCCAGAGCGCGGCCTTGGCCCTGGGCGGCATCGGCGACTCCGATGACGATGCCGGCGACGTCGAGATCCGCAACGTGCTCGCGGAAGCGAGCGCGTCGAATGCCGATCAGGCGACCCGCTACTACTCGATGATGAGTCTGGCCCAGGTCGCGTCGCGCCCCGGTGGCGCGGTGGACGATCCCGAGCGCCTGGACGCGGCCAAGAGCGTGCGCTCGATCCTGCTCAAGCGCGCGGCTTCCGGGAACGAGAGCGACCGCGCCTGGTCTGCGCTTTCGCTGGGCGTGTTCGAGTACCGCCTGCGCCAAGCGGGCGAGGCGACTTCTGCCGACTCGTGCAACGCGCTGATCTCGATGTTGCAGAACACGCGTTCGCCCGAAGTGGCCGGCGCGGCCTCGCTGGCCCTGGGTCTCGCCGGAGCCGGTGAAGCGAAGGATCTGCTGATCGAGCAGCTGAAGTCCAACGACGCCAGTGTCCGCGGTTTCGCGGCGCTTTCCTTGGGGCTGCTCGGTATCCGCGAAGCGGTGCCCGCCCTGGAGAAGGTGCTCGAACGCGCGGAAGGCGTGCCGGAAGTCTTCGTGCCGGTCAGCGAAGGCCTGGCGATGCTGGGCGCTCCGGTGACGGATCGCCTGGTCAAGTCGCTGACCAGCGGCTTGAGCCTCGAAGCGCAACTCGCCGCGTGCATCGCGCTCGGCCGCACCGGCGGCTCGCGCGCCGTGCAACCGCTGAGCGACCTGGTCGGTGATGCCACCGGCACGGCCTGGGTTCGCGCCCTCGCCGTCGAAGCCCTGGGCTCGATCGGCGATCACGGCGCGACGCGTTGGAACGCGCGCTACGCCTTCGACGTCAACTTCCTCGCCCTGCCCCTGACCGAGACCGCCCCGAACTTCGACGGCGTGCTCGACCTCGAGTAGAGCTCCGGAAACCTCACTCGCCGGCCTTTGCCGGAGCTTGCGACAAGAGTCGCAGGTTCCTGCCAGGGCCGGCGAGTTTTTGTCCCGGCCTCGCGCCCGCGACTTCATCGGCGCGGCGCCGCGCGAGCTGCTGGACTTCTCGAGCGACTCCCTGGAACCGGACGCTACTCGATCACGACGGGCAATACCTCGCTCGCGAGAGCAAAGGGGTGCTCGGCGCGCGCGAGCGGATTGCGCAACTGCGCGCGCAGCTCGACGAACTTGCGGTCCTTCGGGAAGTCCCCCTGACCAGGAAGAGGCACATCGCCCGAGGCAAGCTCGATCGAGCGGTCCCCGCTCGGAAAGAGCAGCAAAGACGTGCGCATCATGACGGTCGAGCCCTTGCGCACCGCGCCCGTGGGCAGCACCGACCACGAAACGCCTTCCGAGTCGACCAGCACGACCCGCAGATCGACGATCTGCTCGTGGTGAGCGTGGAGCACCGAGACGCGGTAATGTCCCTTGTCGACCTCGACCAGCAGCTTCGGCGTCACATTCGGATCGCGCAGCCGCAGCAGATGGAAGGGCCGCGTCGGCGAGCGCAGGGGATTCACCGGGAACATCGGCACGGCCACCGTGATCAGCTCGTAGGCGCGCAGAGCGTCGCGAACCGCGGCGGTCCGGGACTCCTCGATGGGTTCGCTGTCGATGAACTTCACCCAGTTGTCCGCGACCTTGAACAACGGCAGCGGCTCGGGCGCCTCATTCCAGATCAGCGAGGGCACGATGTAGTCCGGTTTCGTCGCGAGCAGCGCGAGCACGTCGGAGCGCTGCACGCCGCTCCAGGGTCTGGGCACGCTCTCGCCCGGCAGCAGCGTGGTTCGACCGAGGGCGTCGATCACGCGCAGGCGCGACAGGTAGCCGATGGCTCCCGGCCAGGGAGTCAGGACGGTCTTGTTCAGATCGAATTTCTGCTCGCGCATGAACGTCCCGAGATTGCGCAGCCTTTCCGTCGCGTTGATCTCGTCGACCAGGCCGAGACGTCCGAGGCGGTCGACGTAGGACAGGCGCGGTGGTGTGCTGCTCTCGGTCCAGTGCCGGTGCAGATTCGCCAGCGGCAGGAGCGACAGGTCGCCGGGGTACTTGCTGCCCAGGGCCGAGGTCGAAAGGGCGAGCAGGAAAAGCGCCCAGGTGACTTGCGGCCAGATGCGCCGCGAGCTGTCGAGCGCGAGAGTCATCGCTTCCTGCATCGCGATCAGGAGCAGGGCGATCATCGGGACCAGCGGCGGGAACATCGGACCGTATCCGCCGCCCTGGCCGACGACCATCGCCGCGTAGCCGATCGAGAGCAGCATCGCGCGCCGGCCGACACCGGTCATCGTGCCGCGCGCCAGGTAGTACAGCGGGAAGACCAGCAGCAGCGTCCAGCCCGAGGTGCGCACGAAGTCGGCCAGGTAGCGCGCACCGATCAGCCAGCGGTCCGGACTGGTCCTGGTCCAGGCGTAGAAGTAGGGCGAGAGCCAGCTGCCGAACAATTGATGGCGCAGCAGGGTCATCGCTCCCACGACGCAGGCCGCGGGAATGAACCAGCGCAGCAGGCTGACCCTCCCCTTGCCCGCCTGGCGCAGACCGCCCGCGATCTCGAGTGCCAGGAGCATCAGCGCGAAGCCCACGCCTTCCTCGCGCGTCGCGACGCACAGGCAGAGCATGGCAGCGAAAGTGAAACCGGCTCGGCGCTCGAAGGCGAGGAAGCTCGCGACCACGAACAGGGCGAAAGTCGAGGTTTCCGCACCGCTGGCCGCGGCCGCCGCGATGCCTCCGCTGACCACGAAGAGCAGCGGGGCGATCACGCCGGCGAGGCGCACCGGTGAGAACTGCGCCAGCACGAAGACCGTGATCAGCGCGCTGACCGCGCCGACCGTCTGGCAGAACACGGTCACCGGGATGTTCAAGAGCTGGCCGACCGCCGCGACGAGGACCCACAGGAACGAGGAGAAGCTCTCGACCTGCGGGCTGCCCCGGTCCCAGGCCAGACTTTTCGACTCGACCAGGTTGCGCGCGATGCGGAACACGACGTGGGCTTCGTCGTACGGCGGCGCGATCGCGCCGAGCATGTTCTTGTGGATCGCGAGCATGTGCGCCAGGAGCACCGCGAGCGTCAGGAGTAGCGCGAGAGTGCGATTCATGGCGAAGGTTCAGGGCCGCTTGCGCGCCGCGAAGCTCGGCAAGGCGGCCCAGGTCGGGGCTCCAGCGATCACGTCGAGCTCGTCGATCGCCGAGCCACCTTCGCCGGCGCGGCAGGAGACGCGGTACTTCCCTGGCGGCAGGTCCTGGATCCGAAAGCGACCGTCGGGCCCGCTCGAGCTCGGCGGCCAGATGTGCGTCTCGTTGCCCGATTGGTTGACGAGGACCAGAGCTCCCTCGAGGGCGCGCCGCAGGTCGTCGCGCACTTCGCCTTCGATGCCTCCGCGCGCCAGCTCGACCTGGCCTTCCACGATGTCGGCGCTGAATTCCAGCTCGCGCGACTTCTCCGCCACGAGATCGGGCCAGGATCCGCCGCTCGCCCAGGCCGGCAGCACCTTGATCAGATAGCGGCCGTGGGCCAGGCCGTCGAATGCGAACCTCCCGGCATGATCCGAGACGCCGCGGCGGGGAAGCGCGCCGCCGAGCTCGGACGCGGCGGCGACCGGAAGGAGCAGGATCTCGAAGTCCGCGAGGGGCTCCGCGTCGCTCGCGCGCAGGCTTCCCGCGAAACGGGAGCGCGGGATGTCGGCCAGCCTGGCGGGCAGCGTGGCCTTGGCCTCCAGGGCGATCTCGCGCACTTCGGGACCGGGCTCGATGTCGAGCTCCAGGCCCGGATGGGGAAAGGCGAGCACCGCCAGACGCGAGGTCCCGGGGGAAAGGCCCTCGAGCGTCGCGGTTCCGTCGGCCGCGGTGAAGGCCCAGATCGGTGCCTTCGAGGCGCGCACCACCAGAGCAGCGCCCGCGACCGCCGCGCCCGCGGGATCGACGACCCGCAGCGCCAATCGATCCGCGCGCGCGGCGCCGGCGGGAGGCACGACGGCCAGCGGATCGACCAGGTGTGGCAAGGCCACCGCGGCGCTCGGCGTGAAATCAGGCCGGGCCGCCGGCAGCTTCGAGCCGTGGCGCCAGAGCAATCCGCCGATCACCAGCGAGAACACCAGGACGGTGAAGATCAGGGCGAGGCGTTGCACGCTTCGAAGCGTACGGGCCGCGAGCGCAGGGAGCCAGAGCCGCTCCGCCCCGCGCCGAAGCGGGCCGCTTGCGCTGCGTGGCGGCGTGCCGGTGGCCGCGTTAGACTGATTTGCTTCGCAGGGACGGACTCGGTGGGCTATGGGGCCTCCGGACGCTCGACCTGCCCTCCATGCTGATTCGCCTCCAGAAGAAGCTCGCCGCCGGCGAGATCGAAGCGATCCTCGACCTGGCCCGCGAACTCTCGCTCTGCCCACGCTTCCTCGATGCCGAGCGCGAGTACCTGGAGCTCACCGGTCCGGGCCGGCCCGAGCACCGCTCGCGCTTCGAGGACATGGCCAGCGTGCGGGCCGTGCTCGACACCGGCGCCTCGCGGGAGCTGCACGAGCGGATCGCCGGCCGCCCCGACACCCAGGTCGCGGTGGGCAGCGCCCGCTTCGGCAACGGGGCGGTTTCCCTGATCGCCGGCCCCTGCGCCATCGAGGACTACGACCGCACCCTCGAGATCGCGCGCGCGGTGCGCGAGCGCGGCGCCCTGGCCCTGCGCGGCGGAGCCTTCAAGCCGCGCACCTCGCCCTATTCCTTCCAGGGCACGCGCTCCAAGGGGCTCGAGATCCTCGAACGCGTGCGCATCGAGACCGGCCTCGCCATCGTCACCGAGGTGCTCGACCCGCGCGACATCGAAGCGGTCGGCGACGCCGCCGACATGTTCCAGATCGGCTCGCGCAACATGTTCAACGCGCCGCTCTTGCTCGAAGTCGGCCGCACGCGCAAACCGGTGCTGCTCAAGCGCGGTTTCATGGCCACCCTGCGCGAGTTCGTGCTCGCCGCCGAGTACATCCTCTCGGCCGGCAATACCCAGGTGGTGCTCTGCGAGCGCGGCGTGCGCGGCTTCGACTCTACGACGCGCAATCTGCTCGACGTCGGCGGCGTGGCCTTCCTCAAGCGCCACACGCACCTGCCGGTGATCGTCGATCCGTCCCACGCCGCCGGTCGCGGCGACCTGGTGAGGCCGCTCGCGCGCGCCGGGCTCGCCGCGGGCGCCGACGGCTTGATCGTCGAGGTCCATCCCAATCCTTCCGAGGTCCACTCCGACGGAAACCAGGCGATTTCCCCGCTGGAATTCGAGCGTCTGGCCCAGGACGCGCGTGCCCTGGTGGCCCTCGACGGCCGCGTGCTGGTCGTCGGCGAGCCGCTCGTCACCAAGGGGCCCGCGTGAGCCGCCGGCCCTTCCTGGCGGGCAACTGGAAGATGAACCTCGACCGCAAGAGCGGCGCGGCCCTGGCGCGGGGTCTCGCGGCCCGCTCCGTCGGCTGGGCCGACCGCGACGTGGCGATCTTTCCGCCCTTCGTCTACCTCGACGAGATCGTGCGCGCCGTCGCGGGGTCTTCGGTCCAGGTCGGCGGGCAGAATTGCTGCGACGAGAAGTCCGGCGCCTTCACCGGCGAAGTCAGCGCGGCGATGCTCAAGGACGTCGGCGCGACGATCGTGCTCTGCGGCCATTCCGAGCGCCGCCAGCTCTACGGCGAGGACGATCGGCTGATCAACCGCAAGCTCCACGCGGCCCTCGAAGCCGGCCTGGAAATCATCCTCTGCGTCGGCGAGACCGCCGAGGAGCGTGAGTCCGATGCCACCGAGCAGCGCATCGGCCGCCAGCTCACCCTGGGACTCGCCGGCGTCGACGAGGCCATGCTCGGCCAGGTCACCCTGGCCTACGAGCCGGTGTGGGCCATCGGCACCGGCAACAACGCCACTACGGCGCAGATCGGCGCGGTGCACAGCTACCTGCGCGGCATGCTCGCCGGCATGTATTCGGACGCGGCGGCGAATCGCGTCCGGATCCAGTACGGTGGCAGCGTCAAACCCGACAATATCCAGGCCCTGATGCGCGTGTCCGACGTCGACGGCGTGCTCGTGGGCGGCGCCTCCTTGAAATCCGAAGCTTTCCTCCCGATCGTCGAGGTCGCACGCTAATCCGTTCGCGACCTAGAAGCAGCCATGGACCTAGTCATCACGCTCCTGTATTTCCTGTTCATCCTCGCGGCGGTCGTGCTGATCATCGTGATCCTGCTGCAGGAGGGCAAAGGCGGCGGCTTCGGCCAGGCCCTGGGCACCAGCGGCCAGGAGACGTTCGGCGCCGGCGCGCGCGGCATCAACACGTTCACGGCGATCGTGGTCGGAGTGTTCCTGGCCAGCGCGATGCTGATCACGGTGCTGAATCGCTTGCACAGTGGACAGTCGGGAGTCGTCGATTCTGGGAGCGATGTCGTGCCGCCGGAAACGGGTGAGGCGAATCCGGGAGCGCCTCCGGCCGGGCCGCCGAGCGCGCCGCCCAGTGGACCGCCCAGCGCGCCTCCGACCACGCCGCCCAACGACGGCAAGTGACGATGGAGGCCGCGCAGGTCCTCGATCTCTTCCGCTCGAGCCGCGCCCTGCTCGAAGGGCACTTCCAGCTCTCGAGCGGTCGCCACTCGAACCAGTACTTCCAGTGCGCGCTGCTGCTCGCCGAGCCGAAGCACGCCGAAACCATGGCGCGCGAAGTGGCCTCGAAGCTGCGCGTCGCGCCGGAGCTCGTGATCGGACCCGCGCTCGGCGCCGTGGTCTGGTCGCAGGAAGTCGCGCGCGTGCTCGGCACGCGAGCATTCTTCAGCGAGCGCGTCGACGGAGCGATGGCCCTGCGCCGCGGCTTCGAGATCGCGCCTGGGGAAAAGCTCCTGATCGTCGAGGACGTGCTGACCACCGGCGGATCCGTGCGCGAGGTGCTCGCGCTGGTTAAAAAACTGGGCGGCGTGCCGATCGGCGTGGCTTCGATCATCAACCGCTCCGGCCGCGTCAATCCCTTCGAAGCCGAGGGTCTGCCGTTCACGGCCCTGGCCGCGGTCGAAGCCTTCTCCTGGGATCCCGCGGAGTGTCCGCTGTGCAAGTCCGGCACCCATGGGCCCGCGATCAAGCCCGGAAGCCGCCCCGGCGCCGTGTCGAAGGCCTGATCCGATGCGATCGATGACCGGATTCGGTGCGGCCGCGCTCGAGCAGGGCGGTGTGTCGCTGCGCGCCGAGGTGCGCGCGGTCAATCACAAGCACCTGCAAGTCAAGCTGCGCCTGCCGAACGAATTCGCCGAGCTCGAGCCGGAGATCGAAGCCCTGATCAAGCAACGGCTCGACCGCGGCTCGGTCAATTTGAACGTCACGATGAGCAGCACGGGTCGCGTCGGCGGGCCGCAGGTGAATCCCGAGGTCGCCAAGCGCCTGCAGAAGGACCTGCTCAAGCTCGCCAAGCAGCTCGGCCTCGAGGCGGAGCTCTCGCTCGACACCCTCGCGCAACTTCCCGGCGTGGTCACGAACGTCGGCACGGAGCTGCGCGCGCTCGACCGCGAAAAAAAGCTCCTGATCAAGGTGGTTCAGGCGGCCCTGCTCGCCATGGAAGAGATGCGCGAGGCCGAAGGCAAGGCGCTCGAGCTCGACCTGAAGCACAACCGCAAGATCCTCGAGCAGCTGGCGCACAAGATCGAGAAGCGCATGCCGCTGGTGGTTCAAGGTCAGCACACGGCCCTCAAACGGCGCGTTGAGGAGCTGCTCGGCGGCCGCACCCAGATCGGGCCCGACGATCTCGCGCGCGAAGTGGCCTTGATCGCCGACAAGCTCGACGTCGCCGAGGAGCTGACGCGCCTGCGCAGCCACTTCGCGCAGTTCGACGCGATCCTCGCGCGCAAGGGACCCGTCGGACGCCAGCTCGATTTCCTGGTCCAGGAGCTCCTGCGCGAGAGCAACACCATCGGCTCGAAATGCATCGACGCCGAGGTCGCCCACGCGGTGGTCGAGATGAAGACGGCGATCGAGCGCTTGCGCGAGCAGGTGCAGAACATCGAGTGAGCACCCGCTTGCGCAAGGGCACCATGCTGGTGATCTCCGGTCCATCCGGCAGCGGCAAGACCACGATCTGCAAGCGCCTGCTCGAGGATCCTCGCGTGCGCTTCTCGGTCTCGGCGACCACGCGCGCGCCGCGGCCCGGAGAGGTCGACGGCCGCGATTACCGATTCGTCAGCCGCGAAGAGTTCAAAGCGATGATGGCCGCCGGCGAGTTCATCGAGCACGCCGACGTCTACGGGAACATGTACGGCACGCTGCGGCGGCCGATGGAGGAGGCTCTCGCGCGCGGCGAGGTCTACCTGCTCGAGATCGACGTGCAGGGCGCGCTGCAGTTGAAGACGCTGGGCGAGCCGGGCATCTACGTGTTCATCGCGCCGCCGGACTTCGACGAATTGCGCCGGCGCTTGACCGCGCGCAAGACCGAGTCGCCCGAAGTGCTCGAGCGCCGCCTGCAGAAGGCCGAGGACGAATGGCGCGAGCGCACCAAGTACGACCACATCGTGGTCAACGACGTGGTCGACCACGCCGTCGAGAAGATCAAGCGCATCGCGGGCCTGGACTGATTCGATGGTCCATCAGATCGTCGAGCTCTCCGGCCACCTGATCGACTCCGACATCCTGCGCAAGACCTTCGCTCGCATCGTCGAGGAGGGCGGGGAGTTCGAGGTGCTCGACTTCCAGATCGGCAAGACCAACGACGAGCCCTCCGCCGCGCGGATCCTCGTGCGCGCCGGCGATCCGCACCGCCTCGATCGGATCCTCGAGAGCCTGTCCTACCTCGGCGCTTCCGCGGACGTCGCCGACGCGCGCTTCGCTCCCGCCGAGAGCGACGGAATCCTGCCCGACGACTTCTACTCCACGACGAACTTCGAGACGTTCGTGCGCACCGAAGGCAGCTGGCAGAAGGTCCGCGGCCAGAAAATGGATTGCGCCCTGGTGCTGCGCGAGGGCGGGCCGACCTGCGTCAAGCAACGCCTGGTGAGGCGCGGCGAGATGGTCCTCTTGCGCGGCTCTGGCCTGCGCGTCGTGCCGCCCCAGCGCAGCCGCGGCTACTCGGTCTTCGGCTTCATGTCGAACGACGTGTCGTCCGAGGTCAACAAGGGCATCGCGATCGCTGGCATCGCGCGCGAGATGAAAGCCTTGCGCCAGCAGGGCTCCAAGATCGCGCTCGTCGCGGGCCCGGCGATCGTCCACTCCGGCGGTGACGCGGCCCTGGGCAGGCTGGTCCGCGCGGGCTGGATCCACGTGCTGCTCAGCGGCAACGCCTTCGCGACCCACGACCTCGAGAAGGCGATCCTGAAGACCTCGCTCGGCGTGTGCCAGCTCTCCGGCCGGGCCGTCGAGGGCGGCAACCGCAACCACCTCTTCGCGATCAACGCGGTCAACCGCGCCGGCGGCATCCGCGCGGCCGTGGAGTCCGGCCTGGTCGAGCGCGGCGTCATGTTCGAGATCGTGCGCGCCGGCGTCCCCTTCGTCCTCGCGGGCTCGATCCGCGACGACGGGCCCTTGAAGGACGTGATCACCGACGTTCTCGAAGCCCAGCTCGCCTACGCCGCGGCGCTGGAGGGCTGCGGCATGTGCCTGATGCTGGCCTCGTCCCTGCACTCGATCGCGGTCGGCAATCTGCTGCCGGCCAGCGTCAAGACCGTCTGCGTCGACATGACCGAGAGCCTGCCGACGAAGCTGGCCAACCGCGGGACTCTGCACGCCGTCGGGCTGGTGACCGACGTGGGTTTCTTCCTCGAGCGGCTCGAGCAGGAGCTCGTGGGACGCTGAATCCGCCCCGTCTCGAGGCGCAGCCGGAAAGCATCAGCGCGGCCAGGGCCTGCTCGAGGCGCGCCCCGGCCCTCCGGTTGTCTATAAAAGGGGGGCATGGCGAACATCCTGCTTGGCTGCGGCGCCTCCGTGGCGATCTACAAGGCCTGCGACCTGGCGAGCAAGCTGGTCCAGGCCGGGCACACGGTGCGCACGGTCCTGACGCCGACCGCCGCCGAGCTGATCTCGCCCCAGCTCTTCGAGGCGGTCACCGGCGAGTCCGCCTCGGTCAGCGAGTACGGTCCGGGACGGCGCGGCGCCATGGATCACATCCAGCTCGGCGCCTGGGCCGAGCTGATCCTCGTCGCGCCGGCGAGCGCCGACCTGATCGCCCGCCTGGCCCACGGCATGGCGGGGGACCTGGTCACCACCGCGATCCTGGCCTGCCCGGGGAAGCGTCCGCGCCTGGTCGCTCCCGCGATGAACCCTCACATGCTGGCCCAGCCCGCCATGCAGCGGAATCTGGAGCTCCTGCGCCGCGACGGATGGACGGTGATCGAGCCCGATTCCGGCCACATGGCCTGCGGCGACGACGGAAAAGGCCGCCTGCCCGAGACCGCAGCCCTGCTCACGCGGGTCGCGGAGCTCTTGAAAGCATGAGCGCGCCTCGCGCTCGAGCTGCCAAGCGCGCCACCCGCCTGTCCGCCGTCGTCACGGCCGGCCCGACGCGCGAGTACGTCGATCCGGTGCGCTATCTGTCCAACGAGTCGAGCGGCCGGATGGGTTTTGCCATCGCGTCGGCCCTCGCGCGACGCGGCGCAAGGGTGACCTTGATCGCCGGACCGGTCTCGCTCGCCACGCCGAGCGGCGTCGAGCGCATCGACGTCACCAGCGCCAGGGACATGCACGCGGCGGTTGCCAAGGCCTTCCGCAACGCTGACGCATTGGTCATGTCCGCGGCTGTCGCCGACTGGCGACCGGCGCGAAAGCTCGCTGGAAAGTGGCGCAAGAAAGACGGCGGAGCGAAGACCGCGCGCTTGGACTTGACTCGCAACCCAGATATTCTCGCCAGCGTCGCGCGGGGCAAGGGCGAGCGGCTCGTGGTGGGCTTCGCACTGGAAACTGGCGACGGTGAACGGCGCGCGCAGGCAAAACTGCGCCGCAAGAACCTGGACTACATCGTTCTCAATGACGAGAGTGCGCTCAACGCGATCCGTTCGAGCGCCACGATTCTCGGGCGGGACGGCTCGCGTCAGGGGTTGGCCCGACGCTCCAAAGAGGACATCGCCGAAGTCCTCGCGGAGTTGGTGATCGACAAGGCGCGCCTTCACTAGCGCGCCGGCGCCGGCCCGAGGTCGGCGCTCTCGGCGGCTGGAGAATTCATGGCTCGATCGGCAACGCGCAAGCGTTCCACGGCAGACGAGGGAGGACGGTCCGACGCGGGCTTCATGTCGCGCCTGGGCTCGCTCGTCAAGAGCCTGTTCGTCGCCGAGGACGCGGAGCCTTCGCAGCACGCGCGCGAAGTGGTCGGGATCCTGATGATCTTCGGCTCGCTGTGGCTCACGATCTCGATGCTGAGCTACGACGCCAACGGCGCCCGGTCGAACTGGGGCGGACAGCTCGGCTACTACCTCGCGCACGCGGCTTACATCATCGCGGGCGCGGCCGGTCTGATCTTCGCGTTCCTCGGATTCGCCTGGGGGCTGGTGCTGGTCACGCGCAACTCGGTTCCCAAGGCTCCGCTGCGGATCGTCGCCGCGATCTCCTTCGCGTTGAGCCTGGCCTTCCTGCTGCACATGGCCCTGGGCAGCGACGACATCAAGCAGAGCGCCAGCGGCCAGCTGCCCTACGGGCCGGGCGGTTGGCTGGCGGCGATCGCGACGCAGGCGCTGGAGCTGAAGCTCGGTGGCCCGGGGCTGTGGCTCGTGATGATCGCGCTGACCATCGTCTCGTTCATGCTCGCGACCAACATGGCCTTCTACCCGATGCTGGTCGAGCTGCACGACTGGGCAGCGGCGCGGCGCGAGGAGCGCGGCGAGTCCTTCGCGCGCGCATCGCTCACCTGGGTGGGCAACATGTTCCTCAGCCTGTGGGATTTCCTGCGCGGCGCCCGGCTCGGCGAGAGCGCGCTCACCCAGGGCACTCAGGGCACACTGATGCTCGCGGGCAACACGCTCGAAGCCGAGGCGCCGACCAGCGCCGCTCGTCGCGTCAAGCCAGAGCCCGCGAAGATCATCGAAGCCGAGCGCATCGCGCCTGCCGCGGCGATCGATGACGACGAGGATCTGCGGCCCGCCGCGGCGAGCTTCGCCGATTCCGACGAAGCGGAGGATGACGACGAGGACTCGATCGCCGTCCACGCGGCCACCGAGGACGAGATCGTCGACGAGGACGCGGACTTCGATGCCGACGCCGAGGACGCCGAGGAAATTCCGCGCGAGCACGACAGCGAAGACGAGGACGACGACGTCTCGATCCAGCCTGTTTCGCCGCGTTTGACGCCGAAAGGTGAGATCAAGGCCACTCAGCGCGGGCTGGTGCGCGAGCTGCCTTTCGAGCCGCCGGTCCCGCCGCCGGGCGAGTGGCTCCTGCCGCCGCTCGACCTGCTCGAAGCGCCCGACCACTCCAGCGGTCTCGACGAAGCCTCGCTGGACAAGCAGGCGCGCATGCTCGAGGCGGCGCTGCTCTCCTTCCGCGTCGAAGCCCAGGTGATCGGCGCCCAGGTCGGCCCGACCGTGATCCTGTTCGAGCTCGAGGTCTCGCAGGGCACGCGCATGAACAAGGTCACGCAGCTCAGCCAGGAGATCGCGGCTGCCCTGCGCGCCCAGTCGGTGCGGATCATCGCGCCGATCCCCGGCAAGGCAACGATTGGCATCGAAGTGCCCAACGGCACGCGGCGCAAGGTGCGCATCTCCGAGCTCGTCAGCCAGAGCGCCTACGACAAGAAGTTCGCCGCGCTGCCCTTGTTCCTCGGCATCGACGCCGAGGGCAATCCGATCGTCGAGGACCTGGCGCGCATGCCGCACCTCCTGATCGCGGGCACCACAGGATCGGGCAAGTCGGTGTGCATCAACACGATCCTCGCCAGCTTCCTTCTGACGCGCTCGCCGCACGACGTGCAGATGATCCTGATCGACCCGAAAATGGTCGAGCTGCAGATGTTCGAGAAGATCCCGCACCTGATGCTGCCGGTGGTCACCGACATGCGCCAGGCGACGAAGGTCCTCGAATGGGCCGTCGAAAAAATGGAAGGCCGCTACGAGCTGTTCCGCTCGGCCGGCGTCAAGAACGTCAAGGGCTACAACGCGCTCACCGAAGACGAGCTGCGCACGCGCATCGGCGAGGACTTCAGCGAGCGCACGCCGCGCCACGTGCCCTACATCATCGTCGTGGTCGACGAGTTCGCCGACTTGATGATGCAGGCGAAGAAGGAAGCCGAGCAGGCGATCACGCGCCTGGCGCAGAAATCGCGCGCGGTCGGCATCCACGTGATCCTCGCCACGCAGCGGCCGTCGACCGATGTGATCACCGGCGTGATCAAGGGCAACCTGCCGACGCGCATCGCGTTCCAGGTGGCGTCGAAAGTCGACAGCCGCGTGATCCTCGATTCGATGGGCGCGGAGAAGCTGCTCGGCGGGGGAGACATGCTCTACAACCCGCCGCAGTCCTCGCGCATCAAGCGCGTGCAGGGAGCGCTGGTCGAGGACCACGAGATCAAGGGCCTGGTCGACTTCGTCTGCACCCATTCGGCGCAGAGCTTCAACCAGGAGCTCAAGCAGCTGACCACCGGAACGGCCCAGCCGGGCGCCGGCGAAGCCTTCGAATCCGCGCTCGACGACCCGATGTGGGACGACGCCGTGCGCGTGATCCTGAAATCCAAGCGCGGCAGCGCGTCGCTCCTGCAGCGCGCCCTCGGCGTCGGCTACACGCGCGCTTCACGCCTGCTCGACATGATGGGCGAGGCCGGCATCGTCTCCGACCACAAGGGCAGCAAGGCCCGCGAGGTCCTGATGACCATCGATCAATGGGAAGAGCAGCACGGCTCGGAATTGCCCGGCGGCTCGAAGGGTTCCGAGGTTTGAGCGCAAGCGACTCGGGCGATCACAACACCAGTGCGACACACATGAGGACGACCGTGAGCGAATCGAAAAAGACCGAAGCGAAACACAATCCCCTGCACGACGCCTTCGGAATCGTCCTGGTGGGGCTCGGCGCACTGCTGGGGATCTCGGCGGTCCTGTTCCTCAATGGGCCCGCACCGACGAACCCGAGCACCTTCACCGTAGTGATGAGCGGGCTGATCCGGTGCATCGGTCCGGCGGCGATCCTTTGGATCTGCGCGGGATTCCTGTTCGTCGGCGGCCGGCTGTTCGTGTTCGGCAGCGAGCGCGGCACGCTGCGCGACCCGATCGGCTTCGTGGCCACCGCGCTCGGCCTGTCGATCCTGATGGGCGCCTTCCGCCCGGATTCGATCGCGCTTGGAGGCTATTGGGGCCAGTGGATCGGCGGGAGCATGAGCAAGCTCGTCGGCCACCCCGTCGCAGGCGTGATCCTGGGCCTCTGTGCCCTCCTGATCCCGGCCTGGGTGATCTGGCTGCGCGTCGCACCCCCGGCCCTGATCGGCAAGGCCAATGCCCTGGTCGGCGAGGATCCCGTCTCCGAGACCGGCAGCGAGGAAGACGCTAGAAGATCCGCCCGGGCTGCCACCGCGGCCAGGCAAGCTGCGGAGGATCCCTCCGGAGTCACGACCGCCGAAGCCGACGCCCTGCTGCCGGACGACGCGGAGCGCGAGGAGATCCTCGCCGCCCTGCGGAGCGTCAACCGCAGCAGCGCCAGCACCGTCAACCACGCCCCCTCGCCCTATCCCGCGGACGTCCGCCGGGACGGGGGCATCCCCGCCGGGGCACGTCCCATCGAAACCGCGAATGAGCCACGCAGATCCGCACCCATCGCCGAAGCGCCCCGAGGCTCGGCAACCCCTGCCGCCGTCCAGCCGGTCAGCCCTGCCGGCGGGGGAGGTGAGGGCGGTCCTGGGACCCTGCGCAGCTGGAGCCCATCGAAGCCAGTCTCAGCCCCACTCGGCGCTGACGCAGATCTGGCTGGAGCCAAGGATGCCCGCGGCGCTGGAGCGGCCGCGCGAGCGGCGAGCGCCCCCGAGCTGAAGTCCGCACCCGCCGCATCTCCGGCCAAGCCGGTTGCCGAAACTCCCAAGCCCGCCGCGCCGCAGAGTGGCGGAATCCTGCCGCTGGCCCGCGCCCTGCCGATTCCGATTCCGTCGAGCGCCGGACCGGTGGGCGCGCCGACCTGGGAGAGCGAGGAAGCGGCCGACGAGCTGGACGAGCCGGAGCTGGACGAAGCTCCTGAAGCCCCCGAGGCGAGCGAGCCGCTAGTCGTCGATGCCTACGGCACGCCGCTGGAGCTGGTCGCGGCCTTGCGCGGCGAGTCGATCGCAGCGGAGAACTCCAAGATGCCGATCGCCGAAGTCGAGGTCGAGCTGGACGAGGACGAGGACGAGGACAAGCTCGATCAGGATCCGGAGCCCGAAGGCGTCGAGCCCTGGGCCGCGGACGTGCAGATCGATCTCGACGAGGACGACGACATTCACGTGGACGAGGAAGCAGACCTCGATGCCGCCGTCGAGCTCGACGAAGAGGACGCCGAACTCGATCTCGAGCCCCAGGCGGCCGAGGAAGACGCCCCGATTTCGGCCCTCGCCGTCGAGCCGAGCCCGCCCGCCGACAACGCCGAGCCCGCCGAGCGGGAGCGTGAAGTCGTGCTCCAACCGGTGCAGAACGGCCTGTTCGATTCCGTCGCGCCCGCGCCGGCCCCCGTCAACGAAGTCGCGAAACCCGCGGCGAAATCCACGCCGAAGCCCGCCCCGGCGCCTGTCAGCGAACCCGCCCGGCCCGCGGAGAGATCCGCGCCGAAGCCGGCGGCGAAAGCCGCGCCGCGGCAACGGACCGTGGTCATGGAACCGCAGCCTGCGCCGAGCGAGAGCTCCGAATCGGCTCCCGTGGGCGACGACCTGGTGTTCCGCTCCGGGCTCCTTTTCCTGGCGCACAAGCGCGTCGCCGTGTCGATGCTGCAGCGCGAATTCAGCCTGGATTTCAAGCAGGCGACCGCGGTCCTCGACCAGCTCCAGCAACAAGGACTGATCGGTCCGTACTTGGGCGGGCAGCGCAGAGATATACTGCTGACCGCGGAGGAATGGCGGGCCAGGGTTGGCGCGGCGTCCTGAGCGCCCCGACGGCGATCCTCCGGGCCCGCGGCGCCAGGAATGGCGCCGGATGACTCGAGATCGCGCCTGAATGGCCAAGAAGGACAGCTCTCTACGCCGCAAGGCGAATCCACCCACCACGCCGCCGGCCTCGGTGGTCAGCCTCGTGCACCTGGGGTGCGCCCGGAATCTGATCGATTCCGAGCTGATCCTGGGGCGCATGGCGGAGCAGGGGCTCGCCGTGTCGGGCGACGCCAGCGTGGCGGGGACGGTGGTGCTCAACACCTGCTCGTTCATCGGCGCGGCGCGCGAAGAGTCCTACTCCAACATTCGCAGCCTGCTCGAGCGCAAGCAGCGCGGCGAGATCGAGCGCGTGGTCGTCGCCGGCTGCCTCGTCCAGCGCTACAAGCGCGACCTCGCGCGAGAATTCCCCGGCGTCGATCTGTTCGCGGAGATCTCCGACGGGCGCGAGCTGGCGCGGCGCATCAAGCAGATGGCCGAGGGCCGCGTCTTCGAAAGCTACCTGGAGAGCCCCGGCCTGCGCGAGCCCGAGCGCGACGGCGCGCGCCTGCTCGCCACGCCGGGTTCCTATGCCTACCTCCGCATTTCGCACGGCTGCGACCACACCTGCAGCTTCTGCGCGATCCCTTCGATCCGCGGGCCGCATCGCTCGAAGCGTCCCTCGGACCTGATCAGCGAGGCCAGCGAGCTGATCGCGGCCGGCGTGCGCGAGCTGGTGCTCGTCGCCGAGGATTCGACGGCCTGGGGACGCGACATCGGCCTCGAATTGCCCGCGCTGGTCGAGAGCCTGGCCGAGCTCGAGGGCCTGCACCGCCTGCGCATCATGTACGCCTACCCCAATCGCTTCCCCTGGGACCTGACGCGGCTCCTGCGCGAGCACCCGCGGGTCCTGAAGTACCTCGACATCCCGGTGCAGCACATCGCGACTCCGATGCTGCGCGCGATGCGGCGAGCGGGCAGCGGGGATCAGGTCCGGCGGCTCTTCGATCGCCTGCTCGAGGAGGTTCCGGGCATCACGTTGCGCACGACCGTGCTGCTGGGCTTCCCTGGCGAGAGCGACCAGGACGCGGAAGAGCTGGCTGCTTTCGTTCGCCAGTACCGCCTGGGCCGCCTGGGCGCCTTCACGTACTCGCACGAAGCCGGCACGCCGGGTTTCGAGCTGGAGAACTCCGTCCCCGAGGCCGTCGCCCTCGCGCGCCGGGACCTAGTCCTCGCCGCGCGCGACGAGGTGCTCGCGGCCTCCCAGCGCGCTCTGATCGGCTCGGAGCTCGAAGTGCTGGTCGACGAATCGCACCAGGAAGGCCGCACGCCCTACGCGGTCGGCCGGACCGACATGGACGCGCCCGAGGTCGACCTGATCGCACGGCTGCGCGGCTTGCGCGCCAATGTTGGAGACCGCGTGCGCGTGCGCGTCGAGGACGTCGACAGCGAGTTCAACCTGCTCTGCGCTCGGTTGTCCAAGTCCAGGACGGGCACGCAGGCCCCGGAACCTGGCTCATGAGGGAGGGCATCTTCGCGCACTGGCCCAACCGCATCACGGCGGCGCGGTTCGTGGGCGCCTCCGGCCTGTTCGTCGTGTTCGCTCAGTTCGGCAACGTCGGGGTGGAGGCGATCGAGCGCGAGCGCACCAAGCTGCTCTACGCCTTCTGGCTGTTCATCGTCGTCGCCGTCTCCGACGTGCTCGACGGCTGGCTCGCGCGCCGCGGCAATCACATCACGGCCTTCGGTCGCATCGCGGATCCCTTCGTCGACAAGGTGCTGATCCTGGGCGCGATGATCTTCCTCGCGGTGATGCCCTGGTCGCGCGCGTACTTCCCGGCCTGGGTCGTGGTGGTGATCCTCGCCCGCGAGTTCCTGGTCACCGGGATCCGCGGCTACGTCGAGAGCCTCGGCGCGCAGTTCCCGGCCGACAATTTCGGCAAGGTGAAGATGTTCACCCAGTGCATCGCCGTCGGCGTGGTGATCGGGATGTTCGCCTTCGAATGGACTCCGGAATTCCAGCGCTCCCTCGAAGCCACGGCCCGCCTCTTCGTCTGGGCGACCCTGGCGACCTCGGTCGGATCGGGCATCTCGTACATCGTGAAGACGCGCAGGATCCTGGCGGAGCACGCCGCGTGAACGCGATCAAGCTCGGTATCGTCTCCTGTCTGTACCTCGGCTGCTCGCCCTTCGCGCCGGGAACCGTCGGAACCCTCGGCGGCGTGGCGATCGCCTGGCTCCTGCGCGACGACCCGCGCTACCTGTGGCTGTCCCTGGCCGCCGCCGCCGTGCTCTACGCGATTGGCCGCTCGCTGGGACCCTGGTCGGAAGCTTACGCGAAGAAGAAGGACCCGGGTTTCTTCGTGCTCGACGAGGTGATCGGCTACCTGATCACCGTCGCCTGGATGCGCGGCCCCTCGCCGATCGCCCTGGTGACGGCCTTTTTCGTTTTCCGCTTCTTCGACGTGTTCAAGCCGAAGCTCGCGCGCAAGATGGAAGCCCTCGGCGGCGGTGACGGCATCCTTTTGGACGACGTCGTCGCGGGAGTCTACGGGCTGGTGCTCGTGATGCTGCCTGCACGGTTGTTGATCGACGTCGCCTGGACCACGGGAGGCTAACGCATGGCCAAACGCACAAGGGAACTGGACGCGCCGAGCGGAGGCATGTCGCTCTCGACGCGCTTCACGCTGTTCATGACGATCGCCCTGGCGGCCGTCATGGTCGTCGCGGGCTTCGCGCTCTACACCATGGTCGCGCAGGTGACGTCGAACCTGCAGGAGAACTCGCTGATCGACGCCGTGCGCCTGACGGGCGCCAACCAGACGGCGGCGATGGAGATGCGGCGCCTGTCCACCGAGCGCGATCTCCTGATCTCGGTCAACAACCGCATCGCCGAGTCCTACCCGGCGAACGAGCAGTTCATCAAGCTTCGCAACGAGCTGAAGGCGATGTGGGACGAGCGCACGGCCAAGTCCGGCGAGCTCGAGCACAACATCAGCTGGAGTCAGGTCCCTGGCCAGGAGGTCAAGGAGTACTCGGAGCAGATCAAGCGCTTCCCGATCGTGGTCGGTCCGGCGAAGGATCCGGCCTATCTGCTGCGCTACTCGCCGGGAGCCAAGGCCCCGGACTTCGACCTGCTCGCGCCGGCGACGGCCAGCGAGACGGAGCGCGGCATCCTGGGCTTGATCATCGGGATCACCGTCGTGGTCATCGCGGTCGGAGCCCTGGTCTCGGTCTGGGTTGCCGGCCAGGTCTCCGGACCGATCGTCGCGATCGCCGACGATCTGCACCAGATCTCGACCGGCGATCTCTCCCACGTCACGCGCGCGCGCGGCGTGCGCGAGGTCAACGTGCTCGCGCGCTCGATCGACCGCATGACGGCCGACCTCGCAGCGGCCCAGGAAGCGCAGCTCGAGCTGTCCGTGCGCGAGCGCGAGGTCGCCCTGGCCTCCGAGGTGCGCGAAGCCCTGCTCGCCAATGCCATTCCGAAACGCGCCGGCTTCGAGTTCGCGGCCCTGTGCCTCACGGCCGCGGACCTCGGCGGCGACTTCTACGATTTCATCTCGACCCCCTCGGGCGAGGTGGGCCTCTTGGTCTGCGACGTTTCCGGCCGCGGGCTGCCCGGCACGCTGGTCGGCGCGACGGCTCGCGCTTACCTGCGCGCGGAGCTGAGCCGCGGGGAAGACCTGAAGAAGGCCTTGTTCCACGTCAACCGCGAGCTCGCCGGCGACGTGCGCCGCGGGATGTACGTCTCGGCGCTCTACGTGTTGATCGACCCGAGGACGAGCGTGGCCCGCGTGGCCTGCGCGGGCCACAAGCTGCCCCTGGCTCACCTCGTGGCCGCGACGGGCAAGGTGAAGCTGGTGCAACCAGAGGGCATCGCCCTGGGCTTCGATCCCGGGCCGATCTTCGAGAGCAGACTCGAGCCAGTGGAGCTCAAGCTCGAGGCCGGCGATCGCCTCGCGATCTTCAACTCCGGGCCGGCTGTCCTCGTCAACGCCGAGGGCGTGGAATTCGGCGAGAAGCAGATCTACGGCCAGGTGCAGCGCCACGGCGCGCGCACCAGCGAAGAGTTCCTCGATCGGCTGCGCAGCGTGCTCGAGGCCTACGCGGCCGGCGCGCCCTTGACGCGCGACATCTCGATCCTGACCGCGCGCAAGGTCTGAGCCGCTCTCATGGAAGTCGCACAATTCCAGGAACTGATCGAGCGCATCTATTTCGCGCGTGATTCGCAGCGCGGCCTCGCCGGAACGCACATGTGGTTCTGCGAAGAGGTTGGCGAGCTGACGCGCGCCCTGCGTCGCAAGGACAAGGCCGAGCTCGAAGGCGAGTTCGCCGACGTGTTCGCCTGGCTCGCGACACTGGCCTCGATGTCCGGCGTCAGCTTGGAGCAAGCGATCCAGAAAAAGTACGCGAAGGGCTGTCCGCGTTGCCGCGCCACGCCCTGCGCCTGCGCGTAGAATGCGCCGATGTCGCGCGCTCCTCGACCTTCGCCCGGCGAAGTGACCCTGTTCGGCCGCGAGCCGGCCCACGCTCAGGCGCTCAAGCAAAAGCCGAAGGCCGTTGCCGATTCAGGCGAGCATCCGCCGCGAAAAACCGCGGGAAACTTCGCCCACGTCGCGCTGAATCGGCCGATCGATTGCGAATTCACCTACCGCATTCCGCCGCAGCTCGTCGCCAGCGTGCAGCTCGGCATCCGTGTCGCGGTGCCCTTCGGGACCTCGCGCGAAGTCGGCGTGGTCACGGGGCTCTCAAGCGAGTCCGACCTGCATCCCAAACGACTGCGCGACGTCGCGCGCGTGCTCGATCCCAAGCCGCTGGTCAGCGCCGAATTGCAATCGCTCGCGCGCTGGATCTCCGAGCGCTACGCCTGCTCCTTCGGTGAAGCCCTGCACGCGGCCCTGCCGGCAGCGTTGAAGCGCGAGAGCGGGAGACGGCGCACGCGCACGATCCGCGCGAGCGGGCCGGTCGCCGCGGACGTCATGGCCGAGCTCGCCACCAAGCGCGAGAAGCAGCACCGCCTGCTGCGCACCCTGCTCGAGATCGGCGCGCCCGTCGAGCTGGGCGAGCTGCTGCGGCGCATGAACCTGTCCGAAGCCCCGGCGAAATCGCTGGTGGAGTGCGGCCTGGCCGTGATCGAGTCCGTCGAGAAGGACCAGGACGAGCTGGAGAGCGCTTCCAGCGAGCGTCCGCGGCCCGCGGCCCTCTCCGACGAGCAGGAGACGGCCGTCGAGGCCTTGAACGCCGCGCTCGAGACTCGCAAGCACGCCACCTTCCTGCTCGAAGGCGTCACCGGCAGCGGCAAGACGGAGGTCTACCTCGCCGCGATCGAACGCGCGCTGGAGCTGGGCCGCGGAGCGATCGTCCTGGTGCCCGAGATCGCGCTGACTCCGCAGACCGTCGGCTGGTTCCGCTCGCGCTTCAAGGACGTCGCCGTGCTACACAGCAAGATGAGCGATGCCCAGCGCTTCTCGATGTGGCAGCGCCTGCGCCGCCGCGAAGCGCGCGTGGTGGTCGGCGCGAGGTCCGCGATCTTCGCGCCCGTGCCCGACCTCGGCATCGTCGTGGTCGACGAGGAGCACGAGCCCTCGTTCAAGCAAGGCAACGTGCCGCGCTACCACGCGCGCGACGTCGCCGTCGAGGTGGCGCGCGGCCATGGCGCAGTGTGCGTGCTCGGTTCGGCGACGCCTTCACTGGAGAGCTGGCACCAGGCGCGCAGCGGCCGCTACGAGCATCTGCGGCTGCGCGCGCGCGTCGGCGGCAAGCCGATGCCCCAGGTCGAGATCGTCGACCTGCGCAACGAGGGCGCGCGCGGCGCGAAATTGTTCTCGGAGCGATTGAAATTCCTCGTCCTGCGCGGCCTCGAGCGCGGCGAGCAATCGATCCTGTTCCAGAATCGGCGCGGCTTCGCGCCGGTCCTGTGGTGCGCGGGCTGCAAGAGCACGCTGCGCTGCGGCGAGTGCGACGTCAGCCTGACCTGGCACCAGCGCATCGCGCGCCTGGTCTGCCACTCCTGTTGCGAGGAGCGAGTCCGGCCGCGCGTGTGTCCCTACTGCAGCGCGCCCGACCTGCGCTACCTGGGCGCGGGCAGCGAGCGCATCGAGGATGAGATCAAGCTCCTCGCCCCGACCGCGCGCGTGCTGCGCATGGATTCCGACACCATGCGCCGGCGCGAGGACTACGAGGCCGCTCTCTCGGCCTTCGGCCGCGGCGAGATCGACATCCTGGTCGGCACCCAGATGATCGCGAAGGGCCTGGATTTTCCGCGCGTCACGCTGGTCGGCGTGGTCAGCGCCGACGCCGGCTTGCACCTGCCCGATTTCCGCGCTTCCGAGCGCACGTTCCAGCTGATCGCGCAGGTCGCCGGCCGCGCCGGCCGCGGCCTCGTGCCCGGGCAGATCGTGGTCCAGACGCTTAGCCCTGAGCATCCGGCGATCCAGCGCGCCGCCGAGCACGACTTCCAGGGGTTCGCCGCCGCCGAGGACGAGTTGCGGCGCGAGCTCGGCTATCCGCCGCACGGGCGTCTGGTGCGCATCGTGTTCGAGGACGAAGAGCTGGACCGCGTGCAGAAGTCGGCCGAGCGCATGGTCGAGACGCTCCAGGCCGATTTCGACCGCGCCGAGATCATCGCCCTCGGTCCCGCGCCCGCGCCGATCGCGATGGCGCGCGGCCGCCACCGCTACCACGTGCTGCTCAAGTCCGGCCCGCAGTGCCCGCTGCTCTCCGAGATCCTCGCGAAAGTTCGCGTCTTCGCCGCCGCGGAAGCGCGGCCGAAGATCGCGATCGACGTCGATCCTGTCTCGATGCTGTGAGCGCGCGCAGGCTCACTGGAAGAGCCGCGTCACGTACCAGCCCGTAATCACGGCTAGCGTGTCGCCGACCGCATTGCGCAGCGTGTCCTTCGTCGCGTGCGGGAAGATCCGCGGCAGGTAGGCCTTCATCGGATTCTCCACGACCTCCCAAGCCACGGCGAGGGCCGCTGTCAACGCGAAGCCCAGACCGAGCAGCGCGTAGGCGACGCCGATCGACGCGTGCACCAGCGTGAAGCGATCGAGGAAGTGGTAGTTCACTTCTCCCGGTTTCGCCGGAGGCGGAGTTCGCAGACCCATGGTGGGCAGCTCATCGCCCCTTGCGATCGCAGTGCAAGCCGAATGTCCGAGGATCGCGTTCACTCCGCATGGATTTCCGCCGCCGCGCGCTTCCCGCTCTCCAAGGCGCCTTCGACCGTTCCGTTCTCCGGCCAGGCGCAGGTGGCCTCGCCCGCGAAGTACAGCGTGTTCTCCAGCGGCAGGGCGAGCCGGCTCGCCGCGTTCCCGGCGCCGACCAGCGGATAGCTGTAGGCGCCGGCGGAAGCGGGATCGCTCGCCCAGTCGTGCCTGTGCCAGGCCACCAGTTGCTCGTGCGGAACGCGAGGCGGGACACCGAGCAGTTGCGCCAGCGAATCGAGCGCGCGCGCGATCAGCTCGCGATCGTTCGCGTCCGAGAGGGGCTCCGCCTGCGCGCCACCTGCCCATGCGGTGAGCATCGGAGCGTGGATCGGCAGCTGAGTCCACCAGGTGGGCAAGGCAAGGCCGGGTCCATGCATCAATCCGATGGTCTGTGGGTTTCCCTGCTTCGTCCGCACGAGCTTTTCGTCTTCCCAGAACGCCTCGCGGAAGCGGAATACCAGCTTGACCACGTTTCCCATCGCGAGCTTGGCGAGCGGCGCGTCCTTCGCGCGCAGCGGCGGGTCGAAGTCGATGCTGAACGGGCTTCGAGCTTGCAGCAGACCGAGCGGCAGAGTCACGATCGCCTTGGATGCGCGGAGGTCCGCCGCAGGTGAGCCGGTCGTCGTGCGGGAGGAGACTTTGATCTGTCCGCGCCGCCAGCGGATGGCGCTGACAATCCTGCCCAGCTGCAGAGTCTCCGGTGGCAGGCGCCGCTCGAGCGCCGTCACGACATCGCCGAATCCGCTGACCACGCGCTTCAAGGACTCGACGCCGAGATTCTCCTTGGAGAGCTCGCGCGCGCTGATGCGCGCGGCGGAGGCTGCATGGAATCCCTCGACGAAGGCCAGGGCCTGAGAGCGAGCGGGCTCCGCGACCTGCGCTTCCATGAGCGCCTGCTCGAACGAGCGCTCTCCTCGCCGCTCGACGACGGACTTCACGCGCGCCATCGTGCGCTGGAGCATCTTGTCGAAGCTCAGGTCCTCGGAGAGAACGCGCGCCACCTTGCGCCAGTGCGACGGCGGAGCCTCGACGACGGCCAGGTGCGCGGCACTGACGATGCGCATGACTTCGGGCGTGTCGCCGTGAAGGAATTCCGCGCCCAGCTCGATCGGCAGGGGCCAGTCGGGCCCGCGCCGGGTCCACAACCGGCCTCCGACGCGTTCCCGAGCCTCGAGGACGATCACGCGCAGACCGCGAGCGCAGAGTCGCTCCGCCGCGGCGAGTCCAGCTGCCCCCGCGCCGATCACGATCACGTCGGCGTCGGTCTTCGACAGCCGCGCCGCGCGCTTCGTCCTGGTCGCCATGCCGCGAACTAGGCCCGGTCCGCGGACTTGGAAGAGGGGATTGCGAAGGCTCGCTCGCGCCGCCGCGAGTCTCCTGGAATCAGCGCAGGGCGAGCTCGCGGAAGCGCGCGAACAGGTGGGCGGAATCGAGCGGGCCCGGGGCCGCCTCGGGGTGGTACTGCACGCTCATCACCGGCAGCTTCGTGTGGCGCATGCCCTCGACCGTCCCGTCGTTCAGGTTCGTATGCGTCTCCTCGACGTTGGGCGGGAACGTCGAGCGGTCGACCTCGAACGAGTGATTCTGCGAAGTGATCTCCACCCGCGAGGTGATCAGGTCGCGCACGGGATGATTCGCGCCGTGGTGGCCGAAGGGCATCTTGCGCGTCTTCGCGCCGAACACGATCGAGAGGATCTGGTGCCCCAGGCAGATGCCGAAAATCGGCTTCTTGTCGATCAGATTGCTCAGCGCGTCGACGGCGTGGGTCACCGCCGCCGGATCGCCGGGGCCGTTGGAGAGGAAAATCGCCTGGGGATCCATGGCGAGCACCTCGTCGGCCGTGGTGCGCGAGGGCACGACCGTGACGTCGAAGCCGGAGTGCACCAGGCTGCGCATGATGTTGCGCTTGGCGCCGAAGTCGTAAGCGACGACACGGATCCGCTGGTCGCTGTTCGGGCCCGTCAGGGTCGGATACGAATCCTGGTAGGTGTCCAGCCAGCGATAGGGCGCCTTGCAGCTCACCTCGTGGGTGAGATCGCGACCGTCGGTGGCCGGAGCGCGCTTCGCCTTGGCGACCAGCGACGCGGGGTCCGAATCGATCGTCGAAACGACACAGCGCAGGCAGCCCTCCTCGCGCACAATGCGGGTCAGCTTGCGCGTGTCGACGCCGCTGATCGCGACCACGCCCTTCTTGCGCAGCCACTCGGGCAGGTCGATGTTCGAGCGCCGCGAGCTGGGCATGCTCGACATTTCCTTGACCACGAAGGCCTCGGCCCAGGCTCGATCGCTCTCGTCGTCCTCGATGGCTACGCCGTAGTTGCCGATCAAGGGATAGGTCATCACCACGACCTGACCGAAGTAGGAGGGGTCGGTGAGGATTTCCTGATAGCCGGTCATCGCCGTGTTGAACACGAGATCGCCCGACTTCTCGCCCGGCGCGCCGACGGCTTGACCTTCCATCACCAGACCGTTCTCGAGGGCGAGCCAGGCTTTTCCCGGGATGCTCATGCTTTGACCTTTGCCAGGCGGTTGATCTGTGCCGCGCAGTAACCCGCGCCGAAACCGTTGTCGATGTTGACCACGCTCACGCCCGCTGCGCACGAATTGAGCATGGCGAGCAGGGCGGCGAGCCCTTCGAAGGAAGCGCCGTAGCCCACGGAAGTCGGCACTGCAACCACGGGGCGCTCGACCAGGCCGCCGACGACGCTCGCCAGCGCGCCTTCCATGCCGGCGACCACCACGATCACGTTGGCGCGGCGCAGGAGATCGACGTGGGCCAGGAGTCGATGGACCCCGGCGACGCCCACGTCGCGTAGCTCCTCGACCCGCGCGCCCAGAGCGCGCGCCGTGACGATCGCCTCTTCCGCGACCGGACCATCCGACGTGCCGGCGCTGGCCACGAGCACCAGGCCTTCGCCAGGGGGAGCCTTGGGATCGGCGACGGTGACCATGCGGGCGCGCTCGTGGTGCACGGCGCGCGGAAGGGCCGCGAGCAGCTCGCGCGCGCCCTCGTCGCCGACGCGGGTCACGATCAGGCGCCCATGGCGCGCGAGCAGGGCCGTGCTGATCTCGACCAGCTCCGAAAGGCTCTTGCCCTGGCCGAAGACCACCTCCGGATGGCCGCAGCGCAACTCGCGGTGCGTGTCGAGCCGGCTGTGGCCCAGATCGTGGATCGGCGTCGCGCTCACGCGCGCCAGGCCGTCGCTGACACTGGTCGTTCCGTTCTTGATTTCCTGCAGCAGAGTTTCGAGTTGGTGAGCGTCCACGTGGCGGATTTCGAGCGCGAAGATTCTCGCAGTTCCGTCCGCCGCGCGCCAGCGCTCAACGCGCGCTCGCGTCGAGAGCCAGGTCGCTGGTGCGGCCGGCTCGCAGCAGCTGCCAGCCCAGGCCCGCGATCATCGCGGCGTTGTCGGTGCAGTAGATCGGCGAAGGGAACAGGCAGCGGATCCCCGACTCCGAGGCGCGCGCCTGCATCTGCTCGCGCAGGCGCCGGTTCGAGGCCACGCCGCCCACGATCGCGATCGTGTCGAGCCCGCGGCGGCGCGCGAATTCCAGGGTCGGCGCGACCAGCGCGTCGATCGCCGCGGCCTGGAACGAGGCCGCGACGTCGGCCCGGTCGGGGATCGCATCCGGCTCGGGCGTGCGCGCCAGGGCATCCTGGCCGCGCAGGTGGTAGAGCACTGACGTCTTCAAACCGCTGAAGGAAAAATCGGGCTCGCCGCTCTTCGTGCGGTAGCGCGGGAAGGCGATCTTCTTGGGGTTCCCGCTCTCCGCGAGGCGAGCGATCGAAGGCCCGCCGGGATAGGGCAGGCCCAGCAGGTGAGCGACCTTGTCGAAAGCTTCACCCGCGGAATCGTCGCGCGTCTCGCTGATGCGCTCGAGCTCGGTCGGCGAGCGCACCTCGTAGAGCGCCGTGTGCCCGCCGGAAGCCACCAGGGTCAGATTCGGATAGGCCGCGTCGGGCGCTTCCATGATCGCGGCGTAGGCATGGGCCTCGATGTGATCGACTCCGACCAGCGGCAGGCCGCGCGCGTAGGCGAGCCCCTTGGCCGCCGACAGGCCGACGAGCAGGGAACCGATCAGGCCCGGCCGCGTCGTGACCGCGATGGCCGCGAGGTCGGAGACGTCCACCCCCGCCTCCGCGAGCGCGCGATCGATCGCCGGCATGACCGCGCGCAGGTGCGAGCGGCCGGCGATCTCGGGCACGACACCGCCGAAGGGCGCGTGCTCCTCGATCTGGCTCGCGATCACCGAGGAAAGCACCTCGCGGCCCGCGCGAACCACCGCAGCCGCTGTCTCGTCGCAGGACGACTCGATGCCGAGCACCAGCTCGCTCACGAGCGCTTCCCCAGAGCCCAGGGCCCTGGTCGCTCGCCTCGGAACAGTCCCAGGGCCGCCTCCAGCTGTGCGTCCGGCGGATGCGTCTCGATCAGCTCGATGCCCTCGATGGCTTCCCAGGCACGCAAGGCCTCGATCGCGCTGCGCGGGGGGTCGTAGTGCAGGAGAAAGGCGCGCACGCGAGCGGCTCCCTCGCGATTCAGGTCCACGCGCAGATCGGGAATCAGCCCGTGCTCACGTCCGCGCTGCACCGAGCGCTCGATGTTCGTGTGCGCGGGCGTGTAGTAGTACGCCGTCGTCAACTTGACCTTCGCGTCGTCGTCGCCGAACGAGCTGACCTTCTGCACCATGCCCTTGCCCCAGGTCGGCTCGCCGACGAGCACGGCGCGCCGGTGGTCCTGCAAGGCTCCAGCCAGGACTTCGCTCGCGCTGGCCGTGTTCCCGTCGACGAGCACCGCCAGCGGCAGCTGCACCAGCGTGGCCTCCACGCGCTTGGCCTCGTGGCGCGTCGGCTCGCCGCGGCCCTCCGTCGAGACGATCAACCCTCGATCGATGAAGCGATTCGCGACCCGCACGGCGGAGTGCAGCACCCCGCCGAGGTTGCCGCGCAGATCGATCACCAGTGCGCGCATCCCCTGGGCTTGCAGCAGCGCGATCGCGCGGTCGAACTCGACCGGAGTCTCCAGGCTGAACGAGTTGATCGCGAGGTAGGCGAGGCCCCGGTCGGCATCGACGATCGCGGCATGGCGGACCGTGGGATCGACGACGTCCGCGGGCACGAGCCGCAGCTTGCGTTCGGCCCCGTCGAGTCCGCGAACGGTCAACGCCACTTCGCTCTTGGAGTCGTCCGAGATCGCGGACTGGAATTCCGCTGCGCCGAGGTCGGCGCGCGCACGTCCGTCGACCGCCTGGATCGTATCGCCGGGGCGCAGACCCGCGAGATCCGCTGGCGATCCCGGCAGGGTGAACAGGACTCGACCCTCCTCGAGCGGCGGGCGGAACACCGCGCCGATGCCGCGGTAGTAGCCCGTCGTGTCGCGCTCCAGGTTGGCGATCTGGCTCTTGTCGTAGAAGCGCGAATAGTCGTCGAGGCGCTCGACCATGCCGTGGAGCGCCAGGTCGGAGAGCCTTTCGGGCTCGACGTCGCGCACGTAGTTCTCGCGCACCCAGTCGCGAACCGCGCGGTAGCGGGACACGTCGGAGTCCTCGCCACGCTGCCAGAGCATCAGAGTGCCGGTCGTCAGCACCAGCCCGCAGGCCATGCCCATCCAGAAAGATGCAGTGGGGGATCGCAACGCGGTTCTGCGCCTGGCGCTCGAGGATTCTAGTCGCGGCCGATCGCCAGGAGCTCTGGGCCCGGCCGGATGGCCCGGATTGTGTCCGATCGAGGACACTTCCGCTCCCAGGGCTCGGCGGCCCGGAACTCTAACCAGCCTCGAGATCAGAGGTTAGGCTGCTGCTCCCGAGGGGCCGACTTGGCACGCGGATCGCTGGCAGGGCGCGAGTCCGGTAAAGCTCAGCGAGCAGCCTTGCCGAGTGGACCTTGCCTCCGGAGCAACTCGCAAAAGCCTTCGAACGAGAACACGCCCATGAGACCGATCCGCACCCTCAGTCTGCTCCTGATTCTCGGCGTCTCGCCGCTCACCGCTCAGGCTCCTGTCCGCGCCGCTCCGCTGTCCCGGCAAGCGACGGCCCAGCCGCAAGCTGCGGGGATGAGCTTGAAGGAGGCGCGCGATTCCTTTGCGAAAGCTGACGCCGACAAATCGGGCTCCCTGGCGCTCGAGGAGGCCGCGACTTCTGGCCTCGACAGCGGCGCATTCGCCGGGGCGGACGCCGATGCCGATGGGAAGCTGGACCAGGACGAGTTCCTCGTCGGAGCGGAGAGTCGCGCCGCCAAGCTGCCTGCCGGAGCTGCCGCCGATCTGACGGCCGAATCGACCCGGTTGCAAGCCTTGCGGCGAGCGCAGAAGACCGAGGAGCTGAGGACACGACGCGAAGTCACGGCTCCGGGCGCCGCGCGGACCGGGAACCGCGCAGGCACTTCGCCCGCGAGCCCCGGCGAGCCCGCGGCGCCCGCGGACACTTCGGCCCCTGCGACCACCGCGCCCTCCGGGCCCGCGGCGGCGCGGCGTGCCCTCGCGCCAGCGACTCCGGCCGACCAGGAGAACCCCCAGGACCTTCGCGCGAGCATCGTCCGCCGGCTGTGGACTGGAGAGCTCAGCCCCGAGAAGGCGCGTGAGCTGCTCGAAGCGATAGATCGCCGTCTCGGAACGACGCCTCTGGAACAGCCCAAGACCGATGCCGCTCCGACCCCGGCGGGCGAAGCGGCCGGCCTGGTGCCCTCGGGCCCGAACCACGACCTGCGCGCGATCGAGGAGACGCTGAGCCGGCGGATTCGCAAGAGCGAGGTCGACTCCGACAAGGCCAAGGAGCTGTATGACAACACCATCCGCCGCGTCGAGAACGCTCGCGGGGCTGGCTCGCCCCAGGCTCCCGCGGCGGGAGCAACGACCGCGCCGCCGAATCCTGAGGGTATCCGAGCGCGGATCGCCGAAGCTCAGTCCGACCTGACGAGGCGCTTGCGCAACGCCGAGGTCACTCCAGAGCAGGCCGCGCTTCAGCAAGCCGCCCTCGTCAAGCGCCTGCGCAACACCGTCGAAGGCCTGAAGGAAGGCTCGCAGCCGACAGCGGGCGCGTCGGGAGAACCTGCCGCGCCTCCTGCTCCTGGCGGGAACACACCTGCTGCCGCGGACCAATCCAGCCCGTCCGTGCCGAATCCTGCCAGGCCGCGACCGGAATCCACGGTCCCCACTGCTCCCGCTGCCGCGACACCGCCCGTCAGCCTGCCGGCGCGGCGCGCGAGCGATCCTGCGGCGCCGGTTCAGCCGGCACCCGGGGCTGCTCGCGGGACGACGTCTGCCCCGACCCCGCCGGCCCAGCCCGCGTCGAATCCCCCCGCGCCTTCGCCCGTCGACGGAGGGCCGATCAAGCCCGCTCCTCCGCCGGCCAAGCCCGCTCCTCCGCCGGCCAAGCCGGCTCGCCCAGCACCGCCTGCCGCCAAGCCTGTCTCGCCTCCCGTTTCGGGTGGCGGAAAGAGCGCCTGAGAGCGAGTCAGGGAACCTAGAAAACCAGCGCGCCGCCGCGAGTTCTCGCGGCGGCGCGCTGTGGTTCCATCCTTCGTGTCGCTCAGTTCCGGAAGCTCACCTTCTTGAAGAACTGGGTGTCGTCGAAGCGGACGGACGTGCCGGGCCCGACGATGCGGTGAGGGTCGTCTGCGTCGATTCCGTAGCCGAGGCGCGCCAGCTCTTTTTCGCAGGTGCGCAGCTCGCGGCGCTGGACCGACAACTCGGCCTCTAGGCTGGGGCTGTTTTCACCCCGGACAGAGCGTGCTTCCATCGCTTCGATGGCGCAGGTACGTTCGCGGACTTCACGGCCGATGGC
>Ga0193706_1000247_pt1 | contig 35670 bp, 28 predicted proteins | sample U3c1metaG_FD_160130 | JGI IMG/M metagenome (GOLD analysis project Ga0193706, IMG submission 160130) | Soil microbial communities from a riparian zone of the East river system, Colorado, United States - U3c1 | ecosystem: Environmental > Terrestrial > Soil > Riparian zone | place: USA: East River... | reverse complement strand
CAAGGGCAAGCAGGTGCGCGACCTGCTCCACGTCGAGGACCTGGTCGACCTGGTCGAGCGCCAGCTGCTCGACGCCGAGGCCTGGGACGGGCGCACCGTCAACGTCGGCGGCGGCCACGAGTGCAGCCTCTCGCTGCGCGAGACGACCGAGATCTGCCAGCGCCTGACCGGCAACGAGGTGCCGATCGAGCCGGTCGAGCAGACCCGGGCCGGCGACGTCCCGATATACCTTTCCGACTGTACGAAGATCTTCGGCCTGGACGAGTGGCGCCCACAGCGCAGCGCCGAGCAGGTGCTCGCCGACATCCACGCGTGGGTGGCGGCGGACGAGGAGCGGATAGCCCAGGCACTCAACATCGACGCCCCCGCGGGGGGGAAGGAGTAGCGCGAATGCCGGTTGCGATCATCACGGGGGCCGGAGGCCTGATCGGCTCCGAGGCCGTCGAGCACTTCATCGGCGAGGGCTTTGACGTCGTCGGCATCGAGAACGACATGCGGGCGCAGTTCTTCGGCCCCGAATCCTCGACCTCGCACGTGACCGAGCGGCTGGTCGAGGAGCACTCCGAGTTCCGCTGGGAGAACGCCGACATCCGCGACGGCGACGCGATCGACCGCATCTTCCGCGAGCACGGCCCCCAGGTCGAGCTGGTCGTCCACACCGCCGCCCAGCCCTCCCACGACTGGGCCGCGAGCGAGCCGCAGACCGACTTCGGCGTCAACGCCAACGGCACCCTCAACCTGCTCGAGGCCGCCCGCGCCCACTGCCCCACCGCGCCCTTCATCTTCTGCTCGACCAACAAGGTCTACGGCGACACGCCGAACCGGCTGCCGCTGGAAGACCTCGAGAAGCGGCTGGAGCTGCCGGAGTCCCACCCCTACTACAAGGGCGTCGACACCTCGATGTCGATCGACTCCTCGACCCACTCGCTGTTCGGCGTCTCCAAGGCCGCCGCCGACCTGCTGGTGCAGGAGTACGGGCGCTACTTCGACATGCCCACCGTCGCCTTCCGCGGCGGCTGCCTGACCGGGCCCCAGCACGCCGGCGCCAAGCTGCACGGCTTCCTCGCCTACCTGATGAAGTGCACCGTCACCGGCACCCCGTACACCGTCTTCGGCTACGCCGGCAAGCAGGTTCGCGACAACATCCACAGCGCCGACCTGATCGCCGCCTTCGACGCCTACCGTCGGGCGCCGCGCGCCGCCGCCGTCTACAACATCGGCGGCGGCCGCTTCAGCAACTGCTCGATGCTGGAGGCGATCGACGTCTGCGAGCGGGTCTCCGGCCGCGAGCTGAGCTGGGAGATGGGCGAGGAGCCGCGGATCGGCGACCACCGCTGGTGGATCTCCGACCTCGCCCCGTTCGAAGCCGACTACCCGGACTGGAAGCTGCGCTACGGGGTCGAGGACATCCTCCGCGAGATGTACGAGCAGAACCTCGAGCGCTGGACGGTGAACGCGGCGTGAAGCTCTCCGTCGTGATGCCGGCCCAGAACGAGGAGGGCTCGGTCGCAAACACCGTCGAAGGCGTGGTCGCGGCCCTGGAGCGGGAGCAGATCGACTACGAGGTGATCGTCGTCAACGACGACAGCGAGGACTCGACCGAAGCGGTGGTCGAGGCGATCGGCGCCGCCAACCCGCGGGTCCGCTGCCATCGCTCCCATCACGAGCGCGGCTTCGGCAACGCGATCCGGGCCGGCCTCGACGTCTTCCAGGGCGACTCCGTGGCGATCGTCATGGCCGACGCCTCCGACGACCCCGAGGACCTGGTCCGCTACCAGCGGATCCTCGAAGACGGCTGGGACTGCGCCTTCGGCTCCCGCTTCGTCCCCGGCGCCCAGGTCCACGACTACCCGCGCCTGAAGCTGACCATCAACCGGCTCGCCAACCAGTTCATCCGGATCCTCTTCCGCCATCGCTACAACGACACCACCAACGCCTTCAAGGCGTACCGGCGCGAGGTGATCGAAACGATCCAGCCGCTGCTCTCCAAGCACTTCAACCTGACCGTCGAGATGCCGCTGAAGGCGATCGTCCGCGGCCACACCTACGAGGTGATCCCGACCAACTGGACCAACCGCACCAGCGGCGTGCCGAAGCTGGCGATGCGGGAGATGGGCAGCCGCTACCTCTTCATCGTCCTCTACGTCTGGCTCGAGAACACGCTCAGCCGCGGCGACTATCAGGTCCGCAAGCCCGGCCGCCGGCCCTCCCGGCCAGTCAGAGACTGACGTCTTCGCCGCTCGCGGCGAGGTCGAAGATGTCGGCGATCCGGCTCGCGTAGGCGCCGAGGTCGTGGCCCTCGACCAGGTGCGCTCTCGCCGCCGCGCCGATTCGCCGCCGGGTGGCCCCGTCCGCGCCTAGCGCCGCGTCGAGGCCCGCGGCCAGGGCCGAGACGTCGCCCGGCTCGCAGAGCCAGCCGGTCTCGCCGTCCTCGATCAGCTCGGGCAGGCCGAAGACGCTGGTCGCCAGCACCGGCCGCTCCCAGGCCATCGCCTCGAGCACGACTTTGGGCAGCGACTCGATGTCGGAGGCGCAGACGAGCAGGTCGGCGGCGCCGTACCAGGGCCCCACGTCCCTGGTCCTTGGCACCATTCGCATCCGCTCGCGGTGCGGCGAGGCGGCGATCCGCTCGGCGAGCGCCAGCGAGGCCGGCTCGCGGTCGCTGCCGACAAAGGCGAGGTGGGCCTGGGGGTGGCGCTCGGCGACCAGCTCGAAGGCCTGGGCCAGCGGCACCTGGGCCTTGCGCGGCTCGACCGTGCCGACGCAGATCGCCAGGTCGGCGCCGGCCGGGACGTCGAGCTGGCGCCGCGCCCGTTCGCGGTCGAAGCCGCCGCGCACGGCCTCGATCGGCGCCAGGTCGATGCCGTAGGGGATCGTCGCCGAGCGATCGCCGAGCGAGTCGCGGTAGAGCCGTCGCGTCCCCTCCGCCGCGAAGACGGCGAAGGCGCCCCGGCGCAGCGCCGCTTCTCCGCGCTCGCGCAGCCCCGGCGCCAGCCGGTCCCAGAGCAGGGCCGGGTGAAAGCTCTCGTGGATCGCCCAGATCGCCGGGATCCCGAGCCGGGCGGCGAGGTCGGCGCCGGGCAGAGTCAGGCCGTTGACGGTGTTGACGAAGACCAGCTCGAAGCCCTCGCCGCCGGCCCAGGCGGCCAGCTCCTCGACCCGGTCGAGGTAGGGGTCGACGGCGTCGAGCGGGACCGGGCCGAGCAGGTGAACGGGGATGCCGATCGCTTCCAGATCGCCCCGCAGCGGCCCGTCGATCGCGGCGACCACCGTCGCCTCGACGCGGCCTTGCCGCTGGGCCTCGCACAGCAGCTCGAGGAGGTAGAGAGAGGCACCGCCGAGGCTGAGCACGTTGGTGAAGGCCAGCACCCGGCGGCCACCTCCGGCGCGGGCACGCGGCCGGCGCGGCGCCGTCTCCGGGGGCGCCGGCGGCGGGCCGGCGAGGACGACCGGAATCGGCTCGAACTCGCGCCGCTCGCCCCCGGTCGAGGTCGCCACCACCCGCAACAGCGCTTCGCGCTCCCCCTCCTCGCCGCGGCGCTCGAGCCCCGCCCTCAGCTCGAATCCGCTGACGCCGGCGTCGGGGCCGGGGTGGACGGCGGCGACGTCGGGCCGCGACAGGCCCAGGCGGGCGCGGCCGAGGTGGGCCTCGCCGAGCCATGCCTCGACCCGCGCCAGCGGCCCGTCCTCGAAGCTGGCCCAGCCGCTGAGGACGATCTCGTCACTGCGGAGCTTCGCCCCCGGCGTGGGAAAGTCGACGTGGCCGGCGCTCACGCGGCCCGGGCCGGGCGCTTCGAAAGCAGCCTGGCGAGGCTCGGGCGGCGCCTGAGCGCCCAGCGGATGCCGGAGCTGAGGCGCGGCGAGCCGCGATGCAGGTTCGGGTTGGAGTAGGGGTCGACCGCGGTCAGCCCGCCCCAGCGCTCGAGCAGGCTTTCCTTCTCCCAGTCCTCGACGTCGGTGGACCGGGTCGAGGACTCGAAGTGGTACATGACCAGGTCGGGGTCGTAGACGGTGCGGCGCCCGCTCGCGTGCAGCTTCAGGCAGTAGTCGATGTCGTTGTAGTTGACCGGCAGCTCCTTCGAGAGCCCGCCGACCTGCTCGAACAGCTCGCGCCGGGTCATCAGGCAGGCGCCGGTCACCGCCAGGCAGTCGCGGGCGACCCGGATGCAGTTCCCGTAGCCGCGGAAGTCGCCGGCGAAGCCGCGGTTGATGTGCCCCGGCAGGCCGTTCTCGAAGTTGACGCCGACGTGCTGGAGCCGGCCGTCTTCCCAGAGCAGGCGGCCGCCGACGGCGCCGACCTCGGGGAGGCCCGAGTACATGACCATGCGCTCGAGCCAGTTCGGCGTCGCGACCTCGATGTCGTCGTTGAGCAGCAGCAGGTGCTCGCCCTGGCTGCGCACGGCGCCGACGTTGATCTTCGCCGAGAAGTTGAAGGGCCGGTCGAAGGGGACCAGGCGCAGGCGGTTGCCGGCGATCGCTTCCAGCGCCTCGAAGACGTTGCGCGGGGTGGTGTCGTCGGCGACGACGACGATCTCGTAGTTCTCGTAGGTCGACTTCTCGACGATGCTGCGGACGCAGTGCTCGACCAGGACCACCGGCTCGTAGCGGATCTCCCGCACCTGGCCGCAGGTGGGGATGACGATGCTGACCAGCGGCTGCTCCACCAGCTCGGGCTCGAGGTGGTAGACGCCGGCGTCGACCTCGTCGCGGACCGAGCGGGCGGGCAGGCCGATGCGCTCGCAGTGCGCCTGGATCGCCCGCTTGCCGGCCTCGAACGCCCACGGTTTCGCCGCTTCCCCGCCGCCGGCGGCGGAGGTCTCGAGCATCCGCCAGTGGTAGAGGACGCGGGGGACGTGGAGCACCGCGCGGGCTTTCTCGGTCACCTTCAGGACCAGGTCCCAGTCCTGGGATCCCTCGAACTCGGGGTCGAAGCCGCCGACCTCCTCGACCAGGGAGCGGCGCAGGACGCTGAAGTGGCAGGTGTACATCTGGGTCCGCATCCGCTCCGGCGACCAGTCGGGCTTGAAGAAGGGCCCGGAGTGGCGGCCGGCGCGGTCGATCTTGTCCTCGTCGGTGTAGACGTAGTCGGCGGTGGGGGTGGCGAGGATCGCCTCGTGGACGTGGGCCAGCGCGTCGGGGTGCAGCTCGTCGTCGTGGTCGAGCAGGGCGATGAACTCGCCCGTGGCCATCTCCAGCCCGTCGTTGGAGGCGGCGACGATGCCGCCGTTGCGCTCGCGACGGTGGACGCGGATGCGGGGGTCGCCCGCCTCTGCCTCGTCGAGCATGCGCCGTACGTGCGGCTCCGCCGAGCAGTCGTCGACCAGGCACAGCTCCCAGTCGCCGAAGCTCTGGCGCCGCACCGACTCCAGCATCGCCACGAGGACGTCGGCCGGCGTCTCCCAGACAGGCGTGACGATCGAGAAGCGAGGCTCGGGCACGGCTAGGACCGGCGCAGGGTTCGCAGCAGGCGTAGCAGCAGGGAAGCGGGGCGCAGCAGCCACGGGATCTTCGACTGGACGCGGCCGGCGACGTTTGCCACCCGCTGCGTCTGGTCTTCCAGCGCCGCCAGCTGCCCGCGGGCGGTTCCGAGCTCGGCGTCGCGGCCGATCAGCAGGTCGCGCAGCCGCAGGATCTCCTCGTTGCGGCGATCCAGCTCCTGCAGCAGCTCGGGCCGGTTCTCGCCCTCGTCGGACTCCAGCTCAGCCAGCTGCTCCTGCGCTTTCAGCAGCGCCGTGCGAACCTCGGAGACCTCGTGGCGCAGGCGCCACCAGGAGCGGTCGTAGTTGCGCACGGTCTCGGCCAGCGGCTCCTCGCGGCGGCTGTAGACGGCCGCCCAGGGGGTCAGGTAGGAGAGGTCATGGTCGAGGTCGCGGAGGAAGCCTTCGCGGGCCAGCGCCGCCGACCAGACCTCGGGCGGCTGCACGTTGAGGTGGGTCGCCTCGCCGTAGTCTTCGGGAGTGGTGGAGAGCAGCAGGCGGTCGGTGGCGGCGCAGAGGTTGGCGATCACCTTGTCAGCCTCGGCCGGCGCGATGTGCTCGATCACCTCGATGCAGGCGATCAGGGCGTAGCGCTGCCCCAGCGGCTCGGTCAGCGTGCCCACGCTGCAGTGCTCGCCGACCGACTCGTGGACCTGGGAGATCGCGTACTCGGAGACGTCGACGCCGCGGGCGTCGACGCCGCGTTTGCGCAGCGCCTCGACCAGGAAGCCCATCGCGCAGCCGGCGTCCAGCACTGAGCTGGGATGGAATTCGCGGACGATCGAATCGGCGATCCGGTCGAAGAATCCCAGCCAGTACTCGTTGCGTTCGTAGGGGACCCCGCAGTCGTGGCGGTAATAGAAGTCCCCGTACTCGATTTGGCCGTCGGCGCCGGCGGGCGCCTCGACCGGCGTCGTCTGCTCAGCCATCGCAGGCGAGTCTACCCAGCGCCGGCATCCCCCGACCCGCCTGGAGGGACTGTGGCAACCTCTCGCCCCGATGCTCGCGCTCCTCGCCGCGCACTTCGTCCTCACCGCGCTGCCTGGCGTCGCCGCGGCATTGCTTGCCGCCCGGCTCGGGGTCAGGGCCGTGCCGGTGCTGCTGGCGATCGGTCTGGCCGCCACCGGGGCCCTGGCGATGCTGGCCTTCTGGTCCTACTACGGCAACCGCACCCTCGGGGAAACCACCTCCTACTTCACCGTCTTCGCCGCGGCGGCGGCGATCGGCTGGTCGCTGCACGGCCGCCGCATCGAGCCGGCGCTGCTGCGCCAGCTGGCGGTGCCGCTGGCGCTGTGGATGCTGGGCACCGCCTTCCTCGTCTACCTCGGCTTCGCTCACGGCGGCAGCGATCAGCCGCTGGCGACGAGCGCGATCCGCTTCTCCCATCAGCTGCCCTCCGACAACTCGATCCCCAGCTTCTACGCCGACTGGTTCCTCTCCCACGGCCACCACGGCCAGCCACCCGTGTTTCCCGGCGAATGGCTCTCCAGCGACCGGCCGCCGCTCCAGATCGGCTACGTGCTGGCCCAGCGCCCGTTCGGCTGGGACACCACCGGTCTCCACTACCAGGTGCTCGGGGTGGCGCTGCAGCAGCTCTGGATCGTCGGGCTCTGGGCGCTCCTGGTCGCCGCCAAGGTCGGCCGCGTGACCCGCGCTCTCGTGGCGGTGACGGTGCTGCTCAGCGCCGTGGCGATCGTCAACGGCTTCTTCGTCTGGCCGAAGATGCTGCCGGTCGCGATGCTGCTCGCCGCGGCGGCGCTGGTGCTGACGCCGGCCTGGCTGCAGCTACGGCGGAGCCTCTGGGCGGCGGCGCTGATCGCGGCGCTGTTCGGGCTGGCGATGCTCGGCCACGGCGCCAGCGTCTTCGGGGTCGTCCCCCTGGCCCTGGTCGCCGCCTACCGCGGCCTCCCCGACTGGCGCTGGATCGGCGTGGCCGCGCTGGTCGGGTTGGCCTTCATGGCTCCCTGGTCGGCCTACCAGAAGTACGGCGACCCGCCGGGAAACCGGCTCGCGAAGTGGACGCTGGCCGGGGCGGAGCCGATCGACGGCCGCGGCACTCTCGAGTCGATTCTCGATTCCTACGGCGAAGCCGGGCTGGGCCAGGCCGTCGACTACAAGGTCGACAACTTCGCGATGATGGCCGGCACCGAGTCGATCGCCGAGACGGCCGACAAGACGGCCGACGCGGTCGGCAGCGGCGACCTCGGCAGCGCCGCCTTCGAGCTGCGAAAGACCTCCTTCTACAACTTGCTGCCGTCCCTGGGGCTGCTGCTTATCGCGCCGCTGGCGATGGCGATGGCGATGGCCCGCGCCCGCGGCCAGCGCAACCCGCTCGAATGGAGCTTCGCGCTGACCTGCTTTGCCGCCCTGCTGGTCGGCGCGGTCGCCTGGGGGCTGCTGGCGTTCGGCAGCGCCGCGGCCAGGACCTCGCTGCACGTCGGCAGCTACCTGCTGCCGGTGCTGGGCCTCTGCGGCGCGGTCGCCGGGCTGCGGGCGACCTTTCCCCGCTTCGCGACCTACTTCGTCTCCTTCAATGCCCTGCTGATGCTCGCCATCTACGCGCCGGTGCTGGACCCGGTGCCGGGCAGCGACGTCTCCTTCCTCGCGGTCCTGATCGCGGCCGTCAGCCTGGCCGGTTTCGTCGCGGTGGCGCTGCGCGCCAGACTTGAGCCGCCAGGCAGACGCTGAAACCGACCATGCCGAGCAGCTCGACCCGTGTCGACGAGGGCCAGCAGCGCCAGGCCCGGCAGGGGCAGGAAGCCGAGGCCGACGTCGCGACGGCCGGCGAGCGAGCGCCAGGCCAGGTCTACCAAACCCGCGGGTCGTGCCGTGGCTCGGTCCGACTAGACTCGCGCGCCGATGGAGTGGCAGAAGCGCAACGCCCCGACCGTCCTCTTGGGCGTGGCGCTCCTGGCGTCGGCGGTGCTGATCTCCGTGCTCTGCTGGGAGCTGACCTTCTTCCAGGACAGCTGGGCCTTCCTACTCGACCGCCAGGGCTACTCGCCCGATGTCTTCCTGGCCCCGCACAACGAGCACATCGTGGTGCTGCCGGTGGCGATCACGAAACTCTTGCTCGAGGTCTTCGGGATGACCTCCGGGCTGCCGGAAATGTTCGCGATGACGCTGACCCTGCTCGTCTCCGGGGCGCTGCTGTTCTTCTATGTGCGTCGCCGCCTCGGCCCCTGGCCGGCACTGATGGCGGCGGTACTGTTGCTCTTCCTCGGCTCCGCCTGGCCGATCCTGCTCTGGCCGTTCGAGAACGAGTTCACCGGCGCCGTCATGGGCGGCCTGGGGATGCTGCTGATGCTCGACCGCGACGACCGCCGCGGCGACGCCTGGGCCTGCCTGCTGCTGGTCGTCTCGATCGGCTTCGGCAGCCTCGGCCTGGCCTTCATCGTCGCCGCCTTCGTCGACGTCTTCCTCAAGCGCGGCAGCCGCGGCTGGGGGCGCGTCTACGTCGCCGTCGTGCCGCTGCTCTTCTACGCCGCCTGGTACCTGGGCTGGGGCCACGACTCCGAAACCCACCTGACCCTCCACAACATGCTGATGTCGCCGCAGTACGTGTTCGACGGCTTCGCCTCGGCGGTCGGCTCGCTGGCCGGGCTTAGCAGCGTCCCGGTCAACAGCCCCGGCCAGCCGGACTGGGGGCGGCCGCTGCTGATCGGCCTGATCGGGCTGGCGATCTTCGTCAAGTGGCGCCGGCCCGGGATCTCGCCCGGCTTCTGGCCGGTCGCTGCGGCCGGGGTCACCTACTGGACGCTGGCCGCCTTCAACTTTATCCCCGGCCGCGAGGCGGCCCAGAGCCGGTACGTCTACGCCGGCGCCCTCTTCGTCCTGCTGATCGCCGCCGAGCTGCTGCGGGGGGTCAAGTTCAGCGCCCGCGCCCTCTGGATCGGGGGAGCGCTGACCGCGGTCATGGTGGCGCCGAACCTGGCCCAGATGTGGGACGGGGCCAACTGGCTCAAAGAACAGTCGGTGCTGACCCGCTCCGACACCGCGGCGATCGACATCGCCAGCCGCACGGTCGAGCCCTCCCTCGTGCTGGTGCCGGAGATCGCCGGCACCAGCTCGCTGTTCATCGTCGAAGCCGGCAGGTACCTCGAAGCGGTCGACGACTACGGCTCCCCCGCCTACTCGCCGGAGGAACTGGCCGCGGCGCCGGCGGTGGGCCGCCACTGGGCCGACGTCGTCCTCGCCCGGGCGCTGCCGCTCTCGACCGAGACCCGGCTCGGCGCCTACGACCGCGGCGCGGCGGCGGGCGAGAACTGCGTCTCGCTGCCCGCCGGCAGCTCGACCCCGACCTCCGAGCTGCGGCTCGCGCCCGGCCTGACCACGATCGAACTGGCCCCGGGCCCGCAGGCCGGCTTCAAACTGCGCCGCTTCGCGACCGAGGAATACCCGGTCGTCACCGAAGGGGCGCCGGGCGACTCCGCGACGACGCTGCGGATCCCCCGCGACAAGGCTTCCCAGCCCTGGTACCTGCACGTCGAAGCGAGCCAGCGGGCGCTGGTCTGCCGCTGAGTGGCGCTACAGCTCCTCGGCGATACGGGGAGCGTCGCGCTTGAAGATCCAGACGCCGAAGCCGCAGACGGCGACGAAGATGACGGCGGCGGGGAGCAGGCCGAGCCAGCCTCCGGCCGCCTCGGCGATGCTGGGGGCGTTCGGTTCGGCGAGGATCCAGATCCGCGCCTGCTCGAAGATCACCGCCAGCGGGTTGACCATCAGGGCGTGTTCGTAGGTCGGGTTGTCGAAGGCGTCGATCGGATAGAGGATCGGCGTCGCGTAGAACAGCACCTGGGCGAAGACCGTCCAGATGATCGCGACGTCGCGGAAGCGCACGTAGAGCACCGAGAGAGCCATGCTGACCGCGGCGGTGAAGGCGAAGAGCAGCGCCAGCACGATCGGGAAGAGCAGCCAGGTCCAGGTCGGCTCGACCCCGAAGGCGAAGACGAAGACGACGACGATGACCAGGTTGAGGCAGAAGTTGAAGGCGCCGGTCAGCACCGTGGACAGGGGGATCACCAGGCGTGGGAACTGGGTCTTGCGGACCACTCCCTCCTGGGAGACGACCGAGGTGACGGCGTTGGTGGTCGATTCCTGGAAGAAGGTGAAGAGGACGATGCCCAGCAGCAGCATCACCGGGTAGTGCTCGACTTTGTCGCTGCCGACTTTGAAGACCTGGGTGAAGACGAAGAGCAGCACCCCGAACAGCATCAGCGGCCGGATCAGCGACCAGAGGTAGCCCAGGACGGTGCCGAAGTAGACCCGTTTGAACTCGGTCACCGAGAGCAGCCAGAGCAGATCGAGGAAGCGCCTGCGGCCGCCTCCCAGGGCTGACGGGCCGCGTACCTCGCGCAGCTCCAGGGTCGGGTCGGCGGCGCTCATCCCGCGCCCTCCGCCTCGACTACCGCCTCGACCTGGTGCTCAAGCGCCACGATCCCCTTGCTGGGGGCGCCGCCGAAGATCACGAAGTCGGCGGCGTTGTGGGAGTAGAGGGAGATTTCGCCGCCGCGGTGGCTCTGCACGCCGCAGTGGACGAAGTGGCGCCCGGAGGCCAGCGGGTTCTCCAGCTCGGCGTTGACCCTGACCCGCCTGCCCGCGGCCAGGGTGCCGGAGCCGTCGGCGCCCTCGACCTCGACCCCGAACTCGAAGAGGCCGAGCCCGTCGGCGTTGGCGATCACGAAGCCGACGGTCAGGCCGGCCGCCTCGCGCTCCAGCTCGAGCTCGGCGCGGAGGCGGATCCGGGCGCCCTGCTCGATCGTGGTCACCCGCTCGCCACCCGCGTCCTCGAGCCAGCAGTCGAGCAGGCGGGCGCCGTCGGCGCCGGTCAGGCTGGCGGCCTCGCCGCTGGTTTCGACGCCCTTTTCGAAGTTCAGCTTCATGTACTCGCGGCCGGTCTCGGCCGGGTCGCCGATCTGGCGGATCTTGCCGTCGGCGACGAGCATCGCCCGGTGGCAGTACTCCTCGACCGTCGCCATCTCGTGGGTCACCAGCACGATCGTCTTGCCGGCGCTTTTCATCTCGTGGAAGGCGTCGGCGCACTTCTGCTGGAAGGAGGCGTCGCCGACGGCCAGCACCTCGTCGATCAGCAGCACGTCGGCGTCGGCCTGCATCATCACCGAGAAGGCGAGGCGGACCAGCATCCCCGAGGAGTAGTTCTTCAGCTTCAGGTCGGCGAACTCGCCCAGCTCCGCGAACTCGATCACCGAGTCGAGCCGTTCCCGCGTCTCACGCGGGGTCAGCCCCATCATCACCCCGTTGAGGACGACGTTCTCCCGCGCCGTCAGCTCGACGTTGAAGCCCACCCCGAGCTCGATGAACGGGGCCAGGCGGCCGGCCATCCTGATCGAGCCGGCGTCGGCCCTGTAGATGCTGGCGAGGATCTTCAGCAGCGTGCTCTTGCCGGAGCCGTTGCGGCCGACGATGCCGAAGAACTCGCCCCGGCGGACCTCGAAGGAGATGCCATCGAGCGCTTTCAGCTCGCGGTACTCGCGCGGCGCGAAGGGCCTGACGATCCGCTCTTTGAAGGAGTCGACGCGGTGGGTCGGGATGCGGAAGGCCTTGCGCAGGCCCTGGACCTCGATCGCGACCGGCCCGCCGGTCTCCGGCACGGGCGCGCGGCCGTCCAGGGGGGGCGGGCTTGCGGTGGCGGGGTCGGACATTGGCGCCAGGCTAGCTGTCAGGCTGGCCGGCGTGAGTGCTTCGCGACCGGTCGCGGTGGTCATCCCCAGCTGGAACTCGCTGGGGCTGCTGCCCCGCTGCCTGGGCTCCCTGGCCGCCCAGGAGGAGGAGCTGGAGCTGTTCGTCGTCGACAACGGCTCCAGCGACGGATCGGTCGCCTATCTGGAACGGGAGGGGATCCCGCACCTCTCCCTGCCCCGCAACGTCGGCTTCGCCGCCGCCGTCAACCTCGGCGTCCAGCGGACCGCCGCCGCCGAGGTCCTCGTCCTCAACGCCGACACGGCGCTGGCGCCGGGGGCGGTCTCGGCGCTGGCGCGGGCGCTGAGGGCAGACCCGGGGCTGGGCGGGGTGCAGCCGCGCATCCTCCAGCTCGAGGGCGACATCGATGCCCCCGGCGCGCAGAGCGCCGCCCGCGTCTACAGCGCCGGCCAGGCGCTGACCCGCGACGGCCGCGCGGTCGAGGAGGGGACCGGGGGCGAGCAGGGCGCGCTCGCGTCGGAGCCGCGCCAGCTGTTCGGGGTCTGCGGGGCGGCCTGCCTGCTGCGACGGCAGCTGTTCACCGAGCTGGGCGGCTACGACGAGAGCTACTTCGCCTTCTACGAGGACGTCGACCTCAACGTCCGGGCGCTGATCGCCGGCTGGCGCTTCGCCTACGTCCCGGAGTCGGTCGTCTGGCACGTCGGCAACGCCTCCTGGCTGGCCGGTTTCGGGCAGCCGGGGGCCGAGAACGCCCGCCTGGTCGCCCGCAACCGGCTGGCGTCCCAGGTCAAGTTCATGCCCGCCAGCTCGTTCCCCCTGATCGCCGCCGTCGAGGCCGGCTCGCTGGCGCGGAGCGCCGCCCAGCGCCGCTTCCGCGCCACCCTGCGCGGCAAGCTCAGCGCCCTCGCCTGGCTTCCCCGCCTGCTCCGCGAGCGCCGCCGCCTGCGCCGTGAGGGCGACCCCGCGCGCGCCCGGCGCTGGCTGGGCGTCCGGGCCGGCGATTCCTGAGCGGGCCTAGGAGGGGCTAGCGCCGCGCGGTCGCCGTCGCCGCTGGTGCGGAGGAGATCTGGTCGCAGGGGAGCTGCATCCCGAAGCCGGGCGGAGAGGTCGGCAGCGCCGCTTCGGCCTCGCCGCTGGCGCAGATCGCCTCGGCTTGGTCCACGGCGGCGTCCCAGGGCGGCGTGCCACGGACGGCGAGGTCGCGGGCGTAGAACGACGTCCCGATCGCCACCACGAGGATCGCCAGCGCCGCCAGGCTCGGCCAGGGTAGGCGCCGCGGCGCCGCGGATCGCTCCCGCTGGGCGCTCTCGAGCAGGACCAGCGCGGCGCTGACCAGGAGCAGCGCCGGCACGATCGAGTAGCGGCCACCGCTGGCGTTCCAGATCCCCTCCGGCCAGACCATCTGGGTGCCGACGGCGCGCTGGTAGAGGGAGACGACGAACATCGCCAGCGAGGTCGGGATCGCGATCGCGGCGAGGTAGCGGGCGCCGCGCGCCGCGCGCTTGAAGCCGACCGCCAGGGCAGCGACGGCGGCGATCGTCAGCACGACCAGGAACGGCCAGCCGAGGTAGGACCAGGCTTCGCCGCCGAGGCGCAGGCCGAGCGGCGCCCCGTCGACGATCCGCTGCAGGAAGGTCGTCCAGATGTCGCTGGTCCAGAGCGGCTCGACGGCGGTTTCGTCGTTGAAGGCGAGGACCGGGATCTGGACCGCCGCCCCGACCGCGTAGGAGCCGACGAGGATCAGGTCGCGGCCGCCGCGCACGGCCAGCGCCCGCAGGCCGGCCAGCGGCGCGAAGAACCACAGCCCCGGGGTGCTGAGTCCGGTGAGCAGGATGAACAGCCCGCCGAGCGCCGCCCCGCGCCGCGTCGCCGGGCGCCAGAGCAGCAGCCAGAAGCTGGCGAAGAGCATGTACCAGGGGACGTAGGCGGCGGAGTCGATCGACTCCAGGCCGGCGACCGGGGAGAGCACCGTGAGGGCGACCAAGGCGCCGCGCAGGTAGGGGTTGGGGATGTGGGCGGCGCTGGCGATCCAGACCGCCAGCCCGCTGAGGCCGACGACCAGGGCGGAGAGGATCGAGACGGCGGCCGGCACCTCGCGCAGCGGCGCCAGGCTGGCGGCCTCGGCGATCAGGCGCGGGACCAGGACCAGGTAGGTGGCGTAGGTGGAGACGATCGCGTGCCAGAAGTCCTGGGTCAGCGCTTCCTGCATGTAGATCGGCCCGTCCTCGGCCCAGAGCGAGCCGAGCGAGGCCGACCAGCCGAGCCGGGCGAGCTGGAGGACGACGACGAGCGCCAGCAGGCCGCCGACCAGGACGAGGGCTTCCCAGCGCCGCAGCGTCGAGGCGCGCTGGCGAACAGCCGGGAACAGGGAGTCGTCGAGGTGCGCCCGCAGCGCTTGGAGCTTCGCCTGCATCCGGCGGCACGATATCGGCGGCGTGCGCGCCCGCATCCCGCGGCAACATCGAGGACTTACCGGGGCCACAGGCCCGGTAAGTCCTCAACCTTCCGAGGGCGGGTTAGCCGCGGCGCTGGCGGCGCAGCGCCAGCGCCCGCCGGGCCGGGATGTCGAGCAGCGCGCCGCGGTCGATCTCGTGAGTGCCGAGGCCGCCGCCGTCGCGCCAGCCGCGCAGGCGGCCGGAGATCCCCTTGCCGGTGCGGTCCAGCAGCAGCTGGCCGGCGCAGAGGGCGCCCTCGCAGGCCAGCGCTCGCAGGGCGAGGCGGGGGTGCGACATCACCCCGTAGCGACGCAGCATGTAGCCGCGGCTCCAGCCCGTGTGGGCGAACTTGCGGCCACTGCCGGCGCCGAGGCTGGCCGAGTAGGCATGCAGCGCCGTGGCCCCGGCGGCGAGCCGGCAGCGGCCCCCGGCGGCGGCCATCCGCAGGGCCAGGTCGAGGTCCTCGTAGTAGAGGAAGATGCGCTCGTCGAAGCCGCCCACCGCCTCGAAGGCGGCGCGGTCATAGAGGGCGGCGCCGCCGGTCGGGCCGAGCGGGTCGGCAGCGGCCGCGGCGGCCGCGAGCGGCTCGCCGTGCAGGTAGTCGAAGCCCATCAGGGTGGCGTCGGCGACGACGCCGGCGGAGTCGATCAGCCGCGGCGAGCGTTCCTGCAGCAGCACCCCGGCGACCGACTGCACGTTCTCGGCAGCGGCGTCGAGCAGTGCCTCGACGAAGCGCGGCTCGCACTCGACGTCGTTGTTGAGCAGGATCAGCGGGTCGGCGCGATGCTCGCGCACGGCCCGGTTCAGCGCCGGCCCGAAGCCGATGTTCTGCTCCAGCGCCAGCACCGACACCTCGGGGAACTCCTCACGCAGCAGTTCCAGGGAATCGTCGGCCGAGCCGTTGTCGACGACGACCACGTCGATCGGCCGGCTCTGCTCGCGCAGGCTGCGCAGCGCCCGGCCGATGCGGGCGGATCCGTTGTAGTTCGGTATGTAGACGGCGGGTCGCATGGCTTTGCGGCTCAGTAGGGTTGCAGCCTCGCATGGAGCCTCTGAAGGGACTAATCCTCTCCGGTGGCGCCGGCACCCGGCTGCGCCCCATCACCCACACCTCGGCGAAGCAGCTGGTGCCCGTCGCCAACAAGCCCGTTCTCTTTTACGGGATCGAGGCGCTGGTCGACGCCGGCGTCGAGGAGATCGGGATCATCATCGCGCCCGAGACCGGGGGCGAGATCCGCGAGGCGGTCGGCGACGGCTCCGCCTTCGGGGCGAAGGTCACCTACATCGTCCAGGACAAGCCCGCCGGCCTCGCCCACGCGGTGCTGACCGCGGAGGAGTTCATCGGCGACTCCCCCTTCGTCATGTACCTGGGCGACAACCTCCTGCGCGACGGCCTGCGCGGCCTGGTCGCGACCTTCCGCGCCGACGAGCCGCACGCGCTGATCCTGCTGACCCCGGTCGACGACCCCCAGTCCTACGGCGTCGCCGAGCTCGACGGCGAGCGGATCGTGCGGCTGATCGAGAAGCCCAAAGACCCGCCCTCGAACCTGGCCCTGGTCGGCGTCTACCTCTTCAGCCCCTCGATCTTCGCGGCCGCCCGCGGCCTCGAGCCCTCCTGGCGCGGCGAGTACGAGATCACCGAGGCGATCCAGGCGCTGATCGACGACGGCCACAAGGTCCAGTCCGAGGTCGTGCGCGGCTGGTGGAAGGACACCGGCCAGCTCGCCGACATGCTGGAGGCCAACCGCCTCGTGCTCGAGGAGCTGGAGACAAGGGTCGAGGGCGAGGTCGACGAGGGTTCCCGGGTCGAGGGCCGCGTCGTGCTCGAGCCGGGCGCCTCGCTGACCCGCTCGGTCGTCCGCGGCCCCGCCGTGATCGGCGCCGGCGCCTGCATCGAGGACGCCTACATCGGCCCCTACACCTCGATCGGCGAGGGCGTCCACGTGCGCCGCTCCGAGGTCGAGCACTCGATCATCCTCTCCGGCTCGACGGTCGAGGACCTGGAAACGCGGATGGAGGCGAGCCTGCTCGGCCGCAACGTCAAGCTGACCCGCAGCGACGGCATGCCGAAGACGCTGCGCCTCCTGGTCGGCGACAGCTGCGAGATCGAAATCGTCTGATGGGCAGCGCCGTATGAAGCTCCTGGTCACTGGAGCGGCCGGGATGCTGGGCCGCGACGTGATGCTCGCCGCCGGCAACGCCGGCCACGACGTGGTCGGCTTCGGACGCGCCGAGCTCGACGTCACGGACGCCGCCGCGCTGGCCAAGAAGTTCGACCTCGAGCGTCCCGACATCGTCATCAACTGCGCCGCCTGGACCGACGTCGACGGGGCCGAGGCGGCCGAGGAAGCGGCCTTCGCGGTCAACGGCGCCGGGGCCGGCAACGTCGCCGCTGCTGCGGCCGCGGTCGGCGCCAGCGTCGTCTATGTTTCCAGCGACTACCTCTTCGACGGCGCCAAAGGCGCCCCCTACGTGGAGAGCGACCAGCCGGCGCCGCTCTCGGCCTACGGCCGCACCAAGCTGGCCGGCGAGGAGGCGACCGTGGCCGCCAACAAGCGCCATTTCGTCGTCCGCTCGGCCTGGCTGTTCGGGATCGGCGGCCCCAACTTCGTCGAGACGATGCTGCGCCTGGCCGGCAGCGGCAACGAGGTCCTGGTCGTCCGCGACCAGGTCGGCTCACCCACCTACACCTGGCACCTGGCTTACGGGATCGTCCGCCTGATCGAGGGGATCGAGTTCGGCATCCACCACATGGCGGCCGCCGGCCAGTGCTCCTGGTATGAGTTCGCGCGCGAAATCTTCGAGCAGGCCAAGGTCGAGTGCAAGGTGCTCTCGATCACCACCGAGGAATTCGGCCGGCCGGCACCGCGGCCGCCCTTCTCGGCCCTGACCAGCCAGCGCGAGCACGCGATCCGGCTGCCCTCCTGGCAGGACGGCCTGGCCGGCTATCTCGCCCAACGACAAGCGGAGAAGGAGGCGGCATGAAGCTTCTGGTCACCGGCGCCGCCGGTTTCATCGGTTCCACCTACGTCCGGATCGCCGGCGACGAGCACGAGATCACCGTGCTCGACAAGCTCACCTACGCCGGCCGGCCCGAGAACCTGCCCGACGGGGTCGAGCTGATCGAGGGGGCGATCGAGGACCCGAAGATCGTGCGCGAGGCGATGGAGGGCAAGGACGGCGTCGTCAACTTCGCCGCCGAGTCCCACGTCGACCGCTCGATCGACGACCAGGACGCCTTCGCCCGCACCCACGTGATCGGTACCGGCACCCTGCTCGACGCCGCCCGGGAGCTTGGCGTCTCCCGCTACCTGCAGGTCTCCACCGACGAGGTCTACGGCTCGATCGAGTCCGGCTCCTTCACCGAGAGCTCGCCGCTGGACCCCTCCTCGCCCTACTCGGCGACCAAGGCGGCCGGCGACCTGCTGGTCACCGCCCACGTCCACACCTACGGGATCGAGGCCTCGATCGTGCGCGGCTCCAACAACTACGGCCCGCGCCAGTACCCGGAGAAGCTGATCCCGCTGATCACCCTCAACGCCCTGCACGGCGACTCGCTGCCGGTCTACGGCGACGGCAAGCAGGTCCGCAACTGGCTCTACGTCGAGGACTTCTGCCGCGGCATCCACACGGTGCTGATGAAGGGCCGGGCCGGCGAGGCCTACAACGTCGGCGGCCCCGACGAGTGCGAGAACATCGAGGTGATCAAGCGGGTGATCGAGCTGACCGGCAAGGACGAGTCGCTGATCGAGTACGTCCAGGACCGCCCCGGCCACGACCGCCGTTACTCCCTATCTAGTGCGAAGCTGGTGGAGGAGCTCGGCTGGGAGGCCCAGGTCCACTTCGCCGAGGGCCTCGAGAAGACCGTCGCCTGGTACCGCGACAACAAGGACTGGTGGGGCCCGATCCGCTCCGGCGAGTACCGCGAGTACTACGAAAAGCAGTACGGCAAGGCGCTGAGCTGATGCCGGAGCTATTGCCGACGAAGCTCGACGGCGTCGTCCTGCTGGAGCCGCAGGTCCACGGCGACTCGCGCGGCTTCATGGTCGAGACCTACCGGACCGGGACCTGGGCGGAGCTCGGGATCGACGTCCCCTTCGCCCAGCACAACCACTCGCGCTCCTCCAAGGGCACCCTGCGCGGGATCCACTTCCAGACCGAGCCGGGCCAGGCGAAGCTGGTCCGTTGCCCGCGCGGGGCGATCCTCGACGTCGCCGTCGACCTGCGCCGCGGCTCCCCCACCTACGGCCAGTGGGAGGCCCACGTGCTCGACGACGAGCGCCACCGCCAGCTCTTCGTCCCGGTCGGCTTCGGCCACGGCTTCGCCGTGCTCAGCGACGTCGCCGACGTCACCTACCTGCTCTCCAGCGACTACGACCCGCTGACCGAGGCCGGCATCGCCTGGGATGACCCCGACGTCGGGGTCGACTGGCAGGTCTCCGAGCCGCTGCTCAGCGACCGCGACAAATCGGCCCCCAGGCTCTCCGAAGTAGCCGAGACGCTGCCCTTCTAGGCCCGGCCCGCCGTCAGGGCGGTACGGACGAGGCTGACGGCTAGTTTGGCGGCGATGCCGGCGTAGACGGCGCCGTTGACGAGGACATTGTGCTCGGGAGCGTCGAAGCGACGGTAGAAGCGGGCCATGCCGCGGTGGAAGGCGATTTCCTGTTTGGGACGGCGGCGCTTGCCGCTCGAGGCGCCCTTGACGTGCAGGGCCACCCCCGCGGGCTCGTAGAAGACCTTCCAGCCGGCGTCCCAGAAGCGGTGGCACCAGTCGAGGTCCTCCATGTAGAGCCAGTAGCCCTCGTCGAGCAGGCCGACCTCGCGCACCGCCGCGGCCCGGCAGAGCATGAAGGCGCCGTTGACCGCGTCGACCTCGCCGGCCTCGTCGTCGCCGAGGTGCGTCGCCCGGTACTGGCTCAGCACCCCCGCGGCGTCGCCGGAGCGGCCGATGCCGGTGAAGTGGGCGAGGGCGCCGAGCGGGGTCGGGAAGGAGCGCTTGCAGGCGTGGTCCAGCTCACCCGACTCGAGCACCAGCTTGCAGCCGACCATGCCGATCCGCGGCTCGGACCGCAGCCGCTCCAGCGCCGCGTCGAGCGTCCCGGCGTAGACCTCGGTGTCGGGATTGAGCAGCAGCACCGCGGCGGCCTCGCTCTCGCGCAGGGCGAGGTTGTTGGCGGCCGAGAAGCCGATGTTGGCGTGCCGCAGCAGGCGCACCTCGGCGAACTCGCGCTCGACCATGTCGGGAGTGCCGTCGGGGCTGCCGCTGTCGACCACGGTGACCCGTGTCTCGACCCCGGCGGGGTGCTCGCGCAGCGAGCGCAGGCAGCGTCGCAGCAGCGCTTCGGCGCCGTGGCTGACGATCACGACCTCGAGCCCTGGCCCCGGCATATCGCGCGCGCTCAGTGGGCGCCTTCGCCGCGGACGACGGCGCGCGGCGTCCGCAGCAGAATCGCCAGGTCGGTCAGCAGCGAGAGGTTGTCGAGGTAGTCGCGCTCCATCGCCAGCCGCTCCTCGAAGGTGAGGTCGCTGCGGCCGTAGACCTGCATCGGCCCGGTCATGCCCGGCTTGATCGCCAGCCGGCTGCGCTGGCGCTCGTCGTAGAGGGCGACGACGCTCTCCTCCTCGGGCCGCGGCCCGACCAGCGACATCTGGCCGCGCAGGACGTTGATCAGCTGCGGCAGCTCGTCGAGGCTGAAGCGGCGCAGGACCCGCCCGAAGCGGGTCACCCGCGGGTCGTCGGGGATCTTGAAGGCCGGCTGCTCGAGCTTGGCGAGGTCGACCAGCTCGCCCAGCCGCTGCTCGGCGTCGGCGTCCATGGTGCGGAACTTCAGCAGTGTGAACGGCTCGCCTTCGAAGCCGGCGCGACGCTGGCGGAAGAAGACCGGGCGGCCGGAGTCGACCAGGATTCCGACCGCGATCGCCGCCAGCAACGGCGAGAGCAGCGCCAGCAGGGTGGCGGAGACGACCACGTCCAGCGCCCGCTTCATCGCCACGGTCGAGCGCGAGGGGTCGCTGAAGCGGAAGTCGAGGACCGGAAGCTCGGCCAGCCGGTTCAGCTCGATGCCCGGTCCCAGCAGCCCGTAGTGCTGGGGCAGGAAGGTCAGCGCCAGGCCCTCCGCCTTGCACTCCTCGATCAAGCGCTCGGCGGCCGGCTTGCTCATCTCCTGTTCGGTCACGACCACGCGCTCGATTTCGAAGTCGCGGGCGACCTTGGAGATGTCGGCGATCGTGCCCAGGCGGGGCAGCTCGGAGGCGTCGTCGCCCCCCTGCGAGAGGTATCCGACCAGGGCCAGCCGCGTCTCCGGGTGGGTGGAGACCCGTCGCGCGACCATGTCGACGGCGGCGGCGGGGCCGATCACGATCCCGGCGGCGGTGCCGGTCAGGCGGTGCCAGAGGAAGCGCAGCACCCCGCGCGCGACGAAGCTTCCGGCGAGGGCCACGAGGCCGACGCCGATCGCGCTGGTGGGGGAGAGCGGGCCGACCGGGCTGAGCGCCAGCAGGCCGTCGAGGACGAGGGTGCCGAGGACGCTGGCCGAGACCAGCGACGGCAGCTCGTCGAGGGTGCTGTGGCGGATCCGGCGGTGGTCGTTGTCGTAGAGCCCGTGCAGCTTGACGACGAGGATCCAGGCGGGGCTGAAGAGCACCGCCCAGAACAGGGTCGCGACGTCGGTGGTCGAGGTCGTCGCCGTGACCAGGCAGAGGGCGCCGAGCAGAGCCGCCCAGTCGCCGCAGGCGAGCAGCCGCCGCAGCATCGCGCCCCGGCGCCGCGAGCCGTCCGGCCCGTTCAGCCCGAGCCGCCCGGCAGCGCGCTCGGCGCGGGCCTCCGGCGCCTGCGAGGCGGGCACGGAGGCGCGCGAGGCCGTCCCCTGCGCGCTTGACGACGTACGGTTCATCCGCAACCGTCCCATCCTTCCCGGAGGCAGCTCTCGCGGGGATTCAGCTGCTGGGCCCGGCGTAGGTCGGCACGGGCGCTGGCAAGGTCTCCTGCCTCGTGTTCGATCTTAGAGCGGAGGTAGTACAGAAGCCAGTTGCGGTCTTCGCGGTGGATCGCTTGCGCGAGCCGCCCGGAGGCGTTCACGTAGTCGCCCTGCAGCTGCGCCAGCAGCCCCAGCTGCACATATGGCGAGGCGGCCCAGGGCTCGATCGAGCGCGCCGTGTCGGCATGTTCGACGGCGCTGGCGACGTTGCCGTCGGCGGCGGCCGCCTGGCTGGCCTTGATCTCGCGATCGACCAGCAGCGGCCCGATCAGGGCGAGGGCGGTGACCCAGGCGATGGCCAGGCCGGCGACCGCGAGCCCGAAGCGCCGCACCTCGTCCTTGCTGTCGACCGCTCGCGCAGCCGCCAGCTGGGCGCAGCGGCCGGCGACGAGGACGCCGCTGGCGAGGAAGAAGACCGCGCCGACCACGGCGATCTCCCAGAACCAGTCGATCGCGGCCCCGACGGCGAAGGCGAGGGCGACCGCGAGCAGGATGGCGTAGAGCTCCCGCGGCGCGCCGCGGGCGGCCCGCCAGGCCGCGAAGCCGGTCCAGAGCAGGGTGCCGACCAGCGCCAGCACCAGCAGGCCGCCGACCAGCCCCAGCTCGGCGAAGGCCTCGAGGTAGAGCGAGTGAGCCTCGGTGTTGGCGACCGGGATCGACCGCAGCTGCTCCCAGGCGAATTTGTAGGTGCCGGCGCCGTCGCCCAGGACCGGCTTTTCGCCGAAGGAGTCGGCCGCGACGCGCCAGAACTCGTCGCGGTTGGCGCCGCTGAGGGAGCCGAAATGCTGCTCGGGCTGGTTCGGGAACTGGACGTCGGCGGCGGTGAACTGGTCCCAGGCCCGGCCGCCGACCGCGACCGCCACGGCGATCGCCGCCAGCGCCACGCCGAGGGCGACTCGTTTCAGCACGGCCGGGTTGCGCGAGATCTCGATCGCGCGCCCGGTCAGGCCGCCGCCCCGGCCCTCCAGCCGCTGCAGGCCGGCGTAGAGCGCCAGCGCCAGGGCGATCCCGGCGACCGTCAACAGCAACACGGTCACCCCCTGACCGGCGACCCCCGCTTCGTCGACGAAGTCGGCGATCCCGCGCCGGTCCTGTACCGCCAGCACCGCCGGCAGCGTCCCGACCGCCCCGATTGCCAGCGTCGCCAGCAGCCAGAGCCGGTCGTGGGAAAGCGCCAGCAGGCAGCCGCTGGCGACCAGCAGCGCCAGCAGGCCGCCGCGCGAGTAGGTGAGGTAGAGCGCCAGCAGCAGCACCGGCAGCGAGGCGACGGCGAGCCAGCGCAGCGCAGCGGTCAGCGAGTGCCGGCTCATCCATAGGGCCATGGCGATTCCGACCCCGAAGACGAGCCCGTCGGCGTTCCAGTAGCCGAGCGGATAGCGCAGCCGCGGGCCGCTTCCCAGCTCCGGGCCAAGGTGGAATACGTCGGGGAGGAGGCGGCCGGCGAGCGCCGCAACGGCGATCAGCGCCAGGGCGATTGCGATGCCTTCAGCGAAACGTTGGCGCCTTTGGCTGGTTTGGGCGATAAGGAATGCGGCAAGGAAGAACCCCAGGTAGACCAGGACGCGGTCGGCCTCGGTGACGCTCAGCTCGATCGATCCCGACCAGAGAGATGAGATTGCGGATAAAAGCGCCAGCCCCAAGATCAGCCCACCCGCCCAGTAGAGGGGCCGGCCGAGCGTCGCTCGCGTCGCGGCCCCGAGGGCCAGCAGGCCAACCACCACGAGCCAGGCGCCAAGCCCGGCGATGTGCCGAGTACTCAGATCGAATCCCCCACCAGCAAGCGCCAAAGCCAGGATCAGCGCGAGCGGCGCTAACAACGCCGACGATTCCTCTAACCTTGCGCGCCATGAATCAGACCCGCCGCCACCCGGCCCGTAGCTCGCGCCGGTCCTCCTTCTTGCTTCCGTCAGTGCTTGCTCTGCTGGCATTGGCTTGCTTTCCGGTTCTCGCTCAGGCTGAGGAATCGAGTGGAGCTGTGTACGAAACCGCGGTGCCCAACGTCACCGGGACCACCAAGCCGCCGAAGAGCTCGAACGGCGGCTCGCCGGCCAAGTCCTCGTCGTCCGGAGATGGGGCCACGACCGGCTCCGGCCACTCTGCTTCCGGGTCTGGGTCTTCGTCGGGCGCTGCATCGGCGACCAACAATCCAAGCACGGGCAGCGGAGGCGGTACCGGCCAGGGTAGCCCAGGCAACGGTTCGACCGCCGGCCAGAATCAGGGCGCCGGGCAGAACTCGAACGGCTCCTCGCAGGCCCAGCCGGTTAACAGCCAGTCCTCGGACGATTCTTCGCCTCTGATCCCGATCCTGATCGCAATCGCCGCGCTGGCGGCGATCTCGGTCGCCGCGGTCGTGATCAGGCAGCGGCGCCAGCGGCGCTCGCCCGGTGCTCAGGTCTCGCCGAAGGCGAGCTGACCGATGTCGAAAGCGAGGATGCGCATCGGTAGAGAGGCACGTGCCTGGACGGCGGCACTGGCCGTGGCGCTGCTCGGCCTGGCGGTCTTCGCCTCGGCCGCGCAGGCCGTCCCCGCGACCTTCTGGGGTGTGGTCCCGCAGGCGACGCCCAGCGACGAACAGTTCCAGCAGCTCAAGCGCGGCGGCGTCGACAGCAGCAGGATCCCGGTCGAGTGGGGGGGAGTCCAGCCACTGAAAGGCGGCCCCCTCAACTGGTCCGGCCCCGACGGGGTCGTCACCCGCGCGGCCAATGCCGGCATCGAGGTGCTGCCGTTCCTCACCGGCGCCCCGGCCTGGGCCGTTCCCTCGGTCTGGGTCCCGGGCTCCCACCGCACCGTCAAAGCGCCCGCCCATCTGCCGGCGTCTGGCGCCTCGGCGGGCGCCTGGTCGAACTTCATCAGGCAGGCGGCTCTGCGCTACGGCCCCAACGGCTCCTTCTGGGCGCAAAACCCCGCCGTCCCGAAGCGCCCGATCCGCAACTGGCAGATCTGGAACGAGGAGAACTTCAAGTACTTCGTCGCCAAGCCCAACCCGGCCGAATACGGCAGGTTGGTAAAGCTCTCCTACACCGCCCTGAAAGGCGTTGACCCCGGCGCCAAGCTGATCCTCGGCGGCATGTTCGCGCGGCCCAAAGACGCGCTCTCCAAAGCGAAACCGCCGCGCGCCTACTTCGCCACCGACTTCCTCAACCAGATGTACGAAAAGACGCCGGGGATCAAGGCGAAGTTCAACGGCGTCGCCCTCCACCCCTACACCGGCCGCTTCCAGGAACTGACTCCCCAGATCGAAGAAGTGAGGGACATCCTGGTGGCGAACAAAGACGGCGGCAAGGGCCTCTGGATCACCGAGCTCGGCTGGAGCTCCCAAAGCCCCACCCCCTCGAACATCTTCGCCAAAGGCATCGCCGGCCAGGCCACCCAGCTGAAGGGCGCTTTCTCCCTGCTGAAGGGCAAACAGGCGCCATGGAGGCTGCAGCGGATCTACTGGTTCTCGGTCGACGACCAGATCGGCAGCTGCAACTTCTGCGACGGCTCCGGCCTCTTCGGCGACGGCTTCGTGCCGAAGAAGTCGTGGTTCTCCTTCGTCAAGTTCGCCGGCGGCACCCCTTAAAAGCCCCGCCGACTGCGTAAGATCGGTGGGTTGACCGCCGAGGCGAAACCGACCCCAGGATCCGACCCGCTGGCGCCGTTCGGCGCCGCGGTCAGAGGCTGGTTCGAGGCCTCCTTCGAGGGGCCGACCCCCGCCCAGACGGGAGGCTGGGAGGGGATCGCCAGCGGCGCCAACACGCTGATCTGCGCCCCCACCGGCTCCGGCAAGACCCTTGCCAGCTTCCTCTGGGGGATCGACAAGCTGGCCCGCTCGCAGGAACTGGGGACCGGCGTCCGCCTCGTATATGTGTCCCCCCTGAAGGCGCTCTCCTACGACATCGAGCGCAACCTGCGGGCGCCGCTGCGGGGGATCGGCGCCGAGATATCGGTCGGGCTGCGGACCGGCGACACCTCCCAGGCCGAACGCCGGGCGATGCGCAAAACGCCGCCCGACATCCTCATCACCACCCCCGAGTCGCTCTACCTGATGCTCTCCTCCGGCGTCCGCGAGATCCTCGCCACCACCGAAGCGGTGATCGTCGACGAGATTCATGCCGTGGCGCAATCCAAGCGGGGGGCGCACCTGGCGTTGACGCTCGAGCGATTGGACGCGTTGGCAGGGGACTCGGGAGAGGGGTCGGCGGAGCAACAGCGGGGAGGCTCCGGCGACCCCTCTCCCGAGTCCCCTATTCAGCGCATCGGGCTTTCGGCGACGCAACGCCCGTTGGAGCGGATTGCTCAGTTCCTGGTAGGTCCCAAGAGACAGTGCAAGGTCGTCGATGCGGGCAGAGTCAAGGACCTCGACCTCGAGATCGTCGTGCCGGTCGAGGACATGTCCGATCCCGGCGCTCCTGCATATCCCTCCGAGGACGGCCCGCCGCCGACGGAAATCGAGCCCTCCGCCCACGTCCGCTCGATCTGGCCCGCCATCTACCCCAAGCTCTTGGAGCTAGTTCAAGAACACACTTCGACCATCATCTTCGTCAACAACCGTCGCGCCTCCGAGCGCCTCGCCAAGCGCCTCAACGAGCTGGCAAACGGCGAAGGCGAGCAGGAGCTTCCTGCCACGGAGCATGGGGGGCACTCGGGGGAGGGCTCTGCCGAGCAACAGCGGGGAGGCTCGTCAGAGCCCTCCCCCGAGCACCTCGCAAGCGCTGAGACCGATGCGTACGAGGAGATTGCTAGGGCTCATCACGGTTCGCTTTCTCATGAGGAGCGCACGCTGGTCGAGGAGCTGCTCAAGTCCGGGCAGCTCCCGTGCCTCGTTGCCACGTCCTCCTTGGAGCTCGGCATCGACATGGGCGCCGTCGACCTCGTCATCCAGGTCGAGTCGCCGAAGTCGGTGACGCGGGGGCTGCAGCGGATCGGGCGGGCGGGACATGGGCTCGGCGAGACCTCGAAAGGGCGGATCTTTCCGAAATACCGGGGCGACCTGCTCGAGTGCGCGGTGGTCGCACGGCGGATGCGCGAAGGGGAGATCGAGGAGACGGTCATCCCGCAGAACCCGCTCGACGTGCTCGCCCAGCACCTGGTCTCGATGGCGGCGCTGGACGAGTGGGAGGTCGACGCGGTCGAGCGGCTCGTCACCGCCACCGAGTCCTTCCGCGAGCTCTCCCGCGAGCAGCTGGAGAACGTGCTCGACATGCTCGACGGCCGCTACCCCTCCGACCGCTTCGCCGAGCTGCGCCCGCGGATCGTCTGGGACCGCACCAACGGCACCATCCACGGCCGCAAAGGCGCCCGCTCGCTGGTCGTCACCAACGCCGGCACGATCCCCGACCGCGGCCTCTACAGCGTCAACCTCCCGGACGGCCGCCGGGTCGGCGAGCTCGACGAGGAGATGGTCTACGAGGCCCGCCCCGGCCAGACCTTCCTGCTCGGCGCCACCAGCTGGCGGATCGAGGAAATCACCCGCGACCGCGTCATCGTCACCCCGGCCCCCGGCGCCCCCGGCGCCGTCCCCTTCTGGAAGGGCGACGGGATCGGCCGCCCGGCCGAGCTGGGGCGGGCGATCGGGGCCTTCTCCCGCGAGGCGGTCTCGCGCGAGCCGGCCGAGCTGGCCGCCGAGTACGACCTCGACCCCCGCGCTGCCAGCAACCTCGTCGCCTACCTGCGCGAGCAGCAGCAGGCGACCCGGGTCGTCCCCTCCGACGAGACGATCGTGGTCGAGCGCTTCCGCGACGAGATCGGCGACTGGCGGCTCTGCATCCTCTCGCCCTTCGGCGGCCGCGTCCACTCCGCCTGGGGCCTGGCCCTCGCCGCCAAGATCCGCGCCGAGCACGATCTCGAGGCCGACGCGATCTGGTCCGATGACGGCATCGTCATCCACCTCCCCGACGCCGACGAGCCGCCCCCCGCCGATCTGGTCCTGATCGACCCCGACGAAATCGAGGACCTGATCGTCTCAGAGCTCTCCGGCTCGGCCCTGTTCGGCGCCCGCTTCCGCGAGAACGCCGCTCGCTCGCTGCTGATCCCGCGCGCCTATCCGGGCAAGCGCACGCCGCTCTGGCAGCAGCGCCTGAAGTCCCAGAGCCTGCTCGAAGTGGCGCGGGACTTCCCCCGCTTCCCGGTCATCCTCGAGACCTACCGCGAGTGCCTGCAGGACGTCCTCGACCTGCCGGCTCTCGGCGACCTGCTGCGCAAGCTGCACGCCCGCCAGATCAGCCTGGTCGAGGTCGAGACCCCGACCGCCTCGCCCTTCGCCTCCTCGCTGCTGTTCGACTACGTCGCCACCTACATGTACGAGGGGGACACGCCGAACGCCGAGCGGCGGGCGGCGGCGCTGGCCCTCGACCGCGACCTGCTGCGCGAGCTGCTCGGCCAGGAGGAGCTGCGCGAACTGATCGACCCGGAGGCCCTGGAGGAGGTCGAGGAACAGCTCCAGCACCGCACCGAGGCCGGCCGCGCCGGCGACCGCGACGCCCTCCAGCAGCTGCTGCGCAACCTCGGCGACATGACCGCGGAGGAGTGCGCCGAACGGGTCACCGAGGGCTACTCGGCCGCCTCGATGCTGGAGAAGCTGATTGCCGAGCGCCGTGTCGCCAAGGTCCGGGTCGGCGGCGAGGAGCGCTACATCGCCGCCGAGGACGCCGGCCTCTACCGCGACGCGCTCGGGGTGCCGCCACCGGGCGGCCTGCCGGAGGCCTTCCTCGAGGACCACCCGGACGCGATGCGCGCCCTGGTCCGCCGCTGGGCCCGCACCCACGGCCCCTTCCCGACCGCCCGCCTGGCCGAGCGCTACGGGGTCGACCCCTCGCCCGCGCTGCGCGAGCTGGAGAGCGAAGGGGCGATGGTCCGCGGCGAGCTGCTGCCGCAGGGCACCGAGCGCGAGTGGTGCGACTCCGAAGTCCTGCGCCGGGTCCGCCGCGCCAGCCTGGCGCGCCTGCGCAAGGAGGTCGAGGCGGCGGACACCACCCAGCTCGCCCGCTTCCTGCCCAGCTGGCAGAACGTCGACGCCTTCCGCCGCGCCGGCGCCGGCCCCGACCGCCTGCGCGAGGCGCTGGTGCCGCTGCAGGGCGTCGCCCTGACCCCGAAAGTGTGGGAGGGGGACGTGCTGCCGCGCCGCCTCGGCGCCTACTCGCCGTCCTGGCTCGACGAGCTCTGCACCAGCGGCGAGCTGGTCTGGGTCGGCGGCGGGGCGCTGGGCCGCAGCGACGGCCGCGTCGCCCTCTACTTCCGCGAGGACGTCCGCCTCGCCGGGCCGCCCCCGGCCAACGCCAAGCTGGAGGCGCCCGCGGGCGAGGTCCACGAGGCGATCCGCGAGCGCCTCGCCGCCGGCCCCTCCTTCTGGCTCGACCTGCTCGCCGACCTCGATCACCCCGCCGAGGAGCTGCACAACGCGCTCTGGGACCTCGCCTGGTCGGGCGGGGTCACCAACGACGCCTTCTCGCCGCTGCGGGCGCCGCGCCTGCGGGCGGTCAGCTCGCCCGAGCGCCATGGCCGCCGCTTCGGCCGCCGCCCCTCGATCACCGGCGCCGCCGTCCAGGGCCGCTGGTCGCTGACCGAGCCGCTCTTCGCCAACGCCCCCGGCCCCGGCGCCCGCCTGCGCGCCCAGGCCGAGCTGATGCTGGAGCGCTACGGCATCGTCACCCGCGAGACCGTGCTCGCCGAGGGCGTCCCCGGCGGCTTCGCCACCCTCTACGCCGAGCTCGGCAACCTCGAGCTGCTCGGCACCGCCCGCCGCGGCTACTTCGTCGAGGGCCTCGGCGGCGCCCAGTTCGCCCTCCCCGGCGCCGTCGAGCGGCTGCGCTCGCTGCCCGAAGCCGATGGCTCCTTCCTGCTCCTCGCCGCCACCGACCCGGCCAATCCCTACGGCGCCTCGCTGCCCTGGCCGAAGCTGGAGGGAGGCCGGCGCCCCGGCCGCACCCCCGGCGCCCACCTCTTGACCCGCGACGGCGAGCCGCTCGTCTTCCTCGAGCGCGGCGGCCGCGGCCTCCTGCGCCTGAAGCCGATCGAGGGAGCCGAGCTGGAAGTGGCGATGCGCGCCCTCGCCGACGCGGTCGCGGCCGGCCAGCTGAAGAAACTCGCGATCGAGAAACTCGACGGCGAAGCGGTGATCGGCAGCGGCCACGAGGAGGCCCTGATCGCCGCCGGATTCAGCCGCGGCCCGCGCAAACTGACCGCCACGGCCTGAGCAGCCGCGGCCACACTGGGATAATCCCTCAGATGGAGGAGGTAGAGACCAGCGCTGGGCTGCTGAGGAGCGTGCCCCTCTTCGCCGACCTCGAAGAGGCCGAGCTGGAGCGCTTCTCCCGCGTCGCCGTGCCGCGCTCCTTCCCGGCCGGCACCCGCGTCTTCCACGAGGGCGACCGCTCCGACGCCTGTTACATCGTCCGTGAAGGCAGCTTCCGCGTCACCCGCGAGCACTCCGACGGGCGGGCGATAACGCTCGCCACGCTCGGCCCCGGCGAGGTCTTCGGCGAGCTGGCGATGCTCGACGGCGACACCCGCTCGGCCAGCGCCGAGGCGCTCAGCGACGGCGAGCTGCTGGCCCTGCCGGCCACAGACGTCAAGGGGCTGCTGGCCCGTCACCCGGAGATCTCGGTGAAGCTGGTGGCGGCCCTGGTCCGTCGCCTGCGCGAGGCCAACGAGCGGATCTCCCGCCAGTCCTTCCAGACCGTGCCCAGCCGCGTCGCCGGCGTCCTCTTCCAGCTCGTCTCCGAAACGACCCGCAGCGGCGAAAACGGCGAGGTCACGATCCGCATGAACCAGGCCGACCTGGCCCAGCTGGCCGGCACCTCGCGGGAGAGCGTCAGCCGCTTCCTCGCCGACCTCGAGCGGGCCGGCGTCGTCCGTTCCGGCCGCGGCCGGGTGACCGTGCTCAACCCCGCCAAGCTGCACAACTACATCTTTTAGCCATGCGCGACTTCGCCGCCCTCCGCGCGAGGATGGTGGAGCGGCAGCTGCGCCGCCGCGGCATCGCCGACGAGCGGGTGCTGGCGGCGATGGGGGAGGTGCCGCGCGAGGCCTTCGTGCCACCGCGCCAGCGTCACCGCGCCTACGCCGACTCGGCCCTGCCGATCGCGCAGGGGCAGGCGATCTCCCAGCCCTGGATCGTCGCCGCGATCTGCCAGGCGCTGGAGCTGCGCGGCTCCGAGCGGGTCCTCGAGGTGGGGACCGGCTCGGGCTACTCGGCCTGCGTGCTCTCGCTGCTGGCGGCCGAGGTGGTCAGCATCGAGCGCCACCAGACGCTCGCCCTCGCCGCCCGCGAAACGCTCGCCTCGCTCGCCGTCACCAACGTCGAGCTGGAGATCGGCGACGGCAGCCGCGGCCTCCCGGAGCGGGCGCCGTTCGATGCGATCGCCGTCCACGCCGCCGCCCCGGCCGCGCCCCCGGCGCTGATCGCCCAGCTCGCCGAGGGAGGCAGGCTGGTCGTCCCGATTGCCGGCGACGACGAGGTTGACGTCCTCACCCGGCTGCGCCGCCGCGGCGAGCAGATCGAGGTCGAGACGATCGCCCCCTGTCGCTTCGTCCCCCTGGTCGGCGACGAAGGCTTCTAATCGCCCGGTCGGCCGCGTTCTAGCAGCCGACGGGGGAGGGGTCGGAGCCGTCCTTGACGACCTCGTCGCCGCCACCGCCGCCGCAGCTGATCTGCTTGTCGCGGTGGCCGTCGGCGGCGTCGATGTAGTCGTCGCCGCCCTTGCCGAGGAAGGTGTCGGCGCCGAGGTGGCCGAGCATGCTGTTGTCGCCGCTGTCCCCGACCAGCACGTCGGGTCCGTCGGATCCCTCGAGGCTCTCGTTGTTGGGAAGGATGTGATCGGCGTTGCCGCAGCCGGGGGGGCCGCCGGTTCCGCCAAGCTCGATCCGCAGGTTGTCGCTGGAGCGGGCGTAGGAGACCGTGTCTTCGCCGGCGCCGCCGTCGTAGGTGTGGCCCTGGCAGACCGGGACGGAGGAGACCAGCAGGTCCTCGCCGGCGCCGGCGTTGAGCTGGTCGGCGCCGGGGTCGGAGTAGAGGACGTCGTTGCCGCCGTTGCCGACCAGGGTGTCGTTGCCGTTGTCGGGCCCGTTGTAGTTCTCGCCCGCTTCGAGCACGTCGTCCTCGGGGCCGCCGACCAGGGTATCGCCACCGGCGTTGCCGTTGACCCGCACCTTGGCGCTGGAGGGGATGCTGGGGTCGATCACGATCGTGTCGGCGCCGGCGTTGCCGGTGACGACGATCAGCGCCAGCCCGGGGTCGCCGGGGCAGTTGACGAAGGAGGGGTCGCTGGCGCTGGCGCAGCCTTCGCCGGCGAAGACCGGGGCGCCGGAGAAGATCGTCCAGCCGCCCTCGCCCTGGGAGACGCGGAGTTCGTCGGCGCTGGGCCCGCCCTGGATGACGAGGCTGGATTCGTCGAGGCCCTGGTTGAGGATCACGTAGGTGGTTCCGGGCGGGGGGCCGAGTTCCGGGCCGCAGGAGGTCTCGACCGCGAAGCCGCTGCAGTCGTCGCTGCCGGGGCCGCCGAACGCTTCGCCGCCACCGCCGCCGCTATCGAGGCTGTCGTCGCCGACGCCGCCGTCGAGCCGGTTGGCGCTGCCGTCGCCCACGATCGTGTCGCCCTGGGGCGACCCGACGACGTCCTCGAAGCCGTTGAGGTCGTCGTGGCCGTCGCCTTTGGCCTTGTTGGCTCCGAGGCTGACGATGACGCCGCTGCGGGTGGCGCTGGCGTAGGAGACGATGTCCTGGGAGCCGCCGCCACCGGAGAGCGTGTCGGTGCCGGCGTCGCCGCGGACGATGTCGCCGTCGCCCTCGCCGCCGTCGGCGTTGTCGGTCCCGGAGCCGCCGAGGATCGCGTCGGTCCCGGGGCCGCCGTCGAGGCTGCTGTCGTCGCCTGCCCCGCCTTCGACGACGTCGTTGCCGATGCCGCCCTCGAGCTTGTCGTTGCCCTTGTCGCCGAGCAGCCGGTCGTCGCCGCCGTCGCCGCTGATCTCGTCGCTGCCCTGCTGGCCGTCGAGGAAGTCGTTGTCGGCGCCGCCGTCGAGGCTGTCGGGGCCCTTGGCGCCGATCAGCGAGTCCTCGCCGCCGCCGCCGTGAAGGTTGTCGGCGCCCTTGAAGCCGGAGAGCCTGTCGTCGCCGGCCCCGCCGTCGAGCATGTCGGAGCCGGTTTCGCCGAACAGCTGGTCGTCGCCCTCCTCGCCGTAGAGGGCGTCGAAGCCGCGGGCGCCCTGGATCGTGTCGTCGCCCGGCCCGCCGCAGATCGTGTCGTTGCCGTTGCGGCCGCCGTCGATGCGATCGTCGCCACCGGCGCCGTAGATCACGTCGCTGGCGCCCTTGCCGACGATCCTGTCGTTGCCGGCGGTGCCCATGATCGTCACCTTCTTGCCGCCGCAGGTCATCGCCGCCGCCTGCCCGGCTAGCGGGGCAGCCAGCAGGCCGCAGGCGCAGATCAGCGCCGCGACGAAGAGGCGGGTATGGGCGATCGGGGCGGCCACGGGTCCTCCATCGGCCGCGGAGCAAAAAACTCCAGTCCTGTCAGACATCCGTCTAGGCCCGGGCCGGGCGCCTGAAACAAGCGGGGGTCAGATACGCTCGCTGCGCGAATGAGGGGCGGCACCTACGTACTGAACTTCTACTCCGCGGTCTTCGTCGACCAGCTCAAGCGCGGTCGCAAGACGGCGACGATCCGGCTCGGCGACAAGAGCGGCAAGTACGAGCGCGGCCAGGTCGTCTGGGTCACGGTCGGTTTCCGCCACAGCCCGCGCGAGAAGATCTTCACCGCCGTCATCGACGACGTCGAGGTGAAGCGGCTCGGCGACCTCTCGCGCCGCGACATCGAGCACGACAACCCCGAGTTCCGCCGCATCGAGGACGAGATCAAGTTCCTCGAGCAGATCTACAGCCGCCCAATTTCCGAGGACGACGCGGTCACGGTGATCCGTTTCTCGCAGATCGTCGAGCCGCCTCGCGCGCACCTCGGCAACGGGGAGACGCCGCACCACAACTGACGTGGCCGAGTACGCGTTCCTCACCACCTGGCTGCTCGACTCGCCGCGCCAGCCGGTCTGGGAGGCGCTTCACGACCAGGAGAGCTGGCCGCAGTGGTGGCGCGGGGTGGAGGAGGCCGAGGAGCTAAGGCCCGGCGAGGACGGTGACGTCGGCACCGTCGCGCGAATGGTCTGGAAGAGCCTGCTGCCCTACCGGGTCGAGTTCGAGGTGACGACTACCCGGGTCGAGCGCCCGCACCTGTTGGAGGGGCACGCGGTCGGCGAGCTGGAGGGGATCGGTCGCTGGCGGCTCTACGAGCAGGGCGGGGTCACGGCGGTCCTCTACGAGTGGAACGTGCGGACGACGAAGCCGTGGATGAACGCGCTGGCGCCGCTGCTGCGCCCGGCCTTCGAGTGGAACCACGACTGGGTGATGAGGCGCGGCGGCGAGGGAATCGCCCGGCTGCTCGGCTGCCGTCTCTTGGCGATGGACTGAGCGCCCCTCACCCGGTCAGATCGGCGCCGTCAGCAGTTGTGCCGTTTCTTGTTTTTTTCGGTCAGCAGCTTGAGTTTCAAGAGTTTTTCGGCCGCGAGTTTTTTGAACGAGGTTTCGAGTGGCTCGAACACGGCTTTTCCAGTCGCCACGTTTTCCCCGTCGTGGGTTCCAATCATGGTCGAAAGAGCTTCTTCGGGATACCAAGGTGCGCCGCTGTCGCCGGGTTTGGTGACCGCATTCACTTCGACGAGTCCTTCATTCCCGGCAGCGTGGACCGATAATTTGAGGATTTTGCCGCAGACTTTGCCCGAGGTCTGTGCGGAGACGCAGACTTTCATGTTTTCAGCCGGTACCCTTTGCGCGGTAATTTCTTTCGGTTCCGATTCTTCAGCGGGCGGCCAGAGGGCTACAGCCGGCTCTACCGGCGTGAAGCCTTTGTTCATCCAGAACGCGTTTTCGACTTTGATCACGCCGATGTCGACGGCTGTGTTGTTGATGAACTCAACGGATTTGCCGATTTCGACTCGTTCCGCTTTTTCTTTTGCGTTCTTCGGAAACGCGAACCATTTTCCGCCGATGCCTTCTCCCCCTGAGCCTTTGTCGATGCAATGCCCGGAGGTGAGGATGTACGTGTTTGTGGTGACGTGAGCGTCCGGCAGGACCGCCGGTCCGGCGGTGCAAGAGGCACCATTTTCGTTTTCGATCCTGACCCCGGCGGTGATCGTCGGATCGCAATAGGCTTTTTCTTTTTCGAAGACGCGACAGGTTTTAGCCTGACCTGCGATCCGGATGTGCGGGACCTGCGCAGTGGTGATCGAAACGTTCACGGCTGAGGCTTCCGCCGCGCGGTCCAGCTCGGACCGTCTCGAAGGCGGCACCGCGGAGCCCAGCTGGACTTCCACCGCGTTGTACTGCGCCCTAAGGGCCGTGGAGACTTCCGCGCGGGCGAACAGATCGGCCATGCGGTCGCCCCATTCCTCCTGTGCCGCCAGCAGCTCATCCCAGGTCGAGCGCACCGGCGTCTCGGTCACGTTCGCCGCCAGCCCCCATGCGGCGGCAATTTCTTCGGCCGCCTCGCGGCTGTCCGGGGAGGTGACACCGACGTGCAGCTGCGCGGTCGGCTGGTCGAACCAGAGGCCGCCGAAGCCGTCACCCAGCGTTTGTCGCAACCGGCCCAGCAGGCCGGTGCGCGCCAGCTCCGCTTCCACCTTCCCGGCCTGCGCATTCGCTTCGCCACCTTGGGCATCCTGCTCTCCGGCACTGGCATAGGCCGTGATCGTCACCGCGAGGGCGACCATGGCGATGATGAAGCCGAGCCACCGACGCTGTGCCTTCACCTGTCTTCTCCTCCCGCGTTGCGTCCCCGCCGCGCTGTCTCTCCTACCATGAGGGGGCATTTATTGTCAAGAAATTTTAAGCATAGGATGCGGCGTTCGGCTTGACCGCCGGCCCCAGATCGCTATGGTTCCTCCCCTTGGCACTCCAGCGATGAGAGTGCCAAAGCCGCCAAAGCCCGAATTCGGCTTCAGAGCGGCATTTCTCGACTTTTCCCAGCAAACCACGCACCGATAACGGAGGTTCACGGATGAAGCTGAAGCCCCTCGGGGACCGGCTGATCGTCAAGCCGATCGAGGAGGAGGAGACGACCGCTAGCGGCATCGTCCTCCCCGACACGGCCAAAGAGA
>Ga0193706_1000246_pt1 | contig 35697 bp, 28 predicted proteins | sample U3c1metaG_FD_160130 | JGI IMG/M metagenome (GOLD analysis project Ga0193706, IMG submission 160130) | Soil microbial communities from a riparian zone of the East river system, Colorado, United States - U3c1 | ecosystem: Environmental > Terrestrial > Soil > Riparian zone | place: USA: East River... | reverse complement strand
CGCTTGGGTCGTCTTGCAGACGGGCGTCGAGGCCGGTCCGTGGGGCGGGCCCGGCGTCGCGCAGCGGCTGCTCGACGGCCTCGCGCCGGAGCGGTTCCAGCGCTTCGGGCTGGGACCCATGCCGGCACCGGTGGGCAACGCCGAGTGGGGGGGCCGGCCCTGCGAGCTCTGGGTGCAGGAAGCCTCGGCATTCATGGGTGAGCTCGGTCGAACGCTCTCGTCGCTTCTCTCTCGCCCGGGGCACGAAGTCGCCGTTCGGGCCGCGCCCACCGCCGAAATCGCGCGTCGTCGCGCGACGGGCACCTTCAGCCTGATGCTCGGAATCGTTCGCCCTTTTTCTGCAACTTCGCTCGGATCGCACATCGCGCTGGCAGCCGCGCTCGACCCCAAGAAGGCACTCGAGCTCATGCGCCGGCCGCCCCGGCTCGCGAGTTTCGATCCCCGCCTGGTAACGCGCACCCTCACGCTCGGCGTCCTCGGCGAGTTGCGGGTCATGGGTGGGTCGGCATCCGACGTCCACCTTGCGCGAAACCCGACGGCAGACGGGTGGGACCTCGGCGCCACCTACCGGGTCGCGCCGGGCGGTTAGTACCGGCCTCGGCGCGCGGCCGCCCCCGCTCCCCACTTGACCCGAGTGATAGGGACCCTTACCTTCCCCGGCGATTCCGCGCCGCTGCCGACCTTCCGACGCGAGGCGCGCGAGTCATGGAGAGCGACATGGCAGGCGACGAAGCAAACTTGGTTCATCTGAACGATCTCAATTGGAAAGAAGAAGTCCTCGATTCCAAAGTCCCCGTTCTCGTCGACTTCTCCGCCGTCTGGTGCGGCCCCTGCAAGGTCCTTTCCCCCATCATTCAGAAGCTCTCCGACGAGCTGGTCGGCAAAGTGAAAGTCGGCAAGCTCGACATCGACGAATCTCCCGCCACCAGCGCCAAGTACGGCATCCGCGGTGTTCCGACAGTGGCGGTCTTCGTGGGCGGTGAGCGCAAAGCGCAGCACGTCGGCCTGACGAGCCGGGAGAATCTTCTCAAGCTTCTCGATTGAGGTTTCCCTTCCAACAGCATCTTTTCAAGAACCTGCGGCGCATCGCGCGCTGATCGACGCGCAGGCCGAAGATCCGGGCTAGGCTGAGTTCTATGCACCCCGCGGACCCCCGCGTCGCCCTTTTGCGCGACCAGCTGGTCGGCCAGGTTCTCGAGGGGACCGATGGTGTGCGCTTTCACCTGCGGGCGCTCATCGGAGAGGGGGGCCAAGGTTGGATCTACAAGGGCAACTACGACGAGCCGGACGGCGTTCTCATCGTCGTCAAGGTTCTGCGTCCCGACGGCATCAGCGAAGACACGCTGCGGCGGTTTCAACGCGAGGCCAAGGTGCTTCGCCAGCTCGGCGCGCAAGCCAATCCCAATCCCAACCTGGTGCGCTTCTACGATCACGGGGTGGCGCGGCTCACGCCGCCGAACTCCCACCCCTCCGACAAGGTCGATCTCCCGTTCACGGTGCTCGAATTCGTCCATGGAGTCACCCTGGCGCAGATCATCCAGGAGCAGCGCGGGGTCGGTCTTTCGGTGGGACGCGTGCGGCGGCTCATGCGCCAGGTCGCCTGGGCCCTGATGTCGGTGCACGCGCAGAACATCGTCCACCGCGACCTCAAGCCGTCCAACATCCTCGTCGCCACCGAACATGGGATCGAAGTCGCCAAAATTACGGATTTCGGCCTGGCGAAGCTGGCAAGCCTCAATGCACACAAGACCATGATGCTCGCCGGCGCCAGCCTCGGGTACGCCCCCCCCGAGCAGTACGAAAAGGGAAACGAGCGGGTCACGCCGCGAACCGATGTGTTTTCGCTGGCCGCAATCTTCTTCGAATGTCTGTCGAGCCAGCCCGCATTTGCGCTGCCCGCAGGAGAGAGCGGGGCCATGCGTCTCATCGAGCAAATGATGTCCGGCCCGAGGCCCGCCCTGGCGAGGGTCGCGCATGCGCTTTCGCCCGAGCTCCGATCCCGCCCTGACGTCGTGAGCCAGATCGACACTCTCCTCGCGCGCGCCACCCAGCCCGAACCGGAGGGACGGCCGGCATCGGTGCGCGACTTCTGGGATACCGTCGAACCGTTGCTTCGAGCGGCCGCCGAACCGTCGCTTCGCCCGCCGGTGCGCGGTTCCCAAGCGCCTCCCGCCGGGGCGCGCCCAACACCGAACGCCGAGCCAGCCCCCCCGCGCGCGTCCCTCAATCCGCGCGCTTCCGCCATGTCCGAACGAATCGCGTTTCGGATTGTCGGGCGCCTCCCGCTGCAAGATCGTGTGCGCAAGGCGGTGGTCACGCCCGACGGTCGCAGCGCCTTCGCGCTAGGAGCCCAGGGACTTTATCGGTGGACGGCATCGGCATGGACGGTGGTGTCGCTGCCGAGGTGGCTCGATCCCCGGAATCTGCGCGGAATGGTGCTCTTCGCGGACGCGTCGCTGCTCGTCTTCGGGGACGAAGGGACCATCGCCGTGGTCTCGCCGAGCGACGAGGTGAGGCCCTGGCCCAATGCCGACCACGACCTCGATCTGTGGGGAGCCGCCGTCGACGGCCGGGGGGTCGTGCTGGTGGGCACGCGCCGCTCGAGGTCAGTCGGCGTTTGGGTGGAAGCGGCGTTCGGAAGACCACCCCTCCCCGCGCGCACCATCGACACCGCACCGACGCTGCGTGCGGTCGCGCGTTTGACGGGCGGCGCGCTCGTCGCGTGCGGCGATGACGGCGCGCTCGTGCGTCTGGACGTCGCCACCCATGCCTCCATTCCTTGGGAAAGGACGGGGCACTTGACGGCAATCGTTGCCCGCACGGACGGCGGTGCACTGGTGGTGGGCACCGGAGGCCACGCCCTCTCGATTTCGCCTGCATTGCAGGTCAAGCTCGAAGCCGTTCAAACCACCCACGATCTATGCTCGGTGGCAATCGGCGCCGATGGAACCGCCTGGGCCAGCGCCACCGAGCGGCGCTTGTTGAAACGGCGCAGCGCGACCTGGGAGCGGGTTCGCCTCGACGTGGAGTTGGCCGCCGAAACCGGCATCCTTTTCGCGCAGCCCGTCGGCGATTCGGTCCTCGTCGTGGCGAGTGAGGGGCAGATGCTGCAAGGTCGTACCCTTCCGTGAAGAGACCACGCCGTTCGCGCTTCGCTCGCATCGTCTTCCTCGTCACCGCCGCGACCCACGCGACGTTCGCGCTGGCAGCCGCCGAGCTCACGCGACGCGCAGGCGTGCCCTATCCGGGACTGGCCGGCACGGTGATCGCGCTCGTGCTTCTTCTCGTCTTCGTTCGCCGCATGCGCCGCCTCTTTCCCGATCGAGCTCGTTCTCGCTGGGCCCTCCATCTGATCGAAGAGCCGTTCTTCGTGCACTGGAGTGCGGCGCTTGGATCTTGCGTGCCCATCGCCGTCTACGCTCTCGGCAAAGCCGTCGTTCTCATCGCGCGCGGAGAGGCGCCCGAGCTGCCCAGCACGTTCGCGCTCGTCGCCTACCTGGTGGCCCTGGCCATCGCGGCGTGGGGCGTTTTCGTGCGCCGTCGCTGGGTGCGCACGCGCGAGCTCGACATCATGATCCCGGGCCTTCCCGCGGCCTTCGATGGCTACCGTGTAGCGCAGCTCAGCGATCTGCACCTGGGAGGGCTGACGCCGCCGAAGTGGGGCGAAGGGTGGGTGCGGCTGGCCAACGCCGCCGCACCCGACCTCGTCGCCGTGACGGGCGATCTCGTTGCGAGCGGCACCGATTTTCATCACGACATCGCGCGCGTCATCGGACGCCTTCACGCGACCGACGGCGTCTACGTCTCCATGGGCAATCACGACTACTTCGGCGACGGCGAGCCGCTGGTGACGCTTTTGCGGCAGACGGGCGCGGTGGTTCTTCGCAACGAAGGGCGCACCGTGACTCGCAAGGGAGCGACCCTCTTCGTGGCCGGCGTCGACGACACCTGGACGAAGCGCGCCGATCTCCTGCAAACGCTCGCCGAGCGCGGGTCGGCGTCGTGGACGCTGCTCCTCGCGCACGACCCCGAGCTTTTTCCCCTGGCGGCGCGTCACGGTGTCAACCTCGTTCTCTCCGGCCACACGCATGGCGGTCAAATCGCGCTCCCCTTTTTCCCCGAGCGGTTCGGTCTCGGCAAGCTGGCGCATCGATTCCATCTCGGCCTCTATCGAGACGGCGATTCGAGTCTCTACGTCCATCCCGGCCTCGGCACCACCGGTCCCCCCATTCGCGTCGGCGTGGCCCCGGAAATCGCGATCCTCACCTTGCGCACGGCCTGACCCCTCGATCGAGCGGACGTCGGAATCGCGTGCTTTCGAAGGGAGGATTGGCGATACAGACTATCGGGAAGGCCCCTTGTCGTGACGAGAAGACAATATCGTGTAAGCTGCCTCGGCATGAAGTGGCGACACGTGAGCCTGATGGCGTCGACGATCGGCGTAGCGGCAGGCGTCCTCGACTGCGAACAAAAGAAGACACGTGTGGAAGAGATGATTGCCAATGCGAGCGAACCGTCTCCCGCCGAGGACGCGGCCGCTACGCGCGAAGCGCGGCTTGCGGCGAGTGCCCCCCCTCCGATCCCCCGTCAGCGCCCGCCCCGGCCGCTCCCGCCCGGCAAATGGGGGCCCGTCCAACCCACCGCTCCGCTAGAAATCCAGCAAAAGACGCTCGCTTACACCTACGCCATGGCCACGCCTGATCCGGGCGATGGTCCCGTCGACAAGGGATTTCTCGAGGCGTTCCGCGCCAAGCTGGAGCAGGCCGTGCGCGCCATGGATCCCACGGGCGGCGATCGCATCAGCGTCAATCCAGCCCAGGGCGACCGGCGGATGGAGGTCGAGATGAGCACCGGGTGCAATGAGCGCACACCGTTCAACCTCGCCGTCCAGCGCGCCGGAATGCCGTTCACGACGCTCGCTCAGTCCGGCATCTACGTCATCCAATGCCACGACTCGAAGTGGAAATGCATTCAGTCGACACGCGAGCCCGACGACGTCATCTGCGTCGCTGCCCCTCGGCGTTGATCGGCGTGAGCGTATACCGCTCCCCTTGCTTTTGGTCCTCGTGCACGAGGATGAGTACGTGCACGAGGGGGGCTTGCTCGTGCGGGCTTGCACGAGAGGTGCGGAGGTCGACTGGCCGAGGACGTTAGGTTGCGCGGACGACCGCCATCACCTCATCCTCGGTGAGGATATGGTGAGACTTCTTGGCGGCGGCGAGGACCGCGTCGACGACGCCCTTGTTCGGTTCGATGCCGCGATGCTTGAGCCAATAGGTGACGTTGGAGGCGCCGGACATGAAGCCGATGCCGATCTCCTGCGTGCGTCCGAACATCCCCGCGGGCACGCCGGAATAGATGCGGTCGGCGAGCCAGGCGTCGCCTTTCTGCTCCGCCTTGATGATGGCGGCGGCGTGGACGCCGGTGGCCGTGCGAAAAGCGTCGCTGCCGACGAGCGGATAGTTGATGGCGATATCCCATCCCAGTGCCGCCGCCGCGGTCCGGCAGTACTCGACCAGACGCGTGAGATCCTGATTCTCGAGCAGACCGAGCAGCTTCAGGTTGAGCAAAATGAGCTCCATGGCCGCGTTGCCCACCCGTTCGCCGATGCCGAGGGCGGTGCCGTGCACGCGGTCGGCTCCGAACTCGAGCGCCCACAGCGCGTTTTCCAGCGCGAGCCCGCGGTCGTTGTGACCGTGCCAATCGATGCCAACGTCGACGCCCGCCTTTTTCACGATCTGTTTGGTAAAGCTCATGATGTTGCGCACGCCGTCGGGCGTGGCGTGTCCCACGGTGTCCGCCACGCAGAGACGGCTCGCGCCGTGGTCGATGGCCATTTGGAACAACTTGCCGATGACTTCGGGACGCGATCGGGTGGTGTCTTCCGTCACGTAGCAGACGGGAAGCCCGCCTTTCACGGCGACGTCGATCGCTTCTGCCGAACGGCGGGCGATGAGATCGACGTCCCATTCCTCGGCCAGTTGTCGGATGGGCGAGCTACCGATGAAGAGAAACGCCTCCACCGCCATTCCGACGCGCTGCGAGACTTCGATCATCGGGGTCACGTCGCCGACGACGGTGCGCCCCGCGACACCCGGTTTGATCTTGAGCTTCGAGCTAGCGATGGCATTGCACATCTTGACGACATCATCGAACGCGCGCTGGGAGCTGCCCGGGAGCCCGATGTCGGCGCAGTGAATGCCGATGTCGTTCATGAGGTGCAGGATTTCGATTTTCGCTTCCACCGGCGGATCGACCACGCTCGGATTCTGCAATCCGTCGCGCAACGTCTCGTCGAGAAATGTGACGCCCTTCGGAATCAGGCGCCCCCGCCGCTCGACCTCGTTCCAGTCGTAGATGAGATCGGCGTTTTCCTGGCTCATGTCGACACTATGCTCCGGCCTCAAACGAGCGGCACGCCGCTCATGACGGGGGGTTGCGCAAGGCCCATGATCTTCAGCATCGTGGGCGCCACGTCGCAGATGCGGCCTCCCGGTCGAATCGTCGCGTCCTGGTGGCGGTCGTTGACGTAAAGGAGGGGGACGGGGTTGATGGTGTGAGCGGTGTGCGGCACGCCAGTGGCGGGGTCACGCATCAACTCGCAATTGCCGTGGTCGGCGGTGATGATGACGGCTCCGCCCATGGCGCGCGCGGCCTCGACGATGGCCCCGACGCCGTTGTCGACGGCCTCGACGGCGCGGATGGCCGGTTCGAGCTTGCCCGTGTGCCCGACCATGTCGGGGTTGGCGAAGTTGACCAGCACGAAGTCGTACTTTCCGCTGCGGATCGCAGCGGCGGCGGCCGCGGCGACCTTGGGCTCGCTCATTTCCGGTTTCTCGTCGTACGTTTTGACGTCGCGCGGCGAAGGAATGAGCTGCCTTTCCTCGCCGGCAAAAGGCTCTTCGCGGCCGCCGTTGAAAAAGTAGGTGACGTGCGCATACTTTTCGGTTTCAGCGCAGCGGAATTGGGTCTTGCCATTGCGCGCCAGAATCTCGGGGAAAATATCGGGGAACGAGTCCTTCGCGTACGCGACCGGGAGGGGAAAGCTCCGATCGTAGGTCGTCATGCAGACGTAGTTGGCGAAGGGCGTGGCGCGGCCGACGGGACGCTCGAAACGCGTGAAAGAAGGAGCGGTGAGCGCCTCGGTGATTTCGCGGGCCCGATCGGGGCGAAAGTTGAAGCAGATGGCGGTGTCCTTGCCGACCTCGACACCGCTGTAGTCGCCGATGACGACCGGTTCGACGAATTCGTCCGTTTGGCCCGCTGCGTACGCGTGCTCGACGGCTTGCAGCGCGCCGTTCGCGCGCGGCGCATCGGCCGTCACCAGGGCGCGGTAGGCGCGTTCCACCCGATCCCAGCGGTTGTCGCGATCCATGGCCCAGTAGCGCCCGCAAACCACGCCCACTTTTCCTTTGCCTTCCAATCGCTCGAGCAAGCGGCGGACGTACCCGGCGCCGCTCTGTGGAGGCGTGTCGCGGCCGTCGAGAAAGACGTGCACGACGACTTCCACCGCCGCTGCCCCGGCCACGTCGATGAGCGCCAAAAGGTGCTCGAGCGAGCTATGCACGCCGCCATCGGAGACGAGCCCGAGCAGGTGGAGTCGCCCCGAGCGGGCCTTGGCCGCGTCGATGGCGCCGCGCAGTGCCGGGTTTCGGCCGAGTGACCCCTCGGCCACGGCTGCGTCGATGCGCGACATATCCATGAGCGCGATGCGCCCGGCGCCGAAATTGAGGTGCCCGACCTCGCTGTTGCCCATCTGACCCGGCGGTAATCCGACATCGGGTCCGCTGGTTCCAATCACGCTGTGAGGGTAGTGAGCGTAAATGGCGTCGAGTTGGGGGGTCTTCGCGAGGCGCACGGCGTTGTCGGTCGACTCGGCGCGTTCGCCAAAACCATCAAGAATAACCAGTACTACCGGACGAGGGGGGCCAGCCGGAGGCATGGCGGCACTCTAGCAGCAAATCGGTGCACGGCGTCGCCGCTGCTGAAGGGCCCGCTCGAGATACCGAGAACCCGCCCTCGGCTCGCGACGCTGACCGACAGGCGCAAACGAGCGCTTTTCTGCGGGAAAATCGCATCGAGGGTTTGTTGATTGGAAGCTTCGACTAAACCGGCGAGCAGGACTACTATCGACTTCTATGCCCTGGGTGAGGGCCCTCCTCCACGGTCAGCTGGTCTACGCGCGCGCAAAGCCCGATGGGAGTTTGCTCGTGCAGGGCAATCGCGTGGACGTCTGTTACAGCCCCAACGCGAGCCGGCTCTACAAGGCGCGCTCGACCAACCTGGTGCGCGAAGAGCCGCCCACCCTGCTGCCGGACGAGGCATGTTCCCCTCGTCCCGACAGCGCGGAACGGCTCAAGAAGGCCCCGGCCGTCGTGCGTGCCGTGTCCAAGAAACCCATGCAATCCACGGCTATCCCCAAGGCGCCGAAGGATGCGATCATTGCCTATGCCGATGGTGCGTGCTCGGGCAACCCCGGGCCGGCCGGGCTCGGCATCGTCGTGGTCGATGGCGCCACCAAGACCGAAATCAGCGAGCACATCGGCCAAGGGACCAACAACATTGCCGAGCTCGTCGCCGTCGAACGCGTTCTCGATGCCGTCACCGACAACATACGGCCCCTCGTCATTCATACCGACAGTGCCTATGCCATCGGCGTGCTGTCGAAGGGGTGGAAAGCCAAGGCCAACATTCCTCTCATCGAGCGGGTGCGCGAACGGCTGGCCAAGAGGCCGGCAACGACACTCGTTCACGTGCGCGGTCACGCCGGCATCGAGCTCAACGAGCGGGCCGACGAGCTTGCTCGCGAAGCGGTTCGTACGCAGCGCTCACGCTCCGAGAACGTGGGTTGATCGGCAACGAGACGCCCGGCGAGCCGGCGCACTTGGCTTCTCGTGACATCGGCCGCGATATCAGTCCGCCCTCCCCAACGAAGTCGAGGGCTGTCCGGTCGGTTTACGGGGACTTAGCGGAAGCTCGATGATCGATCTGGTAACGAGAAACTGACGCAGTAGTGGTAAACGCTGGCTGATGTCCGCGCGGAGCGCCGAGGTCAGCGAGAATCACGTCATGTCGAGGTTCGGCAAAGGAAGAAAGCGTGATCGATCGATCCGATGACATCGACCGCCCGTCCGACGCCGAGTACGGCGTGCCGCGCGAGCCGCTCTTGATGAGCATCCGCTCCCGCCTGCACGCGTATTTCCTCGGCAATGACCCGACCTTCTGGATAGCCATGGTCCCGGCGCTCGCGCTCTCGGCGCTCCTCTTCACCCGCAGCTTGACGACGAACTTCATCTTCGACGAGCAAGAGGCGCTCCTCGCCAACCCCTACGTCAACGGCAAGAGCCTCAAGTTCTTCGACGTCATCCATCGGGACTTCTGGGGACTCCCTCCCGAGCGGAGCGTGGGAAGCTACCGTCCCTTGCCGAACATCCTCTGGCGCACCATCGCCAGCGGACTGCACGGGATGCACGACCTCGTGGCCCGTCTGACGCGCAGCACATCGACCTATGCGCTTTATCCGTGGGTCTTTCACTGGTGCAACGTCGTCTTGCACGCCGTCAACGGCGCGCTGCTCGTGTGCATCGTCTTCCATGTCACGAGGAGGCGCGGCCTCGCCTGGCTGGCGGGTGGGATTTTCGTGGGATGCGCGGTGCTGACGGAGGCGGTGTCCGGCGTGGTGGGGACCGCGGATGTGCTGGGGGGGCTGGGAGCGCTGCTGGCCCTGGTCGCACTGCGCCTGCCGCTGTGGGGCATGCCTTTCGGCGTGGCGGCAGCGCTCTTGGTCGGCCTCGCCTCCAAAGAGAGCGCCATCGTTTGTGTGCCGCTCATTCCACTCGCCGCGCTGTGGCTCGCGCCCTACACGCACCCCGAGCGCCCTTTCTCGCTCCTGCGCTGCCTGGCCGCGGCGGTGGCGACCATAGGAACCTTCGTCCTCTATGTGGAGTGTCGCAAACGTTGGTTTCCGTGCCCGACGCCGCCCGAGTTGCTCGCGCCGCTCCCCGAGTCGGCGGGGCGCCTCGCCCGCGGGATGCGATCGTTCCTGCTCTGGTTCCATCAGCCGTCGCTTCCCAAGGACCCGCTCAACAACCCGCTGGTGCGGGCCGACACGCCGCTCCGTGTGGCGGGCGCACTGCGCGTCTATTGGCGGGGGCTCGTGCAGCTGGTGTTCCCGCGCAACTTGAGCGGCGACTATTCGTTTCCGCAGGAGCCGATACCCGAACGAATTTTCTTTCCGGAGAGCGTCCTCGGTGGCGCCGCCATGGTGATTCCTCCGGTGGCGGCGGTTGCCCTTTGGATCCGCGCCATCCTGGTGCGGCGTCGAGCAGCCGCGCCGCGCCTTCTGGTGGTCGTCGAAGGAGGCACCAGCCGCCAAACGAGCACCAGCGCTCCCCCGCCCTACGTCGCCGGCGTGGAGCATGCCGTGCTCGCTCTCGCGCTGGTGTGGATCGTCGTCAGTTACTTTCCCCATTCGAACATCCCCGTTCTTTTGCCCACCGTTCGCGCCGAGCGCTTTCTCTATTTTCCGGCCATCGGATCGAGCGTCGCCCTCGCCATGTACTTCGCGGCCTTTCACGCCCCACGCGTGCACCAGCGGACGCGGCGGTTCGGCACCGCGTTCTTTGCGGCATTCTTCGGCTTTCAATGCGTCTCGGCGCGACTGCACGCTCTCGACTATGCCGACGACCTGGTCTTCTGGCGGGCGACGAAGGAGGCGGCACCGCGCAGCGCCAAGGCGCACCTCAACTACGCCGTCATGTGGGGCGCGCGCGGCCACCTCGACACGCGGCTCGACGAAAGCCGCATCGCCGTGAACCTGGCGCCTCAATGGCCGATGGCCCACGTCTACCTCGGTGACACACTGTGCCGCTTGCACCGGCCGGACGAAGCTTGGCCGAGCTACGTGCAAGGGTTCAAGCTCGCCGACAACGAGCCGAATCTCATCGCGCTGGCATTGCAATGCTTGTGGGACGAAAACGCCTTTCACGCCCACGAGGAGGAGTTGCTCGACCTCGCCGACAAACATCCCGAATCGTGGCTCGACTTCTTGGCCAAGGACACCGCCAACAACGGCGCCGAGCACGGCGGCGTCAATCCGAAGTACCGTCCCCGCGGCTACAACGAAGGGCCGAAGGAATAGGCGCGGGCGTCAGCCGTAAAAAAGGCGATCGGCCTTGGCCATCTCCAAGAGGGCCGGTGCCGGCGTAAAGCGTTTGCCGAGCGCTTCTTCGTATTGCCGCATGCGGCGCAGCACTGCGCCGGGCCGCATCGTGTCGACGAAGCGGAAGGGCCCGCCACGGAAAGGCGGAAATCCGAGTCCGAAGATGGCGCCGACATCGCCGTCGCGCGCGCTGCGAAGGATGCGTTCGCCGAAGCAGTAGAGGGCTTCGTTGACGAACTGCAGGACGCAGCGCATCTGAATGTCGTCGGCCGACAGGTTCCCGCGGGTCCGCGGCTTCTCCAGTCCGAGCGCCGTGTAGATGGTGGAGTCCGCGTGCTTGCCCTTGCCAGCGCGCTTGGCCTGCTCGCCGTAAAGATAGAAACCTTTGCCGTTCTTGCGACCCTTGCGGTCGTCGGTCATCACCGTACCGATGGCGCGCGGGGGCTGTACGCGATCGCCGAACGCTTCGAGCATGACGCCTCCCACGTGAGCGGCCACGTCGATGCCCACTTCGTCGAGCAGCATGAGCGGGCCCACCGGAAAGCCCCAGTCGACCATGGCCTCGTCGATGACTTCGACCGGAACTCCTTCGAGCAAGATCCAGCACGCTTCGTTCAAGTAGGGACCGAGCACGCGCGTCGTGTAGAAGCCGACGCCATCGTTGACGACGATGACCGTCTTTCCCTGTTTCTTGCCGACGGCCACCGCCGTGGCGACGACATCGGGGGCGGTCTTGGAGGTGCGGATGACTTCCAAGAGCGGCATCTTGTGCACCGGGCTGAAGTAGTGCATGCCCACCACGTTCTCCGGCCGCGTCGAGGCTTCGGCGATGCGACCGATGGGGATGGACGACGTATTGGAAGCGAAGATGGCGTCCGGCTTGGCGCGCTCTTCGAATTCGCGCAGGACCTGGTGTTTGAGGTCCAGATCCTCGAAGACGGCTTCGATGGCGAGATCGGCCGTGGCGAGGCCGGAATCGTCGGTGGTGGTCGTGAGCAGCGCGACCGTCTCTCCGCGCTCGATGCGCGTCATCTGTTTTTTTCTCACGCGCTCGTCGAGAATGTCGTTGACGGCGCCGAGCCCGCGGCTGACGGAAGCATCGTCGCGATCTTTGATGCGCACGTGCAGATCGGCCGACGCCGCGCTGACGTAGGCGATACCGGCGCCCATCAACCCCGCGCCGAAGACGAAGACCTTGTGGACTGCGCGCGGTTCGACGTTGGGATCGTCGGTGCCGTTGTCTTTCTTGAGCGCAGTGGTGGCAAAGAAGACGTCCATCAGACGGCGCGCCACGGGGCTCACCGCGAGCTCGCCAAAGGCGCGCGCTTCGACCTCTTTCGAAGCTTCGAAGCCATCGGTAGCGTACGTCCTCAGCACCTCGATGATCGCCGGCAGCGCCGGGTAGTGCCCGCGGCTCTGCTTTTCCGTCATCTCGCGCGCCTTTCTGAACAAGAGCTTGCGGCCGAGGGGGTTGTCCTCGAGAAAAGCGCGGGAGATCTCGCTCCGGAGGGGCGGCTTCTTCTTGACCGACGCCGGCTTCTTGCCGGCAGCCAGTGCGAGCGCCAGCTCGGCGGCAGCTTGCTCCAAAATCGGGCGCGCCACGACGTCGTCGGCGACGCCGAGTTGCCTGGCCTTGCTCGGACGCATGTTTTTGGCGGTGAGCCCGTGATCGAGCGAAGCCTGCAGGCCGGCAATCTGAGCGAGCCGCTGCAGTCCGTTGAGCCCGGGCAGAAGGCCGAGCTGCATCTCGGGAAAGCCGAGCACGGTTTTCTTGTCGTCGGTGAGCACGCGCCCCTGGCAAGCCAGGGCCACCTCGAATCCGCCGCCCAGGGCCGGCCCGTGCACCGCCGCGACGATCGGTTTCTTGGCGCTGACGAGGCGCGCGATGGTCTCGTGGCCGGTACGGCAGAGCGCTTCGCCTTCGCGCGAAGTCGTCACGGCTTTGAGCATCTCGATGTCGGCTCCGACGATGAAGCTGTCGGATTTGCCCGAAATGAGCACCGCTGCCTTGACCCGCTCGTTTTTCTCGAGTTCGGCGAAGAGCGCGCGAAACTCGTCGTTGAAGCTGGCCTTGAGGACGTTGATCGGCTCGCCGGGCACGTCGTAGGTCACCACGGCCACGCCGTCGTCACGCACGCGCACCGTGAAAACCCGGGACGCCGGCGGCTGAGGTGCGCGCGTCTCGGCCGTGGTTTGGAGGTTCACGTGGCCTCCAGGACGACGACGGCGCCCAGCCCGCCGGCAGCGCAAAGCGAAAGGAGCCCGAATTGCTTTTTTCGTTTCTTGAGCTCGCGCAGGGTCGAGACGACCATACGCGCGCCCGTCGCTGCAAAAGGGTGGCCGAGGGCGATCGAACCGCCGTTGACGTTGATTCGGTCAGGGTCGATCTCCCCCAGCGCCTCGCTCAGGCCCAGATGCTCCTCGGCGAATTTCTTGGAAGCGATCGCCTTCAAGTTGGAAGCGACCTGCGCCGCGAAAGCTTCGTGGATATCGACGAGCTCCATCTGCCCCAGCGTGAGCCCGCCGGCCCGATCGAGCGCCTTGGGCAGCGCGAAGACGGGGGCCATGAGAAGCTGCCAACCAGGATCGACCGCGGCGTAAGCGTAGCTACGCAGGTACCCGAGCGGAAGGTATCCGAGCGACTTGGCCTTCGACTCGCGCATGAGGAGGAGCGCGCTCGCGCCGTCGGTGAGCGGCGACGCGTTACCGGCCGTGATGGTGCCGTGGGTCCTGTCGAAGGCGGGGGGAAGCTTGGCGTACGACTCCGGCGTGGAGTCCTTGCGCACGACGTTGTCTTCGGTGACGGCCTCGCCCCCCCCACGCGGAATGAGGTGCATGACTTCCGGGGCGTAGGTGCCGTCGCTCCAAGCGCGCGCGGCGTTGACGTGGGAGCGATGGGCGATGGCATCCTGCTCGGCGCGCGAAATACCGTTCTCCTTGGCCATCTTCTCGGCGGCTTCCCCCATGAGCTCACCGGTGGTCGGCTCCCGCGCGAAGCCGGGGACCGGAGGAATCACGTCCTTGCCGCTGAGCTGGGAGAACGCTTTCAGCTTGGCGGGCACCGTCTTCGCCTTTTGGGCGGCCAGGAGCGCGTCGCGCAGGGGACGCGAAACGCCGAGCGGCATGTCACTCATGCTGTCGGCTCCGCCGGCGATGGCCACGTCGTGCTCGCCATTCTGGATGGAGCGCGCGGCGTCGGTCATCGCTTGAATCGACGTGGCGCAGGCCCGCGAAACGCTGAACGCGTCCACGTCTTTGGGCAGCCCCGCTCCGAGCACCACCTCGCGGGCGATGTTGATCCAGTCGAGCGTGGGGACCACCTGCCCGTAGACACAGAGCGTGATCGCGCGCGGCGCGATCTCGGCGCGTTCGACGAGCTCCTTGACCACGGCGATGCCGAGGTCGACAGTTCGCATCTTGCGCAAACCCGTTCCTTGCTTGTGGAACGGTGTTCGCAAACCGGCGACGATAGCGACGCGATCGTTCGTTGACATGGCGCCGAAGGGTAGCAGAACGGCCGCGCGACGAATTCGAGAAGTGAGCCGCAGTTCACGCGGCCGGGACCTCAGCTGGGCTTGGTCACGGCGGGGGCGGTGGTGGTGACGGTCGTGCTCCGCCAGCGGTTGCGCTCCTCGTCCTGCAAGCGCAAAAGGCGGCGCTGCTCTTGCGCAAACCCGGCGTAGCTCTTGGGGACACGCATGTCCCTGCCGAACGTGTAGAGCACGCGCAGGGCGGCCTCGGCATCGTCGGTCGCGCGGTGCGCCGTCTCGTGCACGATGCCGAGCCGAGCGCTCACTTCCACGAGTGACCTGCTTTTTTCGAGCTCGTGGATCTCGCGCGCCCAGACGAGCGGATCGATCCACTCCACGCTGCTCGCCAAGGAGGGCGGCAATGCCTGCCGGTCGTAGCCGGCCCGTTCGAGCTCGCCCAAGATGAAGCCCCGATCGAACGACGCGTTGTAGGCGGCCGGTACCACGCCGGCGAGCGCGCTGGCGACTTCGGCGGCGATGGCCTCGAAGAGCGGCTTGTCGGCGACCATGTCGTTGGTGATCCCGTGAATGGCGAGCGACTCTTCGGAGATGGGACGACCGGGATTGACGAGCCATGACCGCCGCTCGACGATTTCGCCCCCCCGTCCGACGACGATGCCGATCTCGATGATGCGATCGACGACGCTATCGGTGCCCGTCGTCTCCACGTCGATGAGGGCGATGGGAAGATCGATCCAGCCCGTGTCCCCGTCGAACCCCTCGACCACACCGATGGCCTGGATCCGGATGAGGTGGGCGATGCCCGCGTAGTGACGGCCGGTGGGGAAGCACCCGCAGCCGTCCCCGAGACCCTTCATGGCTGCTTCTTGTCGGAGGGACGCGGCGAATCGGCGGGCTTGGACGAAGCTGACCCAGCTGGCGCCGTCTTCGATTTCTGCGCGGCAGGCTCGTTGACCGCGACGACCGAGCCAGTCGATCCGAGCTCGAGCTCGACGGCGATCCAATCCTCCATGTCCTCGTTCATGTCGAACTTCGCCAGATCGAACTCGCGGCCGTTGATGTAGACGGCGGGGGTGCCGGCCAACGTCAGAAGGTCGCCCTGCTTTCGGTCGCGGCTCACGCGATCGGCGGTCGCCTCCGATTCCCAATCCGCTTTCCATTTCGCAAAATCGAGCCCGATTTCGCGCGCGTACTTCTCGATATCGCGCGGCTCCATCGACTCTTGGTGCTCGAAGAGAATGTGGTGCATCTCCCAGAACTTGCCCTGCTTCATCGCGGCGACGGCCGCGCGTGCCGCCGATTCGCCGTGGACGTGGGCCGAAAGGGGATAGAACTTGTAAACGAAACGCACCTTGCCAGGGTGAGACGCCACCATCTTTTCGAGCAAAGGGGCGGCGTGGCGGCAGTGCGGGCACTCGAAGTCCGCCCACTCGACGATGGTCACCGGCGCCGAAGGCGGACCCTTCGCTGGTGAATCGCTGGGATCGACCGCCTTCACGCGGTCGGCGGCGAAACGTGCGAAAAAGGCTTCCTCGGCCTGACCACGCGATTTGCCAGCGCGAACCTGTTTCAGCAGGAGACGCGCCGCAGGGAGGCATTTCGCGCACTTGCGCGACTCTTTCACGCATTGCGCGACGCTCACGGGCTCGCTCGGGCAGGGCGCGAGCAGCTCCGAAACCCAGGTCGACCATTCCTTTTTTTCGCGCGCGGTGAGCGCCCCGGTGTCCACGCCGGCAAGGTTCACGTCGTTGTCCGCCGAGCCTCCGCCCGGCGCTTGGCCCGCGCCCGCCGAGCTGCGGCACGTGCTCTCGTAGGTCGCTAGGGCGGCGAGAAACAGAGGAGCGAGACGAATCAAGGACATCGGCGGACGGGAGCTTAGCACTACTCGCCCGGGCGTCTGGAGGCCAGATCGATGTCGAAGCGGCCGGCGGGCGGCCTCTCTGGCTCCTGCGTGCGGCCTCAGGGTTCGGGTGCAACGCGGCCGCTGCTGCAGGCGGCGCTTGCCCCCCGGCTTGACCCAGTGAAATGCCGGTGTAGGGTCCGTCACGCGAGCGCCATGGCCGACGACACCCGCCCGAGCCATGCACCGCCCCCGGGCGGTGCCCCGCGGGTCATCGCCATCGGAGGCGGCCCCGGTGGCGCGGGCAAAAGCCTGCTCACGATCAACCTCGGCGTGTACCTCGCCCAGCTCGGGCGCAACGTCATCGTCGCCGATGTCGACCCCGCGGGGGGCGGGCTGCACACCATGCTCGGCCTCGACCCGGCTGCGCGCCCGAAGCCCACCAACGACGACGGGGACCCCGCGCCCCGGGCGAAGGCGTCCGACGAAGCGCCCGACCCGAAGTCGCAGCCCATCCCCACCTCCATTCCAGGTCTCGTCCTCATGCCTCCCGTCTACGACCCGACTGGCGCGCTTTTACGCTTCGGCAAGAAGGCGCGTTGGCTCACGAACGTGAGCGAGCTTCCCGCCGACTACGTGCTGCTCGATCTCGGTGCCGGCATCCCCAACCTCTCCCTCGATCTGTTCATGGCTGCCGACGTGGGTGTCTGCGTTACGTTGCCCGAGCCGCCGGCCATCGAATCCACGTACCGCTTCCTGCGCGCGCTCTTCGTCCGGCAGCTTCGCCGATCGTTGGCCAAGGAGCGCTACAAGCTTCGCCTCGTCGAACGCGCGTTGAAGGAACTGCCCCCCTTGCCAACGCCGGTCGAAGTGGTGGCCGCGCTCGAGCGCTACGACCGTGTCGTCGCCGATCTGGCGGCTTCGCAGATCGGACGGCTTCGGCCGAGGCTCGTCGTGTCCCAGACGCGGGTGCGCACGGACATGGAGCTCGGCCTCTCCATGCGCGCGCTGGCAGGGCGCTACCTCGGCCTCGATCTCGACTACCTCGGCTACATCGAACACGACGATGCGGTGTGGCTCACGGTGCGCCGGCGCCGGCCCCTCCTCATCGACAGTCCCGCCTCCAAGGGCGCGCGCAACGTGGAACGCATTGCGCGGCGCGTCCTGGCGCTGGCGACCGCGCGCGACGGACGCACCACGGAAAGCCGGCTCCCGCCGCCGCCCGAGCAACTCACCCTCTACGAGACCCTCGGCGTCTCGCAGGGGGCGTCGGACGAAGAGATCCGCCGCGGATCCAAGCGACAGCGCGACATCTTCGCCGAAGGAAGCCTCCCTCTGACGTCGCTGGTATGGGGTAAGGAGCTCGCCCGCGAGCAGGCTCGCATCGAAGAGGCGCACGACACCTTGCTCGACCCGGTGCGGCGCCGTGCCTACGATCTTTCGACCTTCCCCGACGTCGTCACCTCGGCGCTCCCCACCCTGGACCCGGCTTCGCAGGGCATGGCCAGCGAGCTTCTCATGCTGCAATCCGAGCTGGCGCGCGAAATCCACGCCGAGACACAGTTCACCGGCGCGCTGCTCAAAAAGGTGCGCGAGTCGCAGGGGATCGAGATCGCCGAGATTGCCAGCAAGACCAAGATCGCGACCGCGCATCTGCGCGCCATCGAACAGGATGCCTTCGAAGAGCTCCCCGCGCTCGTCTACACGCGTGGCTTCGTCCAGGAGCTCGCCAAGTGTCTGCGGCTCGACCCCTCGCAGGTCGCCAGGACCTACTTGAAGCGCATGCGCGACACCCTCGCGCTTTCCGGACGAACGTCTCTTTGAATCGCTCGCCCGATCGAGCCTCCGATCGCGATCTCTTCTTCTCGGCGTATCTCGGCCTCGCCGCGCTCTTGCCACGGCTCTACGTCGCCATCGCCTGGCCGCGTGAGCCGGTGTGGGACGGTCACTACTACGACTTCGGGGCGCGGCGCATCGCCGCCGGATACGGCTATTCGGACGATATCGGCGGATGGCACCCCTGGTGCCATTGGCCGGTCGGCTACAGCGGCGTGCTGGCCGCGGCTTACCGCGTCTTCGGAACCGGACCGCACGTCGCCACCGTCTTGAACGCCGTCATCGGCGCGCTCTTGGCGGTCTTCACGCATCGGCTGGCGCGCTGCGAGCTCTCGCGCTGGCGCGCGCGCGCCGCGGGTTTGCTCTGCGCGCTTCACCCCGGGCTCATCGCCTATGCCGCGCTGATCATGACCGAAACGCTGTCCGCCCTCGCCATCGTCGTCGCCGGCCTTTTCTGGATGCGCGATCGACACCAACGCCCGCGCCGCGGCGCTGTCCTCTTCGGACTCACCATCGGCGCGGGTGCTCTCGTCCATCCGAGTCTTCTCGCCTTGGCGCCGGCGCTGGTCCTCCTTTCCGGCGAAACACTCACCCGGTCGATGCGCTGGCCGAACCTCCCCAAGGCGCTGGCCGCCGGCGCGCTGGCGACCGCGTGCGCATTCGTGCCCGTCTTGCCGTGGACGCTGCGCAATTGCCGCGTCATGGACCGCTGCACCCTCCTTTCTACCAACGGCGGTTGGAACCTGGCCATTGGATCGTTTTCGCGCGCGACGGGACGATTCGAAACGCTGCGCTCCTCCGACGGCTGCGCCGTCGTCACCGGCCAGGTGCAGCAGGACGAATGTTGGCGCGACCTCGCGCTCTCCACGATTCGCCACGACTTCGGACGCTGGCTCGGCCTCGTCCCCAAGAAGCTCTCCTTCACGTTCGATCACGAATCCTTTGCCGTCGAATACCTGCACGAGGCCGACCCCGATCGCTGGTCGGAGGATCGCCGGCGACAAGGCCGCGCGTGGTTGACCGGGGCACATCGCGTGTGGTTGACGTCAGCCGCGCTCGGCGTGGTTCCCGTGCTCGGCGGCGGTCCCGCACGCCGGCGCGGTGGCGCCGGCTCACCGCGCGGCCGGGCCATCTCGCTCGTTTCCATCGCCCTGCTCGCAACCACGGCCCTCCTCGCATGGGGGAGCGATACCTCGCCGTTCTACCTTCTCGCGGTGGCGACGACGATCGTCGGCTGGATGACCAGCGCGTCGGCTGGCCCGGTGACGCGTTGGGCGCTCTTCTGCCTGACCGCTACCATCGTCACGCACGCCGTCTTCTTCGGAGAAGACCGGTACCATATCGTGATCGTGCCGATGCTTTGTCTCCTCTCGGCGCGAGCCTTCACGAGACATGCCGAAGACACCTCCAATGTCCCACATGGCCTAAAGACGGCATCCCACGCAGAGAGCGAAGAGCTGCGGTAGTCTGTAGCAGTCGATGGGTTCGTCACCGATCATCAAGGAACCAGCGACGCCCCAGAGCTTCATCTCGGGCGCCCGCGTGGGGGGGAAGGAAGAGCTGCGCGCCAACCTTCTCAAGCCCTATCTCTTGCGTTTGCGATCGGTGAAAGACGACGGCGCCGTACGCGCGCTGATGACGCTCGCGGGAATTCCCCTCAGCGTGATCGACGACGAGACCGGCTGGATCTCGGTGGCCGCCGCGCGGCGCGCTCTCGGCGCGGTCGAAGAGGCCCTCGGTGCCGGCGCACTCACGCGGCGGGACGCCTGGCTCACGCACCCCGAGAACCTCGGCACCTACGTGCGCATGCTGCGCACCGCGACCAAACCCATCGACGCCTACCGCTTCATCGCGCAAAACCCCGAGCAAGCGAGTCGCATTGGGTCCTACGAGATAGCCGAGCTCACCCCTCTCTCCGTGCGCATGACGTACCACTTGCGTGACGAAGCAGAAGAGGTGCAGCGTCATCGCCTGTTCTGCGATGCGCGGGAAGGAGAGCTCACCGCGCTACCCCGCTTTTGGGGCCTCACCGACGCCACCGTCGAGCAGCGTGGCTGTCTCGCCAAGGGCGATCCCGCCTGTACGTACGTCGTCACCTGGAAGGCGTTCACCTCGCCTTTGAGCCCGTACCTGGCGGCGACGACGGGCGCCATCATCTCCGCCGGCTCGGTGGCCACGTCGGGCGGACAAGTGGCGATGGGCATCGCCGCCGGCATCGGCGCCGCGCTCGGCGGCGTGATCGGCGCGCTCTCCAACCGCGTCCACCGCGACCGCGCCGCGCGCACGCTCGACAAGCATCGCATCGCCGCACTGGAGCGTGGGCTCTCGCTCCGGGGAGAATCCTCTGCCGCCCCCGGGGATCTCGCGGGCACGGTGCTGGGCGGCAAATACCGCATCACCAACAAGATTGGATCGGGCGGGATCGGCGTCGTGTATGCCGCCGAGCACATCGCCTTAGGCTCGCAAGTCGCCATCAAGGTGCTGCGCGGGGCCGCGGCCAAGGACGCCGCCGAGATCGCCAGGCTCCGGCGCGAGGCGCAGGTTCAGGTGACCATCGAGCATCCCAACGTGGTGCGCACGCTCGACCTCGATCAGATGCCGGATGGCAGCATCTACGTCGTGATGGAGCTTTTACGCGGCATCAGCCTGGCCGACAAGCTGGCGCGCACCGGCATCGTGGCACCGGGTTTCGCCTTACCCATCTTCATTCAGGTGTGCCGGGCCCTGCGCGCCGCGCACGAGAAGGGGATCGTTCATCGCGATCTCAAGCCGGGCAATGTTTTTCTTTGCGACGATGGCACCGCCAAAGTGCTCGACTTCGGCATGTCCAAGTTCGCGTCCGCCGAGAGCCTCACCCAGGAGGGGTACACCCTCGGCACGCCCGAATACATGGCGCCCGAGCAGTGCATCGGCGCGACCGTCGAGCCGCGCACCGATCTTTATGCCTTTGGAGTCCTCATGTACGAGGCGCTGACGGGTGAGCTTCCCATCGTCGCACGCACGCGCCGAGAACTGCTCGAGCTGCACCAGCGGCAGATTCCCCCTACCCTGCGCCAGCGTCGCCCCGATCTCGAGATTCCGGAGAGCCTCGATCAAGTGGTGATGAAGACGCTGCGCAAGCACGTCGACGAACGCCCCCGTGGGGCGCGCGAACTCGAAGCGCTGCTCAGCTCGATTCCCGAGGACGCTCTCGTTCGCTCCTATCCCCCCGGCACTGCGAAAACGAAAAGCTGGCCGTCCGCGCGCTGGACTCGCAAGTACAAGTGACGCGTCCCTGCGTCGGACGTCAGCATTCAGCTGGCGTGGCTCAGATTGGGCGGCACAGGTTGTGTCACCCTGCCCCTTGGCCGAAGACGATCTCCGCGCGTTGGCGCAGCCCACGACCTTCCGCGCCCGCCGCCGAGGCGCGCCGCAGCTCTGTCCAGATCTGGGCAAACGCTTGGGCGGATCCGACCAATCTTTGATGCAGCTGCAGTGAAGTCCGGGTCGAAATCGGGCGCGGAAGCTCTTTTCCGAGCACCGAACGAGAGCGGGACCCTCGCGACGCCGAGGAAGTGTTGGGGCCAATTTGCCACGCGTTACAAAGGCGAAATCTGGCGCGACACTTGCGCTGCTCAAACGTCCTGCGGTCATGCACCTTGAATCCAGCGGCGTCGATTCAGCGCCCAGCACCCCTACGCCCATTTTAGGAAACAGCGAGTCCATGCAGGAAGTGCGGCGGCTGGTCACCGTGGCCGCGCAAACCGACTCCGACGTGCTCATCACCGGCGACACCGGCACCGGCAAAGCGCACGTCGCCCGAGCCATTCACGAGAAGAGCGGCCGCCCAGGGCCGTTTCTCTGCGTCGACGGGGCATCGCCCGCCGGTCTCCTCGACACCGAGTTGTTCGGTCCCAAACCGCCCGGTGCGACGCTCTTTCTGCGCGACGTCGCGGCGCTTTCGATGCCCCTTCAGGCGCAGCTCCAACTGGCGCGCAAACCTCACTTGACGACCAACGGGCACGGCGGACGACACTTCTCGGCGCGGCTCATCTGCGGCACGTCGCGGGACTTGCCGGCGCTGATTCGGCAGCAAGCGTTCGACGAGGCGCTCTACCAGCGGCTCGCGACGTTCACCATCGAGCTTGCTCCGCTCGGTTCGCGCCGCGAAGACATCCCGTTCTTGCTCGCCCATTTTCTGCGCATCCTGCGCGAGCAGACGCACCATCCAGTCGAGCGCTTCTCCCCCGAGGCGGAAGAGGTGCTCATGCGCCGGAGCTGGAAGGGCAACGTGCGTGAGCTTCATGACTACGTCCGAACGACAGTCGAGCTTTGCTCGGCGAAGGTGATCGAACCGATGGATCTCTGGCTTTCCCGTACGGTCAACGAACCCGGTGCCGAACCTTGGCACCTCGGATACCGCGTGCTCCGTAAGCGCGTGCTCCTGCAATTCGAGGCCGACTTCGTGGCGCGCGTGCTCAAGGCATCGAGCGGGAACGTCTCGATGGCGGCGCGCCTCGCCAAAATCGACCGCAAGCATCTATGGCGCCTGATTCAGCGCACCGGGATCCTGTTGGAACGCTTCGGCAAGACGCAGCCTATCGACCGCGCCAAGTAACGACGCGCCGGGCCCGACCCCGCCAGCCCCGGCCTTTGTTCCCCACCTTTGCTATGGTCGGGCCATGCGCTGGTCGAAATTCATCGTCGTCATGGGCATCGCAGCCCTCGCCGCGCTCGGCAAGCACGCCGCGGCGTTCACGCACATCGTTCAGAGAACGGAGACGCTGGCGCAGATCGCGGAGCGAACCTACGGCCGCATTCAATACGAAAGCATCCTCGTTGCGGCCAATGCCCTCGACGCCCAAGGGGGATCGCCCATCGTTGCCGGACAACGGCTGGAGATCCCCGCGCTCGATCATCGCGTGGTCAACGCGGGAGATACATGGCCGGCCCTCGCCCTCGCTCTCCTCGGAGACTCCGACCGCGCCACCGTCTTCGCGCGCGCGAACGGTTCGATGCCGTGGATTCCGCCCCCCGAAGGGGCGGAGATCGTCGTCCCCTACAACCTTCGATACATCGCCATGGAGAAGGACAACATCGTCACCATCGCCCAGAAGTTCACCGAAAAAGAGAAGGCATGGATGCTCGATCAGTACAACAAGCTGAAAGGGCAGCCGATCCGTCGCGGCGACGAGGTCCTCATCCCACTCACCAACTTGCCCCTTACCGACGCGGGACGAGCGGAAGCGGCCGCGGCCGATGCGGCGACGCGCACCCAAGCGCATGGCGCGATGCGTGAAGCGCAGCGCAGAGTCGACCTCGACATGCCGGTGCTCCTTGCCGACGTGCGCGGGGGTCGCTACGTCGATGCGGTGACGCGCGGCGGCAGGCTGCTCGGCATGGGGGAGCTTGCCAAGGCTCAGCTCGGCTTGATCCAGCGACAACTGACGGAAGCGTACGCTGCACTCGAAGCGCCGGGCCTGGCCGCAGCCGCATGCGCCGCTTGGCGGGAGAATGACCCCAAAGCGCGACTCGATCCGGTGATGCTCTCGCCGAAGATCATGTCGGCTTGCACCAAGGGCCAACCCTGACGCCTAGCGAAAATCCGACAGCGCAGTGCTCGTGCTAAGACTGCACCGTGGCGACGCCGCTGCGCTCGATCGATTGGGGGAGCATCGCCCCGTTGCGGCTGCGCGCACGCGCCCTCGCCGACGGCGTCTACGCGGGCGCTCACCGCAGTCTTCGTCGCGGGCCCGGTGTGGAATTCGGTGGGCATCGCGAGTACGTGCCCGGTGACGACTTGCGCTGGCTCGATCATCGAGCGCTGCTCCGCCACGACAAGCTTCTCGTGCGCGAATTCGAGACCGAGACCGATCGCGGTCTTCGCATCATCATCGACGCCAGCGCGTCCATGGCTTTTCGCGGTTCGAAGGCGCCGGCTTCGAAGTTCGCCTTCGCGGCTCTTCTGGCGGGCGCCCTCGCGCGCATCGCACTCGCCAGCGGCGACCCCGTCGGTCTCGAGTGGCTGGGGGGCGCGGCGGTCCGACCGCTCCCGGCAATGTCGGGAAGAGAGGCCTTCGAGCGCGTCGTGGGCGCGCTCGAATCGGCAGCTACCAGCGGGGACCTCAGGCTCGACGCGGCCGCCCTCGACCAAGCCTTCGGCGCCATCGCGCGTCGTGCCAAGCGCGGCACCATCATCGTGCTCCTGTCCGATTTGATCGATCTACCGGACGAAGCCCTCGATCGTTTCGCCGCGCTCGGACTGGGAGGCCGCGTTCTTCTGGCCGTGCAGGTCCTCGATCAGGACGAGCTTACGTTTCCTTTCCACGGAACGGTGCGGCTGCGCGCGCTGGAGGGCGCGAGCGTCGTCGAAACGGATGCCGAGGCCACGCGCGAACAGTACCTCGCCAAGCTCGATGGCATCGCCGACGAGTGGTCGGCCAAGCTTACTTACCTCGGAGGACAGTTCGTGCGCGCGTCCACTTCCGACGACCCCGCCGAGATCGTGCGCCGCTCGGTCTCGGCCGTGGCCGGACGGTTTACCCACGGCATCGACGGGTGATGACGTTCGTTTACGCGGCCGCGCTCGCCGTTGCGATCTTGGCGGTGGCCCCCTTCGTCGCGCATCTCTTGCAGCGACGACGCGCTGACGAGCGGGATTTTCCGCCCGCCCGATTGGTGCCGCCCAGTCAGCCGGTCGCACGGCGGCGCCGCCGCATCGACGATCGCGCGCTCTACGCGGTGCGAACCGTGGCGGTGCTGGCGCTGGCGTTGCTCGGCGCCACGCCGTTCGCGCGCTGCTCTTCGCTCGCTCTCGGGCGCGAGGGGGGTGCTTCGATCGCGCTCGCCATCGTGCTCGATGATTCGCTGAGCATGCTCGCCGAGGTCGAGCAAAAGACGCGCTGGGACCGCGCGCTTCGCGCCGCAGACGAGCTGGTCGAGGGCGCGCGCGAGGGCGATGCCGTGGGCGTCGTTTTGGCGGGCGCCCCTCCGCGCATCGCCCTGGCCGCCACGACCGATCTGGCCGCGGCGCGCAGCGTGGTCCGGTCACTGTCGGCATCGCATCGCGCGACCGATTTGGAAGGCGCCCTCGAGCTCGCCCAGTCCCTCGTTCACGGCCTCCCCCAGACCGATCGCCGGATGGTGCTGTTGAGCGATCTCGCCGACGGCCACCCCGACGGGCCGCCGCTCGGCGAGTCGAGCGAGACGCCGCTGTGGGTCCCGCTCACCGACCTTGCCCAGCCCGCGGCCAACTGCGCCGTGCTGCGCGCCGATCGCCAGCGCGATCGCGCCACGATACGCGTCGCTTGTTTCCCGGCGGCGGAAAGTCGCCGCCGAAGCATCGAGATCTACGCCGGCGACAAGGTCGTGGGACGCACGCCTTTGCCCGACGAAGCGGGCGGCGTCGATGTCGGCGTCGATTTGGCCGGCGCGAGCGGCGATCTCGAGGCCCGCATCACGGGCAAGGACGCCATCCGCGCCGACGACGTGGCCCCGGTTCTCGCCACGACGGGAGGACTCTCCATCGCCATCATCGCCGATCCCGCCGGCGCCAAGCTCGTCACCGGCGGCGCTCCGCCGGTCGAGCAGGCACTCGCCGCGCTGGAGCTCGATGTTCGACTTCGCCCACTTCCGCTCCTGCCCGATCGATTGGAGGATCTCGCTGGGTTTGCCGGCATGGTGATCGAAGATCCACCCGGGTTTACGCCCGAGGCCCGACGATCGCTCGCGGCGTGGACCGATCGCGGCGGCGTGGTGCTTCTCGCGCTCGGTCCCCACGCGCCTCTCGCTCCGCTGGGTGCCAATTTCGAGCCGCTCGTCCCGGGCTCGATCACGTGGGGTCCGTCGCCTTCTCCGGGCCTGGACGACAAGGCGTCCGTGCTCTTCGGCTCGGCGGCGGCTGGCCTCGTGGACTTTCGACCGCGCGGCCGGGCAACGGTCGATCTCAATGCGTTGGGGGGGGCCGTCCAAGTGAGCGCTCGCTGGAAAGACGGCGCGCCCTGGCTCATCGAGCGCCCTCTCGGCCGCGGGTTCGTCTTCATTCTCACCGTGCCGACGTCGCCCGATGAGAGCGACCTCGCGCTGCGGCCGGCGTTCCTCCTCTTGCTCGACCGATTGGTCGATGCCACGCGCACGCGCAATGGCGCGTACCGCATCACCGTCGGCGAGGCCTGGTCCTTCGAGGGGGCCAAATCCCTGGAGGTGGTCGGCCCCGAAAAGGCACAGCTACGGGTCACCGAGGAAGGTACGAGGAAAGTGGTGGTCCCCGACCGCATCGGCGCCTACGACATCACCCTCGATCGCGACAAGCTCACGCGCATCGTCGCCGCATCGGAGAAGGAGGTCGATGGTCGCCCGCGAAAGGTCAGCCCCGGTAGCCAGTCATCCTCGCTGGGAGATACGCGCGCACGCGTCGACCTCTCCCCCTACCTCGCCATCGGTCTCCTGGCGCTGCTCGTGAGCGAGCTCGCCCTCCGCTTGCGGGCACGGCGGACGCCGCCACTCGATGCCGAGCGCGCGTCCCCCGCGTCGTAGGCGTGCCGCGGGCTCGCGCGCGGGCGAGGCGATGCCGTGCCCCGCGCGGTCGCCGTTTGGAGTACCCTCAGCGTCCCCGGAGTCTCGACTTGCGCCCGCGCCTTCTGCGATCCCGATGCCACTCGTTCGATCGCCGGTACCTCGTTGCCGCATGCGCGACCGGCGTGCTCGCCCTCTCTTGTCGATCGGCGGGGCCCTACGGCTACAGCCGCGTTTACGCGCCGACCAGCGACGAGGCGCAAGCCGTCAGCGGCAAGCCCGAACTCGACCCGCGCGGTGTGCAGCGCTCGCCCGACCAGCGTAAGCGCGCCTTTTGGGCTTTTGGCGTGGTGACGCATCGAAGCCCCGGACCGGGGGGAGCCGCCTACGTCGCGCTCAGCCTACGCGCCCTTTCGCCACAGAACCGCTGCGAATCCCGCGATGAAGATACGTGCCGCGTCACCGTGAGCGATCGCGAAACCGGCCGCGCCCACGCCCTCGTCACCCTCACCGCCGAAGACGATCTGGGCGAGCGCAGCGTCGGGCTCGGCTCTCTCCTGCGCGTGGTCGGCAGCGTCGCCGAGGACGTCGATCCCAGCGACGGGAGCACCATCCTGCGCGCCACCTTCTACCGTCATTGGCCGCGCGGCTTCTACACCGCGGTCAAGAGCGGAGCCGCCGCGGCGGGGCGCTGAGATCCATGCACGAGCTTCCCGCCTTCGCCCTCGCGCATTCGCACGCCTTCCAAAGGGGGATGCGTGGTCGCACCCAGCGCGCGACACCGGGCCAATCGGACGACTTCTGGGGATGGCGGGAAGCGATGTACGGACTTGCCGGATCGCTCACGCCGGAATCGATCTACCGGATCTCGCTCGTCGCGTACCGCGAGCTCGCAGCCGCGGGGGTGCTCACAGTCGGCGAGTTTCACTACGTCCATCACCAGCCCGACGGAACGCCCTACGGCGATCGCCTCGTCATGAGCGACGCCGTGATTCGCGCTGCCAAGGACGCCGGCCTTCGCATCGCGCTCCTGCGGGTCATCTATGCTCGGGCGGGTGCCGGCCAAGGCCCCGCTCCCGCCCAGCGCCGCTTTTGCGACGGGTCCCTCGAGCAGGGTCTCGCAGACATCGCGTCCCTCTGCGCGCGCCATGGGAACGACCCCGACGTGCGCATCGGCATCGCACCCCACAGCGTGCGCGCGGTTCCGCCCGCCTGGCTCGGCGAGATCGGCCGATTCGCCGCCGAGCACAGCCTCCCCCTTCACATGCACGTGGCCGAGCAGCGCGCCGAAATCGAGGCGTGCCTTGCGGAGACGCGGCGGCGCCCCGTGGAGCTGCTCGCCGACAACGGCGTTCTCTCGCCACGATTCGTCGCCGTTCACGCGACCCACGTCACTCCGAGCGAAGCGCGCCTGCTCGGCACGGCGGAGACATTCGTCTGCCTCTGTCCGACCACCGAGCGCGATCTCGGCGATGGCCTTCCCGACGTGGCAACCCTGGTCGCCGAACGCATCCGCCTCTGTCTCGGCGTCGACAGCCATGTGATGAGCGATCCCTTCGAGGAAATGCGCGGCGTCGCGCTCGGCGAGCGCCTGCGCACTCGTCAGCGCTTCGGCCCGTGGCCTGCTCCGGCGGAGGCCCTTTGGGCAAGCGCCTCCACGCAGGGCGCGTTGGCACTCGGCTTCGCCGACGCCGGAGGGGTGCTCGAGATCGAGCACGGCGCCCCCGCGCTCGCGCTCGTGGACGAAGCCCATCGACTCGACGCGCTCGTCTTCTCCGGTTCACCGTCGCTGGTGAGCCGCATTCGCCGGCCTCCGACCGGCCCTATCAAACGTGCTGCTCCGCCCGAAAAGACGTGATACATCCCTAGCGGACGAGTGGAGGCAAGCTTCGGCGTGGTCGAAAGAGTCCGTATGAAATCGGTTGGTTTGGCTGCTCTTTTGGTCGCGTCCCTGCCGGTCCTTGCGCACGCCACCGTGGCGGAGCGGATCGTCGCCGTGGTCGGCGAGCACGCCATCTTGCTGAGCGACATGCGTAACCGCGCACGCCCTTTCTTGCTCCAGATCCACCAGAAGATGCCGTCGGGCGCTCAACAAGCAGCGGCCGAGTCCGAGCTCTACAAACAGCTCATCGAGAAGATGGTCGACGAGCGGGTGGAGCAGCAAGCGGCCGAGCGGGCGCATCTCAGCGTAACCGCCGAGGAAATCGACAACGGCATCCGCAACGTCGCTTCCCAGCAGGGGATCAGCGTCGAGCGCCTCATCGAGGAAGCCACCAAGACTGGCCTCTCGCGACAGGAATACCGCGACGAGGTTCGGCGGCAGATCCTGGAAGGGAAACTCCTCCAGCTTCGCGTTCGTTCGCGCGTGCGGATCACGGAAGAAGACGTCCGTGCCACGTACGGCAAGCTCGTCCGCGCCGAGCGCACCAAGCTGGGATACCGCCTCGCATGGATCGTGCTGCGCGTGGCGCCGTCGGCATCAGCCGACGCTCGCGCCGATCGACAAGAGCTGGCCGAGCGTATCGCTGCCACGGCCCGCGCCGGACTCGACACCCGCGGAAACCGCATCGAGTTCGCCGAGCTTGCCCAAAGTTTCTCCGACGACACCCCCACGCGTCAGAAAGGCGGCGACTTGGGGCGCCGCAAGCCCGGGGAGCTCGCGCAACCGCTCGAGGACGAGGCGCACAAGCTGGATATTTCGGGCGTCTCTTCCCCTTTCCAGTTCAAGAATGACCTCGTGATTCTGAAGGTCGTCGCGCGCGACCCGTCCGAGCTGCCCGCTCTGGAGGACGCACGCGACGAGTTGATGCAGCGCGCTTACGCCGAGCAGATGGACCGCGCGAAACGCCAGTGGATCGATGAGCTGCGGCACGGAACCTACGTCGACGTCCGCCTTTGACATCCGGATCGCGGCACGCCGCGGCCGCCGAGTCCCCGTGGGGCGAAGTCCGGTCGACGCCAACCCGCCCGAAGCAGCGGATCGGCGCTTGCCAATTTGGCAAGTTCGAGGTCGCGCCGCGTCGTGATCCTGCCAGGCTGGCCATTTCCGTCGAGGGGCCGCAGCAAAAACCGGGTAAGTTGCTGCGTGGCACGAGCCGTGCTGATGCTCGGCGATGACGAGGCTCCTTTGGCGCCGCTACCTATGATGCACCCCTCACCCCCGCGTCCTATCTTGGCTCTGGCCCCCCTGGCGGCCCTTGCCGCCCTCGCGCTGTGGCCGCGCGGAGCCGCCGCGGAAGAAATGCAGACCGAGCAGTCGTGGCGCGAGCCTCGCCCCGTCGAGAGCCCGCAGCGGTTCGCCTTCGAGGTGCGTTTCGGTCCCTACCGTCCCGCCATCGACGACGCGTTCCCACAGCAAAAACCATACGAAAAAGTCTTCGGCACCGATCGCCGGATGGCCTTCGGCCTCGAGTTCGATTGGCAGCTGTTGCGTATCCCCTTCGTGGGTACGCTCGGGCCCGGAGTGGGTTGGGGGTACACGACCATGAGCGCGCCAGCCCTCTTCGATAGCGGAGACAAATCCGCCGAAGAGACGAGCCTTGCCATCATGCCGATGTACGGCGTCGCCGTCTTGCGTTTCGACGAGTTGGCCCGGCGGACCGCAGTGCCCCTCGTCGGCTACACCAAAGTGGGCCTTGGCTATGGCCTCTATTGGTCCGGAAACGACCTCGAGACCCAACGGCGCGGCCACACCTGGGGAACGCATTTTGCTCTCGGGGGAATGTTCCTACTCGACGCCATCGACAACCACTCCGCCATCGAGATCGACAACGAGTGGGGCGTGAACAACACCTACGTCTTCTTCGAGTGGATGGTGTCCAATCTCGACGACTTCAAAGGGACCCGGGATCCATCGGCCATGCATATCGGCACCAACACCTGGATGCTCGGCCTCGCCTTCGAGATGTGATGGCTGAGAAAGTCTCCGAGGAAGACCCGCGCGACGCGCCGCCGCCCGACCGCCCTCTCACCATCGACGACGTGCCGCGCCTGGGCTCGGGCACGGGCATTGCGATCGGTTGCGGCCTGGTCGTGCTCGCGGCCGTTGCCGTCTTCTGGTTGGTGCGCGGCTGGCTTTTGCACGGCTAGCCAGAGCACCGAAGGGGCCCCACCCGTCGCCGCGCCCCCGGGCACGGCGACGCGTTCAAACCGCTCGATGTTCTACGAGCGGAGAATGCGCCCGATGTGGGCCTGCTCCCATTCGATGGCGCGCTCGTAGTGTCGGAACAGCTGCTCGCGATGGCGAAAATCGGGCGGATGAATGGTCGAGCGCCCCGGCCCGCGGCTGGCGGGAATCACGTGGTGGAGCATCTCGTGGTAGATGATGAACTGGATGAAGTAGCGGGGGACCCACGCTCGATCGAGGTTCGGGTGGATGCGGATAAGGCGCTCGACGGCGCTGTAACTCCCGAGCTTGATGGTGGCACGCGGGCGACGCGCCGGGGAGGAGCGACCCCACGAGACCAGCGCGTCGACGGTGCCGCTGAAGTACCGCTGGTTGACGTCGTGGAAGAGCGCGAGAAGATCGTGATGCTGGCCCTTGGTGACGAGGGGGGTCATCACCGGCCGGATGGCGCGGATGCGGTGGCCGTTGGCGTCGATGTAACGGCCAACCGTCTGCGAGGCGACGCGATCACCGCGCGCGATGTAGCGAACGAGCGCCTCTTGTATGGTGGCCGGCGCGTCGAGGAACATGAGGTGAAGCCGCGCCCGCAGAATGCCTCCGCGCCGCGCGTAGGAAACCATGCTGTGAAGGTTGTCGGTCACGGCGAGAACGACCGGGCCCGGGAACGCAGCGCGCAACCGGCGTTCGAGCGTTTGCCGAGCTCCTTCATGAACGAAGATGTGGGGTTGGCTCTGGGGGAAGGTCAGCGAGATCTGCGGGGTGTGGACCGGGTTGGGAACCCGCAGGGCGGCCGGTGCCATGCGCGGAGCAACCTGCGCGCTCAGTCGACCACGTCGCATCCGGCCAACCGGAGGCTGAAAAAACGGGAAGACTGACTGTCCGCGCATCGATCGAGGGCCCTTTCAGGATGGGGTATGGGGGGTGCCAACCCTTGTCAAGCAAGCACTTTTTCACTTGTGGAATCAGGCACTTGGAGGTGAGTTGGGACGCGTCTGTGAGGGAGTCCGTAACCTCGCGACAGGGCCCGGCTTTCTCGCACAAGCCTCGGAAATTCAAGCGTTTCGCAGTTTGGACACCTGGTCGGCCCGTGTTGCCAAACTTTTTGAGCTTGCCGGAAGCTCGATTTGGATCCTCGAGTCTCCCTTTCGGGACGCGGCGCGGCTAGTTGTGCAGCCGCTTCGCATCGATGACGAAGCGAAGCTTCGCGGCGGGCGCGTCCTTGGTTCGATGGGCGAGGGACGCGCGATCGATCTTGAGCCCGACGACCATCGCCTTGTCGAAGCTGCGCGACCAGGTTGGCAAAAGGAGCGCCGTGAGCGACGACACATCGGGTTCATGGCCGATCAAAATGACGCGCTTGGCTCCTTGGGCAGCGAGCTCACCGAGCAAGCGGAGTGCATCGCCGCCGGGAGCGAGCTCTTCACGCGTCTCGAGCTCGAGGGCGAGGCTGAGCACGGCGATCACGACCTCGGCCGTCTCGATGGTGCGGACGAGAGGGCTCGAGACAACGCGCTGGGGGCGCTCCCAGCGACCCAGTTCGTGAGCGGCGAGCTCCGTGCGGGCGCGCCCGCTCGAGGTGAGCTTGCGGTCGAAGTCACGGCCAGTGGGTGCCTGATCCTCGGCCGGGCCGTGACGCATGATGTAGATTTTCACGGGGTGCCTCCGTAACGGTCACTCTACTCCGTCCGGTAAGCTGGGGATCCCGTCCAGTTCTGGCCGCGAGAACCTGACGCCCCCGCGAGAACCGGCGCACGAGCGTGTTAGTTGGCTGGCCCTTTCGCGACTGGGCGCGCCGCCGCGGCGCCGCCCGAGTTGGGACCTTTGGTCGCGGAGGCGGCGGGCGAACTGGCGTTGGCTCCTTTGGTCGGGGGTGGCGTGGAAGGACGTTCGCTCCGTTCCTCGCCCGTTGCCACGATCGAGCGGCGCACGATGTTGTGCTTGGCCAGCAGAAGGGCTTCGGCTTTATCGAGCATGTCGGGGTGCTGCTCGAGGTAGGTGCGCGCATTTTCTCGCCCTTGTCCGATGCGTTCGCTTTGGAAGGAGAACCAAGCGCCGCTCTTTTCGATGATGTCCGCCTCGGAGGCGAGGTCGAGCACGTCGCCGGCGCGGCTGATGCCCTGGCCATAGAGGATGTCGAACTCCACTTCGCGGAAGGGGGGCGCCATCTTGTTTTTGACGACCTTGACCCGGGTTCGGTTGCCGACGACGCCCGGCTCTTTCTTGTCGATGGTGGCGGCTTCCTTGATGGCGCCGATGCGGCGGATGTCGAGGCGGACCGTGGCGTAGAATTTGAGGGCGTTGCCCCCCGTGGTCGTCTCGGGACTGCCGAACATGACGCCGATCTTCATACGAATTTGGTTGATGAACATGAGCAGGCACTGGCTGCGCGCAACGGTGCCCGTCAGTTTGCGGAGCGCTTGGCTCATGAGGCGTGCTTGGGTGCCGACGTGGCTGTCGCCCATATCCCCCTCGATCTCGGCTTTGGGGACGAGAGCGGCCACCGAATCGACGACGACGAGATCGACGGCGTTGGAGCGAACGAGCATGTCGGCGATCTCGAGCGCCTGTTCGCCGTAGTCGGGTTGGCTGATGAGGAGCTCGTCGGTTTTGACGCCGAGCTTTTTGGCGTAGGTGACGTCGAGGGCGTGCTCGGCGTCGATGAAGGCGGCGACGCCCCCTTGCTTTTGGACGCTGGCGATGGCGTGCAAAGTCAGCGTCGTTTTCCCGCTCGACTCGGGGCCATAGATCTCCACAATGCGGCCGCGCGGGTAACCGCCGATGCCGAGCGCCACGTCGAGACCGACCGAGCCAGTGGGAACGACGGGGATTTCCTCGTGGAGGGACTCCCCGTCCTTGAGCCGCATGATGGCCCCCTTACCGAATTCTTTTTCGACTCCCGCGATGGCAAGTTCGAGGGCTTTGCTGCGGTTCTTGTCGTCCATGGGTCGGCGTCTCCTCTACTTTCCTATACTGCGCACTCGTTCAGCTCGCAAGAAGCTTGTCGGGGGGTCGGTCATTGTTCTTCTCGGCATTCTCGCGCTGGAGGGCTGCGAGGAGGACACCCCGCCGCGCCCGGCCGAGCTCCAGACGACGCCGGGCCCGATGGCCGGGCAGCCGGGTGCCTCGTCAGGGGCAGGTTCGGGGCAGCCCTCGGCCATGGTGCGCGACGAGGTTGCGCGCCGGGTCGCGGAGGAACTGGAGGCGCTCGCGGTCGAGGCGGGTATCGAGCGCGGACACGATCTGGTGGCGCCGGGTGGCGACCTCCTGCGCGATCTGCAGGAATTTACGAGCATCGATGCATGTGTGCGCGCCCACCGGGTCACGGATCCGGTCCTCGCCGATGCAGTCGACACCTCGGCTACGACACACTGGTGCGGGATGCGTGCCGCATTCTTGGGGCACTCAAATCGAAGGACAACAAGCTCTGCCAGCCGATCGCCGCCTCGCTTGTCGGTGCCAGCGAAGGCACTCACCTCGGCGCAATAGGGCACCGACGGAACGCCAGGATGGGTGCTCGGACCCTCGGACTTGGCGCTGGACCTCCTGATCCCCCGGATCGGGCTCCTCGCGGGGACCCTGGCCAGTGATCGCCGGGTCGAGATCGAGAAGGTATCGGCCGCGGCGGGTAGCCCGGTTCGGCTGACCCTGACGACCCAGGTGAATGATGCGACGCGTATTTTCCGGGTCAAGATCGAGCTCGAGACCTTCGTGCGCGATGGCGCGGACGCGCGACCCGCGGTCAAGCGCACGCCCTGAACGCGCTCGCCAGCGGGCCCCCGGCGATTGCCCATGCGAAGCCCGTAACCAGACGAAATGGCGGCGCGAACGCGCTGCAGTTGGTTCTGTTATCGTTCAATCGATGAGCGAATCCTTGGCCGACAAGGCGGGCGCTTGGCTGCTCGATCCCCAGGTCACTTTCTTGAACCATGGGTCGTTCGGAGCGTGCCCGCAGCCGGTTCTGGACGTGCAGGGGGACTTCCGGCGGCGTTTCGAGCGCGAGCCCGTGCGGTTCGTAGAGCGGATGTTGGAAGGGCTGCTCGACGAGGCGCGGGTCTCGGTGGGGTCGTTCGTGGGAGCCGACCCCGGCGATCTCGTCTTCGTCGACAACGCTACGACGGGGGTCAACACCGTCCTGCAGTCGCTGGCGCTCGGTAAGGCCGATGAGCTCATCGTCACCGATCACGGTTACAACGCTTGTCGCAACGCGCTCGACCATTGTGCGGAACGCGCGGGCGCACGCGTCGCGGTGGTGCGCATCCCGTTTCCCCTACGCGACGCGGAGGAGATCGTCGCCGCGGTGTTGGCGCTGGTGACGCCCCGAACGCGCCTCGCGCTCTTCGATCATGTCTCGAGCCCGACCGCGCTGATCTTTCCGGTCGAGCGCCTCGTGCGCGAGCTCGCGGCGCGCGGTGTCGAAACACTCATCGATGGAGCCCACGCGCCCGGTATGGTCCCCCTCGATCTGCGCGCCCTCGGCGCGACGTACTACACCGCCAATTTCCACAAATGGTGCTGCGCGCCCAAGGGCGCGGGCATGCTCTATGTGCGGCGCGATCGACAAAAAAAAATTCGTCCGCTCGTCATCAGCCACGGTGCCAACTCGGCGCGCACGGATCGCTCGCGCTTTCTTCTCGAGTTCGACTGGACGGGGACCCGGGACCCGAGCGCCGTTCTTTCCATTCCCTACGCGCTTCGTTACCTCGATGGGCTCGTTCCGGGCGGGTTTTCTGCGCTGATGCCCATGAACCAC
>Ga0193706_1000245_pt1 | contig 35845 bp, 34 predicted proteins | sample U3c1metaG_FD_160130 | JGI IMG/M metagenome (GOLD analysis project Ga0193706, IMG submission 160130) | Soil microbial communities from a riparian zone of the East river system, Colorado, United States - U3c1 | ecosystem: Environmental > Terrestrial > Soil > Riparian zone | place: USA: East River... | reverse complement strand
ACCGCTCCGTGGGCGCCTCGGAGAGCTGCGCCTTCGACATCATCGGCGCCGAGCTGATGCGCGAGGTCCACCCGGGTGAGATGGTCAGCCTGACCGAGCGCGGCCTCGAGACCCGCCAGGTGGTCAAGGCCGAGCGCAAGGCGACCTGCGTCTTCGAGCACATCTACTTCTCCCGCCCCGACAGCCGCCTCGAGGGCAAAGTGCTGCAGCAGGTGCGCGGCAAGATGGGCGAGCTGCTCTGGGAGGAGGCGCCGGTCGAAGCCGACCTGGTGATCGCCGTGCCGGACTCCGGCAACCCGGCCGCGGCGGGCTTCGCGCGCGCCTCCGGACTGCCGCGCGACGACGGCCTGATCAAGAACCGCTACGTAGCGCGGACCTTCATCCAACCCGGCCAGGAGCTGCGCAAGCACGGCCTGCGGCTGAAGTTCAACCCGCTGCCGGAGATCGTCGCCGGGCAGCGGATCGTCGTCGTCGACGACTCGGTCGTGCGCGGCAACACGACCCGCCAGATCGTCGGCATGCTGCGCGACGCCGGCGCCAAGGAGGTCCACCTGCGGATCTCGGCGCCGCCGATCCGCAACCCCTGCCACTACGGCGTCGACATGTCGACTCGCGAGGAGATGATCGCCCACAAGCGCTCGATCGCCGAGGTCGCCGAGGAGCTCGACGCCGACTCGCTGGCCTACCTCTCGCTGGACGGCGTCTACGAGGCGATCGGCGGCGGCCCCGACGACCACTGCGACGCCTGCTTCAGCGGCAACTACCCGCTCGGCGACCCTGACGAGGCCAACGGCAAATTCGCCCTCGAGAACATCGCCGTGGTGCCGGCTTCGCGCTAGCCGCGCGGGTCGTCGAGTCCGGCCAGCAGCGGCGCCAGCTGCCGCAGCTCGTCGAGGTGCAGGCGCGAGAGGCGCTGGATCCGCTCCTCCCCATCGGCGGTCAGACGCAGACGCATGACCCGGTGATCCTCATCGTCGCGGCGGCGCTCGACCAACCCGGCCTGCTCCGCCCGGTCGGCCAGCTCGACGGCGCTGTGGTGGCGCAGCGCCAGGTACTCGGCGACGTCGCCGATCGTCGGGCCGGCCGGGTCGGGATGGCCCTTGACCGCGAGCATCAGCTGGTGCTGGGCGGGGGTCAGCCCCGAGGCCCGCGCCTGCTCCTCGCTCCAGTGCAGGAAGCGGCGCAGCTCGGTGCGGAAGCCCAGCAGCGTCGCGTAGTCCTTGTCGGTCATCCGTGGCATGGCTATCCGGCGCCCTCCTCGACAGGATCGCCGCGACCGAATCCGATCAGGTCGCGGGGACGGAGGACGCGCTCGCTGTGGCGCTCCTCGTGCAGGTCGCGGAGGCGGCCCTGCAGCAGCTGCTCGAGCGTGACCGTACCGAGCACCCGGTCCGTCTGCCCGCGTTCGACCACCGGCATCGTGGTGACGCCGTGCTCAGCCATCGCGTAGGCGACGTGGCGCAGCGTGTCGTCGGCGTGGGCGACGACCGCGGGCGGCGCGGCGGTGACCGGCAGCTCGGTCGCGGGCTCGCTCTCCATCACGTCCTCGACGAACAGCACCTCGAGCGGGTCGACGCTGTATTCGCGGGAGAGATGGAGGCCACGGCGGGCGATCTTCTCGGTCAGGACCGAGCGCCGCAGGACCAGGATCGAGACGACGTAGGCGGCGGTGGCGCCGATCAGCAGCGGCAGCAGGGCGTCGTAGCGGCGGGTCAGCTCCAGCGCGAAGACGACCCCGGTGAGCGGCGAGCGCATCACGCCTCCCAACACCCCGGCCAGGCCGACCAGGGGCCAGAACCCGGCGCCCACGTGGGGGAAGATCGTCGCCTCGAGACCGCCGAGCGCGCCGCCGATCATCAGCATCGGCGCCAGCACTCCCCCCGAGGTCCCGGAGCCCAGGGCGAGCGACCAGATCAGCGTCTTGACGACGAGGATGCCGACGATCAGGTTGAGGGCGATGGTCCCGTTCAGCTCGGCTTCGATCACGTCGTAGCCGACGCCGAGCGCCTGGGGGACGATCAGGCCGCCGAGGCCAACGACCAGGCCACCGATCGCCGGCCACCACATCCAGTGGACGGGGAGGCGCTGGAAGGTGTCCTCGGAGAGGTAGACCAGGGTCGTGGCCAGCAGCGCCAGCAGGCCCGCCGCGATACCCGAGACGACGCAGAGCGCGTAGACCGAGACGTCCAGGTGCAGGCTCCCCGACGGCGCCGGGAAGACGGCGCCGGCGCCGAGCATCGGCACCCGCACGATGCTCGCCACGGCGACGGCCGCGACGACCGGCACGAAGCTGCGCGGCCGCCACTCGAACAGCAGCAGCTCGACGGCGAGCAGGACCGAGGCCAGCGGCGCGTTGAAGGTGGCCGCCATCCCCGCCGCCGCGCCGGCCACCAGGAGGGTCTTGCGCTCGTCGGCGGTGAGGTGCAGGAACTGCGCCCAGATCGAGCCGAGGGCGCCGCCGGTCATGATGATCGGCCCCTCCGCCCCGAACGGGCCGCCGGTGCCGATCGCGATCGCCGAGGCGAGCGGCTTCAGCGCCGCCACCCGGGGCTGCACCTTGCTGCCGTTGACGAGGATCGACTCGATCGCCTCGGGGATCCCGTGCCCGCGGATCTTCTCCGAGCCGAAGCGGGCGATCAAGCCGATCGCCAAACCACCGCAGGCCGGCGCCAGCAGGATCAGCAGCGGCGAGTGATGACCGCTGCCGGGAGCCACCAGCGCGGTGCCGAAGCGCTGGTAGAAGACGAGGTTGGTGATCAGGCCGATCAGCCGCAGCAGCGCCCAGGCGACGCAGGCGCTGAGCGCCCCGATCGGAATCGCCAGGGCGGCGATGATCAAAACCCGGCGGCTGACGGCGAAATCGCCGAGGTGGCTGAGGTCGGTGGGGCGGCTATCGCTCATCCCCGGGAAAATATCGTCTCACGACCTAAAGCCGCGGAGTACCGTTAGGCGAGAGAGACGAGATGAAACAGCGACCACGGGGAGAGGCGCGGGACGGGCCGGCACTGGCGGCCTGGAAGCTGCCGCTGATCGTCGCCGCGCTGGCCGTGACCATCGTCGGTGGCTTCTACGTCGGTGGGCCCGGGCTCGGGTTGGCGGTCGGGGCGCTGGCCGCGGCCTCGATCATCGTCATGGCGGTTCGCCATCCGCCGCTCTACCCGATCGTGCCCGCCCCGCTGACGGACTTCCGGCGCCACGTCCTGGTCGTCGTCAGCGCCCCGCTCGAGGACAGCGAGGCGATCGAGCAGATCGCCCAAGCGGCCCGGGTCGGCGACGGCGACCAGGCGGAGGCGGAGGTCCTCGTCCTCAGTCCCGCCCGCATCGGCTTCTTCGATCGCTGGTCGTCGGACTTCCGGCGGGCTCGCCACCGGGCCCAGCGCCGCCTCGTGGTCAGCGTCGCCTCGCTGGCCAAGGCCGACGTCGCGGCGACGGCGCGGGTCGGTGACGAGGACCTGGTCCAGGCGGTCGACGACACGCTGCGCAGCTTCCCGGCCACCGAGGTGATCCTGGTGACCGGCAGCCCGGAGGCCGACGCCGCCGGCAACGCCGCTGTGCCGGAGCTGGAGTCCCGGCTCCGGGCCGACTTTCGGCACCTCGTCCTCAGCCCGACCGAGCGCTGACCCCGTCAGGCTGGTGGCGCCGCTGCGGTGGTCCCTGCCACGACGGCCGCCGCGGGGGCGGGCGCCGCGGTTTCGGCCTCGTCCATCAGCGCGTGGCGAGCGCCGGGAACCCCGAACTCGTAGGGGCCGCCGACGACGCGGGGGATCCGCTCGAAGTTGAAGCGCGGCGGCGGCGAGGAGACCTGCCACTCGATCGTCTTCGCCCGCCAGGGGTTGGCGGGCGCGCGGGGGCCGAAGCGCCAGCTGACGATCATGTTGTAGAGGAAGACCAGCTGGGCGGCACCGAGCAGGAAGCCGAAGCAGCTGATCAGCAGGTTCCAGTTGCCGAACTGGGCCGCGTAGTCGACCACCCGGCGCGGCATCCCGTCCATGCCGATCCAGTGCATCGGCAGGAAGGTGCCCCAGGTGCCGACCAGGGTCAGCCAGAAGTGGACGCGGCCGAGGCGCTCGTCGCACATCCGCCCGGTGATCTTCGGGAACCAGTAGTAGACGCCGGCGAAGATCGTGAAGACCGAGCCGGCGAAGAGGACGAAGTGGATGTGGGCGACGATGAAGTAGGTGTCGGTGACGTGGATGTCGATCGGCACCATCGCCAGCATCACGCCGCTGATCCCACCGACGATGAAGCTGGCGATGAAGCCGAGGGCGAACAGCATCGCCGTCGAGCGCAGGTGGATTTTCCCGAAGTAGAGCGTGCCCAGCCAGGAGAAGATCTTGATCCCGGTCGGCACCGCGATCAGGACCGAGGTCAGCATCATCGGCACCCGCAGCCAGCTGAACATGCCGGCGACGAACATGTGGTGGGCCCAGACCGAGTAGCTGAGCACGATGATCGCCAGCAGCGAGAGCGCCATCAGCCGGTAGCCGAAGATCGGCTTGCGGGAGTGGGTGGAAATGACCTCGCTGATGATCCCGAAGCCGGGGATGATCATGATGTAGACGGCTGGGTGCGAGTAGAACCAGAAGATGTGCTGGTAGCTGATCACGTCGCCGCCGGCCGCGAAATCGAAGAAGTTGGTGTGCAGGAGGCGGTCGAGCAGGACCATGAACTGGACGCCGGCGATGAAGGGCGTCGCGGCGACGACCAGCAGTGAGGTGGCGAGGTTGGCCCAGACCAGCAGCGGCATCCGCCAGAAGCTCATCCCCGGCGCCCGCATGGTGATGATCGTGACCAGGAAGTTGAGCGCGGCGAGGATCGAGGAGAAGCCGGCGAACTGGATGCCGACGTTGAAGAACGACTGCCCCAGCGGCGCCCCGGTCGAGAGCGGCGCGTAGCCGGTCCAGCCGGCGTCGAAGGCGCCCCCCGGGACCAGGAAGCTGGCCATGAAGATGACCCCGGCCATCGGCAGCAGCCAGAAGCTGAGCGCGTTGAGGCGCGGGAAGGCCATGTCCGGGGCGCCGAGCATCAGCGGCAGCATGTAGTTGGCGATGCCGGCGAAGACCGGGATCACGAAGAGGAAGATCATGATCGCGGCGTGGGCCGAGAAGAGCGAGTTGTAGCCGGCGGCGCTGACGATCTGGGTCCCCGGCTGGGCCAGCTCGGCGCGGATCAGCATCGCCAGCAGGCCACCGATGAAGAAGAAGAAGAAGGTGGTGACGATGTACTGGATGCCGATCACCTTGTGGTCGGTGTTGAACTTGAAGTAGTCGCGCCAGGACGAGGCGCCGTGGTCGTCGTGGTCCTCGGGCCTGGTCGGCATCCCCAGCGCCCAGCGCAGCCAGTAGTCGAAGCAGCCGAAGCCGGCCAGGAAGCCGAGCGGCGCGGTGAACAGCGGCACGACGATGTGGGGGTAGCCGGTCTGCTCGGTCTGGAAGACGTCCAGCCCGGAGATCGCCCGCAGGCCGATCACCAGGCCGAAGCCGAGGGCGCCGCCGGCCAGGGCCCCCACCACGCCCCGCAACCAGCGGCGGCGCAGCTGGTCGCCGGAGATTCCGAACGCTTCCGGGGCGCTAAGGGCCGGGGGGGCCGAGGCCTCAGTCGCCATCGGAACCGGATCTCAGATTTAACACACTGATGGTGGAAAAACTAGCAGAGCCTTCCTACGTGCCGCTCACCTCGATCAGGCAGCCGGCCTGCTCGGGATCATGGGGCTCGAATCTGACCAGCGTCGCCTCCGGGTCGAGGTCGTCGAGCAGGCCGGCGGTGATGCCGCGGTGCAGGGTGCAGACGACCTCGGGGTTCTCGCGCACGGAGTCCCGGTAGGGGCAGTTGCCGAGGCTGCAGGCGAACCCCTCCACGCCGCGTTCCAGGGTCGGTTCGAAGCCGAGCGCGGCCAGCGCGTCGCGGAGGTCCTCGGCCGTGTCCTCGCCCGCCGGCGGCGCCAGCTCGCGGCCGATCTCCCGGCCGGCGCGCTCCACCTCGCGCAGCCGCGTGGGATTGGCCGGAATCGCCCGGGCGAGCCATCTCGCCAGGTCGGTGTAGGCCCGCGGCTGCGTGCCGCCGGGCTGAGCGTCGCCGGACACCGCCCAGCTGTCGCGGGGCCGGCCCTTGCCCCTCCGCACCCGGGTGCGGGTGACGAAGCCGCCCTCCAGCAGGCGCTCCAGGTGGCGGCGCACCCCGTTCGGGTGCAAACCGAAGTGCTCGGCCACCTCGTCGGTCCCCGCCGAGCCCCGCTTCGCGACCAGGAAGGCGAAGATCTGGGCGCGTTTGGGCTGGGCGAGCGCGTCCTCTCCGGGCTGTGGCAGGTCCATCGCGGGGCCAGCTTTGCACAGCCAACTTGGCTGTAGCAACTGGCGTCCTGGTATTTTTCCCACTCGACTTGTGAAAAACCAAGCCCCCGGGGAGGACCCATGGCCTATGTGATCAACGAGCCCTGCATCGGAACCAAGGACAACTCCTGCGTGGAGGTCTGTCCGGTCGACTGCATCCACCCGACGCCCGACGAGGCTGATTACGACTCGGTCGAGATGCTCTACATCGACCCCGACGAGTGCATCGACTGCGATGCCTGCGTCGAGGCCTGCCCGGTCGACGCGATCACTCCCGAGGACATGGTGCCGCCGGAGTGGCAGAAGTACATCGAGATCAACGCCGCCTACTTCCGCAAGGCCAAGGCTTGATCGAGGCCGCCTCGGCGCCGCTGATCGCGGTCAACGCCCTGGCCAGCTCGATCTGGGTCGGCGGCCTGGTCGCGATCTTCGTCGTCGCGCGGGCGGCGAGCGCGACGCTCGAGCCGGCGGCGCGGGTCTCCTTCTTCCGTGCCCTCGGGCGCCGCTACGGAGTCCTCGGCAGCGCCGCGCTGCTGGTCGCACTGGCGAGCGGGGCGCTGCTGCTGCGCGGGCATCCCTGGGACGGGACCCTGACCGCGGCCACGATCGTCGCCGCGGCGCTGCTGGTCGCGGCCGTGGCCGGGATGGCGCAAGCGCGGGCGATGACCCGTCTGCGGCGACAGGCCCTGGCCGGCGGCGGCGGCGCACTCGAGCCGAGCGTCCGCCGCGGCGCGATCCTGGCGGCCGCCCTACGCGCCACGATCGCCGCCCTCACCCTGACCCTCGTCGTACTCGGCGCCGCCCTCGCCAGCTAGGCGAACCGCCCTTGCACGACTGAAGACTTGCGGTGCCTATCGGCCCCAAAAAGCTTCAGCCAGGCTAGATCGCGCACTCCCCCTCGCCGCGGATGACTTCGTAGGGGCTGGAGCGGTTCCAGTCGATGAACTCCTCCATCGTCTCGAGGCTGAACTCGACCGGCAGGGTCAGGTCCTTGACCTTGGCTTCGAAGGGCTCGTTGCCGACCCGCTCGGCGAAGGCGTCGAAGCCCTCCCCCTCGTTGCGCTCGGCCTCGTACATCCGCAGCCAACGCTCGACCGCGTCGGGCACGCGCTTGGCGGGCAGGCGGGATTTGAGCCGCTTGCCGAAGGCGACGTCGCCGTCGGCGGCGCGGCCGCCGATGTGGGGGATGTAGGCGGGCATCTGGCGGTCGCCGATCTTCAGCGAGGCGCCGTAGAAGCCGATCGTGCCGATGTGGTGCTGGCCGCAGCCGTTCGGGCAGCCGCTCATCTTGATCTGGATCGCGCGGGTCAGCGCGTCGTCGATCTGCATCGACTCGAGGCGGGCCTGGATCGCTTCGTTGAGGCCCATCGAGGCGGTGATCCCCATTTTGCAGCTGTCGGTGCCGGGGCAGCTGATCACGTCGTCGATTTCGAAGGCGCCGGCGCTCTCCAGACCGAGCTCGCGGAGCCGGTTCCAGACGTCGTAGAGCGCCTCGTCGCGGACCCAGCGCAGAACGATGTTCTGCTCGACGGTGCTGCGCGCGTAGCCGCCGCAGTACTCGCGCATGATCGCCGCCAGGCCGCGGAACTGCTCCGGGGTCAGGTCGCCGCGGGTCACCTTCACCGCGACGGCCGAGAAGCCGGGCTGGCGCTGCGCCGTGACGTTTCGCTCGACGAAGACGTCGAACAGCGAGCGGTCGCCGTTGGGGGATCCGTAGACGGCCCCCGCGGCCGGCGCGTGGGCCTCCTCGTCGTCGTCGAAGCGCAGCCGCTCCACCTCGGCGGTGTAGTCGCGTTCCTCGATCCAGTCGCCGCGCAGCTCCTCGTCGACCAGTTCGCGGAAAGCGTCCGGGCCGATTTTGTCGAGCAGGACCTTGATCCGGGCCCGGGCGCGGTTCTTGCGCAGCCAGTCCTGGCGGTCGAAGACGCGGACGATCGCCTCGCTCACCCGCAGGTAGGAGCCGTCGTCGACCGGGACGAAGTCATAGATCTTGTGGGCGAGGCGGGGCATGATCGCGGTGCCGCCGCCGACCCAGACCTCGAAGCCCTTGACGCCGTCGCGGAGCACCGGCAGGAAGCCGAGGTCGTGGATCGGCACGATCGCCCGGTCCGCCGGCGAGGCGGAGAAGGCGGCCTTCCACTTGCGCGGCATCGCCTGGGTGACCGGGTGGCGGACGAAGTAGCGCACGTAGGCACCGGCGTAGGGGGTCGGGTCGAAGACCTCGTCGCTGGCGATTCCCGCGTAGGGGTCGGCGGTGACGTTGCGGACGGTGTTGCCGCAGCCCTCGCGTGAGGAGAGGCCGGCCTTGCCGAGCTCGCGGATCAGCTCCGCCGCGTCGGCGAGGGGGACGTGGTGCAGCTGGATGTTCTGGCGGGTGGTGATGTGGCCTTTGCGCATCGGCACCCAGCGCTCGATGACGTCGGCGAAGGCGTCCATCTGCTCCGGCGAGACGCCGCCGAAGGGCAGCTTGATGCGGATCATCTGCACGTCGGCCTGGCGCTGCCCGTAGACGCCCTGTTTGAGGCGGAAGGGGATGAACTCGAGTTCCTCGCGCTGGCCCTCGAGGAAGCCGCCGGCTTCGGAGGTGAAGTCGTCGAACTCGTCTTCGAGGATCGGGATCACATGGCCCGGGACGTTCTCGTAGCGCTCCGGGTTCTCGCGCGAGCCAGGCGCCCCCTTGCCGTGCTGGCGCTTGCCGTGGTCGACGTCGAGGCCGTCGAGCGCCGCGGTGGCCGTGCTCTCAGGGGGTGCCGATACATCCATGCCGTTGAATCCTCCATCTCCAGGGTGCGGACAGGCCGGTTAAAACAGGCCGAGTGTGAAAATAGCAAAACCTGACCGGAATTCGGGTATTTACCCGTGCCACGCCTGGCCAGGGCTCCGGGGCAACGCGTTACGGGGTCAGGGCGGCGACGATCGCGGCCGCCGGCCGGACCTCGTCGATGCGCGCGACGGTCTGGCCCGCGTAGAGGGGACCGGCGTCGATCAGGTTCTCCGGGCCGTCGTCGGTGGCGCCGATCGGCGTGAGCAGGCGGCTGTGCGGGCGCTGGGCCCTGGCGAGGCGCAGCTGGGTCGCCGCGGGCAGGAAGCGCGCCGCCGGAGCGGAGAGGCGGTTCAGCGCCCGGCTCAGCCGCGGCCCGCGAGGATCGTTGCCGAGCCAGTGCCGCGTGGCGGCGTTGGGGACGACGCGGTGGGTGCCCGGCCAGCCGCTGCCGAAGAGCTCGGTCAGGACGGTCTCGGTGGCCGCCAGCGCCCGCTGCTTGTAGAGGGGATGGGCGCGGCTCTCGTCGCTGAGCAGGAAGCGCGTCCCGGCGACGGCGCCGTCCGCACCGGCCTCCAGGGCCAGTCGGACGTCGCCGCGCTCGGCGATTCCCCCCGCGATCAGGGTCGGGTAGCCGGGCGGCAGCGCCGCCCTGACCCGTTCGTGCAACTCCAGCGCCGGCGTGTCGCCGCGCACGTGCCCGCCGGCCTCGACCCCCTGGACGATCACCGCGTCGGCGCCGGCGGCGTGGGCCGCGCGCGCCTCCGCGACCGACCCGCACTGGTGGATCCACACCCCCGGGACCCGCCGCCGCGGACTGCCCCAGAAGGTGACGACCGCATCGGCGCCGGCCGCGGCCTCGAACCAGCTGCGCCGGGCGAAGGGCAGCAGCAGGTTGACCGCGACCGGCCGCCCGGTCAGGCGCCGGGCGGCGGCGAGCTGGCCTTCGATCGCCGCGGCGCCGTTGACGGCGATCGTCCCCAGCCCGCCGGTCTCCGAGACGGCGGCGGCCAGCTCGTGGCGGCTGAGCCCGCCGCCCATCCCGGCCTGGACGACCGGCGTGGTGACGCCGAGGCGCTCGAGGATCGTCACCCGCCGATCCTAAGAGGGACTAGAGCTTCACGCTCAGCCCGCGCGGGTCGTAGAGGCTCGCCAGCCGGGCCAGGGTGAGGGCGCCGAGCAGCAGGCCGAAGTCGCGCAGGGCGACGTCGTAGAAGCCCGAGTAGGTGAGCAGGTTGATGATGATCCCGGCCAGCCAGGCGGCGACGATGTAGGCGCCGTAGCGAGGCTTCAGCGCAACGGCGATGCCGGCGACGATCTCGACGACGCCGACCAGGTGCATCGCCGTGGAGGCGCTGCCGGGGACGAGGTCGTTGATCCAGGGGGCGAGGTATCCCTCCCAGTCGACGAGGACGTTGAAGAACTTGTCGAGGCCGAAGACGATCGGCGCGACCGTGAAGGCGATCCGCAGCAGCAGGAAGGCCTGGTAGGCGGGGTCGCCCGTGAGGCGTTCGGAGAAGCTCGCTGAGAGCTCCGGCGCCTGGGCGCGGGGGTCGAGCGTGGCAGTGGACATGAGGACCTCCTGGTTGGTTGACGGCTGCCCCCTTTGCGTCCCCGGCGGACGCCGTCTTACTTGCCGATCCGCTCCCGGCCCGGAAGCGCGCGGACCGCGAGGTAAGGCCCGGCCCGGCCCGGTCGCTAACAATGCATGCCAGCAGCGACCATGGCGATGCCGACCGAGATACCAGGAGCGCAGCCGGGCGCTCGCGACGCCGGCGAGGCTTCACGCGGGCTCTACGAGCGGCTCCGCGGCGAGGGCCGCGACCGCGAGACCGCGGTCGCCGAGCTCCACGCCCTGCTCTTGAAGGCGGCCCGCTTCGAGTTGAATCGCCGCCGCGCCTCACTGCCCCATCTGCGCGGCGACGACCACGAGGACCTCGCCCAGCAGAGCGCCGACGACGCGCTGCTGGCAGTGCTTCGCAAGCTCGGCGAGTTCCGCGGCGAGAGTCGCTTCACCACCTGGGCCTACAAGTTCGCGCTGCTGGAGGCGGGGGTGAAAGCCCGGCGGCGCGCCTGGCAGGGGCGCGAGATCCCGATCGAGGACGAGGCCTGGGCGACCCTCGCCGACGCCGGGGCGACGGTCTCCCACCAGGCCGAGTCGCGCGAGCTGATCGGCGCCCTGCGCGAGGAGATCGAGCGCAGCCTCAGCGCCCACCAGCGCCAGGTGCTGGTCGCGGTGGCGCTCAACGACGTGCCGATCGACGTGCTCGCCGAGCGGCTGAGCACCAATCGCGGTGCTCTCTACAAGACGCTCCACGACGCTCGCAGGAAGCTGCGCAGGGCCCTGGCCGAGCGCGGCCTCGACGCCGACGGCAACCATCCGGAGGAGGGACGATGAGCGATCCGCGAGAGAAGGCCGAGGCGGCGCGTCTGCTGGCCCGGGCGCTGGGCCCGGCGGGCCCCGAGCTGACCTGCGAGCAGTGCTTCGCCGAGCTCGATCGCTACGTCGAGCTGGAGCACGCCGGTTCCGACGCCGAGGCCGCGGTCCCCGGCATGCGCGCCCACCTCGCGGGCTGCCCCGCCTGCGACGAGGACCACCGCAGCCTGCTCGCCCTGCTCGACAGCGAGGGCTGAACCGCCAGGCGGGTTCGCCTGCGCGAAGATGGCGCCGTGGCCGGCACCTTCAAGCTCGTCGTCCTCGCCTCCGGCGGCGGCACCAACCTGCAGGCGATCCTCGACACGCTGCACGGGCGCGACGGGATCGAGGTGGTCGGGGTCGGCTCCGACAAGGCGGACGCGTGGGCCCTCGAACGGGCCCAGGTGGAGGGCGTCCCGACCGCCCTCTTCAAGGGTGAGGAGTACGGCGACCGGGCCGCGCGGGACGCCGCGATCGGCGACTGGATCGAGTCGCGCGGCGCCGACCTGGTCGTCCTCGCCGGCTACATGCAGCTGCTCGACGCGGCCTTCGTCGCCCGCTTCCGCAACCGCATCGTCAACGTCCACCCCGCCCTGCTGCCGGCCTTCCCCGGGCTCGACGCGATCGGGCAGGCGCTGGCGGCCGGGGTCGAGACGACCGGGGTGACGGTCCACTTCGTCGACGAGGGGGTGGACACGGGCGCGGCGATCCTCCAGCGCGAGGTCGCGGTGCCGGCGGGTCGGGATCGCGAGGAGCTGGAGAAGGCCGTCCACGCGGTCGAGCACGAGCTCTACCCGGAGGCGATCCGCATGATCGCGGAGGGCAGGGTTAGGATCGACGCCGACGATCCTCGCCGGGTCGCGATCGATGACTGAGCCAGCCGCAGACAGCCCCGAGAAGAGCGCCGACGACGGCGCGATCCGGGTGCGCCGGGCGCTGATCTCGGTCTCCGACAAGACCGGCGTCGCCGACTTCGCCAAGAGCCTGGCCGCGCTCGGCGTCCAGATCCTCTCCACCGGCGGCACCGCCGGCGCCCTGCGCGAGGCCGGCCTGACCGTCACCGACGTCTCCGAGTTCACCGGCCAGGAGGAGATCCTCGACGGCCGCGTCAAGACGCTGCACCCGCGACTGCACGCGGCGCTGCTGGCGCGGCGCGGCGACCCCGAGCACATGGCGACGCTGGCCCGCGAGGGGATCGAGCCGATCGACCTGGTCTGCGTCAACCTCTACCCCTTCGAGCAGACCATCGCCGGGCCCGACGTCCCCGCCGAGGTGGCGATCGAGAACATCGACATCGGCGGGCCGACGATGATCCGCGCCGCCGCCAAGAATCACGAGGGCGTCGCGGTCGTCGTCAAACCGGAGTCCTACGACGCGGTCTGCGCCGAGCTGGAGGAGAGCGGCGGGGAGATCTCCGCCTCGACCCGGCACTGGCTCGCCAACGAGGCCTTCGCCCAGACCGCCCGCTACGACGCCGCGATCAGCCGCTGGTTCTCGACCGAGTACGAGGACTTCCCGGAACACCTGGCGGTCGCCTACGAGAAGGTGCTCGACCTCTCCTACGGCGAGAACCCGCACCAGCGGGCGGCGCTCTACGCCGACGCCGGCGCCCGCAGCCACATCCTCTCGCGGGTCTCGAAGCTGCACGGCAAGGCGCTCTCCTTCAACAACGTCCTCGACCTCGACTCGGCCCGCAGCCTGGTCGACGATTTCGAGGAGCCGGCCTGCGTGATCGTCAAGCACAACAACCCCTGCGGGGTGGCGATCGGCGCCGACGCGCTCGAGGCCTACCTGAAGGCGCTGGCCTGCGACCCGGTCTCCGCCTACGGCGGCGTGATCGCCCTCAACCGCCCGGTCAGCAGCGAGCTGGCCGAGCAGCTGCACAAGAACTTCGTCGAGGTGCTGAGCGCCCCCGACTACGAGCACGGGGCGCTGGCGGTGCTGCAGCAGAAGGAGGCGATCCGCATCCTCTGCGAGGAGGAGCGCCGCCAGACGGACCCCCGCGAACGCGACGTCAAGCGCGTCCACGGCGGCCTGCTGATCCAGGACCGCGACGGCGACCCCGAGCCGCGCCAGATCATGGAGGTGGTGACGAAGACGCAGCCCAGCGAGGAGCAGTGGCAGGACATGCTCTTCGCCTGGACCGTCTGCCGGCGCGTCCGCTCCAACGCGATCGTGATCGCCAAGGGCGGCGCCACCCTCGGCATCGGCGCCGGCCAGATGAGCCGCGTCGACTCGGTCCGCCTCGCCGTCGAGAAGTGCCGCGACGCTCGCGGTGAGGAGGCCGACTCCCTGCTGGCCAGCTCCGCTGTCGCCTCCGACGCCTTCTTCCCCTTCGCCGACGGCCCCGAGCTGGCGATCCAGGCGGGCTCCAACGCCGTGATCCAACCCGGCGGCTCCAAACGCGACGGCGAGGTGATCGACGCCTGCGACAAGGGCGGCATCGCGATGGTCTTCACCAAGCACCGCCACTTCCGGCACTAGCTCGCGCCTGCGCTGTGCCGATGAGGGCTCCCGTATCCTTATAACTCCGCTTATCTGAAGAGTTATGGCTAAATAGGCCGTTAACTCGTCAGATAACCAGAGTTGTGAAGAACGCAAACAATCCTGCCGCTATCCTTATAACTCCGCTTATCTGAAGAGTTATGGCTAAATAGGCCGTTAACTCGTCAGATAACCAGAGTTGTGAGGATAGAAAACGAAAATAGCGATAAGGCCGTGCTCGACGAGCTCGGCGCCCGGCTGGCACGCACCCGCTTGGAGCAGAACGCCAGCCAGGAACAGCTCGCCGCCGCCGCCGGAGTCTCGAAGAGCACCGTCGAGAGAATCGAGACCGGCCGCGAGATAAAACTGACCAGCTTCGTGCGGGTTCTCCGAGCGCTCGGGCGGCTGGAGCTGCTGGACCGGCTCCTGCCCGAGCCCCTCCCCAGCCCGATCGAGCGCATCAGGATCCAGGGCAAGCGCCGCCAGCGGGCGGCCGAGCCGCGGCGAGAGGAGCAGCCACCGGGGAAGCGGCCGTGGCGCTGGGACTGGGAAGTCGACCCGAGCGAGAAGACGTGAGCGACGACGCCGGCGTCAATCTCTGGGGCCGAACGATCGGCGCAGTCTCGCTGGAGGAAGGGGCGGCGGCGGTCTTCCAGTACGAGCCGGCCTTCGTCCGCAGCGGCATTCAGGTGGCGCCGCTGACGATGCCGCTGAGGCCAGAGCCCTACTCCTTCCCGGAACTTTCCCGCGAGGCCTTCAGAGGACTCCCGGGGCTGCTCGCCGACTCCCTGCCGGACAAATACGGCCGCGCCCTGATCGATACCTGGCTGGCGGGGCAGGGGCGCAAACCTGGCAGCGCCAACGCGATCGAGAGGCTCTGCTACATCGGCCGCCGGGGCATGGGAGCGCTCGAGTTCGAGCCGGTCAAAGGGCCCCGCCCCTTGGCCGACCAGGAAATCCACATCGGCGCCCTGGTCGAGCTTGCTTCGCAGATCCTCAGCCATCGCGAGGACTTCGTCGCCTCGCTGCGCGACGGCAACGAGGAGGACGGGATGCGGGAGATCCTCAGCGTCGGCATCTCAGCCGGCGGCGCCCGCGCGAAGGCGGTGGTCGCCTGGAATCCGCAGACGCGGGAGATCCGCTCCGGCCAGGTCGAGGCGCCGCCCGGCTTCGAGCACTGGCTGCTGAAGTTCGACGGGGTCGACAGCAACAGGGACAAGGAGAAGCTGGCCGATCCAGAAGGCTACGGAGCGATCGAGTTTGCCTACGCGAACATGGCGACGGACGCCGGCATCGACATGCCTCCCTGTCAGCTGCTGTCGGAGAACGGGCGGCGGCACTTCATGGTCAGGCGCTTCGATCGTCCGACCCGCGGCGACAAGCTGCACATGCAGTCGCTTGCCGCACTCTCCCACTACGACCTGGACCAGGCGGGTGCCCATTCCTACGAACAGGCGCTGATGGCGATTCGCCGGCTGGGGCTGCCCATGGCCGACGCCGAACGCCAGGTCCGGCGCATGATCTTCAACGTGATCGCCCGTAATCAGGACGACCACGTCAAAAACATCGCCTTCCTGATGGACCGGGGTGGCGAGTGGTCGCTCTCACCGGCTTTCGACATGACCTACGCCTACAGCGAGAACGGTGTCTGGACCGGCCGGCACCAGATGTCGATCAACGGCAAGCGTGACGGCTTCGCGATCGAGGACTTCGAGCGCTGCGTCGAGTCCGTCTCGATGCGGCGGGGGCGAGCGGCCGAGATCGCCGCGGAGGTCCGCAAGGTGGTGGCCGAGTGGCCGGCCTACGCCACCGCGGCCGGGGTCGCGGACGGGGAAGCCGAAAGGATCGCCCGCACCCACCGGCTTGACCTGCCCCGCCGCTGAGCGCTCGCCTCGGGGCCGTCCGCACACCGGCGGCAGGGAAGGTCGCACCCGCCGTCGAAGCGAACCGCGTGGACGAGCGCAGCGAAGCGATCCAGGCGAAGTTCGAATGGCCGGTGATCATCGCCGCGCTGCTGACGATTCCGCTGCTGCTGATCCAGGAGTCGAATCTCGGCCAGCCATGGCAGGCGATCGGGACGGCTCTCAATTGGGTCACCTGGCTCGTCTTCGCCACCGAGGTCGTGGTGATGCTGTGCATAGTCCCGAGCCGGCGGACATGGCTGCGGACGCACCTGATCGACGTCCTCGTAACCGTGCTGACGCCGCCCTTCGCGCCGGCCGCGTGGCAGGCCACGCGGGTCTACCGGGTCGCCCGGCTCCTGCGCCTGGTGCGGATCTTCAGCCTGCGCAACCTGCTCTCGCTCGACGGGCTCAAGCTGGCGGCGCTGATCGCGGCCGCGACGGTCGGCGTCGGCGGCGCCGTCGTCGCCAGCATCGAGTCCACCGCCAAGGAACCCTGGACCACCTGGGACGGGATCTGGTGGGCGGTGACGACCGTGACCACCGTCGGCTACGGCGGTCTCGAACCCCATACCGACAGCGGCCGCATCATCGCCAGCGCGATCATGCTGGTCGGGATCGGTTTCGTTGCCCTGCTGACGGCCTTCATCGCCGACCGCTTCATCAAAGGCCAGGAGGAAAAGGAGGACCAGATCCTCGCCGAGCTGCGCGAGATCAGGGCGAAGCTCGAGGCGCTGGAGCGGCGCTAGGAGGGAAGCTGCTTCTGACGTTCGCTCGCTCGCCGCACATGGTCGCAGACCTCGTCGGGGGTGTCGGCGGTGACCAGCAGCTCTTTGTCGCCGGGGCCGATCATGCCGTCGTCCTCGAGGGTGTCGTCGATCCACTCGAGCAGCGGCTTCCAGTGCTGGGAGTCGACGAGGATCGTCGGGAAGTGCTTGATCCGGTGGGTCTGGATCAGGGTCAGGCTCTCGAACATCTCGTCGAGGGTGCCGAAGCCGCCGGGCATGATCACGAAGGCACGTGAGTAACGGACGAACATCAGCTTGCGGGCGAAGAAGTAGTGGAAGTCGAGGCTGCGGTTGACGTAAGGGTTGGTGTGCTGCTCGTGGGGCAGCTCGATGTTGAGGCCGATCGAGAGGCCGCCGGCCTCGGCGGCACCGCGGTTGGCGGCCTCCATCAGGCCGGGCCCGCCGCCGGTGATGACCGTGAAGCCCTGCTCGCTGAGGCAGGCTGCCGTCCTACGGCAGAGCTCGTACCAGCGGTGGCCCTCCTCGACCCGGGCCGAGCCGAAGACGGAGACGCCGTCGTCGACGTCGCGGAGGGCGTCGAAGCCGCGCTCGACCTCGTGGTGGATCCGCTGCAGGCGGACGTCGTCTTCGGCCTCGACGTCGCAGGGAACGCGGAGTAGGTGCTCGTCGCGCCTGGCGCCGGTGCTCGGGACCTGGCGAGCGTCGTCGTCTGCTGCCAAATGCCCCCGGCGGGACTCGAACCCGCGACGCGCGGCTTAAAAGGCCACCGCTCTAACCAGCTGAGCTACAGGGGCAGAAGCGCCCATGGTAGAGGGAGGCTGAGTGGCGTGCGGCCGAAGCCGTGCCGATCAGGAGAGGTCCGGCAGTCCCTGGTACGGGGTGGAGGCCTCGGCGTGGGCGCGGCGGGGGATGCGGCCGGCGCGGCGGGCGCCGTGGCCGGCCTCGACGGCGCCGCGCAGGGCGCGCGCCATCGCGGTCGGTTCCTCGGCCCCGAAGATGGCGCTGGCGGCGAGCACGGCGTCGCAGCCCAGCTCCATCGCCAGGGCGGCGTCGGAGGCGGTGCCGATGCCGGCGTCGAGGATGACCGGGACGGAGGCGCGCTCGGCGATGATCGCGACGTTGTAGGGGTTGCGGATGCCGGCGCCGGAGCCGATCGGCGAGCCCAGCGGCATCACCGCCGCGCAGCCGGCCTCCTCGAGGCGGCGGGCGAGGATCGGGTCGTCGTTGGTGTAGGGGAGGACGGTGAAGCCGTCGGCGACGAGCTGTTCGGCGGCGTCGAGCAGCTCGACCGCGTCCGGATAGAGGGTGCGGTCGTCGCCGATCACCTCGAGCTTGACCCAGTCGGTCTGGAAGGCCTCGCGGGCGAGCTTGGCGGTGCGAACCGCGTCGCGGGCGGTGAAGCAGCCGGCGGTGTTGGGCAGGGCGAAGAGGCCGAGGCGGTCGATCACCTCCAGGACCGAGCCCCCCGCGGCGGGGTCGATGCGGCGCAGGGCAACGGTGACGATCTCGGTGCCGGCGGCGCTCAGCGCCGCCTCCATCTGCTCCAGCGAGCGGAAGCCGCCGGTGCCGGCGATCAGCCGCGAGGACCACTCGCGACCACCCAGCTCCCAGCTCTCGGCGCCGCCTTGGATCGCGGCCAGCACCTCGACGCTCTGGCCCTCGCGCAGCGTCGTCCCCCCCCACTCTCCGCGCGGCACCACCTCGCCGTCGAGGGCGACGGCGACGCCGCGCGCCTGCTCGCCACGGGCTCCATCGAGGGCGCCCGTCTCGCGCACCGCGTCGGCCAGCGTCGCCGTCTCCGGCAGCTCGCGCGACTCGCCGTTCAGCTCGATCCTCATCGCGAGCCCTCGGCACGCTCGTCGGCAGCACGCTCCGCGGCTTCGGCGGCCTCGGCGAGCGCTGCCCCGCGCGCGGCAAGTTCGGCGGCACGGTCCGGCGCCTCCCCGGGGCTCAAGCCTCCCGAAGTCCTCTTGTCCTTTGTCACCCTCTGGGTTACAAAGGACAAACGCGCCGGGTTGGCAGGGGCGGCGGCTTCCGGCAACTGGTCGCCGGCGAGCACGGCGGCGACCGCGTCGGCGGTCAGCGGCGCCAGCAGGATGCCGTTGCGGTAGTGGCCCGTCGCCAGGATCAAGCCCTCGATCGCGCCCGGGCCGATCAGCGGCAGGTTGTCCGGGGTGCCGGGGCGCAGGCCCGCCATCGAGTCGGCCAGCTCCATCTCGGCGATGTCGGGCAGCAGCCGGTAGGCCTCGCGCAGCAGCTCGTGGACGCCGCCGGCGGTGACCGCGGTGTCGAAGCCCTGCTCCTCGGAGGTCGCGCCGACGATCAGGCGGCCGTCGGGGCGCGGCACCAGGTAGACACGCTCGGAGGCGACGATCCGCTCGCAGGGGGCGGCGCCGTCGCGGCTGCGCAGCTCGACGATCTGGCCCTTGACCGGACGCACCGGCGGCCGGGCGTGCTCCGGCAGCCACTCGGTGAGGCCCGACCAGGCGCCGGCGCAGAGCACGACCGCGTCGGCGCGCAGATCCTCGCCAGCGGCGGTCCGCACCCCGGCCAGGCGCTCACCATCGAAGAGGCCGGCGACGACCCCGGCCCCGGTCCGCACGGCGCCGGACGGGGCGGTCGCCCGAGCCGCCCCGGCCCCGTCCCCAGCCAAGGCCGCCAGCAGCGCCCGGGTCAGCGCTCGCGGGTCGACCGCGGCCTCGCCCGGGGCGTGGACGCCGCCGTTGAAGGAGGGCGTCAGGCCCGGCTCGAGATCGCGGCAGCGGCGCGGCGGCAGCCATTCGGCCTCGAGGCCGAGCGAGCGCTGCAGGTCGTGGACGCGGCGCAGCTCGCCCGCCTCGTCGCGGTCGAGGGCGATGTGCAAAGCCCCCTGGCAGGTGTAGCCGGTGCTCTCCCCCGTCGCCGCCTCCAGCTCGGCGACGAAGTCCGGGTAGAGCTGGGCCGAGGCGAGGGTCATCTCCAGCAGCTCCGGCTCGCCGAAGGCAAGCTCGCCGACCGGGGCCAGCATCCCGGCGGCGACGCGGGTGGCGCCGGCCGGCGGCTCGGCCCGCTCCAGCAGCGCCACACGGGCGCCGCGCCGGGCAGCGCGCCAGGCGCAGCTGAGGCCGATCACCCCGCCACCTACGAATATCGCGTCGAAACTGCGCTTCTCTGTCACGTCATTGCCTCCGCCGGCATTACCCGGATCAGGTCCATACGGTCGGTGACCTCGGTGCCACCCTCTCAGCCCTCGCGGGCTCCCGTTACTCCGACAAGGCTACCCCCATCGCGCCGGCGGCAGGCCGGGTGAGCCGGTTGCGACGTTCATAATCGAGCCATGAGCCTCGCGCCCCCCGAGTCCGCCGGTCCGCTGCGCCGCGAGCGGCTGCGCACGGCGCGCCTCTACTTCGTCTGTGACGCGCGACCGCGTGGCGAGGACCCGGAAGCGCTGCTGCGGGCGGCGCTGAGCGGCGGCGTCGACATCGTCCAGCTGCGCGAGAAGGAGCTGGGCCGGGCCGAGATCGAACGCGCGGCGTCGACCTTCCGCCGCGTCTGCGACACCTACAGCGCCCTCTTCATCGTCAACGACGACCCCGACCTGGCCCGCACCTGCAACGCCGACGGCGTTCACGTCGGCCAAGACGACGCCTCGGCCGAGGAGGCGCGAGAGCTGCTCGGGCCGAACGCGATCATCGGCCTCTCGACCCACTCGCCGGAGCAGATCGCCGCCGCCGCCGAGCGCCCCGTCGATCACATCTCCGTGGGCCCTATCTGGGAGACGCCGACCAAGGCCGGGCGCCCCCCGGTCGGCCTCGAGCTGATCTCCCACGCCGCCGCGCAGGCGAGCCGCCCCTTCTTCGCGATCGGCGGCATCGACCCGTCCAACGCCGGGCAGGTCGTCGGCGCCGGGGCGCGGCGGCTCTGCGTGGTGCGGGCGCTCCGCGACGCTGCCGATCCGACCGCCACGGCCGAAGAGCTGCGCCGGGCCTTCGCCACCGGCGAGGAGGCCGGGCCGAACAGCCAGGACGAGCTGCTGGACCAGCCGGCCCCCTGGCGAGGAGTGGCGCCCGGTGGCTGAGGAGCGCCATAAGCGCAAGGAGCGCGGCGCCGACCGGATGAAGAGCGGCTACGCCAAGGCCGAGCAGCGCAACCAGGCGGCCCGCGAGGCCCTGAAACCGCTGGACGAGGGCGAGCGGCCGGCCGTGGTGACGGTCGGCGCCGTCGTCGCCGGGCTGATCGCGCTCTCGATCGTCGCCGGCTCCCTGGCCGGGGTAAAGGTCAACGGCGAGACCCCGAAAGTGCCCCAGATCCTCGCCCCGGCGCTGATCATGGGCGTGATGTCCTGGGGGATGTGGCGCGCCCGCTACTGGGCCGTGCTCGGCTTCCAGCTGATCCTCGTCTTCCTGATCTTCAGCGCCGTCTTCGGGCTGACCGTGCAGGCGGCGACCGTGGCCCAGTTCGCCGCCACCCTCGGCCTGCTCGCCGTCTCCGGCGCCTTCTTCTTCTTCATGGTCAAAGCGATGGCGCGGATCCAGATGCCGGACCGCGGCCCCCGCGAGTAACCACCCGATCGGGTGGTTCCTTTGGGACGAGATGCGTGGCTAAGGAACCACGCGATCGCCGTTCTATAGGCTCAGGCCAATGTCAGATTCCTTCGATGTGATCGTGATCGGCGGGGGTCCTGGCGGCTACGTCGCCGCCATTCGCTCCGCGCAACTCGGCAAGAAAACCGCCGTGGTCGAGCGTGACAAGGCCGGTGGCCGCTGCCTCAACTACGCCTGCATTCCCGCCAAGACGATCCTGCGCACGGCGGAGATCTACACCGAGGCGCGCGAGAGCGCCGACCTCGGCGTCGTCGCCAAGGACGTCTCGCTCGACTGGGACGCCGTCGGCAAGCGTCGCGCCGCCGTCTCCGAATCGCTCTCCGGCGGGGTGAAGATGCTCTGGGACAAAAACAAGGTCACCGTCATCGAGGGCGAGGGTTCGCTGACCGCCGAGGGCAACGTCAAGGTCGGCGAGGAGATCTACGAGGCCGGTGCCGTGGTACTGGCGACCGGCTCGGTGGCGCTGCCGATCCCCGGAGTCGAGTTCGGCGAGCGCATCGTCGACACCTGGGGCGCCTGGTCGCTGCCGGAAGTGCCGAAGAAGATCGCCGTGGTCGGCGCCGGCGCCTCGGGCTGTGAGATCGCCTCCGCCTACGGCCGCTTCGGCACCGAGGTGCTGCTGCTGGAGATGCTGCCGCAGATCCTCCCCGCCGAGGACAAGGACGTGGTCCGCGTCGTCGAGCGCGCCTTCAAGAAGCAGAACATCACCGTCGCCACCGGCAACCCGGTCGAGAACGTCGAGGCCGGTGGCAAGTCCGTCAAGCTCACCTACGGCGATACGACCACCGAGGTCGACTACCTCTGCATCGCCGGCGGTCGGCGTGCCGACACCGAGGGCCTGGGCCTGGCCGAGGCCGGGGTCGAGCTGGAGGACAACGGCAAGGTCAAGGTCGACGAGTTCCAGCGGACCACGAACCCGAAGGTCTACGCGATCGGCGACCTGGTCAACGCCAAGGCGCTCGCCCACAAGGCCTCCGAGGAGGGCGTCGTCGCGGCCGAGCACGCCAGCGGCGCCGAGACCCACCCGGTCGACCAGAAGCTGGTCGCCGGCGCCACCTTCAGCCACCCGCAGGTGGCCAGCGTCGGCCTCACCGAGGCGGCCGCCAAGGAGGCCGGCAACGACGTCAAGGTCGGCAAGTTCAAACTCGGCGGCGTCGGCGGCGCGACCGTCTACGACGACAAAGAAGGCCTCGTCAAGGTCGTCGCCGACGGCAGGTACGGCGAGATCCTCGGCGTCCACATCGTCGGCAACCGCGCCTGCGACATGATCGCCGAGCTGGTCGCGACGATGGCCCTCGAGGGCGGCTACCAGGAGCTGGCGCGGATCATGCACCCGCACCCGACGATCTCCGAGTCGATCTTCGAAGCCGCCCGGGCCGTCGACGGCTGGGCGACGCACGCCTGAGCGTCCTGCAAATCGGCGCATCTTGGGGTCCTCGGTCGCTCGGTTCGGGTCACGCACGGAGTGCGCTCCCCTCACCTCACTTCCCTGCGTCCCCCAATCTGCTTGATTTTCGGACGCTCAGATGGCTAGCTCAACTTTTTACTTCGATCTCGGATCGCCTTACGCGTACCTCGCCGCGGAGCGGGTCAGCGGGCTGTTCACGGAAGCGGAGCTGGAGCAGCCGGAGTGGGTGCCGGTGCTGCTCGGGGGGCTGTTCGCGCGCTTCGACCGCGGCTCCTGGTCGCAGACTCCGGCCCGCGCGGAGGGGATCGCCGAGGTCGAGCGGCGGGCCTCCGCCTACGGGCTGCCGCCGATCCAGTGGCCCGATCCCTGGCCCGGCAACATGCTGACCGCGATGCGGGTGGCGACCTTCGCCAAGCAGACCGGGCGCACCGTCTCCTTCTCCCTCGCCGCCTTCCGCCAGGCTTTCGCGGCCGGTCGCGCCCTCGGCGACCCCGACAACGTGATGATCGCCGGCGCCGCCTGCGAGCTGCACCCGCGGGCGCTGCTCAAAGCGGTGCAGACCGAGATCGTCAAGAACGCCCTGCGCGAGGCGACCGACCGGGCCGGCGACCGCGGCGTCGAAGGCGTGCCGGCGCTGGTCGTCGGCGAGCGGGTCTTCTGGGGGGACGACCTGCTGGAGGACGGCCTGGAGGCGGCTCGGGGCTAGCCCCCCATTCGTCCGGAACGGTCTCCGCGGGCGTCAAAGACCGTGGCGACGATCATCTAATGTGGCCGTCGATGGCCGATCTGCCCGATGCCGCGACCTGTTACGAGCTGCTCGCGCGCATGGCCTTGATCCGCCGCTTCGAGGAGGAGGCGGGTCGCCAGTACCAGCGCGCCAAAGCCGGCGGCTTCCTGCACCTGGCGATCGGCGAGGAGGCGACGATCGTCGGTACCACCTCGGTGATGCGCGACGAAGACTTCCTGATCGGCACCTACCGCACCCACGGCCACGCGATCGCCCGCGGCACCGAGCCCAAGCGGGTGATGGCGGAGCTGTTCGGGCGGGTCGATGCACATCTTCGACGCCGAGAATCGCTTCATGGGCGGCTACGGAATCGTCGGCGGCAACCTGCCGATCGCCGCCGGGCTCGCCCTCGCCTCCCAGTACAAGGGCGAAGACGCGGTCACCGTCTGCATGTTCGGCGACGGCGCCTCCAACACCGGCAACTTCGGCGAGACGATGAACCTGGCCGCGCTCTGGAAGCTGCCGGTCTTCTTCCTGGTCGAGAACAACCTCTACGGGATGGGCACCGCGGTCGAGCGCCACTCGGCCCAGACCGACCTCTCCAAGAAGGCCGAGGGCTACGGGATCCCCGGCACGCGGGCCGACGGGATGGACGTGGTCGCCGTGCGCGAGGCCGTCGCCGCGGGGATCGAGGCGGCGCGCCAGGACTCCCGCCCCACCCTGCTGGAGGTCGTCACCTATCGCTACCGCGGCCACTCCGCCGCCGACCCCGAGGTCTACCGCGAGCGCGAGGAGGTCGAGGAGTGGCGCGAGAAGGACCCGATCGAGACCTTCGCGCGGCGCTGCGTCGAGGCCGGCGTGCTTGGCGAGCGCGAGGTGCAGCAGGCCCGCGACGCGGCCGAGGCGACGGTCGTCGCGGCGGCCGAGTTCGCCGAGGCCTCGCCGGAACCGCCGCTCGACACGATGTACGAAAACCTCTACGCGACGACCGACCCGGGCGGCTGGTACGCGGTCGACGAGCGCAGCCCGGAGCCGCACCGCGGCGAGCGCGAGGGGTCGATGCCCGACTCGGCGCGCGAGCTGGCCGAGGCCGGCGCGGCGTACGCCGGCCAGGCCGAAGGGCCACGGCCGAACCCGGCGCTGCAGGGCGACGCCCAGGACGGCGCCGAGTCGCGGGTCTCGGCCGAGCGCGAGGTCGGCGACGAGCCCGAGGACCTCTCCCCGGAGCGGGCGATCGACACCGAGGAGGACGCGGGCTGATGGCGACGCTGCGCATGCGCGAGGCCCTGCGCGACGCGATGGCGGAGGAGATGCGCCGCGACGAGGGCGTCTTCGTGATGGGCGAGGACGTCGGCGTCTTCCAGGGCGCCTTCAAGGTCACCGACGGTCTGCTCGACGAGTTCGGCGAGCGCCGCGTGCGCGACACGCCGATCTCCGAGAACACGATCGTCGGCACCGGGGTCGGCGCGGCGATGGCGGGACTGCGGCCGGTCGTCGAGCTGATGACCGTCAACTTCTCGCTGCTGGCGCTGGACCAGATCGTCAACCACGCCGCCGCGATCCCCTACATGTTCAACGGCCAGGCCCGGGTTCCGATGGTGATCCGCATGCCGGGCGGCGGCGGCCACCAGCTCGGTCCCACCCACTCGCACAGCTTCGAGGCCCTCTACCTGCAGGTGCCCGGCCTGCTGGTCGCCTGTCCCTCCACCCCGGCCGACGGCAAGGCGCTGCTGAAGGCGGCGATCCGCGACGACAACCCGGTCATCTTCATCGAGCACGAGAGCCTCTACGGCGTGCGCGGCGAGGTGCCCGAGGGGGAGGACGAGGTGCTGCGCTTCGGCGAAGCGGCGGTCCGCCGCGAGGGCGGCGACGTGACGATCGTCGGCGTCCTGAAGATGGCCCAGGTGGCCGAGCAGGCGGCGACCGCGCTGTCGCACCAGCACGGGGTCGAGGCCGAGGTGATCGATCCCCGCACCCTGCGCCCGCTCGACCTCGACACGATCCTCGAGTCGGTCCGCAAGACCAACCACGCGGTGATCGTCGAGGAGGGCTGGCCGCACGGCGGCGTCGGCGCCAACCTGGCGACGCTGATCACCGAGCAGGCCTTCGACGACCTGGACGCGCCGGTGCAGCGGGTAACCGGTGCCGACGTGCACATGCCCTATTCGAAACGACTGGAGCAGGCGGCAATCCCACACGAGGAGCACGTGGTGAAGGCGGCGCTGGCGACCCTGGAGGGTTCGATCTGATGGCCGAGATAGTCATGCCACGCCTGTCCGACTCGATGGAGGAGGGCACCGTCCTGCAGTGGCTGAAGCAGGTCGGCGATGAGATCGCGATTGGCGATGAGATCGTCGAAATCGAGACCGACAAGGCGAACATGGCCTACGAGAGCGACGTGGCCGGGACGCTGGCGGAGATCTTGGCCGAGGAGGGGGCGACTCTTCCGATCGGCAGTCCTATTGCCACTGTTGGGGATCCGGCGGAGGGTTCGAAGCCCTCAGCTGCGGGGTCTGACGAAGACGCGGCAGCGAGGGACGAGGGGCAGGGTCCTGCGGGCGAGGACGTGGCTTCGTTCTCGGACCCTGCCCCTCGTCCCCCACAGGCGAGTCCCGAGGGAACCGCCGGGGCTCCGATCGCTACTGAGACTGCGGCGGTGCCGTCGTCGGATAACGGCGACAGGGTCAAGGCATCGCCTGTCGCGCGACGGATTGCTGAGGAGAAAGGCGTCGACCTGTCCACCATCCAGGGCTCTGGACCAGGGGGGCGGATCGTCAAGTCGGATGTGAAGAAGGCGGCCTCGTCTGCGGGTGACGGGGGGGCGGGGGTCCCCCGCGGCGCGGAGGCGCCCCCGGCGCCGAGCACCGTGGGGGATGCCCACCCGGCAGGACCCGCAGCTGAGGGGTCTGCTCCCTCACCTGAGACCGCGAAGGGTCAGGTCACCTACGAGGACCTTTCGAAGCTGCAGTCGACGATCGCCCGCCGCATGTCGGAGTCGAAGGCGACGGCGCCGCACTTCTACCTCGAAGCGGAGATCGAGATGAGCCGGGCGGTCGAGGCGCGGGCGCGGATCAAGGCGACGGCGGCCGAGGGCGAGGTAGTGCCCTCCTTCAACGACATGGTCGTCAAGGCCTGCGCGCTGGCGCTGCGGGAGCACCCGCGGGCCAACGGCGCCTACCGCGACGGCCGCTTCGAGCTCTACTCGCGGGTCAACGTCGGCGTCGCCGTGGCGGCCCAGGACGCGCTCGTCGTCCCCACCGTCTTCGACGCCGACAGGAAGGGCCTGCGTCAGATCGCCAGCGACTCGCGGGCACTGGCACAACGGGTCCGCGAGGGGACGATCACGCCACCGGAGCTCTCCGGCGGCACCTTCACCGTCTCCAACCTGGGGATGTACGGGATCGACAACTTCAGCGCCGTGATCAACACTCCCCAGGCGGCGATCCTCGCCGTCGGCGCGATCAAGGAGCGCCCGGTCGTCCGCGATGGCGAGATCGTCCCCGCCCAGATGCTCGGCGTCACCCTCGCCTGCGACCACCGCATCCTCTACGGCGCCCCCGCCGCCGAGTTCCTGGCCCGCGTCCGCACGCTCTTGGAAGAGCCCCTCTCGCTGGCGCTTTAGCTGATCCACTGAAGAGTTGTGGGGCCTATCGGACCGTCAACTCTTCACTGGATCGCCGATCAGCACGTCTTTCTGGCGCCCGTCACGGCATTCCAGGCGCGGCCGAGCGAGAAGTCGGCCGCCACTCGGAAGACGCCGGGATGGGAGGCGCGGGCGACGGTCCAGTCGCCGCGGCGGAGGATGCAGCCGGCCCCGCGGGCGATCGACCAGTACGGGGTGAAGTTGACGCGGACCAGGAACTCGCCCGGCCTGGTGACGTCGAGGGCGAAGCCCTGGCGGCCGACCCAGAGCGTCTGCGCCCGAGCGGCGCCGATCGGCGCGACCAGCGGCTTGGCGCCGCGCACCTGGTAGATCCGCCAGTGGGCGGAGCTGTAGCGGAGGCTCAGGTACGCGGGAGGGGCGGCGGCCGGCAGGCTCTCCCCAGTGGCCTGGCGGCCGCCGAGGATCAGCCGCCGCTCGGCGACCGAGGAGTAGTCGAGCGGCGCGTCCGGGAGGGCCACGTAGGAGATCGCGTTGCGGCGCAGCCAGGAGCTGTAGGTGGCGTCGGTCAGCTCGCCCTGGCCGTAGAAGACGTCGTCGCGGGTGGTGTCGAGCTGGCGCAGCCAGCCGCGGGCCAGCTCGAATTTCGGCGCCAGGTAGGCGGACTCCCAGTGGTTGGCGGTCGGCGGCACCTCGATCCGCGTCCCCTCGCCGCCGTGCGCCCGCAGCCAGCCGGCCGCCGGTTCGAAGTAGTCCGAGGCGGTGGAGGGGTCGCCGACGCTGCGGGCGATCTGGTTGACGCTCGCGGTCAGCTGCCAGTAGAGGCCGCCGACCATCGCCAGGACCAGGAACCAGGGGGCGACCCGCGGCCGCCGCGCCAGCACCACCGCGGCCAGCACCGGGCCGCCGAAGAGGGCGCCGAGGCGGACCGCATTGCCGCCCATCGCGTTCGGCGCCAGCCAGATCAGCGTCGAGACGAGCACGTAGCCGATCAGGACCCGGCGCAGCTGCCGCTCCTCCGGCAGGCCGCGGATCACGAAGAGGGCGCCGCCGCAGAAGAGCGGGATCGCGATGAAGGAGGAGAAGGCGAAGGGGAACGTCCCCGGTTCGGGGAAGGCGAGGTTGGGGACGACGGTGAGGGTGAGGGCCAGGCCGGCGACGCCGAGCGCGGCGCGGCTCGCCCGCTTCCCCCGTTCGGCCGCCCCGGCGAGGACGACGCCGGCGAGGAAGGCAGCCGCGACCGGGCTGGCGAGCGCGCAGGCCGCGGCGGCGGCGATCGCCAGGGGCCCGCGGCCGGCCTGCAGGGCGCGCAGGGAGCCGAGGCCGAAGGCGACGCCGAGCGCGAAGGTCAGCTGGCCGTCGGCGAGCAGCGTCACCACCCCGGCGGCGAACCAGAGGGTTGCCCAGCGCGCCTCCGTCCCCCAGCGGTCGCGGACGAGGCGGTCGAAGAGGTAGGCGGAGGAGACGACCGCGAGCCCGCCCACGACCTGCGGCCCCAGCAGCGCCGCCAGCGGCGGGAAGAGGACGCTGTAGGTGAGGGTGTAGTGGCCGCCGTACCAGCTGCCGTTCCAGATCGCCAGGCCGGCCTGCTGGAACAGCTCGGTGCGGAAGACCTGCGCGGCGAGGTCGCCGACGGGCGGGCTCCAGACCAGCATCGCCAGGGCCAGCGCGGTGCTCAGCGCAACGGCCGGGAGCCATTCGGGGCGGAGTGGCTTTGACTGGACCATCGGCGGGGGAGCTAAGGATACGGGCGCGTCCTGCAACGATTTCAAGGGTGAGCGCCGAGATCCTCGTTGTCCGCTGCGGAATTGTCCCCTACGAGGAGGCGCGCGAGGCGCAGCGGCGCCTCGCGGAGCGGCGCCAGCGCGACGAGATTCCCGACGTCCTCTTGCTGCTCGAGCACCCCCCCGTCTATACCCGCGGCCGTCGCGCCACGGCCGACGAGCTGCCGATGGGAAGGGAGTGGTACGAGGCGCAGGGGATCGAAGTGCGCGACACCGACCGCGGCGGCCGGGTCACCTACCACGGCCGCGGCCAGCTGGTCGCCTACCCGATCGTCTCCCTCACCCCCTACGGCGACGATGTCCACGAGTACGTGCGGCGCCTCGAGCGGGTGATGATCGGCGCCCTCGCCGAGCACGGCGTCGAAGCGGGGCTGGTCGAGGGCCTCACCGGCGTCTGGGTCGGCGGCGACCAGCAACCCTCCGGTCGACGGGCCGAAAGTACGCCATATGGGAGGGAAATCGGCCCGTCAACCTCGGACGGGGGCGGGCGCAAGATCGGCTCGATCGGGGTGCACGTGAGCCGGGGGGTGACGACGCACGGGCTGGCGGTCAACGTCAACAACGACCTGCAGCCGTTCGAGTGGATCGTGCCCTGCGGGATCGAGGGGGTGGCGATGACCTCGCTGGCGCGCGAGCTGGGTGCCGAGCAGGACCTCAATGCCTTCGCCGACACTGTCGTCGCCCACTTCGCCGCCGTCTACGACCGTGCTCCCGTCGCCACCGCTGCCGCCGATCTGGGCCTGGAGCTGCCGCCCGCTACGCTCGGTCTCCCCCGATGAGCGAGACGATCGAGCAGAACGAGGCAGCGGAGCGCACGGCCCCGTCGGCGGCATCCGCGGCACCAGCCGCGCCCGCCGAGCGAGTCCACGTCACCCGCTCCCGCGCCAAGCCCGGCGGCACCGCTTCCGCAGCCGACGGCACCGTCCCCTTCAAGCGCGCCCGCAAGCCGCCGTGGCTGAAAGTGCCGGCGCCGGGCGGGCCCAACTACCGGCGCCTGAAGGCGACGATCGGCGCCGACAACCTCCACACCGTCTGCGAGGAGGCCAACTGCCCCAACGTCGGCGAGTGCTGGGAGCGCGGCACCGCGACCTTCATGATCCTCGGCGACGTCTGCACCCGCCGCTGCGGCTTCTGCAACGTGCAGACCGGCAAACCGATCTGGAACGACCCGCTGGAGCCGGCCCGCGTCGCCAACCAGGTGAAGAAGATGGGGCTGCGGCACGCGGTCGTCACCTCGGTCGACCGCGACGACCTGCCCGACTACGGGGCCAGCGCCTTCGTCGGCGTGATCCGCTCGATCCGCATGCAGGCGCCGGGCTGCAAGGTGGAGATCCTCACTCCCGACTTCCGCGGCCAGGAGATGCCGCTGGCCAAGGTCGTGCACGAGAAGCCCGACGTCTTCAACCACAACGTCGAGACGGTGCCGCGGCTGTACCCGGTGGCGCGCCGCGGCTCCCAGTTCCTGCGCTCGGCCCGGGTGCTGCGGATGGCAAAGGAGATGGGCGGGCCCGACGTCGTCACCAAGTCGGGGCTGATGGTCGGGCTGGGCGAGAGCTTCGAGGAGATGGTCGAGGCCTTCGGCATCCTCCGCGAGCACCGGGTCCAGGTGCTGACCGTGGGCCAGTACCTGCGCCCGACCGAGAACCACCTGCCCGTCGCCCGCTACTGGCACCCGGACGAGTTCGCGGCGCTGGAGAAGGCCGCCTACGAGCTGGGATTCGAGTCGGTCGCCTCCGGCCCCCTGGTCCGCAGCAGCTACCACGCCGACCAGAACCTGCCCGAGGCCCACCGGGCCGACGCGCTGATCGCCTAGCTGGCAACGCCACAGGTCCGCCGAGAGTGGAGCCAGCCGGGATCGAACCGGCGACCTCCGCCTTGCAAAGGCGGCGCTCTGCCAGCTGAGCTATGGCCCCTCGCCGGGAAGTCTAGGCGGCAGGAGCGCCGCTCGCCAGGCGGCTCAGCGGACGACGGCGCGTTTGTATTTGCGCACCGAGAGGGTGGCGAAGAAGACGGCGATGCCGAAGGACCAGGCGACGGCGCCCCAGACGTCGTTGCCGGCGGGAGCGCCGAGGAAGAGGGAGCGCATGGCGTCGACGACGATCGTGAAGGGGTTGACTTCGGCGAATGCCTGGAGGGCGCCGGGCATCGATTCGACCGGGACGAAGGCCGAGGAGACGAAGGTGAGCGGGAAGATGACGATGAAGCCCAGCGACTGGGCCGCCTCCGGCGAGGTGGAGGTGAGGCCGACGTAGGCGAAGACCCAGGAGAAGGCGTAGCCGAACAGCAGCAGCAGGAGGATGCCGGCGACGATGTGGGCGAACGGGGCGTCGAAGGAGAAGCCGGCGATGACGCCGACGGTGAGCATCACCGCGATCGAGATCGCGTTGGTGACGACGTCGGAGAGGGTGCGGCCGGCGAGGACCGCGGCGCGGGACATCGGCAGCGAGCGGAAGCGGTCGACCAGGCCCTTCTTCAGGTCCTCCGACAGCCCCAGAGCGGTGACGAAGCCGCCGAAGGACATCGTCTGGACGACGATCCCCGGCATCAGGAAGTCGATGTAGCTGTATCCGGGGGTCGTGATCGCGCCGCCGAAGACGTAGGCGAAGAGCAGCACGAACATGATCGGCTGCACGGTGAAGGAGAGCAGCAGGTCGGGCGCGCGGGGGATGCGCAGGAGGCTGCGCTTGGCCAGCACCAGGGTGTCGGAGACGGCGTAGCGCAGGCCGCTCATCGCTCCTCCCCCTCGCTGGTCGAGTTGTTGCCGCTATCCGGCATCGACTCGCCCTGCTCCAGCGCGTGGCCGGTCAGGGTGAGGAAGACGTCGTCGAGGGTCGGCCGCCGCATCGCCACGTCGTCGATCCCGATGTCCGCCTCGTTGAGGCAGCGGACCGCCTCGGCGATGGCGCCTTTGCGCTCGTGGATCGGCATCCGCAGGGTGCCGTCGACCATCGAGGGGCGCTCCGCCGCGACCGGCTCCAGCACCCTGATCGCCGCCTCGGCGTCGGCCGCGGACTCGAGCGTCACGTCGAGGTGCTCGCCGCCGAGCTGGTCCTTCAGCTCGTCGGAGCTGCCCTCGGCGATGACGCGGCCACGGTCGATCACGGAGATGCGGTCGGCGAGGCGGTCGGCCTCGTCCAGGTACTGGGTGGTGAGCAGCACCGTGGTGCCGTCGGCGACCCGGCCTTCGATCGTCTCCCAGAGGGCGATGCGGCTGCGCGGGTCGAGGCCGGTGGTCGGCTCGTCGAGGAAGAGGACGGGTGGGTGGGCGACCAGGGCGGCGGCGAGGTCGAGGCGGCGGCGCATCCCACCCGAGTAGGTGCGGACCAGGCGGTCGGCGGCGGCGCTGAGGTCGAAGCGCTCCAGCAGCTCGGTGGCGCGGCGGGCTGGCTGGCCCTTGGGCAGGTGGTAGAGGCGGCCGACCATCTCCAGGTTCTCGGCCCCGGTGAGGTTCTCGTCGACCGCCGCGTACTGGCCCGCGAGGCCGATCTTGGTCCGCAGCTGCGGCGCCTGGCGCTCGACGTCGAGGCCGGCGACCCGGGCGCTGCCGCCGTCGGGCGGGAGCAGCGTGGTGAGGATCCGGACCGCGGTCGTCTTGCCGGCGCCGTTGGGCCCGAGCAGGCCGAGCACCGTGCCAGCCGGGACCCGCAGGTCGACGCCGTCGAGCGCGCAGACGTCCTTGTAGGACTTGCGCAGTCCTTCGGCTTCGATGGCGAGGTCGGCTGCCATCGGGGCAACCTATCTAGCGGCCATCGCCGGCCGGACTAATCGTCGAAGTCGAAGTCCTTCGGGGGCTTCTGCTCGAACCAGAGGTTGTCGTCCTCGGGGGCATCCTCGAGGAACTCCGGGGTGTCCTCGAGCACGTCCTCGTGCGAGGAGGGTGCGGGCGGTGAGGGTGGGATGGGGTCTTCCTCGGGCTCGGGGGGGGCCTCGGGCGTGGCTAGCTCGTGCTCGTCGGAGACCTCCTCGTCGGGCTCGTCGTCCTCGAACGCGACCTCGCTCCCGGCCTCGTCCTCCTCCTCGTCGAGGTCGACGAAGACGGCCGGCGCTTCCTCGGTCGGGGGGGCGCCGGGCTCGTCGGGGAGCGGCGCCTCGAGCGCTTGGTTCAGCTCGTCGGAGAGGCGCTGCTCGCTGAAGAACTCGTCGAATTCGTCGGCCGGCTCCTCCTCGGCGGGCGGGGCGGGTGCCTCGTCGGGGATGCTGGCCTCGATCCCGTCCAGCGGATCGACCGGCGCGAGACGGGGCTCGGCCAGCTCGGCGTCGATCAGCTCCTCGTCCGAGGGGGCGTCGGACCCGGTGGCGGCGTCCTCGAACTGGCCCTCGACGTCGAAGAGTTCGGTCGGCTGCTCGGCGATCGCGTGGCGCTCCTCGGTGGAGGGGCCGGAGTCGACGATCGCCTCGTGCTCCATCGCCGGGTGCTCCTCTTCGGCGGGGCCGTCGTCGGGCTCGGCGGGCAGCTCCTCCTCGGGGGCGTCCGGCGCCTCGGCGGGAGCGGGCGCCTCCTGCAAGTCGGTGATGTTGGGGGCGCGCCTGCCGCCCGGCTCCTCGTCCGACTGCTCCCCCGCCCCCACCTCGGGAGCGACCAGGAACTCGGTCGGCGCCTCGGCAAACGGGTCCGGCTCGTCGGGCCGCTGCGGAGGCCCAAAGGCCTCGTCCTCGAGCTTTTTAAGCTCGGCGTCATCCGCGCCATGCGCGCGCTTCAGTTCCAGGTGCTCTCGGATTGCGTCGTCGAGGATGCTCATGGCGATTCCGTGAGGCTGCCAAAGACTATGCGGTTATCCTTGCGCTTGCGAGGCAATGGGATCAACTTCCCAGCCAAGCACCGCGGGGCTATAGCTCAGCTGGCAGAGCGCCTGGATCGCACCCAGGAGGTCGGCGGTTCGAATCCGCCTAGCTCCATCGCCTGAAGTGCCTGCACGTGGGCGGCTTCGGTTTCTCAAGACGTTTCCAACCGCCGCTGAATTGGCGCTCCATTTCGGGCACGAGTGCCCGAAATCGCGGGGATGCGAAGGGATTAGCGAGGATTACCATCGATTCCCGCTTGCATTCCAACGCCGTCGGAGCTACAGCCGAGTCGGCTAGGCGGGCTTCCTTGCAACCACTGCGGACTCTCGCGCCTTGCCATTTCGCACGTTGCGCGCCCGAAGCTCCCGGGCTGACCAGATTTGTACGTCAACGAAGCCAAGCGACTCCGCCATCCGAGCAAGAATTACGTCAGTGAGCAGAGGAATGCGCCACTGCTCTTCCCGGCCATCGCCATTCTGGATCCGGCGGGAGAAGGTTGAGTTGCCCACCACACAGACCATCCAAGCCCCTGGCTCCAGCACCCACAGTTGCTGAGCAAACACCCGGTACATGTCACCGAAGTAGTTGCGGATCATCTCGCCAATATGAGCGCGAGCTCCGTTTCTTTCAACGAAGGTGCTAATGGTCTCGACCAGGGCAACCCAGGAGCCCTCGGCGGCGGCTAGGTAACCCCTATTCGGGAATTCAATAGACGGATGGCTGCGAAGCGTGCCGCGCCGCAACTCTCTGAATGCCTCCCGATCGCCAACCATCTCAAGCAGCCAGATCTCAAGCTTGTAGATCTCGCTGTAGTCGATGCAGTTGAGATACGGAGGCGAGAAGATCGAGAGCCGAACGGAGGCAGGCTCTAACGCGCGCTTGCCCGAGGCAAACTTCACTTCGGCGAGCTGGCGGGCATCGCCCCGCAGATGATGGAGGGCCGTGTTGCGCTCGCCGCTGGAGTGCGCGAGCGCCGCGATGTCCTCCTGCATCCCCCACCATTGCTGGGCGAGGGCGTCGCGCACGAAATCGTCGCAGGGTTCAAGTTGGCGATCGGGGCGCAGGAGTTTGCTGGCGCGCCGCCTCCCGTTAAGGATGCGCAGGGCACGCCCATCCTTAATCGCGCCGCTGCTCTCTTCGATAACCGCTGCCAAGCCGAGCATGAAGAAGTCGCGCTGGGCCTCAGAGAGGTCGATTGCAAGCAAGTGGCGGCGAGCGGAGAGCAGGGCTTGCAGGCGGTCGGGCGCGAAGATCGCCTCATTGCTGAAGCTCGAAAGCCCGGGAGGCTGAAGGTCCCCTTTGACTCGATATCCGAGCGCACGGGGAATCTGGCCAGCGACCTCCTCAGGATCAAGGCTGGACCAAGCAAGCTTGGCTTGGCCCACAAAGTGGGCGAAGGGCGAGTACTCGACGCCGATCGCCGAGTCGAAGCTGCTGGCATCGAACGCGAGCGCGGTGGTGCCCACACCGGCGAAGACATCGAGGGCGACACCGCCGTTCTCGGGCTTGAGCCACTTGCAGATCAGCGTTGGGAGCTGGTGTGAGAAGGACTCCTTGAATGGATACCAGCGATGGATCGCCTCCGACGCATTGTCGGCCGAGCCAACGAGATCTCCGAGCTCGTCCTCGAGCATCACGGTCGGAATGCCGATAGCCAAAGCGACCGTTGCGGCATTCATCTCGTCGAGCTGGCTACTAAGAAAGCGTATGGGCTCACCTTGGAGCGCCCTCCAATCAGGAGGCAGGGCGTGCGAATGGACCCTGGCCTCCGGCAATGCCGAAATCGCGCCGGGCGCTGAGATCGATGTCTCGACATCGATCTCGCTTTGCCGGCTCAAAACACCACCACTCGCCACAGCGTTGACCGCGATCCGCTCCGTGAGCGACTCGGCCGCATCCTCCTGCCCTCAGCGCTAGACACCTAGTCGCTCGTCTCAGCCGGCTCGAGGAAGAAGCGCCGCGGCTCGGCGAAGTCAGAGCGGCTCTTGTCGCGTTGAGGGTTGTAGGTCACCTCTCTGGCACGAAAGTAATAACCATTCTCACGTGGGAGCTCGTCTGCTTTTAACGTCAAACGCCAGCGTCGAGCATCGAAGACGACCAGATAGCCCAGGGTGTCATGGGCCGCCGCCTCGTCCTGATGGTCGTCGAGATATTCAGCGAGTTGCCGTGCGCCCTTGTTCATGTCGGAGGGACGAAAGGTGGTGGTAACTTCGGTTTTTTGAGGATTGAGGCTCTTCCCCATCCACTTGATCTCGATGTAGGCGATGCGAGGTAGCAGTGACCAAGTGACCTTGATGTCCGTGGGGCGACTGCCGACAAT